>VFQQ010005803.1_pt1 | contig 10048 bp, 18 predicted proteins | sample 3512341 | NCBI WGS metagenome assembly VFQQ01 (sample SAMN10412373, study PRJNA504923) | tailings metagenome | isolation source: Relicate 2 Philex TSF1 revegetated site | place: Philippines: Tuba, Benguet | collected 2017-08-29
CTGCTGCTGCTGCTGCTGCTGCTGCTGCTGCTGCTGCTGCTGCTGCTGCTGCTGCCATTCTGCACCAGGGCGGGAGCTGTTGTAGCTCAAGGTGCCGCAGCCGCAGCCGCAGCCAGCCTGCCTGGTCCTGTTGTGGCTGCAAGCCGGAAGCCCCACCGCTCTCACGATGCACTGCTGCCCCGCCGCTGCTTGCCGCAGACACTGGTCAAGGCGCTGATCCTGCTGCGCAACCGGCAGCAGCTGGCGCCCACGCAGCTGCTGCCGCTGCTCTTCCGCCTGTTCCGCGTCCAGGACAAGGCGCTGCGCCAGGCATGCAGGGCCGGGAAGGAGTGGCTGGTTGGCTGGCTGGCATGCGGCAGGAGGGAGTGGCTGGCTGCCTGGCTGCCTGGCTGGTCGTTCTGGTACAGCACACTGTGCAGCTGGCTCGTTGCTGCTGCACCTGCCGCCTGAGCTGTTTCATCCATCCGGCCACACATCCGCCTGCAGCTGGTGCTCCGCCACATCACCGCCGGTGTTCAACCCACGCCCTTGCAATTTGCCCCCTTCCTGACCAGCGCATTCAATGTGCACTCATGTCTTCATGCAGCTGGTGTTCCGCCATATCACCGCCGACATCAAGAACAGCAACAAGAAGCAGCGCAACGAGCGGCTGAACCGCGCGGTGCAGAACTTCATGTACAGGTGGGAAGCTGGGCAGATTTGGAGGGGATGGGCGAGTAGGGCGGTGGCGGCGGGGGCAGGCGAGCGGGGGTTAGGCAGTGGCAGTGGGGTGGCAGCTGACTGCTTCGCCCTGCCCATGATGAGGCCTTCTCACTTGAGTCCACCTGCCGGCTCGCATGTATGTGCAGCGTGATTCAGGATGAACACGAGGGGGCGGCCAAGAAGGGGCTGGCTGTGCTCACGGAGATGTGGCGCCGCCACGTGAGTGGAAAAGTGATTTAGAGAGTTTGACCTTTTAGGGACAGTTTGCGGCTGCGACCGGTCGCCTGGGCTGCTCCTTCTGGCTGGCTACATGTTAGGACTCTTTGGGGCTCTTCGTTGATGCCATGTACTGCTGCTCCTGCATTGCGCCAATGTATGCCCTCACCCATATTGCTGCCCCTGCATTGCGCCAATGTATGCCCTCACCCATATTGCTGCCCCTGCACTGCGCCGACGGCTGCCTTCACCCGTGCTGTCCTGCACGGTGCAGGTGTGGCGGGACGCCCGCACCGTGAATGTGATTGCCGCCGCCGCGCTGCACAAGAGCAGGTGCACAGCCGAGGTTGCTGGGCTGGCGGTGGCCTGGAGGGCGCATGGGTTCGAAGCGGGTGGGCTGGCCGCACAGGACTGTGAACTGTCCTGGCTTGTTGCACACTAACGGAGCCCATTCTGTTCTGTTTGCCGCATGCAGCCGTGTGATGCTGGCCGCGCTCAAGTTCTTTCTGGGACAGGACGCAGCGGAGGACAAGGGCGACGGTGGGTGCAACGGCTGGGGTTTGGTGTGGGGCAGTCACGTGGGGCGGTGTGTTGCTGGGGGGTGGCGCGCAGCCAGCTGCCCGGGTGGGCGGTGACAACGACGTTGCGCCCCTGAGCTGTCACGTGTACCCATGCAGCCCTCTACCAGCGTTTCCTCGCCATCATTTCCTCGCCATCATCTCCTCCTGCCCGCCTGCCCCGCCTTCGCCAAGCAGACAGCGACGACGAGGGGGGCGACAACGACGGCGAGGCGGCTTTTAGCTGTCACTGGTACCCACCCACACAGCATCGCTTCCGTCCTCCCTCCCGTTGCCCCCAGCAGACAGCGACGACGAGGGGGGCGACAATGACGGCAAGGCGGGCGTGAGCGGTCCCAGCCGCGAGGACATGTACTCCGCCTTCCACAAGGGCACCGTGTCCAGCAAGAAGAAGAAGCAGGTGGGTGGTTGGGTGGGTGGGTGGGTTGGTGCTTGTCGCTTGCCAGCCAGTGTAAGGCTGCGCCTTCCAGAAGGGCACCGCCTCCAGCAAGAAGAAGAAGCAGGTGGGTGTGTGCGTGGGTGGGCGATAGCTTGATGGTGGCCAGCGTGAGGATGCAGACTTCCACAAGGGCACAGCATCCAGCGAGAGAAGAAGAAGCAGGGGAGGGTGTTGCGCGGCATGGAGGGCTAGCTGGCTGGCGAGGGAAGATGGAGATGCAGGAGCCGCCGAGCAGCTTGGGTGGGCACTCGATTGCCCAACCGTCGCACGCATTCTGCTGTCCATCCACATGCTCAGCTGCGTGCCACAAGGCGTATGCTGCTCATCCACCCATGCGCGCTGCTGTGTCCCATCCCCGCCCTCACCCCAAGCAGAAGAAGCTGAAGCGCGTGCAGGCGGCGGTGAAGCGGCAGGCGCGCAAGGAGGAGGGGTCCAAGCACGAGTCGTTTGCCGCGCTGCAGCTGCTGCACGACCCCCAGGTGCGGCGAATTGGTGGCATCACGGCTGCTGTTGGCTGCTGCGCCGGCTGGCACCGCGCTGCATTCTGTTCCGCTCAGGCCCCCACCCTTGAGGAGCGGCAGCTTCTGCACTGACTTGTTCACAGCTGCTCTTTCCTGGCAACCTTCCTGCTGCACCACCCTCTGTCCAAGCCCTCCCCTCCCACCAGTACACTTGTGCCCCCGCCTGGCCAACGTGCAGGGCTTTGCCGAGAAGCTGTTCAAGCGGCTGCAGGGCGGGCACGAGCGGTTTGAGACGCGGCTCGCCATGCTCAACGTGGTGTCGCGCGCCGTGGGCGTGCACAAGCTGCTCCTCCTCAACTTCTACCCCTTCCTTCAGGCAAGCAGGGGTGCGCTGAGCGCCCGGGGCGCAGGCTGCACTGGTCCAGCTGGGTGGCAGGCTGGGCGGCGTGTTCACCATGTGTTGCCTGCTGTGCCTGCCTACGAGGCCCATGTGCGCCTGCATGGATGACGTGCGTGCCTACTCCCCGTGTGCCTGCATGCCTTCCGATGTGTCCAACGTCCCTGCTCCTGCCCCTCCCGACACGCAGAAGTACATTGCGCCCCACCAGCGGGACGTGACCCAGATCCTGGCGGCGCTGGTGCAGGTGGGCTGGGCTGGGCTGGGATGGGCGACCAGCCTGGGACACTCTACCAGCTGCCATTCCAGCATGGTCTCACCCCGCTTACCCACACCCTGTGCTTCTGTTCCTGCAACCGCCTGCCCTCAATCACCTGCCCCGCTCTCTTCCCTCATCTTCTCACGCTCCCTCCAGGCCTGCCACGAGCTGGTGCCCCCCGAGACCCTGGAGCCTGTGCTGCGCCAGCTGGTGGACCAGTTTGTGCACGACAGGTGGGCACGGAGGGCAGTCTGTGCATAGGAGCAAGCGTGCAGGGCCAAGGGTCGGCCATAAGTTGGGCAGGATCTGGTCAAGCTGCAGCAGAGAAGTCACAGCGCACTAGCAGGCGAACGACGTGTACGTGACAAGCGCAAGTTGCTGGAGCCTCACCTGGAAGATGCAGCCCACCAGTCCCCCGCTCAGCTTGCAATGTGGCCGCGTTCCTTTCCCCTCTTCGCAGGGCCCGCCCCGAGGTCATGACCATTGGCATCAAGACGGTGCGGGAGCTGTGCACGCGCTGCCCCCTGGTCATGACGCCCGACCTGCTGCAGGCAATTGCTGCTGGGAGGGGTGCAGCCGGTGTGGGAGGGGCCCAGCTGGGGCGTGGCAAGTGGTGTGTGGGGTGGCTTCTGTGCAGGCCAAGCGGGTTCAGTCGAGCTCGCCCACCTGCCCCTGCGCCGAGTCCCTCGCTAAGCATGCCAGAACGGCGCGCCAGCCACCCACTCGCTGAAACGCGCAGTCGTATCCTTTGCCGTCGCCAATCGCGCAGGACCTGACCGCGTACAAGAAGTTCCGCAACAAGGAGGTGTCCCGCTCGGCGCGCTCCCTCATCGGCCTGTTCAGGTGCGGTGGCGGTACCACATTGGATGGTGCCACAAGGGCCATGTGGTGCCTGTGCAAGTGCGCTCGGATGTTCACCGTTGGGTGCCGCACGGCCCGCTTGCGACTTGCGCACATGCAATCTGATCGTGCTCCGTAAATTGCGCCTGCAGGGAGCTGGCGCCCGGCATGCTTGAGAAACGGGACCGCGGTCGGGGCGCTGACCTGGACGCACGCGTCATGCAGTACGGCGCTGCCCAGGTGTGCCCATGGATTAAGAACAGATCCTTTAGAATCGATTGATTCTGGAGATAATGTGCGATGAGTGCTGCTGCTGGCGTGCCGAGGCTGGCTGTGGAGGCGATGCCTGTCTGGTGCCTGCTGCCTGCCGCCCCACTGGCCCTGCTGCCCTCGAGGCGGCTGAACACACACGCTCGCTCCTGCTTGCACGTGCTTGGCCCCTTCCCTTGCTTGTCAATCCACTCACCCCAACACCGCTCATCCTGGCCTGCAGATCGCCACTCGTGTGGAGGGCGCTGAGCTGCTGGAGCAGGCGCTGCGTGAGGGCCGGTTTGACAGCGACGGCGAGCTGATCAGCGAGGGTGAGGATGTCAGCGATGCAGAGGAGGGCAGCGAGCTTGGCAGTGAGGAGGGCAGCGAGCTGGAGCTCAGCGGCAGTGAGGACGAGGAGGGCAGCGAGGGCGAGGAGGAGGAGGAGGCGGCGGCGGGTGGCGGCAAGGGTGAGCTGGGTGGCGGGCTGAGCGGCGACGAAGAGGAGGAGGAGGCGGCAGCGGGCAGCGGCAGCGAGGGCTGGAGCTCAGATGAGGAGGAGGGAGAGGAGGGGGAGGAGGGCGGCAGCGGCAGCGAGCTTGAGCTCGAATCTGGAGAGGAGGAAGAAGGCGGCAGCGGCAGCGGTAGTGAGGAGGCAGATGAGCAGCAGGAGGATAGCGAGGACGAGAGCGAGCGGCGGCGCAAGCGGCCACGCCAGCAGCAGCAGCAGCAGCAGGGCAAGGCGCCGCAGGAGGGCAGCATTGCGCAGCTGAAGAAGCAGCTGGCGGCGGCGCGGGGCGGCGGCGCGGCAGCAGCTGAGCAGCAGCAGCAGCAAGAGGAGGAGGGGGTGCCGCTAGAGTGGGGCCGCATCCTGACTGAGGAGGACTTTGACAAGATCCGGCAGCTCAAGCACCGCAAGCTCGTGGATGCGGCGATGAAGGTGCGGGGCAGCGGCCCAGGTTGGGACATTGCACAAGCTGGGTTGATCAAGAGGGAGGGACGGGTGGGCAGGCATGTGCTGCGGCAGCGCCAGAGTGGTGTGGCATAGAACCCTGCGGGGCAGGGAACGCGGAGTGCACCAGTGCAGCGCCGCCCAACCGAATGCCTTCCCTACGCCCCGCCCACCCCGTCTCGCCCTCCCCCGCCCAACCCTGTTACTGCCTGCCCACCGTCAACTGCCTGCCCCTTGTGTGCTCCCTCCCTCCCCGCAGAAGCACGGCCTGAAGAGCGCGAGCAAGCGCGACAAGGCGCGGGCGGCGGCTGAGGAGGAGGCGGATGAGCTGCTGGCGCTCAAGGAGCGGCTGGGCGTCATGCACGAGGAGGTGCGTTTGAACTGCTGGTAATTGTCATGGGTGATGGGGAAACTCGCTATCGTTCAGTCAGTCAGGAGCGGCTGGGCGTCATGCACAAGGAGGTGGGTCATGGCTGCTGGTGCCGTGTGCCACCCTACGAAGATGTGCCATTTGTTCAGCCGAGCTGTACGCCTGGGTTCCATGCACATTGAGACGCGCTGCTGAGGCTGTGATAACGTTGGCCAGGCCCCTGCACGTCCTGCCTCCCCACACTCCATCAAGCACTGGGCGCCTGGTGCCATCTCTCACCCCGCCCTGGCTGCAACTCCCGCCCCTCCCGCCCAACCCTGCCCCTCCCGCGCCCACCTTGCACCATTCGCAGCGGCTCAACCCCGACGCGCTGCTGGGGCGGCACATGCCTGTCGCTCGCAGTGCTATGCCCATAACTCCCGCCCCTTCTGTCTGCTCTTTGCGCAGCGGCTCAACCCCGACGCGCTGCTGGGGCGGCACATGCCTGTCGCTCGCAGTGCTATGCCCATAACTCCCGCCCCTTCTGTCTGCTCTTTGCGCAGCGGCTCAACCCCGACGCGCTGCTGGGGCGGCACAAGTACCGCAAGGACAAGGAGGAACGCATGAAGAGCGTGCTGGAGGGTGGGTTCCTCTGGGTTTTTGAGCGCTAATATCAGTGGGGGTTTTGACACATGGATCAGCTGGGAGGGCTGGTTCTGGGGGACTTGCTGCCTACATGTACCGGCCCGCGGGGCTGCGCTTGCAGGCTGTGCCTTGCGCCGCCGCCGCCGCCGCTTGAGCCTGTCGTCAACGCAGTGTTGCTGGCTTCTCATGTGGTGCCCGTTAACACCCATTCACCCATTTACCCTGGGCTGCCACCTTCCCCCTGCAGGCCGCGAGGGGCGCGAGGGCTTTGGCGCCAAGTCGGGCCTGAAGAAGAAGAAGACGGGCGGGCTGAGCAACCGGGAGAAGGACAAGCGCAAGCGCCTGCCCTTTGCGGCGCGCTCCGGCCAGGTGGGCAGGCTGAGGGAGTGGGAAGCTGGGGTGGGCAAGCGGGGCATTGGGGGCATCGAGCTTGAAGGGATGTTGCACGCCGAGGGCTGGCGGCGGTGGTGTGAGTGGTTGGCGTGCGCATGCTGGCACCGTGCGGGTGCCGAGCAACCAGGGAGGGGCATGAGCGTGCGAGTGGTGGCAAGGGCCACCAACCGACCACCTTACTACTGGAATGCCGCTGCGCTCCGCCTCTGGGCGCAGGTCAAGAAGCGGCTGGTGCGGCACAAGCTGAAGTCCAACAAGAACTTCAAGGGGCACGCGCGCAACTGAGCCCGGCAGTAGGCAGCAGCCGGGCATGCGTCGTCGAGCGGCACCCCATCAGCCCAGCGGGTGGCGCCACGCCGCCGCTGCACTGGGCCGCTTGGTCACGCTGCTTGCTCCAGTCGCTTGCAAACTTCATTGCCGTTGTCAAGCGACAGTCGCACCCGCCAGGCAGCAGCGTAGAGGGCGTCCAGCGATGCGCTGGCCCTGGAGGGGGCGCCTTTTTAAACCGATCCATCGGAAGAAGAGTTCCCAGAGCCTGCTGCACACAGTCGTGATGGAGGCGGAGGGCTCCACGCTGCTGGGCGGCAACGAGCAGAGGCAGCAGCTCAACCCGCGGCTCTGGATGTTCTTGGGCTGCAGCTACGTGGTCATAGGCAAGTGTTGGCACCTGGGCAGCCGCCGCGGTACTCCTCGCTCGCCTCCGCCGCCGCTCGTCTCCGCCTGCCGCCACCCAACGTTTGTGCCTGCCCTAATGTGCCCTGCAGGCCTGGTCAATGTTGTGCTGGCGGCGCTCTGGCACTTTTGGCTGGGTGTGGCGCTGGGCTTTGGAGTGGCCAAGATGGGCACCAGCCTGTGCGGCATGACGCTGGCGGCGCGCCCGCCGCCACCCCCTGCCCGCGGCTGCTTCGGGTGCGGCGAGCGGCTGCCGCTGCGTTTCTGCCTGCTGCCTTGCAGCGGCAGCAGCATAACTGAGGATCATGTTTACTGTGGCTGCAAGCAGCCAGCTTTGAGCTGTGCTCTGAAAGCTGCTTGCCGCCTGCCCTGCCCGCAGGTGGCTGAAAAACCTGGGGCGGCGAGTGCTCATGTGGGGCGCTTCCAAGATGCAGCAGCTGTTCTATGTGCGTGGGATGTGTTGCTTCTGATTGATTGTGCAGTAACCGGTTGCTCGGCCTTCTGCCAGTGGCTGGCTGTGCGGGTCACAAAGAAATGCCGCCGTGCTGGTTGGTGCACAGGCAAGCTGATGCAAACTGCCTGTTACCGGTGCCACCCACCCGCTCTGCAGTTCTTCCGCTGGGCCATCTACCTGTACGGCCTAGTCGTGCTGCTTCAAGTGGTCATCCACATGGCCAGCCCAGACTACCGCTGGGCCACCTTCCCCAACGAGTGAGCGCTGCTGGTCACAGCTGCTGCTGGTCGCTGCTGGTCACAGCTGGACAGGTCTTGGCTTGCCATGTTGGCTTGCCATGCGCATACTGGTTTGCAGCACGGCTTGCCAGGGGCTGGGGGCAAGCTGAAGCCCGCCTGCTGGTTTGTCCACCTGCCAGGTCGCCTTTTGCGCCTCAGCAGCTGCCATGCCTGTGCCCCGCAGGTGCCCAGAGGACAAGTTGCTGGGCTGCAGCCGCATTGCGGAGAGCAACCCGCACAACACGCGGCACCTGCAGCCCCTGCACCTGAACGCGCAGCTGGACACAGTGCAGTCATGGGTGCGAAGCTGATAACAATGCTGGCGGGCAGTCGATGCCAACACTAGCAGCTTGCCTGGTGCAAGTGATTTGCGTGTCAATTTTTGCCTCTCTGGCTGCTGTCGCCCCAGCAGGAGGTGCATGAATGCTGCCGTTGCTGGTAGACAGACACCTTACCGGTGCCGTCCCAACTGCGCTCGCCGCAGGCCAAGGCGTGGGTGCAGGCGCAGGCGCAGGCCACGCTGCTGCGGGACAGCCGCCGCGGCTTCCTGCACGCCCGCTGCCTCACCATGTTTTGGGGCCTGGCAGACGACCTCTTCATCTCAGTGCGGTGCGTGAGAAGAGAGGGCGAATTGGTTGCAGAATCATGTGCGCAGGTTGCGGGTGGTATGTGATGCACAGCAGGAATGTTCCGCTTGCTGAGCCCTGCTATTCGCACTGTGCTGTGCATGATGCTTGCATGCCCACCTGTGACCTGCATGGTGTTCAACACATGCTGTCGCGCTGGTGCGCTCCCGGGCTGCAGATGCGACAAGCAGCGGCGCGCCGTGGTGGAGGTGCAGAGCCAGCTGCGCCTGGGCCGCAGGTGCGCAAGTGCATAGGCTGCTGGGCAAGTGGCTCTTGGTTCTGTGTACGGCTGCTGTTCCCGAGAATACGCTGGGTGTGGCGCTGCTTGGCAGGCAGCCGTGTGCCTGCCTGCTCATGGGGCTGTGGCGCCGCCTCACACGCCTTGTCCAGCCCAGCCACCTCATCACTCCCCTGCCACATCATCACTCCCTGCCACCTGGCCCCTCCTGCCACCCGCAGCGACTTTTCGGTCAACGCGCGGCGCAACGAGCGGTTCATGCTGGAGCTGTCGCGGGCGGTGCAGGAGGGGCAGCTGGGGGAGGGGGAGTGCGTGGAGGGCTATGCCGCGGGCGCCACGATAGGATGATACCCTGCATCACACGGCAGCGGGCCGCTTGCGCTGGGCGCATTTGTATCAATTCGCTCTGACGTCCCTTCTGACCAGGCCTGTAACTTGTAGCCACTTGCTGCCGCACCTGTCAGTGTGAAGGGACAGCGATCGATCAACACTCTCGAGCGGGAGCAGCAGGCATTATCAGATCGCAGAACCAGCATCGCAGGTGCCTGCCTGCACTAAGGCGCCGCCACAATTTTGCTGCTTTGGCGGCAGCTGTGTGCCACAAGGGGCATGTCAAGGCACGGCATGTTTGTACACAGAAACCTTGCCGGCTGGTCCTGCAGCACAGGATGGCAGCAGCGCCACAGCACGAAGGCTGCTGTTGCCGAAAGGCAGATGGGATCTGCAGGGGTTGCCTGCAAATATTTGCGGAGCGCTGTGTCGACAGGGGCGGCGGCACTGTCGCTTCATGCACATTGTGGCAAAGCAGCCATGTGCTGCCCGCAATGTGTCTCAAGATACCGGTATCTACGTGGGCAGCGTTGTTCTACTGGCAGCCGTGCAGCATCAGATTGCCCTGCTTTCTGCGCAGATAAAGCGCCTGTATCTGCTGGTAAGTGAGAGGGAGCTTGCAGGTGGCAGCCCGGTGGGCGGCGCGAAGCGCCGCCCCCGGGCCCCTGAGCCTGCGGCCTTTGCATCTTGCAACCTGCTGCAGCTGCTGCTTGTGCGCATGCAGCTGCCCCTGCAGCACAGCCATGGAAAGTTGTGGGTTGGAGCAGCAGGCAGCCGCATGGCTGCCGCAGGCGCCGCGGCGCGAAGCGCCGCGCGCGCGGCGGCGGCGCCGCCGGGTGCGGCGGGCGGAGCCCGGCCGCCCGGCTGCTCGCAGCCCTGTTTTATGCATGTCTTGTGCGCAAAAAAGTCGCGGCTGACTGACTGACTGACTGAGGTTACAGAGGCTGGGCCTGGTCCACAGGCTTGCTGG
>VFQQ010005804.1_pt1 | contig 10048 bp, 12 predicted proteins | sample 3512341 | NCBI WGS metagenome assembly VFQQ01 (sample SAMN10412373, study PRJNA504923) | tailings metagenome | isolation source: Relicate 2 Philex TSF1 revegetated site | place: Philippines: Tuba, Benguet | collected 2017-08-29
GATGCGCACTATAGGCAAGATTTCCAGCCCCGACCCGACCCTGATGGACACTTGTCTATCCTTGCTGTGCGCGCAGGTCGCGCTCGCCCATGCCCTCTGGGGCTTCCCTCCGCATCCTGACAGCCTCCCCGCCGCTGGTCAGGCCCCAGACTCGTGGAAGCGCGGGTTCTTCAGCCAGCCAGGAGCGGGCCTTCTTTACGGCGGGCTCTTCTCATCCTCAAGAGCAGGGCGTGACCTGGCACTTCGCGAGGCGCCCACTGCCACCTGGCGCCTGGACTGCACAGCGCCGCGCAGTAAGCAGGCGCTGACTCAGCAGCTGGCCGGCGCCAAGCAGTGCCTGGCGCTGCGCGGCGCCGGCCGGCGCACCTGCGTCGTGCTGACGTGTGGCCGTGACGCGGCTACGGACGCCGCGCTCGGCGCGCTGGCCGATACCGGGGCCGACATGTGGTCAGGGGTGACGGACCTGACCATCACAGCGGGAACAGGCGACCACCCCAGCACCACAATCGCCACGCCCACCACTGCAGGCTTCGTGTGCAGCACAGTCCCCGCCCTCTACGCCAACATCAGGCACCTTACCCTCATTAACTGCAGCTGCAAGCTGCCCACCCCCAGCGAGCTGCCGCTGCTTGAGAGCGTGGTTATCACGTGGCTCATGCGCGTACATCACTATCACGTCAGGGGCCCGACAGAGCAGGATGAAAACGCAATGTTGGCCAGCCTAGGGCCCTTCCTGCCGCAGCTCAGCAGTGTGCATGTTGAGGTGGTCGCTGGGCGATCACTGCAGCCCATGTTTACCGCCACGTCCCACAAGCTTCGCAACTTCACCACTAGCGAAGAGCTGACAGACCAGCTCCTCACAGCCCTCCGCACACACACACCAGCCCTGACACACCTGTCAGTCGAGTATATCGCGGGGAATATCAGCGACCACAGCAGCGAGCACTGGGCGGTAGAGCAGCTGAATGTACAGGTCCTGTGTAGCAGTGATAGGTCCATTGGGTCAATTGAGGTCCTCGCCCGGCTGCCGCAGTCCACAGCAGGCGGCCGTGTGGGTGTCAGCAGCCAGCTGGGGTGGGGTGAGCTGTCGCTGACTGAGCAGGTGCGTGTAAGTTGCAACAAACAGCAGACGGCTGTGTGACTGGCTGCTGCTAGCTGTAGCTGCTAGCTGTGTGATAGGCTGCTGTGTGACTGGCTGCTGTAGCTGTGTGACTGGCTGCTGCTAGCTGCTAGCTGGCTACTGCTAGCTGCTAGCTACTGCACTGGCCACTGCTACTGCTGGCTGCGGAGCTGACTGCACACGTCGTATCAGCCTTGCATGTGGTGGCTGAGGCACCCATGCAGACATGCATCATGCCAGGCATCACGCAGGCTCAGGAGCTACTACCTGGGGACCCATGCAGCTCAAGACTGTTTGTGTGTGCTCAAGACTGTGGTGTGTCGCCCTGCAGGGACTGCTGGGCACCTTGATGCAGCGGCTGCATGAATTCGACTTCCAGCTCAGCACCCTGCAGCTCAAGCCGCTGCAGATGCTGCCACCATGCCAGCAGCCAAGCGCACTGCGTGCAGCACTGCAGCATCTCAGCCAGATGCAGGTAGCTGCGGACACCGAGCTGCGGCTCAGCGGCCTGCACTGGGACGCAGCCGCGGCTGAGGCGGTGGCTGCGGCCGCGCCGCTCCTGCCGCAGTACAGGCTCTGCACTCAAGTGGGCCAGCTCACAGATGGGCTGCTGGGTACTATCCTACGCATGGGTACCAGCCTAAAGGAGCTGACTGTGGACAAAGTCGTGCTGCAGTCAGACCAGCACGCCGACGTGCAGTGGCCGTGGGAGCTACTGCGTGTGGGTCGCGGCATGGTGGACACAGACATGTCTGTGTTCCTGCGGCTGCCGGCGCCTGCGACTGACACGGCCAACCCACCAGTAGTCTACACAGCGTACCCATGGCAGCTGGTCAGCACCACACAGGTGGGTGTAATGCATGCGGCAGACAACATAACCACGGAGGGTCCGCACACGTCCATGCAAGTGATGCAACACATGCACGCTAAAGTGCCACAACTCATGCATGCCAGACCATGCCTGCGTCGACTGCAGGCATGGTTCCTCTGCTCGACACGCACAGGTTGAGTCTGCACCTTTGAGTCTGAGGCATCTTTGCCATGCCTAGTTGTGATCCTCACATGCAGGCTGAGGCCGCGGCCCTGTGTCTGTGGCTGCGACATGTGCGACTCGATGCACCCAAGGACAGCGAGACTGGAAGTGATAGAAAGCTACACAAGTTCGATATCAAAGCCGCCGAGAGCCTGGAAGTGCTGACGGCGCGCTTGTCCGTGCTCCGCGCCGCGCGCTTCGTGTGCGGCGATGGCGCCGAGCCGGCAGCGAAGATCACCATCTCCGGCCTGAACATGACGGCTGAGGCGCTGGCCGCGCTGCAGGGGCTGCCATCGTGGCCCGGCGAGCTGGTCTTCCAGGTGACCGAATGGCCGTTGCCAGTGGCCGAGTACAAGGCGCTGGCCGCACGCGTCCCAGCCAGCTACGGCCAGTGGCGGCTCGAGGGTGCAGTGCCACCGTCTGTGGTGGACAGTGCGTGTGAGGGTATTAATGAGCACAGGGAGGTTCTGGCTCTGCCGCCACTCAAGCTGACGGTCATGGCAGATGACAGTGGCAGCGACGAGGAGACCGAGCATGGTTGGCCCACCATGCATGGCGCGTACACCGCGCGCGGCAAGCATGTGCGCATTCGTTACCAGCACCCGGGCTCGTACATGCCATCCGATATGGGCCTGTACCTGTGACAGCCAGGGGAGTAGTGACGAGTTGCAGCAGGACAGGGCGCATAAAAGGTGCAGTGCACACAGTAGTGTTTGCATGCGCGACTGTGTACTGCTGAACGTTGTACGCTGCCTAGATTGTTTGGACAGCCGTCTACTTCTTGCGGTGCAGCTGGACGCAGTGTATGTAGTGTATGCAGTGCAGCAGGACACAGACTATTGTTGCTGTAACGAGCCAGTGAGTGTAAGCGCTGTGAAAAGTGTGACAACCGAGCAGTTCCTGTGTGCTGTCCCTCAACACCAGAGAGTTTGCCTGCAAGCTACAGAGCTACAGAGGTGTGCACAAGCGGCAACTCAAGACAAGTGCCACGCAGCGACTCAACACCACCTGTCCTTGGGGCAAGAACTCAGGACCGCCCAAGATGCCACTGTGCCGCCCACCACGGCCGCCTGTGTGGCTGATAGTTCTCATGATTGCTCTGAGCGTAGCCATTGGAGTTCAGGCAAGAACAGGCACCCAGTGCACCGACAAGCAACGGGGTATCCCGCACGAGGGTTTGAACTGGGACAGCCCCTGCCGGAGGTCAGGACAGCTGAGGCGGCCCCTCCTCAGCCAGGCTTACGTTGCTGCGATATCAATAGTTGCGCGAACAGTGGAATCCATGCCCGCAAGGCTGCGAGGAGGCTGCGGACACAGACGGGCCGTATCCTTGGCGCCAACTGCTGGCTTGCGCTTCCTCTTGCGTGCGCTGCAGGTCATGGACAGTGCGGAGCAGAGAGCAGGCATTTCTGATCCAGACAGGCGCCCAGAGGCGTTCTTCAGGCAGGAGTACAGGCAACTGAGGGAAAGCTGGGCGTTTCGCCTCCTTGTTGCGCCAGTCATGCTAGGAGCAGTAGCCAGGGAGCTAGGAGCCATTACAGCTGATGGCATCGCGCACTTGAGCAAGATGGTGGCAAACGCGGCAGCCTCAGCTGTGTGCTGTGTGTGGTGTGCTGTGTGCGACAAGAACTGAGGGCTGTGGCATTCCGCGGTGCTAGCGTGTACCAGAGACGCACAGCTGCTCATGGAGTCACCTACCGAGCAGCCAGCAGCAAGCGTATAGTAGTGCTGCTTCTGCTTTACGTTTGCTTTCATGAGAACTGTGTGGTTCGTAGCAGACATGTGCAGGCATGATATGGTCTGTCGTGCCAGATACTGTAACTCCTGAGCCACAATTGACGGATACGGAGATTGTGTCCATGCCACGTCTGTTACAGCGGCGCAGAGATGCATGCAGGTGTTCAGCGACTAGATAATTAGCACGCAGCTCTAATACACACAGACACTAGCCAGTGTACATGCTACAGAAACATCGCAGCATGCCATAATCAGGACAGAACAGACCGCATGCAACGACGCCCCGCGCGGTCTGAACAATAGTCCTGTGTTGGCACTGATCACTTCACTTCATTGTCCGTGTGCGAGCGTCTGTGTGTGGCCTGTCATGGCGGCCCTGTCATCTTTTCTTGCCCTCTGTGGCCGCTGCGACCATGTTCACCAACAAATCTTGCAGCGCGCCCTTGAGCCAGACTCTATCGTACCGCTTGTATCCTGTGATGTCAGGCGTCCAACTGTGTATACACACACACACACAGACACAGACACACACACACACATATATTCCTTTGCTTGGCCTAAGATGCAGGGAGCCTGCTAATGGCCCTGCTGCGGCTAGCGAAGGCCAGCAGAGCTAGCAGGTGCTTGGCAGTGTCAATATTGTTCAAACTGAGAGGACCAGGGGTATGTGTGGTATGATGTCAGGTGTGGTAGGCTCACCTGAGCACCGTGATCTCCCTCTGTGGACACGCACACACACACACACACACACACACACACACGCACACACACACACAGCACACACAAGCACACACTCAGCCTGTGTGCGCGCTTGTCCTTCCTAGCACAGGGCCGCTATAGGCAAGCACGCTTCTGCGCTGTTTGGCAGTACAACTGCTACATTATGGCCCGCTGGGCCACCTCCCTTGCTCGCTGTCCTGCAGCCCGCCCTTCTGGGCTTGTGGTGCCTAGCTGTGCCGCAATGCATACAACGTGTGCTGCTTGCGAACTGTGCTTGTAACGCTCACCATATCATCAAGGTACTGACACAAACTGTTGTAGTCATAGGTGATACTCGTTGCCCCTGGATTATACTCTTTGAGCCGTGTCTCGAACATCCGAAGCACACCTGTATGTACACACGTAGAAAGAGCGTACTACGCACGCTAAACTCAATGACAAGCGCAGTCTGCGGGACTCCTGCGCTGTCATGCTTCTGCGGTGTCCGCGCGGGCCTCTGCTCTGTGTCGGGTTTGTGAACTGGCTCGCTGAGGCTGCTATGGCTGCTGGTGGCTTTGCACAGGGCGCTGTGATTGTGGCGGGGGAGGCACACGTCCATACACATCCCTCTTGCGTCGCGGCGAGCAGACGCTCGCGATGCCTGCTTTGGCCCCTCGACTGTGCTGATAGCGTAGCCTGCAGGGTACCCACCTTCTACAGCTTCCTGCCCACTGTTGAAGTCTTGATAGTAGCGTGTGCTGTCATGCTTGGAAGGCTGAAGCAGAATGATAGTGTGGTGCGCGCCTGGTGGGGGCCTGTTTGAGCTGGGCTTGCTGTCTTGCTGTTCTTTGGCTGCCGGCTTCTCAGATCCTGCTGCGGGTGTTGACGCTGGCTCGGCCTCTGGCTCAGCCTGTGGTGCTGTGTTCTCCTGGACCTCCGCGGGTGCCTCTGCCTCTGCAGGCGCCGCTTCCGCCTCTGCTGGCTCTGTCTTTGATGTAGGCGATGCCGTTGCTGACATTGTGATGAGCTTGATGTCTGCTACGCGTGCAGGGTGAAGAGCAGGCGATCGCGGGCACTGGCACTTGGGCGAGTGGGGCAGCACGCAGGGCAGAGGCGGGCGCGGGAACCGCCTGCGGGGTCACACTTCAGGGGGATATGTGCGCCCCTTCGCGCCCCTTCTCACCAGTGCACTACGCTCTCCGTGAAGATAGTACAGTGTACAGGATGAGGCGAGCGTCTTCAGTGCTACTGCGATGGGCACGTGCGTGCGGCAGTGAGCGATGGGAGCAAACGCTCGTGCAGAGCTTCGCCAGCAGCAGTGCCGGCAGCAAGACAGAGCCTCTGATGACTGCCGAGCCGCAGCCAGAGCCGGTATCCCCGCAGCGATGGCACACTGTGGGCCAGCCCAGCGTCAGCACCCATCCACACGTGCGTCATCAGTGGCCCCCCACAGCAAGCCACGCTAGACAGCACCTGGCATTCCCTCTGTGTGCCCAGCCGCCATCGGCTGGGATGGCTTACAGGGAGCAATAGCGTGTCAGGGGCATGGCGACCTAGTGCGTGACCTCTGTCGCGTGCACCTGTGTGTGCAGTTGCTGGAAGCAGGCGAGCTCACCCCAGGGATATCCTCAGCAGAGTACGCGGACAGACGACAGAGGCTCATGTCAGCGCTACCGCCAGGGTGAGCGGAAGAACACAGCCACGAACAGCTCTTGTTCCGCAGTAGACACTCGCGGCAGACACGCGAGTTGGGCCAGACAGCCCCTTGAGCGGAGACGGTGCAGAGATTGGATTGGCTTCTGTGTGCGTGTGCGTGCTCGCAGGTCCCTTGTAGTCTTGCCTTCAGCCAGTGTAAACTATATGAGCGGTGTCATACCCTACCCTTACAGACAGGTACGCGGATGGCAGTACGCACGATGTCATTGGTCCACGTTGCATTGCATGTGATGTCAGAGCGTCTTAGGTGCGTGCGTGTGTGTACACAGGACCCAGACTTTTTCTACCTTACAGGCTTGCAACAGAGGGGCGTGTTGGTGCTACAATCAGACACGCAGGGTGGGTGCCGCACAGCGAGCCGGGCTGCGCACATAAGGCACGTAACACACGCAGCCAGCAGAGCTGCCCGGCCAAGGTAGTCGTACTAACACAGTGCGCTGCTTGTGCCATGATCAATAAAGTGGGGCAGCCCTGCTTCACCAGGTCGTGTTTGCCTGTGTGCCCACTGCAGGCTCACATGACTACACGCTCTTTATTGACCCGCCTAACCCTGAGGTATGTGCTCCAGCTTGCACACACGCAAGCCGTGTCCTGGCCAGCTCAATCCCACGCATGTGTACGCATGCGCCCCTGCGCCCTTCCGTCGTACCTTGCTATGAGATGTTGTATGGAGCCCTGAAGTGTGTGTCTGTGTGTGTGTGCGCGCGCGCGCGTGTGTGTGTGTGTGCGTGTGCGCGCGCAGCGTGAGCGTTGGGACGGTGCTACAGTAGACGTCGACGCGGCTCAACACAGGTGCGACGCACGCACACACACACACACACACACACATGCGCGCGCACACACACACAGCGAAAGAGGGGTGGGGGGTGACAATGTGCGAAGGCATCCCATGCATGCCACTGTAAATTGAGGCCCACAGACCGCCGAGCTGCTCTTACGCGAGTGCTTAGAGCGCAAGTGTGCACACACACACACACACAGACACACACGCACACACACCTAGGTGCGCGCTTGCCTGCGTAGCGCCTATCACTGTGCTACAGGCGCGCGAGGTACAGCTATGCCAGCAGGACCTACGCTCCTATGCTCGCGTTCATGTCATGTGTGTGTGTGTGCGTGTGTGTGTGTGTGTGCGCGTGCGTGTGTGTGTGTGTGTGTGTGTGTGTGTCCACAGGCTCCCAAGGTCCTCTCAAGGATGACCCAGGGCGCATCAGACGTATTCTTTGACACAGACAGACTCACAAACTATCAACAGGGACACATACACAGAATACTGCAGACAGCACTGCCAGCGCCGCCAGGAGGGGACATGCAGCAGCCGCTGCAGCCTCCGCTTCAGGCGCAGACACACTCACAGCCAGCCGGAGACCAGCAACGGCAACAACAGAAGCGGATAAACCCGCTGAGGCCTCTCCTGCACGCCATGCGTATGACGGTAAGTAGCTTCTCACACATCGACCTGTGTGGCAGGTCACGTTCCATCTATTGCAAAGGAAGCACAAGGAGGGATGCAGCTACAGGCCGTGGGCTGTGCTCACTCGAGGCAATGATAGCCATGCCATGCGGCACGAGGCCAAGAACGCTCATCAGAAAGCTCTGACTACGGGCCAGGTTTACTGGGGACGGGGCACGCACGCTCCCTTCATGCACTGGCAGGCCATGAGGGCAAGCTCGTTCGCAGGCGGTGTGGCACACTGGGGTATGCACTTGAGCGTTGGGATATGCGAGCGTGTGTGTGTGTCTCTAGGCTTCAGGGGGTGGTGTGCCCATGTCTGTTTGTGTGAGTGCGCGCGCGTGTGTGTATGTGTGCCCACAGAAGTCCCCAGGCGAGTCAGCCCTCATGCGCGCATCAGCAGACCTATCAGCCAAGGCGCTCATACGGTGTATACAACACACACGACCGGGGATACCTGAGTTTACCATAGCAGCCATGTTTGGTGAGTGACATACACACACACACAGACACACACACACACGCACACACACACAGGCGCCCGCGTGCGCCCGTGCGTACACACACACAGGCACCAGTACATCCTGTCAAGCACGCACTCCACACCTTGCGAGTGCGCACACACATGCATGCAAGACTAGAAGGACTGCATCGGCTACCAGCATGCTGACCAGTATGACGAAATACAATAGGTCGCGCGCCTGTGTCCACAGAGTGCCATCGACAGTTTAGGCACCCAGACGTGGACACACGCACGCATACCCGCGCGCGCGCCCGCGCGTGCCCGCACCCGGATGTGCGCACACACCGGAGGACAGTGCAATCGTCTAACAGCCTGCGGGCCCCTGTGTGTGTGTGTCCGTGCGTCCACAGAGTACGAGTGCAAGTCCAGGGGTGCAGCGCGTATGGCCTTCCCTCAAGTGGTGGCCAGTGGAGTGGACGCCACAACAATACACTACGGGAGAAATGACAAGGTGGGCGGGCAGAGACACACACACACACACAGCACACACACACACACGCACCTGCACACAGATGAGAGGATACTATAGCCGGAGACAAGGCAAGCCACGCACTCGCTTTGAGAGTCCCTGATGTCCCAGCTGGGACATAACTTCATCTGTGTGTGTGTGCGTGTGTGTGTGTGCGTGTGCGCTCGTATATACACAGGTCCTACAGCCAGGTCAGCTGCTGCTTATGGATGCAGGATGTGAGCTCTTTGGGTATTGCAGGTGAGCTGACACACACACACACGCACACACTAACACGCAGAATCTACGCACGCAGGTGAAGACACACACACACACACACACACATGCAGGTCCATCTATGGCCGTGCGCACACAGACACACACACACACACACACGCGCACACAAGCACGCGCGCAGAGATGTCAGTCTGCGGGCCCGTATGGTTAGCATAGAGGCCAGCACAAGTGGCTGATGTGTGTGTGTGTGTGTGTCTGTGTGTTTTTAGTGACGTGACGCGTACGTGGCCCATCAGTGGTCGCTTCACAGGTCCACAGAGGGATGTGTACGACATGGTATTGGATGTGCATAGAAGGTACGTACCTTGACATGGATCGGCACGTGCTGCAAGTAATGAACGTAGCACGCCCAGTACGCCTGCGTGCGGACCAGCCGCATGCCCCAAGAATGTGCGTGCTACGTTCATTCTTGCGTGCCCTCTCGCAACCCTGTCTGAGGGACAGCCTGTGTGGCCCTGTCTATCTTGCAGGTGTGTTGAGGCGTGTAAACCAGGCAGCACACTGCGCTCCCTTCACGAGCTCAGTGTACAGCTGTTATCTGAGGGGATACATGCACTGGGTGTGGCTAGGGACAGACCCATCAGTGAGATACAGGTGAGGGCAGTGGCTGTGCACGCATGTGGCCCTCATCAGAATGTTCGCCAGCACGCGCAAGTCTCAATAATGGGGCGTGCGACCCAACGCCCTACCCAAGCGCTGTTTCCATAATGCTATGCCAGGTACCAGGGGCTTTACTTTGCGTGACGTGTGTGATACAGTGAAGTACGCATACGCTCTGTGTGTGTTTTGCCAGCAGCGGAGACTGTCCTCCAACTGTGTGTGTGTGTGTCTGTGTGTGTGTGATGATGTTGTCATGCAGGCTGGTCTGTACAGGCAGTATTATTGGCACGCTCTGGGTCACTGGCTGGGTCTGGACACACATGACACACACCTGATGGGGCATGACAGGTACGCTGGCACACACACACGCATACAGAGCTTCCAGAAAGGGGGGAAAGGTGTGAACTCGGCCTTGGCTTTAT
>VFQQ010005806.1_pt1 | contig 10047 bp, 11 predicted proteins | sample 3512341 | NCBI WGS metagenome assembly VFQQ01 (sample SAMN10412373, study PRJNA504923) | tailings metagenome | isolation source: Relicate 2 Philex TSF1 revegetated site | place: Philippines: Tuba, Benguet | collected 2017-08-29
TAGTGATAGCTGCCTATGCGCTCTCTCCGATTGACCTGATTCCCGACTTCGTTCCCGTTCTCGGCTATCTCGACGACATTATTATCGTTCCGCTCGGCATCATGCTGGCCGTTCGGCTCATCCCAGTGACTCTGCTCGAGGAGTTCCGGGGCCGAGCTGCCGAGATGATTGAACGGCCGATAAGCCGTGCCGGCGTGGCGATCATCATTGCGATATGGATCGCGATCGCAGGCTCACTTCTTTGGTGGGCTTTGCACGGCGCAACAGACTGAGAAAAGCCTCGATGCGCTTCATGCTTCATACTGTCGGCCGCGGCTCCGAAATGATGGCGCAAGTTATGCGCCTCGGCAAACGGCTCGTAGTTTCGAAGACCGTTCGTGCAAACCAGAGCCCGACGAATAGCGCCAGTACGGAACCCGCCACTGACAGCCCGCCATAGATGGCGGCGCCGGCAAGATCGCCGCGCTCGAGGAGAACTGAAACGTCGAGCGAGAAGGCCGAGAACGTCGTAAAGCCGCCCAGAATGCCGGTGGTGAGGAAAAGGCGGGTTGCTTGTGCGGCATCCCCCCTGAACGCGAAATAGCCGACGATCAAACCCATCATCAGCGAACCCGCAAGGTTAACAAACATGGTTCCGAACGGCAGTGATGTTCCGAACAGTCGAGGCGCAATAACGTTGACGTCATGACGCAGGGACCCGCCGATCCCCGCGCCCAAAAAGACGATCATGTAGCTCAGATTCGTCCTCCTTCGATTACCGCCGTATCCGGCGGCTGCCACGAGCAACGCTCACCAGCAGCACCGCGACGCATCCGACCAACAGAATGGCGCCAGTGACGAGCGCGGCGATATTGGTATAGGCCGCTATGGCGCCGCATCCGGCTATAACGGCGAGTATGGCGACCGCGAGAAACTCGTCGTCGACGAATAGGCCGACCAACTCGCGGAAGATGAGGCTCAGGACGTTCATTGCGCGCCCCCCGAGTTGTTGCGCTTCGAAAGCGAAACCCCGAATACGCCGACCGCCAGAAACACTGCGGCGAACACGAGGATGGCCGCATCGTGGCCAGGCCACTCGACGCCAAGACCTTCGCCGGTCCAGAAGATACCGAACGCCGACAGCATGACGCCGACCCCGAACTTGAGCGTGTTCTCGGGCACGCGGGCGAGCGGCCGGTGCACGATCAGTCCGACGGCCAGAACCAGTACGCAGGCCGCGAGTGCGCCGAGGCTTGCGGGCCAAAGAAGGTCCCGGCCAGCGCCAACGGCAATGACGATGAACACGACCTCGATGCCTTCGAGAACGACGGCCTTGAATGCCGTCAAACCGGCGATCCAATCGAGATGCGCCTCCTTGCGCCGGACGGCATCGGTCAGATGCGCGGTCTCCTCGGTGAAGGCTGCGGCCTCGTCGTGAAGAGCGATGATCCCTGCGGCCCGCAGGATCGCCTTGCGAAGCCAACGCAGCCCGAACAGCAGCAAAAGCGTGCCAACAAAGAGCTGGAGCACATGAATCGGAATCCGGTCGAGGACAGGACCGAGGGCGATGACGAGCAGCACCAATACCGCGAGGCCGATGCCGGTGCCGATAAACGCGGGCCGCCATCCGCGCACCGTCCCGACGGCAAGGACGATCGTGAACGCCTCCACGACTTCGACCATCGATCCTAAGAAGGCAGCCGTTATCGCCGGCCCAGCGGTTGCCCAAGACTCCATACGCATGCCCTCGTTCTGGGCCGCGAAGCTGCTTCCTATCGAACTGTCCGGGCTGGGTGGAGTGCTCGCAATAGGCTCCTACCAGCGTCGAAACGCTCGGTAGGAGTCATCAGCCTTGCGGCGGTTATCGGGGGACTCCATCCCCATCGCTGATTACCCTAAGTCTCTACCCAAAGGCCGTCAAGCTCGACTGGCAACAGTGGTGCGTGGGATCGAGACGACGCTGACGCCGCATCGGCCTCGCAATCATCTTTACGATATGGATCGCAGCCGCCGGCTCGATACTCTTGCGGGCTTGGGCCAACCCAGCAGGCTGAGCATGGGCCTAGAGACTTCGCTTACCGTCTATTTTCTCATTCTCAACTCTATGTTTGCGCAACGGTACTTTCGGAACGCATTTCAGGGAGCACGCATAGTATAGGCGAGTTGAGTCTATGGCGGCGGAGCGATTTGTATCCCGCCGGTGACTCTTGCCTTTTCGATATCGGGGCCCAAGTTCGATGGCATGGAGACCGTGCGCGGAACTCTAGTGGATCTCGGACCCTGGATCTACGCTCTGCTGATGGGGTATTGCGCGCTGAAGAGCGGCTACCTACCGGTTTTTGCCGGCTATTTCGCAGGGACTGGCGATCTCGATCTACGATGGACGGTTCTGTCCGTCTTCGCTGGCGGCTATGTCGGCGACGAGATCCGATATTGGATCGGGCGGCGGGTCGGTCCGAAACTCCTTTCGTATCCAAGTTTGGCGAGGTCAATGTCGCTTGCGGGGCAGTTGTTTACGAGAAACGGCGCTTGGTACTGCTTTGCGTACCGCTATGCGAAGGGCCTGCGGACCGTCGGTGCGTTGCCGATCGGGTTAACCGGATGGCGTTGGCATCGCTTCGCGCCGATCAGTTTCGCGTCTGCTGCTACATGGGCATCGGTATTGGTCGGGGGCGGGTATGTCGCGGGCGAATCAGTGATCGACCTCACCGAGCAGTATGGTGCTTGGACGTCGATCAGTATCGCCGTGGCGACGCTGGTTGGACTGGCCGTTCTAGGCAGACGCATGTTAAGGGCATCCGCCGAAAAATCCGCCTAAACCCATACGGACAGTGATTGGCAGCATTCGAATCACTTAAACTGCTCTGAACATCTCTGTCGAACCGTAAGCGTCGTCTCAATCCCACTTACATCATCGACGGGTGCTTGCGTCATCGGTACCGTCATCGACGACGGGGATGGAGCCCCCGATAACCGCCGCAAGGCTGATGACTCCTACCGAGCGCCTCGACGCTGGTTGGAGCCTTTTGTGAAAAACCCCGCCCAGATCGATCGCTATGTAGGAACCGGCTTCGCGGCCTAGAACGAGGGCATGCGCGTGGAGTCTTGGGCAACCGTCGGGCCGGCGCTAACGGCCGCTTTCTTGGGATACTTGGTCGAGGTCGTTGAGGCTTTTACAATCGTGCTTGCGGTCGGCACCGTGCGTGGAAGGCGGCCCGCCTTTGTCGGCACCGGCGCCGCCGGGCTCGCCGTCCTGGTGCTGCTCATGATCGTCCTCGGGCCGGTACTCGACCGGATACCGCTGCGCGCGCTCCAACCTACGACGTGCACGATCGCTTCGTCGTATCATTGTCGCTCGTTTGACGCCTGAGAAAACCTTTCAACATTGTCATGCGCTTGCGTCGTGTCCTCTGCTTGCTTTGGCAGATGCAGGCCCTTCACCAGACCATAGACTGCCGGAATCACAATCAAGGTAAGGAGCGTCGATGACATCATTCCGCCGATCATCGGTACAGCGATACGTTGCATCACCTCCGAGCCGGAGCCGGTGCTCCAGAGGATTGGTAGGAGCCCGGCCATGATGGCGACGACGGTCATCATCTTCGGACGGACTCGATCGACCGCGCCGCGCATGATGGCCTGATGGAGGTCGATCCGCGTGAAGGGACGGCCTTCGGCCGTTCTTTCGGCCTTCAGCTCCGCCATCGCCTGGTCGAGATAGATCAGCATGACCACGCCCGTTTCAGCGGCGACGCCGGCGAGGGCGATGAAACCGACGGCCACGGCGACGGACATATTGAAACCGAGCCACCACATCAACCAGATGCCTCCTACCAAAGCAAAGGGTAGCGACAACATGACGATCAATGTTTCGGGAAGCGCTCGAAAGTTGAGGTAGAGCAACAGAAAGATGATGAGTAGAGTGACCGGCACGACGATTTTCAGTCGCGCTTCCGCCCGTTGCAGGTATTCATACTGGCCGCTCCAGGAAACGTAGGTTCCCGACGGCAGTTTCACTTTGCTTGCCACCGCCTGTTGTGCCTCGGCGACATAGCCGCCGAGATCCCGGCCCACTGTGTCGACGAAGATATAGACCGCGAGCTGGCCGTTCTCGGTGCGGATCGACGTTGCGCCGCGCGTAAGCTCAACCTTGGCGACCTCCCCTAGCGGCACAGTCCCGCCGGCCGGCAGGGATACCTGCACTTCGCGGGCAATCGCCTGCGGATCGCTCCGGAGATCGCGAGGATAGCGAATCGTGACGGCGTAGCGTTCGCGGCCCTCGACGGTAGTCGTCACGGTTTGGGCGCCCAGCGCGGTCGTGATCACATTATGAACGTCGTCGATGGCGAGGCCATAGCGGCCAAGCACCTCCCGATTTGGCACTATATCGAGATAGTAACCACCAATGACCCGTTCGGCATACGCGCTCGATGTTCCCGGTACGGCGCGCAGGACTTGTTCGATCTCGCGCGCAGTTTGCTCCATCAGTCCGAGGTCCGTGCCGAACACCTTGACGCCGACGGGAGTCCGGATTCCGGTCGAGAGCATGTCGATGCGGGCGCGGATTGGCATAGTCCACGCGTTCGACACACCCGGAAATTGGAGAGCTCGATCCATCTCAGCCTTGAGGCCGTCGAGGGTGAGGCTCGGCCGCCACTCGCTCTTTGGCTTCAGATTTATAATGGTTTCAAACATTTCGATCGGCGCCGGATCGGTCGCGGTCAATGCCCGGCCGGCCTTGCCATAGACCGAGGCGACCTCCGGGAACGACTTGATGATCCGATCCTGCATCTGGAGCAGCTCGGCCGCCTTAGTCACCGACAGACCAGGCACCGTTGTCGGCATGTACATCAACGTGCCTTCATCCAAATTGGGCATGAATTCGGATCCGAGCTGACGCGCGGGCCAGACTGTGATGCCAAGTACGACGAGCGCAGTCAGCAGTGTCACCGTCTTTGCCCTCAGCACGCCCCGGATGATCGGGCGATATATCCAGATCAGGAAGCGGTTGATAGGGTTGCGATGTTCCGGAACGATCCGTCCGCGAACGAAAATCACCATGAGTGCCGGGACGAGCGTCACCGACAGCACCGCGGCGGCGGCCATTGCGAAAGTCTTGGTGAAAGCGAGCGGACCAAACAACCGTCCTTCCTGAGATTCCAGCGTGAAGATCGGCAAGAATGAGACAGTGATGATGAGAAGGCTGAAAAACAGAGCCGGCCCTACTTCGCTGGCAGCGGCAATTAGGATGTCGCTCCGGGGTCTGTCGGGAGACGATCGTTCAAGGTGCTTATGCGCGTTCTCGATCATCACGATAGCGGCGTCGATCATCGCGCCCATGGCGATCGCGATGCCGCCTAGGCTCATGATATTCGAACCGAGCCCGATCGCCTTCATAGCCGCGAAAGCGATCAGGATGCCGACCGGCAGCATCAGGATGGCAACGAGGGCACTTCTCAGATGCAGCAGGAAGACAACGCAGACAAGGCCGACGATGATGCTTTCCTCGATCAGCGTCCCTTTGAGCGTTTTGATCGCCCGTCCAATGAGTTCAGAGCGATCATAGACCGGTACGATCTCAACCTCCTTGGGGAGGCTGGGTGCGATTTCGGCGAGGCGCGCCTTGACGTTCTCGATCACGGTCAGCGCATTGGCCCCGAAGCGCTGCAAGACTATGCCGCTTGCCACTTCGCCATTGCCGTCGAGTTCGGTGATGCCGCGGCGCTCGTCAGGTCCGATCTCGACTCTTGCGAAGTCCTTGATGCGCAAAGGGACGCCGCGGTCGGTTTTCAGGACGATGTTCTCAATATCCGTTACGTTCTTGAGGTAGCCGCGACCGCGCACCATGAACTCAAATTCGGAGAGCTCGATGGTCCGGCCGCCCACATCGGCATTACTGGCCCTGACGGCGTCGCGCACTCGCTCCAGTGGAATGCCTTGCGCCCGTAGCCGGTTCGGATCGATGACGATCGCATATTGCTTGACGAAGCCGCCGACACTGGCAACCTCTGCGACACCTTCCGCTTTCGATGCGGCATACCGGATTACCCAGTCCTGCAGCGAACGCATCTCGGCGAGCGTCATCTGTTGCGCGACAACGGCGTATTGGTAGACCCAGCCGACGCCGGTGGCGTCCGGCCCAAGAGTCGGCGTGACGCCGGTCGGCAGGCGACGCGTCGCGGCGTTGAGATACTCGAGGACACGGCTGCGCGCCCAATAGGGATCGGTGCCGTCATCGAAGATCACATAGATGAAGGATACGCCGAAGAAGGAGAGACCGCGCACAACCTTCGATTTGGGGACGGTCAGCATGGCGGTTGCCAGTGGATAGGTGATCTGGTCCTCGACGACTTGCGGCGCTTGGCCTGAATACTCGGTGTAGACAATGACCTGCACGTCGGAAAGGTCGGGGATGGCGTCGAGCGGCAAGGTGCGCACCGCGTACAGGCCGGCCGCGACGGCGAGTACCGTTCCGACGAGGATAAGAACGAGATTGCGTGCGGACCAGTCGATAAGGCGGGCGATCATGGCTGACTCACTGAGGTGGCCAGACTACGGAGGGCGGCTTTGAGATTGCTTTCGGCGTCGATCAGAAAATTCGCCGCGACGACCACACGATCGCCTTTAACGAGACCCTCGCGAATCTCGATGAAGCCATCGCCTCGGTTCCCGGTCGTCACTACGCGGGGCTCGAAACGGCCATCACCCCTGTCGAGGATGACGATCTGACGAGTACCTGATGCAATCACTGCGTTATCCGGCACGGCCGTCACTGGATCGGGGGCGCCAGTGCTGATCTCCACGTCGGCGTACATATTCGGCAAAAGGCGACCGGCCGCGTTCGCTAACTCGATTCGAACCCTGGTAGTCCGCGTTACTTCATCGACTTGGGGATAGATCAATGAAACGCGACCTTCAAGCGGTTCACCTTGAGCGCTGCGTAACCGAATGGCTGCTCGCGCACCAAGGCGGATCGCACCGACTTCGTACTCTGGAACATCAGCCAGTACCCAAATCATAAAGATATCGGCGATACGGAACAGCACGCCACCCGGTGCTGCTTTCATGCCGTTGGTCGCGTTGCGTTCGAGCACGATGCCATCGCGCGGCGCGCGCAATGTCATGGCTAAAAGCGGCCGGCGCGACCGCTCAATCTCGACGATCGCGTCCATCGGGACGCCGAGATTCTCGAGGCGTTGGCGTGCACCTCCGAAAGCTGGTTCCCGTCCCGGCGTATTGAGTTCCGTCAGGAATTGGGCGCTGGCGACGGCGACCTCAGGTGAATATAGCCGCATAAGGGCTTGCCCTTTGGTAACGCGCTCTCCGGTCGTGATATTCGCAACTTCCTCGATGAAAGCATCGCTGCGGGTCGCCACCACGGCGATGCGCCGTTCATCCAACTGGACCGCGCCAGGCGCGCGCACATAACGGCTGATAACGCGCCGCTCGACTAGTTCGGATCGGACACCTGTCCGCTGGAGCTTGCCAGGTGAGACCCTGACAAACTGATCTTCGTCCGCTTCACCCTCGTACACAGCGATGTATTCCATCCCCATCGAATCTTTCTTCGGTGTCGGTGAGGTGTCGGGCAGACCCATTGGGTTCCGGTAGTAGAGAACGCGACGGGGATTCGCCGTGCCCGAACTGCTCGCGGCCGCCGGCGGGCGATCCTCGAAACTGATATCCTCGGACGCGTAGACGGCACGAAACGATCGTCCGTCCATGCTTTGCCGAGGGGTCGGCGAATAGAACGGTTGTCCGTCCGGATCTCGATAGTAGATGACCGGCCCAGTATCGGCGAGCGATGCGGCCGCAAAAGGCCCGTCACCGCCAGTCGGAACGCCGTGCGTTCCGGCCCAATAGCCTCCGATCCCCGCCGCCAGTACGGCGACGAGGGTGAGGCCTGCGAGGGGGGCGCGTTTCATCGCGTGACCTTGAGGATCAGCTTGTTTGCGAGCGTTGCGGTCTCGCCTTGAATCTTGGCGGCGAGAGACAATTGCCACCCGCCAGCCATCATCAGATTCGTCTTGAATCGATAGACGCCGGGTTCATTCGAGGGTAGCGCCTCGATCGGCGCAGTCATCGTTGGCATTCCATCGGGCGTCATGTCGATTCGGGTTGTAAAGATAACGGCGTCGGAAACGGCCTTGCCGGATCGCTTGTCAATCAGACGGACGGCCACGATGGCGTCACCTTGCTTCACTTCTGATTGGACCAGGCCGAACTCATAATCTTTGATCTCGGCGTGGGCCGACGCGAAGGAGACCAAGGATAGCGCAACGACGAACGCCGCCGCTGCAGCGCGTTTGAAAACGGACCTCATCATGATTCGATAGTCCTAGGTTCATTGGTTTCATCAGAGCGCCAAGCATAAGACTCGGCGAAGCGCGGCATATAAGCCGCGCGCGCTCACAGCCGCCTGAGTATTGTCGAGGCGGTGCTAGCCGGCGCGACGCGCCGGCGATGTCCTAGGTTCGTGGAGGTCGGGCGGGTGGTTCTTCGCCGAGCGAATTGACGAAGAAATCCCATCCAATATTGACGACCGTCCCAAGCATATCAAATGGGATAGTCGCAGCCGGAAAGAACAGTGGACCCGTGAAGCACTTGACCATGCAGGTCTTCATCATCGGGCAATCATTTTGACATTCCGACTTGGCATTCTGCTCTTGCAGGCAACACGGCATATCGTCTGGCATCGCTGCAACGACGGACGCCGCCATTGCATTCCCACCCGGAGGCGCTGCAATCGGACCAAGAATGACTCCAACGACCGCGAGGATCGGGAGAAACCAACGAAATGTGAATCTACACTTCACAATTGAATGGTAGCATGGTTGAACGCACAAGAGAAGACTCGCCCGTTGTCCGGCAACGGCCGCGGCCGATGTCGGTTGCCGTCCTGCCTCGACGCCATAAGCGTCATTCCGATCGTCTCGGTGACGTCCGCCGCCTTCATCATCATGCATTTCTTCGACGCGACGATGATCCGGAATAGGTCGTCGAGGATCATCGAAGAATTGAGCCAATCCCCACCGACCGCCCTCAGATACGTGAAGTCGGTTGGTCATAGTGGGTTGGATGCTGTCGTCTTGTCTTAGAATTCTTCAGCTACGTTCATCACGGTGAACGCCCGCGCTAGTCAGTAGCTCGTTCGCCCGCAGCAGCCGATAAGTCGAAAAGCGCCCTAGGAATTGTTTTCACCCACGCGCTTCTGGCGCGTTTTACGATCGTCCGGCGTCGTAGGCACTTGATGCCATTCCTCGGCGAAGTCCATTAGAGAAGAACGGCGGGCACGAGGGAATCCGGTAGCATGCTTGCCAGACGCGTGGCGGGCGCTTCGCATCCCTGCCGCACCTGGGCCGTGCGCCACGCCGTCAGTGCCATGGCCAAGCGCTGTGCATGCGTGATCTCTGTAGCGGTCTCGACCGCAATCTCGGACCACGCGACCGCTGAAACGGCTAGATTTAAAAGGCTAAATAGAAGATTGAATCAGATGACTTGATGTGCGACGAGTGCGAAGAATGCGATCAGCACAAGCAGCCTGAACTTGGTATCGTCAAGGCCGATAAGGGCGCCAATCACATATATAACGATGATATCTTCGCCCGCCTAGCGCAAGGCCACCCGATCAACAGCATCATCGAACTGCCGCCCTGGCCAAGGGACCCTCAGCCATCAGCAGAGTGAGGCAGACGGCGCTTGAACTGAAGTAAGCGCTAGAAACCGAAGAACGCGACGCCAACGCCAAGAAAGATCAATGCGGCGCCGAGTATTCCGCTTTCATAGCGCTCGACGAATTCGAGTCGCAGTCGCTCGATGCCGGCGAGCGTTAGCCAAGTGAAGACCATCATTCCCGCGACGGTCGCGATCGCAAGCACCGCGCTGAGCGTCACGAATCCCGGCCAGCCATAGATTATGCCGGAGAGATAGACGGGTAGAAACCCTTCGCATGGCGAGAACGTCAATAGGGCGAACAGACCCAATATAATCTTGGCGTCTGAAGTGGAATCCGCTTGTGCCTTCGCGTGTTCGCCATGATTCGAGTTTCCGTGAGGATGGGCGTGATCG
>VFQQ010005807.1_pt1 | contig 10047 bp, 8 predicted proteins | sample 3512341 | NCBI WGS metagenome assembly VFQQ01 (sample SAMN10412373, study PRJNA504923) | tailings metagenome | isolation source: Relicate 2 Philex TSF1 revegetated site | place: Philippines: Tuba, Benguet | collected 2017-08-29
GCCGACGCAGAGCATCGCGGGCAGTGCCCACAAGGTCTTAACCGGGGAAGAGCGGGTGGGGCAGCCCATCGAAACGCGTCCCTACACTCGCGCGGTGAAGGTCGGAGAGTAGCGATGCTGTTCTGGCAAATCAGAACCCGGTATCTGCTGGCCCTGGCGGCGTTATTCGTCGGGGTCGCGTTTTTAGACCTGAAACAGCCAGGGCGGGGGCAGTTCTACAACCCAATCTATGGGGTGAGGTCGTGGGTCAACACCCATCAGCCTGCGACCTGGCAGCTGGTGACCAGGGTACAGGGCAGCGATGCTCGTCTGCAAGCCTGCGTGGCGGTGGCCCCTGACCCGGTAACCCTCGATGCCACCAAGGCGGAGCTGCGCAAGGCGCTGGTAGGGGAATCGGAATCGATCGCCCTGGAGTGGTTGGGGCAGCCTGCCTGTGCATTGGGTAACGGGGTCTACCGCTGGGCTTTGGACAACGGCCTGGCCCTCGATGTGACGGTGTCGGAGGGGGAGGTGACCCACAGTGAACTCAACCGTTAAGGACTGCAAGCCCCATTGGTCGGAGTTGCCGCCCACCTGGCGCTATGTGATTGGTACGGCGATGCAGGCGGGCGAGTTGGTGCTCAAGCTGGGCTGCGTGGGGGCGATCGCCACCTCAACCTGGGTAATGGTCGATAAAGAGACCAACGAAACTTGGGGCGATCGCTTCAGGAAAGTAAGCGCTGTGGCGGAGGCAGTCGTTGGGTTTTACGACGATGACTTCAAGGCCCTGATCAGCAAGGGCGATGTGATTGCGGGCTACACCGTCAACTCGGGCTTTGGCCTGCGGATGCATCCCATCCATCAGGAGATGCGGATGCACTCGGGCATTGATTTGCCGACGCCAGAGGGGGTGCAGGTTCATGCGATCGGCTACGCCGGGGATCGGGTGTCGGTGCGCTGCTGGAGTGATCCCAAGGGCTATGGCACTGTAGCCGATATGACCAGTTCGGCGTTCCCTGAGATCACCTTTAGGGCGGCTCATCTGTCCCACTGCAAGGGGGGTGAGCATCGCGCCGGGGCGGTAGTGGCGAAGACGGGCAACACGGGCGGCAGCACGGGCGCTCATCTGCACTGGGAGCAGATACAAGGCGGCGTGGCCCAGGCTCCGCAGAAGGGGTACTTGGTCTGGGCATTGAATGGTCGCAAGCCCAATGAGCGGCTGGGGGATACGATCTCGCTCTACCAGGCGATCGTCGCCAAGGAGTCGGGTGGGGATCATACTGCCGTCAACCCTGACACGGGAGCGCTGGGCCTGGGGCAGGTGATGCCGCAGAATCTCAATTGCTCCTGGGACGGCAAGCCGAAGAGCAACTGCGGCTGGGATTATGACGTGCTGGGCCGCGATGTGTCGCCCCAGGAGTTTTTGCAGAACCCTGAGATTCAGCAGCAGATCGTGGGAGTCAAGCTGGAGAGTGCTTTACAGCGGCAGATTCAGGCGGGCCACGATATGAACACGGCGGTGAAGCGGGTAGCGGCGGAGTGGTACTCGGGCAATCCTGAGCTGGCCCACGATACTCGCCCCCAAGCGGGCTATGAGTCGATTAAGAGCTATGCCGACAGCGCAGCGGAGAAGTTTCATCGGCTAAGGCAGGAGAACCTAGAGAAGTAGGCCCTTGGCAGTGGGGGCGATAGCAGGGGTAAGCTGTCTAGCGTAAATAGAATTTCACCTCTGCCCCTGGCGATTGTTGGGGGCATTTTGTTGGCTATTGTCGCCGCCACCCACCCATCACAACCCATCAAAGGGGCCTGGGCCGGTGGGGCAGTGGCAGAGGGCCTATTGCAATCAGCCTGCCTCCGGAAATCGCTAAAACGCTTGGTAAGAAGGGTTTAGGGGCATTTCACCCCGCCAGGGCTGGCGTAGTGTCTGTACGGTTCGGAAGCGTAGCCCTCCCAGGGCGTAGCTCCCCCCATCGCTAGGGCTACTGCGCCGTTTGACGCTCGGTGTCGCCTCATGACGTCCCATGTCGCCCGGGGAGGCGGAGGCAGAGAGACCTGGCGGGGAAAAGCGGTAACTGGCGGGTAAGTAGCGGTAAGTGGCGTCACATCAACCCAAAACACCTCTCCACGGGGCAGTGGTGCCTGTAAGGCTCGGTTTTGGTGCATCTAAGCTCTCACCGCTGTTAGAGCGATGGTGCCTTGAATGGAAGGTGCGATAGCAGTCGTTATACCGACTCGGCGTAGATGCTGCTATTAAACGAAACCGATGGATTTCCACGACGCCTTTAAGGAAACATTGAGCCGATTCGATCTCGATGTTGTTGATTTAGCCAGTGCCACTGGTTTGTCTGTTATGAGGATAGGGCAGTTCAAGAATGGCCAAAATATAAGGATAGATAACCTGCAAAGACTATTGGAAGCAATGCCCCCAGAAGCCAAGAAGTTTATGCTCTTACTTGTCGCCGAAGGATAGATCCATCCTTCCACAGTGCCCCCCGGTGAGACCGGGCTGTCTGGGGCAGCACCGAGGGATTATTTTGGATAGGTCACCAGTGCTGCGCCCCTCGTCGGTGCGATCAGCTATGGGCTAAGGGCAGAGAATGGGCACCGGCTAGTTGCGCGCGCAGGCAACTACTCAGCAAAAATAAAGTCAGCGCATTATTGGATTTCGCCAAGACATCAAGATAACAATCAGCAACAATATCTGAACGAACCAGGGAGCCAAAGTAAGCCCTGCAACCAAACTTAGACATGACACGATTACAGCAAATATTCTGACCATCTCTTCCTGTATCGTATGCCTGAGATACAGTGCAAAACAGATTATCAACAGTGAGATGAGAAGTGGATTAAGCGCCATGACAAATTGATGAATAACGAAGTCAAGTCGCACAGGTATGCCATGCAACTTGAAAAAATCCAATACATAGATTACGAACTCGCTTTGAAAAATTGCCAAAAGATTTTGGAGAGCAATCATCTTCAGGCTGATAGTCTGAAGATGATTGCCCTTTATCTTTTGAACGGAATGCTAAAGCGTTTAGTAATCTAGAACAAAAACTTGGTGGGAGTTAAAGCCACACAGTGTCGCCGCAGCGAAGCGATTACAGCAACTTCTGTTTGACTGTTTTCTCCCAACGCCGAGCGGCGCAGCCATCAAGGCTTGAATTTACAACTGCCTTTTTAGCAGATTTTAAGCATCGATGAACGTCAGCATTCATTTCCCAACAGACTTAGTGCTTAATTTACGTAAGAATTTCTAGCATATCACAAAACACTTTGTAGTCAATGCCCGTATCTCTAAACGATTGGGATAGCCCCCGCTATGTCTGAGTGATACATCGTGTTAAATCTAAACCTGTATAGGCTTATTTTTGAGGGGAGCAGTCAGCCATGTATGTAGTTATTGGTGGTGCAGGTATGATGGGGCTAGGCTTAGCCCAACAATTGCTCAATCAGGGGCACACAGTTGCCATCATTGATATCGATCCCCTTGCTTGCCGTTTCGCACGGGAAAGAATTGGTGTGATGGCATTTGAAGGAAGTGCCGTCAGCACAACCGTTCTTGTAGAAGCTGGGATTCAACAGGCAAATGCGGTAGTGGCAGCTTTGAGAAATGATGCGCTTAATTTAGCCTTGATTACCCTATCGAGAAGCTATGGGATCTCTCACATCGTGGTGCGGATGCGCGATCGCGAGTTTTTGGAAGCTTATCGTCTAGCTCAAGCCAGCCACATTATCAGCACAATCGATTTAGCGGTGGCAACGATGGTAAACGCGATCGAATATCCTGCAGTAGAATCAATGATGCACTTCGAGCAGGGACAGGTAGAGGTTCTGAAGCTACCTGTCCCCGACGGTTGTTATGTGGCAGGACGGAGCGTTGCTCAGATTGCTCAAGATCTACGTTTCCCTACTGGCTCTCTGATCATTGGGTATCAATGCCACTCCTGTGCAAGTTTGGAAATCCCCAATGGCAATACGATATTGCAGGCAGGATCAACGATTCTGGTGGTGACCCGTCCTGAGTCCGTTCATCCCATGATTGATTTTCTGGGAATTCAGGCTAGTCATCTTCCAAGGATAGAAGTTTCTCATCCAAATCTTTGATGTAGGGCTGTACTAAGTCTTCCGGCACAATTCGCTTGCGGAGTGCATCACTAACGGCTCCTTTTTCCGCTAGTAGTAATCGTCGTCGAATGGTATCTAACTCACTGAGATCGCTCTGCAAACGACCTGATCGATGTTTATTATAAAAATCTCGAAGCACTCGTTCCGATTGCGCTACTCGTGCTTGGTAGGCTGCCCACAGTTCCTCGTAAAAAGCCTTGGGAAGCACACCTGATTTTAGTAAGCTATCCAATTCATCTTGGGCCGCTTTAGCCGCAATCAACTGGAGCTGCAACTTTCCCACCTCCTGTATCACTTCCGAAATATGGCTGATGTTAATCCGTTTGATGAGCCAGGGTAAAGCTAATCCTTGTACAACCAAAGAAAACAAAACGGCACCAAACACAAGTTCAATGATGAAATCTCGACCGGTTAACGTTAAGGGAATTGCAACGGCTAGCGCCATTGAAAGAGAGCCTTTAATGTTTCCTAGAACCAGGACATGCTGCCACTTTATCGGAATGGGTCGATCGAACCAACGAAGCCCTGCTAGCAATAGATAAACGGAGATAATTCTTCCCAATTGATATGCCAAAATTACCAGAAAAATGGCAGGTAAAATACTCCACAGTTTGGCTGGATTAATCTCAATACCAATCAATAGGAAAATAAACGTGTTGACCCCAAACCCAGCATATTCCCAAAAGCTGAGCAGAGTAATTCGATCGGAAGCAGATGAACTTTGGGGCAATCCCAAATTGCCAAAAATCAGTCCGGCAATGACCACGGAAACTGCACCGGACACGCCTAGGAATTGTCCAATTTGGAATGTTCCTAAGGCTAAGGCTCCTGTTAGCAATAAACTACTCAGGGAGTCATTTAAGCGCGTGTAAATGGGCAAACTCAAATAGCCGAGGATTGCTCCCACAAGTGCCCCACCTACAGCAACAACGAGCAGTTCCTTGATGCCTTCTACAGCAGTAAGGGAACCTGTTGTATAAATAATTAAAATTAAATTAAAAGAAATCAGAGCAGCCGCATCATTAAATAGGGTTTCTCCTTCAACAATAGTTGACAATCGGGAAGGGACACGGATTTCCTTAAAAACTGCAATCATCGAGACAGTATCGGTGTTAGCTAGAATCACGCCTATCAGCAGGGCAGGAATCCACTCCAATCCCAAAGCATACTTCACAATCGTAGCAATGATTGCCGACGATAAAATCGATCCTGGCCCGGCTAACAGGGCGATTGGCTTAAATGTGCTGCGGAGGCGACTGACATCTGTGTTGATTGCGGCTTCAAAAATTAGAATGGGCAAGAAAAGGTTCAAAACTAAAGCAGGGTCCAATCCAATCCGGCGCGATAGAACCTCTGTAATTGGCAATCCTGCCAACACCAAACCCGTTACATAGGGAATCCGTAGCTTTTGCGAAACCAGAGCAACTGCCGTTGCCACCAAAAGCAGGATAATCAGAATAATTGCAAGGCTTTCTAAATCTCCAGAAACCGTAGTGTTTGCTGGGTCACTGGTTGCCAAAACCCATTCTCCAAATAACCTGTGCATTACCCGTACCTACGCAAACTAAGGGGCGAAAAACTTTCTAAACAGGTTCTAAGTTGCTGAGAAAAGAGACTCTCTCAAGAACCTTCACTATCTGCGCCAAAAATAGCATCTCAAGCAAGAACCTGCTTACTGTTTATAATCTTACCAGCGAGTAATTTCACCCTAGCTCTAGTGAATTGATAACCTACTGCCCTAATCCGATAATTCATTGATTAGACTTCCAGGGTGATCAGCGTATCGGTTCTGACTGAGATTGGGTTTTACCCGTCAGCAATTTCTCGAAGGCAGTGCGTTGATCTGCGCTACCTATGACCAGTAAGCGATCGCCGACTATCAACACAGACTGGGGACTTGGGTAGCGAGTTACTTGCTTGTCACGACGGATGGCCAGAATAGTTCCTCCAGTCAAGTGACGAACGTCAGCTCGTTCTAGGGTTAGACCGACGAGGGGAGAGCCCTCCTTAAGGTCATACCATGCCCCTTCTAATTCTCCCACTACCACCGCTTCCAGCTCAGAACTAGCCAGATCACGATATTCAGGCAGGATGGCTCGATATCGATCAACTCGGTAGGCGTTCAACACCTGCTGAATTTTGGAGACTGGGCCTTCGCCCAAGCTCAGGAGCACGTGGGCTCCGATTTCCAGAGAAGCTTCAAACTCTGGCTGCACCACTTCCCGTGCCCCTAATTGATAGAACATCTCAATGTCTCGGTTGTCGTGGGCGCGCACGGTGACATCGAGCTCGGGGGCAAGAATCAGGGCACGTTGCAGGGCTAGCCGACTGGCCAGGGGATCGGGCAGCGCGATGACGAGCGCCACGGCTCTCGACAGATGAGCCTGCTGGAGAACCAGTTCGCTGGTGGCATCCCCATACAGGTAGGGGATCTTTTTCTGCCGCAATGCCTGGGTGGTTGCTTCATGGTTGTCAATCACCAGAACCTCGTAGCCTTGAGACCGGAGCAGCCGCACCAGGGTTTGACCGACCCGCCCGTAGCCCGCCACAACAATGTGTCCTGAAATGGTTTCTTCAACGGCAACTGCCCGAGGTGCCCGACTTGCTGGCAGTTTGGGGCCTGTGATGGGATCGAAGCGCTCTAATAACAGCGCCACCAGGATCACCGGCAAGCCGGCTCCAATGCTGATGAGTTCTTGAGTGAAGGTGACAGGAACGGTTTGGAACAACTGATTCATCACGCTCCACTGGCTGAAGAGCGTTTGTAAAATCACGATCGCAACAATTCCGATCGCCGGGGCATAGGCGATGGGGGCAGTGCCACCCCGCAGTCGGGCAACCACCGAAGGGATAAATTGACTGATGCTCAACAGGTAAAAGGTTTCTGCGGCAATCAACGTGTCCACCGCCATCGTACGGGATAGATCTGTATTGCCGATGGTTCGTTGCGCCCAGAGAAATATGCCAAAGACCGCAATTAAATTAAAAACAGAGATGATCAGGATGCGCCGCACCAGGTTAGCGGATAGCAACGGTTCACCGGGGTTGCGCGGCGGCAAATACATCACATTGTTCGATGTGGGTTCAAAGGCGAGGGGGGCAGTTAGGGCAATGGAACTGACCATGTTGATCCAGAGAATTTGCAGCGGCAGGATGGGCAGAGCCGTCCCTAGCAAGACCCCAACTAAAATCGTCAGCGCTTCTCCACCGTTGGTCGGGAGCGTGAAGGCGATCGCTTTCAGCAGATTTTGGTAGACCGTCCGCCCCTCTTCGATCGCAGATTTAATCGAGGCGAAGTTGTCATCCGTCAGGATCATTTCTCCGGCTTCCTTGGCCACTTCGGTGCCCGTCACCCCCATGGCAATGCCTAGATCGGCCTGCTTGAGGGCCGGAGCATCATTGACCCCATCTCCGGTCATGGCGACAATCTCGCCCTTTGATTGCAGGGATTCTACCAGACGCAGCTTCTGTTCGGGGGCAACTCGCGCAAACACCGCGCTGGCTTGGGCTGCCGCCGCCAGCTCATGATTACTCATCTGAGCCAGTTCCTGCCCAGTGTAGGTCTGGGCCTCCTGCCCCTGGTTCAACTTCATCATGCGAGCGATCGCCGTCGCGGTTAAAGCATGATCGCCGGTAATCATCTTGACTTGAATCCGGGCGGACTGACAGGCCCGCACCGCTGCGATCGCCTCTGGACGCGGTGGGTCAATCATGCCCTGCAGCCCTAGGAAGACGAGTCCCTGCTCTAAATCCGGATGATCTAGGGATGGCTGGTCAGCGGCCGCCACTTTTTTGGCAAACGCCAGAACCCGCAGCCCCTGCCGAGCCATGTCATCGGCTGCATCCTCAATGCGATCGCGCTCTAGGGGGGCCGGGTTGCCCTCGGCATCCAGCATTTGAGCGCACCCCTGCAAAATCGCTTCCGTTGAACCTTTGATGTAGATCAGCTTATTGGAATTAGCCTGATGCAGCGTCGCCATGTACTGAAACTGTGACTCAAAGGGAATCACATCCAGCCGAGGCAGGTCTTGCTCCAGGGCTTGTCGGGTCAAGCCGACTTTGTGAGCCGCAACAATCAACGCCCCTTCGGTCGGATCGCCCACAATGCCATAGTCCCCGTCTTGCTCTTGCAGGTGAGAATCATTGCATAACAGTCCGGCTTGGAGACATTCATGCAGGGCTGGAGCAGTTTTCAGGTCAACGGGCTGATCGTCCAGTAAAATTTCGCCGTCCGGGTCGTAGCCTGCCCCCGTTGTGGCATAGCGTTTGTCACCCGCGTAGATACCCTGCACCATCATTTGATTTTGGGTCAGGGTGCCAGTTTTATCCGAACAAATCACTGTGGTGCTGCCCAGGGTTTCCACCGCCGGGAGTCTGCGGATGATGACATGACGTTTGGCCATCCGCGAGACACCGATCGCCAGCGTAATGGTCACAATGGCGGGCAGACCTTCGGGAATAGCTGCCACTGCGAAGGCCACAGCCGTAATAAACCCCTCGGCCCAGCCTTCCCCCTGAGCGACTGACACCGCGAACATGAGGGTCGTTAGCCCCAGGACGATGTACAGCAGCATTTTGCTGAACTTATCCAGCTTGCGGGTCAGGGGGGTTTTGAGGTTGGGGCTTTGCTGCATCAGTTGGGAGATTCGCCCCGCCTCGGTTGCATTGGCGATCGCCACCACCAGTCCTCGCCCCTGCCCCGAGGTCACCAGGCTGCCAGCGTAGGCCATGCCCGTCCGCTCTGCCAGCAGAGTATCTGGGGCGATCGGCTGGGTGTCTTTCTCGACCGGAACCGATTCCCCAGTGAGGCCCGACTCATCGACCTGAAGGTTGCGCACCCTGACCAGCCGCAGATCAGCCGGTACTTTATCCCCAGAGGTGAGTAAGACTAAATCTCCTACCACCACCTCGCTGGAGGGAATACTCTCTTGCTGACCATTGCGAATCACGGTTGCATCCGTCGTCACCGAGGCAGACAGGGCCGCCAGGGCACCCTCCGCCTTTGACTCCTGGACAAAGCTAATGGTGGCATTGAGCACCACCACCGCAAAAATCACCCCCGAATCGACCCATTCTTGCAAAAAAGCCGTTACGGTACCCGCCGCCAGCAAGATATAGAGCAGAGGTTCATCAAACTGCTCTAAATACCTCAACCAGGCACTCTTTCCCCTTTTACCGGTTAGCTGGTTGGGGCCAAACTGCCGCTGTCTTTTTTCTACCTCAGCGGTAGTGAGACCTGTATCCAGGTCACTCTCTACAAGCTGAGTCGCCTCCTGGACAGGGAGGTTGTGCCATTGGCGTTCCTGCGGGTTTTTTAGCGTCGTCATCTTTATTTAACTAAGGTTGAAGAACATGGTGGTATATCTAGCTCTTGAATTTATTTGTATTTATACATCTATCGACAGGAAGAATTAACTGTAAAAACGACTTACTGAACATTGAAGCTTGCGATCGCAAGCGTAAGCTGTGAATGGTAAGTAGCCTCAACCCGACATCAGAGGAATCATACCACTGGTAATTCTGTTACTTGGTATTTCCAACAACTTAGAGGGGCGATCGCATTTATACCTATTATCAGATCACACGATAACAGTATCGCTTTCCTAAAAGCGATACTGTTTAATTGCTGGGTTTTAACAACAGCTCTTGTCTACACTCAAGTAGAGTTATGACATGGATGAATGCGCCACTCTCGCACTCCCCAGTAGCGCAAAATTGCTTCCGCCTGTCGGAGTTGATCGGTTGTACCTGCGAGTATCATCCAAAACTCTGGTGGGGGTGGAGATGAGGCGTAAAAACTAGCATGTTTGTCGGGAGCAAACCATCCATGGAAATAACCCACAGCACTTCCAAATATCGTGCTGGCTCCGCTTATTAACAGTGTAGACAGTATAGATTCGGTAGCTAGGACTGGACCAATACCAGGAATAACCAGCACAC
>VFQQ010005808.1_pt1 | contig 10044 bp, 8 predicted proteins | sample 3512341 | NCBI WGS metagenome assembly VFQQ01 (sample SAMN10412373, study PRJNA504923) | tailings metagenome | isolation source: Relicate 2 Philex TSF1 revegetated site | place: Philippines: Tuba, Benguet | collected 2017-08-29
TGTTCTGGTGTGCCGGCTGCCAGGGCGGCCTCTATCCGCTCGACGGCCACGTGCCGTACCACATGGGCGGTGTGCGGACGGCAGAGCTGCTCGCGCAGCGGCTCACCGCCAAGATGCATCGCGAACTGTTGGCGTGGGGCTGGCACGGCCAGGCGGGCCTGTGCGGCCCGTACTACCTGCCCGCCATGGACAAGACGGCCTACAAGAGCCAGCTCACCTACCCCGTGGCCAACACCGTCAAGGATGCCGGCCGCTGCTGCCAGCCGCTCGGTCGCAGCACGATCGTCTGGGGTGCGGGCAAGGAGTACCCGGTCCGCGGCGAAGACTTCGCCTTCATGTTGTTCCGCAAGAGGAACTGCTGTGTCGGCTACTGAACTCTTCATGACGATGGCAGTCGTTGCCTTGCTGTCAGGCATGGCGCCCGCACACGCTGACCCGGCGCCGCGGCCCGCCGGCGCTGATGAGGGACGCGGCGCCCATCCCGTCATCACCGACGCGGACCTGCGCCGCGCCCGAGACCGCCACCGCGCGCCTTCGGATGAAGAACTTCGCAGGCAGCCCGCCCCGGCAGCGCCACGGATCGACAGGCTGCCGCAACCTGCCGCCCACGCGCCCGTCGACATCGAGGCGCTTGCACGCGGCTTCGACGCACAGATACAAGGCGCCAACCTGCAGCGCGCCCCTGGTCCCTCGTTGATGGTGTTCATCAGCTTTGCGATGCCGGAGGCAGCGCTCGCACGCCTGGCCGACCAGGCGTCGCAGACCCAGGCAACCCTGGTCCTGCGTGGGCTCGTCGACGGATCGCTGGTCCGCACGGCATCGCGCGTGCACAGCCTCATCGGTACGCGCAAGACGGCTGTGCAGATCGATCCACAAGCCTTTGATCGATACGCCGTCGCACAGACCCCCTCCTTTGTGCTCACGCGGGAGGTTGCTTCCGCCATGCCATGCGCAACCGGCCTCTGCCCGCCGGCCGAGGGCTACGTCATCGTCGCCGGCGACGTCACCCTCGACTACGCGCTCCGACACATCCGGCGAACGGCTCCGCGCTTCGCGAAGGATGCAAGTTCGCTTCTCCAGCGCCTTGAACGTTGAGACGGACAGGCCATGCGCAAAGCCATCGCCTGCTTCACTGCTGCCTGTTTCCTGGTGACGCAGACCTCAGCGCTGGCGGACCCTCACGCCGAGGGCGTCGCCGCGGGTCAGGCCGCGAACCCGGTGGCCCGGGGAAACGTCAACACCACAGGTGCCAGCGCCGTCGTGCCGGGGTACACGACCACGCCGCCGGAGACGGCCCACTACCGGCAGCCGAACCTGTCGTCGCTGGGCTCGGCACGACTGACTTCCTGCGCCAGCGCGCCGAACGATCCGGTCTGCCAGGCGCAGCGTGGCGCCGTGAACTCGGCCAACCTGCCACGCCCCGGCGTCGGCGCCTACGATCCCGCGGTCGTCGGCGTGAACGCGATCGTGCGCAGCCCGTCGACGGTGCTGCAGGACTTGGCGTCCTACTACAGCGGCTGCACGACGGCCACGACGACCGTACCGGCTGGCACCCAGACACGATCCTGCCTTCGCTACGAGGGCGTCGGCGAGTACGCGATGCGGCGCGATCTCACCGTCCAGGTCGAGCTCGTCCCGAGCTGCAACGCGGGCGACTGGTTTGCGCACGGTCAGGTCAATCGCAACGGGTCGGACTACATGGTGGCCGAAGCGCAGTGCCGCATCCGCACCGATGGCCTGCAGCATTTCCGCTTCTATGCTGCAGGCAGTCACGGCGGCTGCATCGGCTGGCAGGAAGTCGACCTCCCGAGCACGGTCGTCAGCGCAGCCCGGTTCGTCACCGACCTGTCGCCGCACTGGTCCGGCTCCTGCTGGAGTCCGTTCAAGGTCGTGCTGATGCCAGGCTCCGGCTGTACCGCCGGCTCCTGCAGCTACCAGTTCCAGTTCGGCACGCCCGTCTACGCCTGCAGGCCCGGGACCGTCAGCGGCGAGGGGCTCATGGGCTACTGGGGCGGCTACGACCAGCCGGTACCCGGCCCCTCCGACCAGTGCTTTGCGCTGACCGACCCGGATCTTGAAGGTGCATGCCCTCCGGGTGCGCAGGCCGTCCACGACGGCACCGGCCCTCGCTGCGCAATGCCGGACGGCCCCGCGACGTTGACCGGCGCTGCCGGCTGGACGCTGCCGCTGAGTTTTCAGCAGCCGACGATGAACCAGGTGGAGACCGACACTTGGGATGACCATGCCGCGTCGCTGGTGTCCGGCGGCCGCTGCACCGCCGTGACTCCGGAGCGCTGCGTCGACGGCCCGAGCACCAAGGTCATCAACGGCCGCCAGGTCACGCGAGCGTGCTGGACCTACGAAACAACGGTGACTTGCAGCGGCACGGCGGGTCAAAGCGCGTGCGCGCCACTCGTCGCACAAGGGTGCATCCCCGCCGGCACGACGTGTCGCCAGACGAACCCCGTCACCGGCACCTGCGAAGTCTTCGAAGACTCCTACACGTGCCCCACGGCAGCCCAGACCGCCACGGGTGCGAGCAACTGCCCGTCCAGCGTCTTCTGCTTCCAGGGGAACTGCTTCGACGTCAGCCGGCCTCCCGATGCGGACTTCGGCCGAAGCCTGTCGATGCTGGAAGCGGCGCGCGAAGCCGGCGTCTACCTCGACACCAGCCAGATGCAGGTCTTCAAGGGCGAGCAGAACCGATGTCGCGAGCGCCTGCTGAAGAACTGCTGCTACGCCGACGGTGCCGGTGCGGGCATGACCAACCAAAGCCTCTTCGGCACCGGATCCCGGCTCGTCTACGACATCCTGATGAACTCCGAGAACCAGCAGTTCATCTACCAGGGCATGTCCGCGGTGCTGCTCGGCGGCGGGTTCAGCGGTTCGTTCACTGCCTACGGCGTCACCGTCGCCGTGAACGGCGCTGCGATACCGGCAGGGTCGGTCGCCGTGTACTCCGGGCAAAGCATGGTGGTTGCGTTCGACCCGTGGAGCCTGGTCATCGCAGTGATCATCTACATCATCCTCTCGATGATGTCGTGCAACGAGGAAGAGGGAAAGCTGGCGATGAAGGAAGGCGCCAAACTCTGCCACACGGTCGGCACCTGGTGCTCGACGTGCTTCATGGTCCTGGGCGTATGCGTCTCATGCACGGAGCACACGACGTCGAAGTGCTGCTTCAACTCGATGCTCGCCCGCATCATCAACGAGCAGGGTCGCGCGCAGGTCGGCAAGGGCTGGGGATCGGCGCAGAGCGCCGACTGCTCCGGCTTCACCGTCGCGCAACTGCAGTCTCTGAACTTCGCGGCGATGGACCTGACGGAGTTCTACGCGTCGCTGGTCCCGATCCTCCCCAACGTCGGTGCGCTGCAGACGAACAGTGCTGCGCGCGTGCCCACCTGCTACTACGGCCAGGGGCGGTGCCAATGAGACCGCGCCGCGCCTGCAGCTTTGCAGCTCTTGCGCTCTGCGTTTCGGGAGGGTTCGCGCAAGTCCGTGTCGACGTGCCGGACCTCCGTTCGTTGCTCGTCGCCGCCATCGATGCAGCCGACGGGCGAGCGCAGGGGATCCTGGCCGGTCCTGCCGCAGAAGCGATCACACAACGGTTCAAGGGCACCACACCGATCCACTTGGACGTCAGCACGGTACGGCGCTACGTGCAGGCGGGTTGTAGCAGGCTCAACGTGCGCGCATGGCAGGACGGCGTGCAGTTGCCAGGCGCCCCCGCCCCACGGCGACAAACGATCGACGTCGGCATCAACTATTGCCGCGACGGTCAGCCGCCGAAGATCCTCGACTGAGCCGGGCCACCGTGAAGCCGCTTGCTCTTCTGCTTGCTGCCCTCCTGATGGCGCCGACGCTGGCTCCGGCGCAGGGCGCGCGGTCCCCGTTCTGGACCGAGGCGTGGCGGGGCTGGCACTTCTATGAGGAGCCTGAGGCTCCCGAAGCCGTGCTGCCGCCTCCCAGGCGACAGCCTTCGTCACCGCCGGATGCCCGCGCCAACAAGCCGAAGCGGCCGCCCGAACTGACCGAGTTCGACCGCTTACAGGCAACGCTCGAAGATGCGCGCAAGGTCGCGATCGTGAAGCCGTCGGAAGAGAACGTCCGCCGGTACATGGAACTCGAAGCTGAAGTCGTTGCTCGCGCATCCGCTTTCGCCGACGTGGCCCAGCGGGTTGCCTGGTCCAGCCCACACCTGGACCCTTCCCTGCAGGGCCGGCCCGTCAACGCAAGAGCCCTGGAGGTCTTCGAGCAGCAGACTCTCGCAGACCGATCACGCGTCGTCGCCGAACTCGGACGCGACCACGTGTTGCTGTTCTTCTTCCGCAGCGACTGCCCCTACTGCCATGCCTTCGCGCCCACGATCCTGGAGTTCCAGGCGCGTCACGGCATCAAGGTGGAAGCCGTCAGCCTCGACGGCGGCCCCATGCCCGGCTTCGCGGGCGCGAGGCGCGACAACGGCATTGCATCCGCACTGCGCGTGAGCCAGGTCCCGGCCGTCTACCTGGCCCAGCCCTTCTCCGGAACCATCACGCCGATCGGCTTCGGTGTTCTCTCCGAAGCCCAGCTCCTCGAGCGCATCGTGGCCGTGTCCGAACCCAGGTACCGGGCGATGGTGCCGAGCACCATACGTCGCCTGCCAACTGGAGACGCACACGCGCCGCTGTCTGCTGCCCCCTCACTCCCGACGGAGGAACGCCCATGAGCCGAACCATCCGACGCCTCAGACACGCTCGCATCCTGGCCATCGCCGCTGCCCTGGCCACGTACCCGACCGTGCGTGCCGGTGACCTGAACGCCGAGGTGAACAACATGTTCAACAGCCTCGGCGCCATCGGCAACTACACGGCACCGGGCGCGTTCCGGGGCCAGACGCTGAACACTTACACGGGCGGCAGTCTGTTCATGCGGTCGCCCAACAAGGTCTACCAGCTGGCCGCCATCCAGTTCCCGAGCGTCAAGGCAGGTTGCGGCGGCATCGACGTCTTCGGCGGTTCGTTCTCACACATCTCGGCCGAGGAGTTCAAGAACATGCTGCGGAACATCACCGCGGCACTGCCGGGCATCGCCTTCCAGCTCGCGCTGGAGTCGGTGTCGCCGCTGCTTGGAGGGCTCACGAAGTGGGCCAAGGGCCTGGAAACCTGGATCAACAACGCCCGCATCAATTCCTGCGAGACGGCCAAGGCCATCGTCAGCACGGCTGCCGAGGCTGCCGGATTCAGTTCGCAGGAGTCCTGCGCCGACCTGGCCATCCAGATGGGGATGGAGAGCGACCGCGACGCGGCCCGCCGGCGCTGCGCCAGCGACCGCCCCAGCATCCTGGCCTCGGCACGATCCTCGACGGACCCCAACGTCCGAAACCGCGCCCCCTTCGTCGGCAATCTGACCTGGAAGGCACTGCAGTACACCGGCAGCTACCTCGACGACGCCGAGCGGGAACTGATCATGAGCATCGTCGGCACGGTGATCTTCTATCCGGAGGACGCCGGCCGCGATCCCGAACTGGTCGCGCCAACCATCAATTCGATCAGCCAACTGCTCTACGGGCAGGCCACGGGTACCGGCGGCGACGTGACGCAGCACGTCCTGCGATGCAACAACTACACCAGTTGCGATGCCGTCACGTTGAACACTGGCTACTCGCACACACCCTTCACTGCCCGCGTGGAGACGATGATGCGGTCGATCGCGGACAAGATCGCCACGCGCACGGCCATCCCCAACAACTCGGCCGAAGTCGGCTTCGTGAACCAGACGACGGAGCCCGTCTACCGGATGCTGTCCATCGGCGCGACAATCCCCGGGTCGGGCCTTGCCGACACCTTGATCAGTCAGTACCGCGACGTGATCGCCGCGGACTACGCGTACGTGTTTCTGGAGCGCAACCTCCGCCTCGGAATGGCAGCGCTGGAGAAGGATCATCTGCTGCAGCAGGGTCAACGGGAACGCGCCAACCAGATCCGGCAGCGCGCACAGTCGGTGCTGATGCAGATCTCGCAGGAGAAGGCCACGCTGTACCAGAAGGTGGGTTCCTTCCGCGTCGTGTCGAGCCACCTCGAGCAGCTCGAGCGTCAGCTGCGGACGAACATGCCGCAGCACGTCATGGACATGCTCGGCCAGCAGGCCGCCCACGTCGGGCGCTAGGTCGGCGCATCAGCAGCGAGCCCGCGCCATGTGGGAGATCTACGCGTACCAGAACACCGACAGCCTGTTCGGCGTCTTCAACGCGGCCGCCGCCATCCACGCCTCGGGCGACTACGCAGCCGCCCTGGCGGCAGTCGGCTTCTTCGGCTTCGTTGCTGCGCTGCTCGCATACGCCTTTGCGCCGGAAAAGCTGCAGGGCTGGAAGTGGCTGGCCACGGTCGTTCTGGCCTTCGGAGTCCTGGTCGTGCCGAAGGTGACGGTCGGCGTCGTCGACAAGACCGGCGGGTCGGCCGTCAAGGTCGTCAACAACGTTCCCTTCGGCGTGGCGATGCTCGGCAGCGTGACGAGCACGATCGGCCACACGCTGACGGGCCTCTTCGAGACCGCGTTCCAGAGCATTCCGGGTCCGGGTGCATTGCCCAGCCAGCTCACCTACGAACAGAACGGGCTGATGTTCGGCAACCGCCTCATCCGCGAGACCGGCAAGGTCGTCTTCCAGGACCCGAACTTCCGAACCGACCTCATCAACTTCATCCACAACTGCACCATGTACGACCTGATCGACGGCACGCTGGCTCCGTCGACATTCGCCGCGTCAGGGGACGTGTGGGCTCTGATGGCAACGCCGAACCCGGCCCGCTTCAGCACCCTCAGCAGCGGCGGCGCCATCACCGTGGACACCTGTCCCAACGTCTACGGCAGTCTCAACGGGCGCCTACCCACCCAGGTGGCGCGCATCCAGGGGCGACTGGCTTTCACGCTGAACCCGACCCTGCCGGCAGCAACGGCGGCGGGCGTGATCGCGGGCCAGATCCAGCAGGCCTACCTGAAGAACGGCATCGCCGACGCATCGGCCACTGCGGCGGACCTGATCCGCCAGAACGCGGTGGTCAACGCCATCAACGACACGGGAAACATCATCGGCCAGAAGGTGAACGACCCCGCCGCCATGGTCCTTGCCGTCGGGCGGGCGCAGGCCACGGCCCAGCAGAACGCCACGTGGCTCAACTACGGAAAAGTCGCAGAGCAGGCGCTGCCGGTGTTCCGCAACGTGATCGAGGCGCTCGCCTACGCGCTGTTCCCGCTCATCGTCCTCCTGCTGCTGTTGACGAGCGGCCGCGAGACGATGCTCGCCTTCAAAGGCTACGCGGTCCTGCTCATCTGGATCCAGCTCTGGCCTCCGCTGTATGCCGTCCTCAACTACATGGCTTCGACATACGCAGCCTACGATCTGGCCGCAGCAGCCGACCTCGGCACCGGCGTCAAGGTCCTCTCGCTGCAGACTGCGTCGCCGATCTACTCCGGAGCGATCTCCGGAGAAGCGATCGTCGGCTACCTGGCGATCAGCATCCCGTTCATCGCCTGGGCCGCGCTCAAGCGCATGGAAGCCATCGGCACGGCACTCGTGGGTGGGTTGTCCGGCCTGCAGGGGACATTGACCGCGAACAGCGGCGCCGCTGCCGCAGGCAACGTGACGCTAGGGAACGTTGCGATGGATCAGATGCAACTGTCGCCCAACAGGACGTCCGCCTTCATGAGCAGCTTGCAGAACGATGTCAGCGGCAACACCTTCTCGACCAACGCCCTGACCAACAGAGCCGCCGTGAGCCTGCTTCGCAACCAGGGGTTCACCTCCCGCGTCGTGTCGGTGCGCGTATCTGAGCAGGATGTCGCCGAAGCTGGCCGGCAAGCCGACGCAGCGCGGAGCGAGGCGGTCTCCGCGGGTCGGGAGCGGTCCGCCGTCCTCACGGACGCGTTCTCGCGCGGGTTGACCAAGCTCCGCTCCTCTCGATCCTCGTCGGGTACGACCTCGAGCAGCTTCGAGCAACTGGGCGAAACGATGAACCGGCTCGACCAGATCACGCAGTCGGTGGCAGCCAGCACGGGTCTTTCGCAGTCTCAGGTTGCGAGCATTGCGTTCGGCGCGGCAGCGCGCCTTGGGGTCAGCTCCCCGGTCGCAGGGGCATCGTTGAACACGAGCGCGACCAAGACCTATCAGGGCGCCCTGTCAGGAGAAGAGCGCAAAGTTCTAGGCTACCTGACGAGCGAACAGATTGCAGATTTCAAGCAGTTCGGCGAGCGCGTGTCGCGCGATAACAGTTTCAGCGACGCCGTTGCCAGCGACAGTCGAGAAGCGCGCGAACTTGCTTCGAGGCTGTCTACTGCGACCTCACGCTCGACGAAGGCCGATGCCGTCTTCGCGGAGCGCAAGGTACTCGCTGAGCGGGTGTCAACCGCGCGCGAGCGCGGTGAGACGCTGTCGATCGACATCGCTCAGGATCCACACAACCTTGCGATGTTCCTCCGCTACGCCGAGCAGTACGGTGGCAGCAGCGCGGCTGCGGCCAGCCTCCTTGACGCGGAAGTGGCTCGTCAAGGCTTGAGGCCGAACCGAACTTCCTCCTCAGGAGCCGCATTGCCACTGTCGTTCGACGAATTGCGGGGCGAGCACTTGCGCGCAACGAGCGAGCCCACGCTCAGCTCCGACGTTACCCGAGAAGACGCAAGGCACAGGTCTAGGGTTGCGAGCTTCCATGGTGATCCAGCGTTGACACCAAGTTCTCCTGCAGCTCACCCGTCACCGCAAGCGGAGATCCAGGCGGACGCAGCTGCCATCCGTCAACGCGTCGCGTCAGCTCGGGGTGAGTTCGACGCGAAGGCAGACGTGACCAGCTCGCCCGACGGCACACTGGGCACAAAGAGATCCCTGCTCAAACACACCCTCAAGCAGGTCGGAGCAGATGCCAGCGTTTCGCTTGATGCCGTCAAGGAAGCGATGAAGCGGAAAAAGTGATTAGCCCTGGCGATCAGGATCGAACATGCGGTGGTCAGGGTGCGCATCCGGTGGTTTCATGAATGGTGGATGACCCCTGTCCCTCCAGAAATTTCTGTCTCGCTCCTCGGAGGCCAAGCGATGCGACTCGGACCCATCGTCGTTGTGCCCGCGCCTTCGTGAACCGATGCCCGTTATCACTCCACCCACGACAAGTCCCACGACACCCCCAATGAGAGTCATCCCGGCCAAAACGCCCCAACCATCGTCGTAGGCGATCAACGCGCCGAGAGCGGCACCGAGAAAGGTCAACGACCAGAAAGCAAACTGCCGCATGCTCTCAAGCTCCTATGCCGACTCTGATAGGCGAGCCCTTGTGCTGCTGTGTCCACAAACTTCACCACTCAAGCCCACCCCGAGATCGCTCTCATCAACGCAGTAGTCTGCGCCTCGTTGAACGTCCCGTCGACCCCGTGCGCATCGTGCAGCGTGTTCATCGCAATGAACCAGCGATCCAGGACCGCCACGAGTTGCGCTGGATCGCGCAGTGCATATCCGATCTCCGATTTTCCTCTCCCACGAACCTGCACATCAACGATTAGCAGCACTGCCAACCTGAGAACTTCGGGGTCTGGCAGGAGAAAGTGCAGCCAATAGCTCCAATGGGAGTCAACGCTTCTGAAGAAGCGCACGCACTCTGGAATCTGAGGCAACGCCCTCGGGTCTGCGTCGTACCCGTTGAACATGAGCACGACGCGCCCCGCAAAACGCCGAACTTGAGCAGAGTCGTCGCTGAAGAGCAGCAAGCGCTCAACCGCGCTACCGACGCGACCTGCCTCGATCTCCGCACGCGTGAACACAATGACGGCGAGGTCGGCACCATCGGCTTGCGAGTCAAAGCCATCAGCATCCGTGAATCGAATCTCCATGACGCACTCCAGGCGCTGTCGGCGGCAAACTGCCGTCGACCAGCTTCCCAGCCAGAGTGCGGTCGTCAACCCGGCTCCGTACTGCAACCCCGGGTTTCGCGCGTGAGCGGAACTGATAGCGTGTAGATGGCGGCGATGGCCTCGTCTCCCGACGCTGCCGTCCGAGTCTTCATCATTGCTACCCGGCGTGACAAC
>VFQQ010005809.1_pt1 | contig 10042 bp, 8 predicted proteins | sample 3512341 | NCBI WGS metagenome assembly VFQQ01 (sample SAMN10412373, study PRJNA504923) | tailings metagenome | isolation source: Relicate 2 Philex TSF1 revegetated site | place: Philippines: Tuba, Benguet | collected 2017-08-29
GCGACCGCGCCGACGATCGGCCCGAGCACGCGCGGTTCCACGATGCGGTCAATTATTCGTGAAAGACCGCTGCCGATGGTGCGCCCTTCGACCTGAGCTTCGGCGTCATCCATGATGTCTGTAGCAACCCTCGAGCAGGTCCCGCAAAAGGCGTCCCACGGTTTCGCGATGAGAACCTGTGATAAAACAATATGTTAAACTGGCGAAGTATGGGCGCCGCCACGCAATTGTCCTTGGCGCGACAGAGCCGTGAGTCCGTTCGACCCAAATTGTGGCAAGGACATGGATGACGGTTATGCGCATCGCCACCACGTCTTCGCCGGTTCCATCCGACAATGGCATAGATTTGCCTTGATTCAGCAGGAGAGGGCGCTGCCGGGCACAATCCACAGACAGAATTGCCTCCGGTTTCCAGTGTCATAGTTGTGGTGGCAACAACCGGCTAAAGGCACGTCTTCAGAGCGCGATCCGCGCGAATCTCAGGCCGAAGCATCGATACCGACATGTCCAGTGAAGCAGTCAAGGCACCTCGCAAACCGCGCACAGCCAAGCCCCGTGCGGCCAAACCCCATACAGCCAACAAGGTCGAGGCTTCGGAAGGGCCGCCGCCGGCCAGGCAACTGCTGATCGGCCCGGATTTCGTCCGCAAGGGCAAGCCGGATGAACGGCTCGACCAGTTCTTCGCCGAGCTTGCCGGCCGCTTCGACAGCGCGCCCGCCGTGATTTCCGAGGGCCGGGTCTGGTCCTATCGCGAGATGGACAACCGCGCCAACCAGTTCGCCCATCTGCTGATCGAGCGCGGCATCAGGCCCGGCGACCGGGTCGGGCTGCTGCTGGACCGTTCCGCCGAGACCTATGTCGCCATCCTGGCGGTGATGAAGGCGGGAGCGGCCTTCGTGCCGCTGGCCACCGCCTTCCCGGTGGAACGCATGGCGATGATCATCGAGGACGCCTCGGTGTCGCTGGTCATCAGCGTGTCGGCCTATGCGGCGCGCGTCGAAAAACTGCCGGTCCCGCACATCTCCATCGATTCCGCCGCCTCGGAGATCGCGCTGAAGCCGGAGACGGCACCCTCTCGGGCGCCTTCGCGGCAGGGCGTTCAGGATCATACCTGCTATATCCTCTACACCTCCGGCACCACCGGCAAGCCGAAAGGCGTGGTCGTCACCCATCAGAGCTTCTGCAACTTCATCCGCGTCGCCGCAGCCTCCTATGGCTACAAGCCTAGCGACCGCATCTACCAGGGCATGACGATCGCTTTCGACTTCTCGTCGGAAGAGATCTGGGTGGCGTTTGCCGCCGGCGCCACCGTGGTTCCGGCGCCGGGCCAGCAGCCGCTGGTCGGCGAGGAGCTCGCCGATTTCCTGCGCACCCACCAGATCACCTGCATGGCCTGCAGCCCGACGCTGCTGTCGTCGGTCGAAAGCGAGGTGCCGAGCCTGCGCGCCATCCTGGTCGGCGGCGAGGCCTGTTCGCAGAAGCTGGTGAACCGCTGGGCGGCACCCGGCCGCCAGATCCTCAACACCTATGGCCCGACCGAGGCGACCGTCACCGCCACCATGGCGTATCTGAAGCCGGACGAGCCGGTGACCATCGGCGTGCCGCTGCCCACCTATTCCATCGCCATCCTCGACCCGGAAAAACCGCGGCTGCTGACCGGCGACGAACTCGGCGAGATCTGCATCGGCGGCATGGGCGTCGCCGTCGGCTATCTCAACCGGCCGGAGCTGACCGAGCAGAAGTTCATCGAGGACTTCATCGGCCTGCCCAACAATCCGAGCGGGCGCATCTACCGCACCGGCGACCTCGGCCGCATCAACGACAAGGGCGAGATCGAATATCGCGGCCGCATCGACACCCAGGTCAAGATCCGCGGCTACCGCATCGAACTCGGCGAGATCGAGGCGGTGCTGCTCGACCAGCCGGGCATCGGCCAGGCGGCGGTGACCACCTGGGAGATCGAGCCGGAGCGCACCGAGCTCGTCGCCTATTTCGCGCCCAAGAGCGATGTCGTCGAGATCGACCGCACCTTGCTCGCGCAGGAACTGAAGCGGCGCCTGCCCGACTACATGGTGCCGGCCTATCTGGAACGCCTGGACGCGATCCCGATGACGGTCTCCAACAAGGCCGACCTGCGCAAGCTGCCCAAGCCGACCAGCGTTCGCGTCACCGCCGGCAACGCCATGGTCGACTACCGCAACGACGACGAGAAGTTCCTCGCCGAGACGCTCGCCGATATCCTGAAGTTCGAAGGCGTCTCGATCGAGGACCATTTCTTCGACGATCTCGGCGCCAACTCCCTGCTCATGGCCCGTTTCTGCGCCCGCGTCCGTGGCAGGCCGGACTGGTCGACGGCCTCGATGCGTGACATCTATCTGCATCCGACGGTCGCCAAATTGGCGGATCACCTGCGGGCGCCGGCGGAAGTGGCGGTCGCGGCCAACGAGCCGATGCTCACCCACAAGGCCACCAACCTGCAGTACTGGGGCACCGGCTTCCTGCAGCTGGTGTTTTATGCCGCCTACAGCTACCTGTCGCTGTGGGCGTTCAACGACGGCCTCGACTGGGTCTATGACGCGCTCGACGATCCGGTCACGCTCTACATGCGCTGCGTCATCCTGTCGGCCGGCATGTTCTTCGGCCTGACGGGTGCGGCCGTTGTCCTGAAATGGGTGCTGGTCGGCCGCTGGAAGGCGGAGACCTTCCCGATCTGGGGCTGGCGTTATTACCGTTTCTGGGTCGTCAAGACGCTGATCCGTACCGCGCCGGTGGTGCTGTTCCGCGGCAGCCCGCTCTACAGCCTCTACCTGCGCCTGCTCGGCGCACGCCTCGGCGACCGCACGGTGATCGAGTGCCGTTCCGTGCCGGTCTGCACCGACCTGATCACCATCGGCGACAACACCATCCTGCGCAAGGAATCCAGCGTGCTGGGCTTCCGCGCCCAGGCCGGCTACATCCACACCGGGCCGGTTCATATCGGCGACAACGCCTTTGTCGGCGTCGGTTCCACGCTGGATATCGACACCCGCATGGAATCCGGCTCGCAGCTCGGCCATGCCTCGTCGCTGCATCGCGGCCAGGCGATCCCGGCCGGTGAACACTGGCACGGCTCGCCGGCCATTCCGACGACAGCCGACTATTCGCCGATTTCCAACGTGCCGATCTCCAGCGCGCGCCGCGTCATCTACGAGCTGATCCAGCTCGTCATCCTGTTCACCATCGTCACGCCGTTCCCGCTTTTGTTCCACACCTTCTGGGAAAACGTCAGCGACGACTACCAGGAGACCATCGGCATCGTTGCCATCGGCACCACGGTCACGGTCGCCGGCTTCATCGTCGGCGGCGTGCTTCTGGCAGCCATCCTGCCGCGCCTGTTCAACCTGTTCCTGAAGCCGGGCCGCAACTATTCGCTCTACGGCTTCCACTACTGGCTGCAGTCGATGCTGGAGATGGTCAGCAATGTGCGCCTGCTCAACACGCTGTTCGGCGATTCATCGGCGATCGTCTACTACCTGCGCGCCATCGGCTGGAAGCTGAACAAGGTCGAGCAGACCGGCTCCAATTTCGGCACCAACCAGCGCCACGAAAACCCGCAGCTCAGCGAGATCGGCTCGGAGACCATGGTGTCCGACGGCCTGTTCATGATCAACATGCAGAAGTCGGCCAACTCGTTCCGCCTCGAGCACACACGCGTCGGCGACCGCAACTTCTTTGGCAACAACATCATCTACTCGCCGGATTCGCGCACCGGCTACAACGTGCTGCTCGGCACCAAGGTGCATGTGCCCGTCGACGGCCCGGTCCGCGAGAATGTCGGCCTGCTCGGCTCGCCGCCCTTCGAGATCCCGCGCATCGTCAACCGCGACAAGGAATTGCTCGGATTGATTTCCGACGAGGAACGCAAGCGCCGCCTGCCGCTCAAGAACCTGCACAATGGCGTTTCTGCCGTGCTGTTCGTGTTCTCGCAGTGGCTGATCCTGTTCCTGACGCTGGCGATCTGGGACCGGGCGCTGAACTACTACACCGAATGGGGCCAGACGGCGCTGTTCGTGGCGGTGTTCCTGACCTCGGCGATCGCCATCCCGTTCTACATCTTCCTGGAGCGCATCAGCCTTGGCTTCCGGCGCCTGAAGCCGCGCATGGCGACGATCTACGATCCGATCTTCTGGCGCCATGAACGTCACTGGAAACTGTCGGATTCGCCGATCATGCGCCTGTTCGCCGGCACGCCGTTCAAGCCGCTGATCATGCGCGCGGTCGGCGTCAAGGTCGGCAAGCGGCTCTATGACGGCGGCTCCATCATCACCGAACGCTCGCTGGTCGAGATCGGCGACGACGTCACGCTCAATGAAAGCTGCGTGATCCAGGCGCACTCGCTTGAAGAGGGCGCCTTCAAGTCCGACTACATCCGCATCGGCAATGGCTGCACGCTGGCGCCCGCCGCCTTCGTGCACTACGCCGTGGTGATGGGCGAAGGCTCGGTCGCCGACGTCGACTGCTTCGTCATGAAGGGCGAGGTGCTGGAACCCAACACCGTCTGGCGCGGCAACCCGGCCAAGCTGCACGGCATCGTCACGCCGATCGTCGAGCAGAAGGTCCGCACCCGATGAGCACTGGCAAGGTCGCATCGGTGGTGCTGGAACCGGTCAGCGACCGGAACCGCCAGGCGATCCTTGCCCTCGAACTGCTGCCCGGGCAGCAGGACTTCGTCGCCTCCAATGCCGACTCGCTGGAGGAGGCCGGCGAGGACGGCGATGCGGTGCCGCGTGCGATCGTGGCGGACGGCCGTGTCGTCGGCTTCCTGATGTACGACGCGTCCAACGATGACGAGGCGAACATCTATCGTTTCATGATCGATCGCCGCGAACAGGGCAGGGGTCTCGGCCGCGCCGGCATCGCGGCGGCGCTCGGCGAAATCGAAGGCCTGGCGCATGTGCGCAAGGTCTCGATCTGCTACGAGCCCGCCAACACGGCGGCGAAGCAGCTTTACGCCTCGTTCGGCTTTGTCGAGCAGGGGCTGGACGAGGATGGCGAGATGATCGCCGGGCTCGACCTCCGCCGTTAGGCCCTGGCATCATGAGCGCCCGGCCTTCGCAGCATCAGGTGAGCGCACTGGAACAGGCGCTGGCGATGCTGGCGCCACCTGGCCTGCTTGTCGGCTGCCGCCGCATCGAGGCCGGCGACGCCCGCCACATCCTGCCTGCGGAAAGCGAAACGATCCAGTCCAGGACAGCGGCCGCGCGCGACGCCAGCGGTGCCGGCCGGTTGCTGGCCCGCCTGCTGCTGCGGCAACTGGGATATGATGGTCCTGCCATTCCACGCGGCAAGGCCGGCGAGCCGGTCTGGCCGGCCGGCGTGGCCGCGTCGATCGCCCATGATGCCGACTTCGCGATTGCCGTTGCCGCGCGCAGTGAAACCATGCGCGGCGTCGGCGTCGACATCGAGCCGGCGCTGCCCTTGCCGCCGGAACTCGAGCCCGTGGTCCTCAATTCACGCGACCGGCTGGCCGGCTGCGATCCGGCCATCGCCGGCAAGATCGCTTTCGCGGCCAAGGAAGCAGCCTACAAGGCGAGTTTCCCGCTTGATGGTGAAGTGCTCGGCTTCGAGGACATCGCGGTCGATCTGCCGGCGGGTATCGTCACGCTTTCGAATGGCCGGTGCATCGGCACGAGGATATCGATTACGTCCCACATCCTCGCCTTGGCGTTCATACCGGCCGACGCCGGCTGAAGCCCACGATCGCCTTTGCCTCTCGCGCGAACCGGCCCGATGCGGAATGAGGGGACGCACCGGACCGGCAGGGTACTGCCGACGGGGGAAGACCGCCAGCTTTGTTGAAACAGCCGAGCGATCCCTGCGTTCCAAAAGAGTGCGCCCGTTGAGAGGCAGGCCGGCGCGACCATCGCTTGCCATGCAGAGCGATGATCGGTTTTTCGGAACATCAGATCCCGGCTGGGGTTCCTTCTGGACGAGACCAGAGGAGATGCACCATGGCCGATCCGAAAAAACCACCGCCGGATATACCGGACCTGCCCAAGCCCGACGTGCCGACGCCACCACCCGAGCCGCAGCCTCGGCCGGATGAGGAGCCTCAGCGCAGACCGGCGCCGGAACCAGGACCTGCACCACAGGAAATTCCCATGCCGGATCCGAATGAGGTCAAGGAGATTCCGCCTCGCGCGCAGGCTCGTCTCGGGCCGACATATCCCGTACCGCCGATGCCTGTGCCGGACCCGGTGCCACCTTCGCCGCCCGGACCGCTGCCGGATCCGGCACCGGGCCCGATCCCGACACGCTGAAGCCGGTTCACGGCTGGTTGGCGACTTCGTCCCGCCGGTCGACGGGGACATCGCGCTTCAGCAACTCGCCCAGCACAAGCGCGGATTCCCGCAGCAACCAGTCGACATCGGTCGGCTTCAGCTTGTCCTGATGGTCGATTGCATCCATCAAGGTGACAAGCAGTTCGACGCCTTTCTGGTGTAGTTGCATGCCTGCCCTCGATTGCCTGATGGTCTCCGCGGCCGGACCAGAACAGCTTTCCCCCGATTCTAACAAGCGCCAACAGGCAGCGTCGCCGGTCCGCTCGCCGCGCGGCGGGTGAAGGCAGCGGCTCGACTTCCGCCTCCACGCTTCCGGGTTGCGGAAACGATGGCCAGGTCCCACAAATTGCACATTTGGATGACATGCCGGCTCGTCCGCTGGAATCCGTTTGCGAGGAACAAGACGTGCCTATCCGACAAAAGCTTGAAGATGCCGCGGTCCTTCTGCCCGATGAGGTCGACCTGCTCATGAAGGTCTATGCCGCGACGGCTGTCGACGGCGAAACCGACGACGACAGGGAAAAACGCGCCTCGCGCATCATCGCGAACTATCAGCTCGGCATTCGCGACGAGAAGGAACTGATCGAGCTCTCGCGCCGCCCCCTTGGTCGTTAGGCACTTCGCGGCAAAGGCGTCGCTCCGCCGGCAGGATGCCGGCCCTCGGGACGCTGGATGACTTCCGGCGCCGACCCCTTCGCCTGCTGGCGGTTCCGGTAGAATTCGATGAATTCGGCTTTGGGCAGAGGCCTGGAGAACAGCCAACCCTGCGCATAATGCACGCCGCGCTGCGCGAGGTAGTCGGCCTGTTCCTGCCGTTCGACACCCTCCGCAACGATGAACAGGTCCAGCGTTTTCGCGATGTCGATGATGTGGGGCGTGATCGCGCTGGTGGCGGCGTCCGTGCCGATGATGTCGACGAAGGACTTGTCGATCTTCAAGGCATCGAGCGGCAGGTTCTGCAGATATTGCAGGCTCGAATAGCCGGTGCCGAAGTCGTCGATGGCGACCGAGTGGCCTGCCTGTCTGGCTTTTTCCAGCGTGGTGCGGGCCTGTGCCGCGTTCATGAAACCGCGTTCGGTCGCTTCCAGCCAGAGTTGCTGCGGGTGAACGTCGTTGGCCTCCAGCAGCCTGGCCATGAAAGGCAGCACATGGCCGGAGCGGATGTCATCGGCGGCAAGGTTGATGGCGATGTGCAGCGAGCGGTCGGCAGCGAGGGTATCTTTCAGTTCGCTCACCGCCATCTCGATGACCTGCTGCGTGATGGCCTCGATCAGCCCGTTCTCCTCCGCCAGGGGAATGAAGATATCCGGCCGGACGGTTTCGCCATTGCTGCGCCGCCAGCGCACCAATGTCTCGGCACCGACGCAGATGCCGCTCTTCAGTTCGATGATCGGCTGGTAGTGGACGATGAACTCCCGGCGTCGGATCGCCGTCGTCAGCTCGCCAAGCAGGGACAGGCGCCGCCGTGACAGCCACGCGACGAGGGCGATCATCAGCAGCGATGTGGCGGCACCCACAGGCAGGAGCAGCTTCAGATCGTCGCCGAGGTCGCGAAAGACGTTCACCTTCGGCGCGGTGGCGACAACGGTCCAGTCGCGGTCCTGCGCGGTGTCGTGCAGGATCGGGTCGGCCGGCGTGGTGCCGCCCGCCAGCTTGCGGACCAGTTGCCGGTCCGGGTCGTGCAGGGTGCCGACCACCTCCGTCGTACCGGCCATGACGGCGAGCTTCGTATCCCTGTCTGCCGGGATGTCGACGAAGCGCGCGGGGTTGGTCAGCGCGACATAAGCGCCGGCGTGGAAGCCCATCTGAGGGGTGCCGCCGCTGATGGCGGGATGAAGGCTGGCCGTCACGCCGATGCCGTTGCTCATGGTGATGTCGACGGGTGAGCGGGCAACGGGAATGGCCGGCTTACCCCATGAGCTGCACTGGAGAGCGCCGTTGTCGAAATAGCCGACGTCCTCGACGGAGCGGGTGTTGACGACGATCCGGCGCAAGGCCTCGACATGCGCCGGCGAGCAGGCGGGTTCCTTCAGCTGTTTCGCCTGCTCCAGTGCATTGGTGGCGTCCGCGAACGTCGCCTGGGTGCGCGCCAGCGCATAGCCGGCGAGATCCGACAGCTGCGTCAGCCGGCGGGTTTCGACGATTCTCCACGACATGTAGAACGTCGCCAGGATCGGAAGCGCGCCTGCCAGGATGGCGAGGCAGCTGGCGATGGTGATGATGCGGGACCGGCCCAATGCGGCTCCTCAAAGGCGCTGGCATTCGCTGTCGCACGCTCCGACCGCGGAACGCCGATCCGCCTTCTGTACATCAGCATCCTTGAATGAAAGGTATCCGGCCGGTTCAGCCGACGAGCTTGCCTGCCATGTCCGTCAGCCGGCGCATCATGCTGGTCCGGTCAAATGCGAACAGCCTGGCGTCGCCGTCCTCGCCGCCTGCGATCGCCGTGGCGATAAGCTCCGACGCGATCTGCGAATAGGTGATGCCGTTGCCGCCATAGCCTTGCGCCGCGAAGATGCCGGGATAGCCGGGCAGTTCGCCGATATAGGGCAGGCCCGTGGTCGTGGTTCCGAAGGATCCGGTCCAGGCGAATTCCGCCCTTGCATCCAGTTGTGGGAACAGGGTCTTCAACTTGCCCGACAACGTTCGCGCTTTGTCGGCCAGCAGGCTGTCACGGCTCTCTTCATCGGCAAAGTCCTCGTCTTCGCCACCGCATATCACGCGTCCGTCGGCGGTCGTGCGCAGGTAGAGATACGGATCGGACGCCTCCCAGATCAAAGCGGTGCCTGGCCAGGGTTTTCCCTTCTGCGGTTTCGTCGCGATGGCATAGGTGGAGATGATGGAGTGCGTGTCCGAGGGCACCATATCCAGCAGCTCATAGCCGGTGGCCAGCACGACGTGCCGCGCCGAAATGGCAGGCCCGCTCCGGGTTTCCACACCCACCCCGTTGGATTCGGGAGCAAGCGCGATCACTTCCACCGGCGCGTAGAAACGCGTCTTTCTTTCGAGCGCCGTGTTGAGCAGGCCGGCGGTAAGCTTGCGCGGATCGAGGGCGAGATTGTCCTGGCTCAGGATCGCGCCTTTGCGCGTGATGCCGAATGTCTCCTTCAGCACCGTCGGCGTGAGATAGGTGGCGCGGATGCCGATGCCGGCCCTGGCTTCGGCTTCCCTGCGCAATTCCGCCGGACCGAGTGCGTCTCCAGCAAGATAAAGGGATGGCGCCCTCGTCATGTCGCAGCGGATGCCGAGTTCGCGGATGCGGCCCTGAAGATTGGTCACGGCGAGCCGCGAACGCCGCCACGCCTGTGTCGCGTCGGCTTGTCCGATCATCCGGCCGAGCCCGGAGAGCGGTTGATCGATCTCGAACTGCACCAGCGCCGTGGTTGCTGGTGTCGAGCCCTGCATGACGCCACGCCGGTCGACGCCGACGACGGAGAGGCCCTGCGCGGTCAGCGCCTCGGCGATCATCGCGCCGCTGATGCCCAGCCCGACCACCAGCACGTCGCATTTGACGTCCCGTGTCAGTGTTTGCACCGATACGCGCGGCGCGCGATAGGCGTTCCACACGGGAATGCCTGTCCGCAGGTCCAGCTTGCGCTGCATTCAGGGTTCCAACCTCATGAAAATGGGGGCCCCGGCGTTCAAGCCGGGGCCCGCGCGACGACCTATCGGGATGTCACCAGATAGGCGGCCTCCTCATCGTCGCGCTGTCTGCCGCCGAG
>VFQQ010005810.1_pt1 | contig 10039 bp, 9 predicted proteins | sample 3512341 | NCBI WGS metagenome assembly VFQQ01 (sample SAMN10412373, study PRJNA504923) | tailings metagenome | isolation source: Relicate 2 Philex TSF1 revegetated site | place: Philippines: Tuba, Benguet | collected 2017-08-29
GGTAGGGGAAGGGGTCGATGACGTAGACACCGACCACCTGTGCGCCGTGCACCTTGGCCAGGTCGGCCGCGGTGTCGGCGGCCTTGTGGGCCAGGTTGGAACCGTCGGATGGCACGAGGATTTTCTTGAACATGAGACTCTCCTGATGGGTTTGGACGGGTGCAGTGTGCAGCCTATGGTGTCCCACGTTCTTGAGCCACGTCAAGCATTGCTTGCCTGGCGTCCCTGGACCACCAGGGGCCGCACCCGCACGGCGCAGTACTTGAGTTCGGCGATCTTGCCCAGCGGGTCCAGTGCCGGGTTGGTCAGCAGGTTGGCGGCGGCCTCGGCGTAGGCAAAGGGGATGAAGGCGGTGTCCGGCGGCATGGCGTCGTCCAGCCGCACGCCCAGTGCCACCTGCCCGCGCCGGGTGGCGACTTCGGCCGGGTCGCCCGCGCCCAGGCCCAGGCGCGCGGCGGTGGCCGGGTGCAGGCTGACCGATGGCGCGGGCTCCAGCGCGTCCAGCACTTGGCTGCGCCGCGTCATGCTGCCGGTGTGCCAGTGCTCCAGCTGGCGCCCGGTGATGAGCACCAGCGGGTAGTCGGCGTCGGGGGTTTCGGCCGGCGGGCGCAGCGCGACCGGCACCAGCCTGGCCTTGCCGCTGGGGGTGGGGAAACGGTCGACGAAGACGATGGGCTGGCCGGGGTCGGCCTCATCGGCCACCGGATAGACCACCGCCCCCTGGCGCCACAGGCGCGGCCACGACAGGCCGGCGAGCGAGGGCATGAGCGAGCGCATTTCCTCGAACACCGCGCCCACGCCGCGCGCCGGGTCGGCGTCTGCGCTGCCGTCGGGTGCGATGCCGTAGGCCCAGCCCAGGCCCAGGCGCTGCGCCAGCTGCTCGGTGATCCAGGCGTCGGCGCGGGCCTCGCCCGGGCTGTGGATGGCCTTGCGGCCCAGTTGCACCAGGCGGTCGGTGTTGGTCACGCTGCCGGTCTTTTCGGGCCAGGCGGTGGCGGGCAGCACCACGTCGGCCAGGGACGCGGTTTCGGTCAGGAAGATGTCCTGCACCACCAGATGGTCCAGCCGCGCCAGCGCCTCGCGGGCATGGTGGGCGTCGGGGTCGCTCATGGCGGGGTTCTCGCCCTGGATCAGCATGGCGCGGATCTGGCCGTCGTAGGCGGCGTTGATGATCTCGACCACTGTCAGGCCGGGCTCCTCGCCCAGCGTGCCGGGCGCCAGCGCCCAGGTCGCTTCGGTGCGGGCCCGCGCGGCGGCATCGCCCACGCGCTGGTAGTCGGGGAACACCATGGGAATGAGGCCGGCGTCGCTGGCGCCCTGCACGTTGTTCTGCCCGCGCAGCGGGTGCAGCCCGGTGCCCGGGCGCCCCAGCTGGCCGGTGAGCAGCGCCAGCGCGATCAGGCAGCGCGCGTTGTCGGTGCCGTGGGTGTGCTGGCTGATGCCCATACCCCACAGGATCATGGCGCTGCGGGCGCCCGCGTAGGCGCGCGCGACCTCGCGGATCTGCTCGGGCGCGATGCCACACACCGGCGCCATGGCCTCGGGGCTGTAGTCGGCCACGTGGGCCTGGATCTGGGCGTAGTCCAGCGTGTGGGCCTGCACATAGGCCTGGTCCACCAGGCCTTCGGCCACGATGACGTGCAGCATGGCGTTGAGCAGGGCCACGTCGCTGCCGGGGTGGAAACCCAGATGGCGCCAGGCATGGCGGGCCAGTTCGGTGCGGCGCGGGTCGGCCAGCACCAGGCGCGCGCCGCGCCGCACGGCGTTCTTGATCCAGCTGGCGCCCACCGGGTGGTTCTGCGCCGGGTTGGCGCCGATCAGGAAGATGAAGTCCGCATGCGCCACGTCGCGCAGCGGGTTGCTGACCACGGCCGAGCCCAGGCCCTCCATGAGCGCGGCCACGCTGGACGCGTGGCACAGCCGGGTGCAGTGGTCCACGTTGTGGGTGCCAAAGGCCGAGCGGATCAGCTTCTGGAACAGGTAGGCCTCTTCGTTGGTGCCCTTGGCCGAGCCGAAACCCGCCACCGGCCCCTGGCGGCCGCGCGCGTCGGTGCCGTGCAGCGCGCGCCTCAGGCCCGCGGCGGCGGCGTCCAGCGCCTCGTCCCACGAGGCCTCGCGGAACAGCGCGCGCACTTCGTCTGGCGAGCGGCGGCGCGCGATGCCCTGCGGGTCCTTGGGCGCGTCGGCGCGGCGGATGAGGGGCCGCGTGAGGCGCTCGGGGCTGTGGGCGTAGTCGAACCCGAAGCGGCCCTTGACGCACAGCCGGCTTTCGTTGGCCGGCCCCGGCGCGCCCTGCACGTGGTCTATGCGACCGTCCTTCACGTGGTAGGTCATCTGGCAGCCCACGCCGCAGTACGGGCAGACCGAATCGACGGTCTGGTCGGCCACGCGCGCATAGGCGCCGTTGGCCGGGGCGATGGCGCCGGTGGGGCAGGCCTGCACACACTCGCCGCAGGCCACGCAGGTGCTCTGGCCCATGGCGTCGCCCTGGTCGAACACGATCTGCGCATGGCCGCCCCGGAAGGCCAGGCCCAGCACGTCGTTGCCCTGGATGTCGCGGCAGGCGCGTATGCAGCGGGTGCACTGGATGCAGGCGTCCAGGCTGACGCGCATGGCGGGGTGGCTGGCATCGGTCGCGGCCGGCGCGCGCGCGCCGAAGTGGCCGGCGCGTGCGCCCGTGGGGCCGCTCCAGCGGGCCAGTTCGCTGTCGTGGCGCAGCGCGGTGGTGTCGCCGGCGTCGGCCAGCAGCAGCTCCATCACGGTGCGGCGGGCCTGCTGCGCGCGCGGGCTTTGCACATGCACGCTCATGCCGGCTTGTGGCGCGCGGCAGCACGAGGCCGCCAGCGTGCGCTCGCCTTCGATTTCCACCACACAGGCGCGGCAGTTGCCCGACGGGGGCAGACCCGGGCTGTGGCACAGATGGGGAATGTCCACGCCCACACGGCGCGCCACGTCCCACAGGGTTTCGCCCGTGCGGGCTTCGACGGTCTGGCCGTCCAGGGTGAAGGTCTGGCTCATGCGCTCACCTCGTGCGCGAAGAAGCGCAACACCGAATCGAAAGGGTTGGGCGCGGCCTGGCCCAGGCCGCAGATGGACGCGTCGCGCATGACCTGCGACAGCTCGGCCAGCCGCGCCGCATCCCAATGGGTGTCCTGCATCAGCCGCACGGCCTGCACGGTGCCGGCGCGGCAGGGGGTGCACTGGCCGCAGGACTCGTGTTCGAAGAAGCGCATGAGGCTGAGCGCCGCGTCGCGCGCGCGGTCTTGGCGGCCCAGCACCACCACCGCCATGGAGCCGACGAAGGCGCCATGGGGCGCCAGGGTGTCGAAGTCCAGCGGCTCGTCGGCCAGCGCGGCGGGCAGTATGCCGCCCGAGGCGCCACCGGGCAGCCAGGCGTACAGCGTGTGGCCCGGGGCCATGCCGCCGGCGTGTTCGTCGATCAGCTCGCGCAGCGAAACGCCGGCCGGCGCCAGATACACGCCCGGCCTGGCCACCCGGCCCGAGACCGAGAAGCGCCGCAAGCCGCTGCGCCCGCGCCGGCCCTGCGCCGCCAGCCAGGCGCCGCCCTGCTGCAGGATTTGTGGCAGCCACCACAGCGTCTCCAGGTTGTGCGCCAGCGTGGGGCGGCCAAACACGCCGTGGATGGCCACGATGGGCGGGCGCTGGCGCGGCAGGCCGCGTTTGCCCTCCACCGATTCGATCAGGGCCGACTCCTCGCCACAGATGTAGGCCCCGGCGCCCCGGCGCAGCTCGATGCGCGGCAAGGCCACGCCCGGCAGGCGCTGCGGCAGCTCGGCCAGGGCCTGCGCCAGCACGCTGCGGGCGTCGTGGTATTCGTCGCGCAGGTAGAGCCACACGTCCTCTGCCCCCACGCAGTGGGCGGCAATCAGCATGCCTTCGAGCACCTGGTGGGGCGTGGTGGTGAGCACCTGCCAGTCCTTGAAGGTGCCCACCTCGCCCTCGTCGATGTTGACCACCAGCGCGCGCGCGCCGGGCTGGGCGCGCACCGTCTCCCACTTGCGCCAGGCCGGAAACCCCGCGCCGCCCAGGCCCCGCAGGCCCGAGGCCTTGAGCTCGGCGAGCACCTGCTCCACGGCCAGTTCGCCCCCCAGCACGCGGCGCAGCTGGGCATAGTCATGCGCCTGCGCGGCGCCGGGTGTGGCGCGCGGGCCGGTTTCGCCACGGGCCAGCAGGTCCAGCAGGTCTTCGGTGCGGGCGTGTGGCACCTGGTGCTGGCCCACGCAGGCGGCCGGCGCGCGGTGGCACTGGCCCATGCAGGGCGCCGCCTCCACCCGCACGCCGCCCGGCGCGCGCTGGCGCAGGTCGGCCAGCAGCCCGTCGGCGCCGGCCAGCTCGCACGACAGGCTGGTGCACACGCGCACGGTGGTGGTGGGCGCGGCCTCGTCGTCGGCCAGCAGGTGGAAGTGGTGATAGAAGCTCGCGACCTCGAACACCTCGACCTGGCTCAGCCGCAGGTGCTCGGCCAGCGCGGCCAGATGCCCTTTGCGCAACCCGCCTTCGGCGTCCTGCAGCCGGTGCAGGTGCTCGATCAGCAGGTCGCGGCGCGGGGCCAGGCCGGCGCACAGGGCCAGGACACGTTCGCGGTCCGGCGGCAGCACCTGGCGGCCCTTGGGCGTGGAGCGGGCGGGGTTGGCCTTGCCGGGCGAAAAGTCCATGCGGCGCCAAGGCGCCTGGGGCGTGGAGGTGGGCTGGTTCATTCCGTCAGCGTAGCACCGCGCCGGCGCTGGACGACGGGTGCCGCAAAAGATGTCCTATGAGCGCCGCACGCCCTGCGGCACCGCCGCCGCGCGCGCCCAGTGCCCGTCGGTGAACCACGGATCGCCTTGCAGGCAGTCGCGCAGCATGGGCAGGGCGTCCTGACCCCAGAACAGCTTGTCGTCCACCGCCACGGTGGGCACGCCAAACACGCCGCGCGCGATGGCGGCCTCGGTGTTGGTGCGCAGGCGCGCCTTGACGGCCTCGTCGTCGGGCGGCGGCATCGGCTCGCCGCGCTGCGCCATGTGATCGCCCAGGCGCTGGCGCAGGGCCAGCAGCCGCTCGGGGTCGTTGGGGTCGCCGCCGCCCTGCCAGACATGGTCGAACACCTGCTCGGCCACCCAGCGGTTGATCGCGCCGGTGGGCGCCGTGGCCAGCGCCAGGCGCAGCACCGCCAGCGGGTTGAACGGGTGACTGGCCGGCATGTCCAGCGTCACGCCCGCGCGGTGCGCCAGCCACGCCACCTGGCGGTAGGTCCAGTCGCGCTTGGGCGCCACCTCTGCCGGCCCCAGCTGCCCATGGTGCTTGAGCAATCCCGCGAACAGCACCGGGACGTAGCGCACCCGGTGGCTGATGCCCTGCAGCGCCAGCGGCAGCTGGTCAAAGGCCAGACGGGCATAGGGCGATACCACGTCGAAATAGAAATCCAGGGTTTTCATGGGCGATCCACAGGCCTTGGTTACAGTGTCGGCACACCTTGTCTTCATTGTCCATGAGCTTACTGTTGTCTGTGTTGCATGCGCTGCGCGCGCTGGCCCTGGTGGGCGCGGTCGTCTGGTCATCGGGTGCGTCGCATGCACAGCCGGTCCTGCTCAACGAGGCCATCTCGGGCCAGTCGCTGGCCGCCATGGGTCGGCTGCACTGGCTGGTGGACGAGCGGGGCGGGCTGGAGATCGGCGCGCTGCGCGAGCCGGCCCTTCAATCGCGCATGGCGCTGGCGCCCCACCCCGTGCGCAACGGGAGCGATGCGCGCGCGCACTGGCTGCGGGTGGACATCGAGCAGCGCGGCGGCACCACCGACTGGGTGCTGGCCATGGGCACCACGGCGCTCAAGGCGGTGGATTTCCATGGCCCTTTCGATGCCGAGGGCAAGGCGCTGGCGCCACCTGTGCTGACCGGACTGAGCCGGCCCTACGACACCCGCCCGCTGGGCAGCGAGCGCTACGTGATGCGCCTGCACCTGGACGAGCCCGGCACCTACACCGTCTTCGTGCGTGTGGTGAGCGAGACGTCTCAGAACCTGGACCTGGCGCTGTGGCCCACGGCCGACTACCTGCAGTGGCGCCAGCACAAGCGCCTGTTCGACGGCATCTGCTACGGCATCCTGCTGGCGCTGCTGATCTACAACCTGGTGCTGGCGGGCGTGTTCAGGGACCGCAGCTACCTGTACTACGTGTGCCAGTGCGGTTTCGCGCTCATGACGCTGGCCAGCTTCAACGGCCACGCGGCGCACTACCTGTGGGGCGGCTGGCCCTGGTGGCAGGAGCGCGCCAACGTGGTGGCGCCGGCGCTGTGGCTGCTGTTCGCGGCGCAGTTCGCGCGTCACTTCCTGGACACGCCGCGCATGGCGCCCCGCATGGACGTGGCGCTCAAAGGCCTGGCGGTGCTGGCCGGCGCGGGCGCGCTGGTGGCCCTGGGCGGCTTCCTCGCCGCTGGCCAGGGCATCAACGAGGCCACCGCCGCGGTGGGCACGGTGGTGGCCACCGTGGCCGCCGTGCGGGTGTGGCGCGCGGGCTTTGCGCCCGCGCTGTGGCACCTCGGCGGCCAGGGCATGCTGTTCGCGGCCGCGCTGGCGGTGGTGCTGGTCAACTGGGAACTCATCGACGCGCCCTTCCTGCTGGCCAACGGCCTGCAGATGGGCGTGGCGGCCGAGATGGTGGTGTTCGCCATCGCGCTGAGCAACCGCATCCGGGGCATGCGCAGCAACCAGATCGAACTGCGCCTGCGCGCGGCCCACCTGGCCGAGGCCGCCGCCACCGACCCGCTGACCGGACTGGCCAACCGCACCGGGCTGACCCAGGGCGCACAGCGCGTGCTCGTCACCGGGGGCTCCCACGCATTGATGCTGCTGGACCTGGACCGCTTCAAACCCATCAACGACGAACACGGACACGACGCCGGCGACGCCGTGCTCATGGCCGTGGCCGAGCGGCTGCAAAGCCACATGCGTGGCGACGACCTGGTGGCGCGGCTGGGTGGCGACGAGTTTGTGGTGCTGCTCGGCGGCGACCTCTCGGACAAACGCCTCGAAGCCCTGGCGCAGCGCCTGGGCGAGGCCATCCGCCGCCCGGTCGACTACCACGGCCAAGCCCTGAGCGTGGGTGTGAGCATCGGCATTGCACGCTGCCCGGAGCAGGGGCGCACGCTGCCCGAACTCATGCGCGCAGCCGACCAGGCCATGTACCGCGCCAAGGAGGCGGGCGACGGATTCGCCTTCTACGAAGACTCGGCGGCGGCCTGACGGCTCTCGACGCGCGCCCACACCGAGCGTTTGTCGGCCTCGTCGGCACGGCTCCAGGCCGCGATCTCGTCCAGCGAACGGAAACAGCCTTCACACCAGCCGGTGGCGGCGTCCATGCGGCACACGCCCACGCAAGGCGACGGCACGCCCGCGCCGGCAGGCAGCAGCCGCATGGCGCGGCGCAGGCTGAGCGGGGGGCGTGCCTCGGACATGGTTGGCGTGGCGTGAGGCCCTAGCGCGCCGCCGCGTCGGCATCGGCCACATCGGCCACCGGCGCGCCGGTCCAGGCGCCCAGATCGGCCGGCGTCAGCCGGAACACGCCATGCGGATGCCCGGCAGCGGCCCATATCTCGCCAAAACGGAACAGCTCCCGGTCGATCAGCACCACCGGTGGCGTGGCGTGTGCCAGCGGCGAGACGCCACCGATGGAAAAGCCGGTGCGGGCCTTGACGAAATCGGCGTCGGCGCGGCCCAGCTTCTGGCCTTCGGCACACACCAGCGCCTGCACTTTCTTCTCGTTCACGCGCAGATCGCCCGAGGTGATGACCAGCACCGCGGTCTCGTCGGGCTTGCGCTTGAAGATGATGCTCTTGGCGATCTGGCCCAGGGCCACGCCCAGCGCGTCGGCCGCCTGCTGCGCGGTGCGCGCGGCGTCGTCCAGCATCACGGGGGCATGGGCATGGCCCAGGCGCTGGAGCTCGGCCCAGACGCGGCGCACACCTTCGGGAAAATCGTTCATGTCCTCTTCACCAGCAACAGGCTCGCGCCCATGGCCATCAATACGCCACCAAACACGCGATTCTGCAGCAGCCGCGCCCTGGCACCGCGCATCAGCGTCTGCAGACGCGCGGCCAGCCAGGCGTAGCCATGCATCACGATCAGGTCGATGGCCACACTGGTCACCAGCAGGATCAGCAACTGCAGCGCCAGCGGCCGTTTGGGGTCGATGAACTGCGGCAGCACCGCCACCATGAAGACGATGCCCTTGGGGTTGGTGACATTGGTGAGAAAACCCCGCAGCACGCGCTGGCGCACGCTCAACCCGCGCTCGTGCAGCACCGTGTCGCCCGGCGCGGGCGCATCGGCCGGCGCGCGCCACTGGCGCCAGCCCAGCCAGATCAGGTAGGCCGCGCCCAGCAGCTTGACGACCAGAAAGGCCGTGGCCGACGCCAGCAGCACGGCGCCCACCCCGGCGCCGGCAATCAGCAGCACCACGGCCAGCCCCAGTTGCAGGCCCACGATGGTGGCCGTGGTCTTGCGCACCCCGAAGGCCAGCCCATGGCTCATGGACAACACCGCGCCCGAGCCCGGCGACAGCGCAATGGCCCAGGAGGCCACGAAATAGGCGATCCAGATGTGCAGTTCCATGGGCCAATGGTAAGGCCCAGCCCCTGGGCCTCCCGGCTACAGGGTTTCGGCGTGGGCCTTGAGCCGCGCCAGCGTGTGGGGCAGCCCAGCCCGCACGTCCTGCCCCACGGTGCGCGCCAGCCACGGGGCCAGCCAGCCGCTGAACACCACCCGGTGCGTGACCTCGACACCCCCTGCGGCCAGCGGTGCGATGTCGTGGTCGAACCGCATGCGGCTGCCCAGCACCGGGCACTCCACCGTGAAATGGCGCCCGGGCTGCGCCACCGTCACCTGCAGCCGCACCGGCAGGCCACGGCGCGGCCGCAGCCAGCCGCGAGCTCCCGCAACGGGCGGACCGTCGAGGCGGGCCCAGCGCGTGTCGGGGTCCCAGGTGTGCCAGGTGGCCACGTCGGCATACAGGCGGTAAAGGTTGTCGGCAGACGCCTGGATGCGCTGTTGACATTCGATGGTGAGCGGAGCGTTCATGCCCTCCATGCTGCCCCCGCCGCAGCGCGGCGTCTTGGACAAAACCGTCAGGCGGCCAGCCAGCGCGGCGCGAGCGTGGCGGCGCCCAGCCGCAGTGCATCGAGCCGGTGTGCACGCCCCTGACCCAGTTCCCGAGCAGGCGCCACACCGGCCAGATCGCGGCACTCGCGCAGCCAGTGCGACTGGTCGAAAAAGTCCGACTCCAGCGCATGCCCGGCCCAGGACGCCGGGCGCTGCGGTGTGCCCACCGGCTCGGGCGACCAGCGGCGCACGCTGGCGTGCAGCCGCAGCAAGCGTTGCAGCTGCTTGGGGCGCAGGCCGGTTTCACGGCGGCAGGCGCGTTGCCAGCCGCGCTCGCTCCAGCCCGCTGGCGGCAGGCTTTCGCCGTCCCAAAGTGCCAGGGTGCGGGCGAAACGTCGTGCCAGCAGGCCGGGGCGGGCACCCACCAGCCGCTGTCCCAACGCGGCCCAGATGGCCTCTACCCCGGCTTCACAAGAGGGCCAGACCCCGGGAGCGAGCCGCTCCAGGCCCAGCACCTCCAGCGGCACAGGGGCGTCAAGAAAATCGCTGGCGGGGCGGCCGGTCAGCAGCGGCAGCACGCTGGCGCGGCACAACACACTGACCACTTCGGTGCCGGGCTCGGCCTGCAGCACCAGGGGCCGCGAGGCAGGCCCGGCCGTGAGCCACTCACCGGGCGCTACACGCACCGTCGGCAACAACAGTGCGCCACTGCGCACCACGCCGGCCGTGGCCAGCGCATGGGCCGGCACTGGCAGCTCGGAGGGGTCGCCGCCTTCCACCCGCCAGACCGACACGCCCAGCACCCAGGGTGCCAGCGTGGCCGGTGCGGGCAGAAAGCTCAGCGCCACTTCAGCCCGCCCGCTTGTTGAGCACGGCTGTGGCCACGCGGGAGTTGGGCTTGCGGCCCAGCGCCGCGCTGATGAAGGCGCCGGCATCGACCAGTCTGTC
>VFQQ010005811.1_pt1 | contig 10037 bp, 15 predicted proteins | sample 3512341 | NCBI WGS metagenome assembly VFQQ01 (sample SAMN10412373, study PRJNA504923) | tailings metagenome | isolation source: Relicate 2 Philex TSF1 revegetated site | place: Philippines: Tuba, Benguet | collected 2017-08-29
TGGACGGCAACACCGCTGTCATGCTCGGCAAGGTGGTGAAGACCACCCCCAAGGCGTGAGCACCCTCCGCCTGAGACGGCGGTGCACGCCGGTGCGGCAGCGGCGGCTTAGGCTGCCTGCTGCCGCCCGGCGGGCCCGCCAGCAGCAGCAGCGCCCCGTGGCGCTCGCGAGGGCGGGCGGGGCAGCAGGCGGGCGGGGCGGCGCCGCGCACCTAGGCTTGCGGCGGCGGCTTGACGACGGACGGACTCAGCTTTTGACTGGCAGCCGCCTGCAAGGCGTGGCGCACCCCACCCGCCTGTAAACGGCCTTTCGGTGACTTGTTACAAACCTCACATTGAGAGCTGGGCAGAGGAGGCAGCGGCAGAAAGCTGCGAGGGGAAGCTGTGGGCAGACAGCTGGGTGGCAAACAGGAGAGAAGGGCGGTAAGAGAAGCAGGAGAGGAGAGCAGGGATGGCAGCAGGTAGGAGAGGCAGTCAGAGACAGTGTGGTCAATGAGGAGTCAGGAAGGGATTTATTGGGACTGCGAGGGTCATTCTGTTTGGGTTGGCAGCCAACTGCGCCGAGTGTGGCTCAGGCCCGCCTGCTGCTGCCGTCACTGCTGCTCGTCGTCTTTCGGCGGCGCTTGCAAGCCCACCAGCTGCGCTGCACGGGCATTCATGTCCCTCTCACGCTGGTCCACCGGAATGCCGATGTTGTAGGACAGCAGCAGGTCCTGTGGGAATGAAGGCATGGAGGGCAGGGAGTCGCTCAACTCTCGTTCGCAGGCAAGCAGGCAGCGGCAGCAGGGCGGCGTCGGCAGCGATGGCCCAGCCAAATGGGAAGGGTCCCCACCCATGTGCCGAGCGGATCGGCTTGCCTTGTGCTCCCGCACGCTCTCTATGAGGAAGACGTAGTCTCTGGCCTCCTGCAGCGCCACCTCCCGGTCGGCGCTGTCGCCCTGGGCCGCCCCGCGCCGGAACTGCGCAACCACAAACTCCCGCCACTGCTTGCTGCCGGTTGCAGATGTTATGTTGCGGTCCACGGCGCGCAAGAGGGTGCGCAGAACCTGCCTGGCCTCTGCAGCCGACATTGCTGCTGCGCCGCTATCAATTGGGCATGCAGTGGATGCGCAGTATGCAACGGACGGGGTTGCAGGCGGTCAGGCGGCCAGGCCGGCTCATGCGGTCGGCATTGGGGCCGGAAGCATTCAAATCAGTTCCCGCTGCACCTGCTCGCATTGGCATGGAGGCTTCATGATTGCGGTGCACTGCGGCGCGGGCTACCACAGCCAGGCGCTCGAGGCCGCCTACAAGCGAGGTGAGTGCGGCCTTGCGCCACATGTCGAAGGCACAGTAGCATACCATTGCGCACGCCAATGCCCGTGCAGACCTCGGAGCTGCCTGCCGGGCGGGCGCGGCCGCGCTGGCGGGAGGCGGCGATCCCCTGGCGGCCGTCACCGCTGCCATCAAAGTGCTGGAGGCGAGTGGGCTGCTGGGCGGCTCTTGCAGCTGAGGTGATCGTACCAGAGGCTACCGCACCATGACAAGGCGGCCGTGCAAGTCGCCGGGCTGCCCACCCGCTCAACCCGCGCGCGGTGGTGGGCTCTGCTGCCCCTCGGCCAATCATGTGATAGTGCTGGCACGGTGCACAGCAGTTGCCCAGCATCTTACTTGCATCCCCGAGCTGGCCTGTGTGCAGGACAGTGCACATGGCAATGCGGGGCATGGCTCCAACCTGTCCTTCAATGGCTTGGTCGAGTGTGATGCCAGTGTGATGGCCGGAGATGGAGCATTTGGCGCTCTCGCTGCCGCACCAGGCAAGTGCCCCTTAACTGGCCAGAGAGAGCTTGGGACAGCTTGGACGCATGTCTGCATGAATGCTGGCAGTGGCTTACATTTGGGGGCTGCACTGCTTCACCCTGGCATCACCTGTCTGTGTGGCCGCTGTGCAGCATGCCTCACGGCCGCGGTAGCTCCGATCCACGGCAGCTGTGCTGCTCCATCTCATGGCGGCCCTGCGGCCGTATTGTGGATAAGAGCTGTTTGCGTGCTGATCATCCAGGCAACCTGCCAACGATCAGCACTTCCCACACTCCTCTGCATTCCCTGCCTGCAGGCATCAAGAACCCAGTAGAGGCGGCGGCGGTGCTGGCTCGCGAGGGCCGCCAGCCGCTGTCGCACGGCCGCGTGCGGCCCATGTGAGCAATGTGTGCTTCCCGGCTTGCTGGCGGGCTGCTGTGCACTTCATCAGCCTGAGCTGCTTCGCCTGCTGAGGCACGGCTGAGGTGCTGGCAAAGCCACCTTAAGCGTCCTCAGCGTGTTAGCTGCTTAGCCTGCCTGCACTGCTCTCGCCACTGCCTGCGTGGATATCCCCTGACGTGACATGCACATCTTCCTCATCTCCCCTTCTCAGGGTGCTTGCCGGCGACCGAGCGAGGGAGTGGGCCCTGTCTCGTGGCCTGAGCACTGCTGCCACCGCATCAGAGGCGGCTGGCTGGCACCTGACCGACCGCTCCCAGCGGCAGTGGCGCAAGTACCGGCGCATGATTGATGAGACCAGCGGCGGCGGCAGCAGCAACAATGCTTCATCACCAGTCTCCCAGGCAGCAGCAGCACAGGGGCCGACGGCAGCAGCAGCGGCAGCTGCAGCTTACCAGAGAGACGAGGATCCCAATCTGCGAGAGCAGGAGCAGCAGCAGCAGCAGCAGCAGTCACAGCAGCAGCAGCAGCCGCAGCAGCAGGGCGGCAAGCGGCGCCGGGTGGACAGCGCAGCTGAGCGGGAGGCCAGCCCTCTGGCCGGAGAGGCTTCAGAGCCAGGAGCCAGCTGCTTCTATGACACAGTGGGCTGCGTGGTGCTGGCGCCGGATGGCAGCGTGGCAGCAGGCGTCAGCAGCGGCGGCATCCTGCTGAAAACCGAGGGCCGAGTGGGCGAGGCGGCTGCCTTTGGGGCCGGCTGCTGGGCGCAGAACGGCCGGCCGGGTGCACCTGCAGAGGCGTCGGGTGTGTCGCCACAGCCGCTGAATGGGCAGCAGCAGCTGGGAGCAGCGGAGCGGCTGGGAGCGGCACCAGCGCTGCCGGCCCTGGCCTGCAGCGTGACAGGAGTGGGGGAGGCAGTGATGCGCCACCTGCTGGCAAGAGACTGCTGCACAGAGGCCGTGGCCGCGGCAGAGGCGGCCGGTCGTGCAGCAGCAGCGGCGGCAGCAGATGCTCCGACCAGCTCGGCAGCAGCAGATGGGAGCGGAACCGAGGATGGGGAGGCTCCTGCCGCCGCGAGCGAGATGCCGATGGCGCAGCTGGCAGCTGCGCTGCTGCAGCGCACGGTGCTGCGAGGGCCGCCGCCACATGACTGCGGCCTACTTTGCCTCAAGGCTCAGCCAATAGAGGAGGCACCGGCTGTTGATGCCCCGGCAGCGGCGCAGCAGAATGGCGGCGCGTGCGGTTCAGCACAAGGGGAGCAGCGCAGGCAGGCGGTGCGCTATGCAGTGGAAGTGTCGGTGGCGCACTGCGCACAGAGCATGGCTTTTGGGCACCTGGCATGCGCTCAGGCGAGCAGCAGCGGCGGCAGTGGTGCGGCAGGCAGAGCCCCTGCACCTGCTGTGATTGTGCTGCGCCGCCAAGCAGGGTGCAGCGGGCGCCCCGCACCTGCGGTGCAGACGTACACACATGGCACCACGCTGCTGCTGTAAGACAGGCAGTGGCTGCAGGCGCAAAGGCAGACTTATGTGGTGGAGAGTAGGAGGCAGTGGCTGGCCGCCGGCGGGCGTGGATGGTCGGGCAGGACTGGTGGACAGCCGGCAGGGCGCATTCATGCTTGTTGGCGCCAACTGCGGATGCAATGCTTCAGGAACACTACTGCTAGAGGTTCCATCACACCATCCTCAACTTAGTGCCGGCAGGCCGGCAGCAGGCGGGCACCCGCAGCCCGCAGGACAAGCAAGCTGTGACGCGATAGGGCATCCGGCCCCGCCAAGCGCTTCATCTAATTGTGAAATGCACTGAGAGGGAGCGTGAGGCGCGGTTGAAGTGGGGTAATCTGCACCGGAGTTGAGGTGAGCCGCAAGCATTTAACCCTGCCGCCGCCTGTTCAGGCATCTTCCTGTCTGCAAATGGGTCGTGGTGCAGGCAACTGCTTCAGCGCCGCACAGCCAGCTGCTCCTGCCGCCGCCCCCGCTCCCCAGCAGCCCGCTCCCGCTCCCCAGCCCGCCCCCGCCGCTCAGCCCGCCCCCGCCGTTCAGCCTAATAGCTCTGGCAAGATGGTGAAGATCGCTGTCATTGTGAGTGCAGTGGGCGGGGCGGGCAGAGGGGACCAGCGACCCCGCAATGGGCGCGCTGCCGCTTGCAACCGCTGTGGGGCGAGCCAGCGGGATGATCGCACGCGTCGGGAAGCGCTGCAGGCGGCGGGGAGCCTCGCTGTAGGCTCCCGCCTGCGGTGCCGCCGGGTGCGGCAGGCGCCGCCGCCTTGCGCCTGGTTTTCCCAGCGCCCGCCCTGCTCTGACAGCGCTCCTGTTTTCTGCCCCCTCACCTCTGCCCCCTCCGCAGTACTACTCCACCTATGGCCACGTGCGCGCCCTGGCCCAGGTGCGCCCACAGTGCTGCGCCTGGCTCCTCCCGCATGCCCTCTCTCCGGAACAGCGCGCACAGCCACGCCTGCCGTGCGCCCGCCCTTCTGACATCCCGCACCCCAACATCAACCATTTTTCTTAACTGCAGAAAGTGGTGGAGGGCGTGAACTCCGTGGAGGGCTGCGAGGCCACGCTGTTCCAGGTGCGTGCTCGTTGCATTTGGGAGTGCTGGTTTTGCTGGGTGATGGCGCATGCAAGCCCGGCTGACGTCATCCCGGCGGCCGATGCCCAAGCGCACTAGTCAACCCTTGCCCATGGCGGCCACTGGCCTTCAGCCTGCGCCCTGTCCACAGCACCACTCGCAGCCTCTGAGCACGGGCCTTTTGGCTGGAGAATGCTACACTCCTTGTCTCATCCCCACCTCCAACCCTTATCCCCAACTTCCCGCAGGTCCCGGAGACGCTGCCCGCTGAGGTGCTGGCCAAGATGGGCGCTCCCCCTAAGGCCGATGATCCCATCATCACCGCCGACCAGCTGCCCGAGTTTGACGGCTTCCTGTTCGGTGTGTGCTGTGGCCCTGCCAACAGGCTGGTTTGATTTGATGGGAGGGGGTGTGCGATCTGGCCGGCTAGCGCGCCCGACGTGTGGCGGCATTGCCGCTGCCGCCGCCGCCCAGTGCGCATGCGCCCAGTTTATCTTCCGGTTCCCTAACGGACAATGTGCTGTGTGCACAACACAGCCGGTTGCCAATGCAGTGCTGTGGTGCTTGTACTCACCAGTGCTTGTATTCACCCTGGGTGCGCCACTTTGGAGTGCTAAAGCCGTCCCAACGCCCCTCACCCCCGCTCCCGGCCCGCAGGCATCCCGACACGCTTCGGTATGATGGCCAGTCAACTCAAGGCGTTTTTTGATACCACGGGTGCGGACAAAACACACACACACACACACACACAGTCCAGTGAATGCTCACAAGCAGGTGGCAGCTTAAGCTTTCTGACGGGCTGCAGCAGCCCGTCACCCGGATTAGTAACCTGATTGCACGACCTAACCCACCTGCCCCGCAGGCGGCCTCTGGATGAAGGGCGCCCTGGTGGGCAAGCCCGCCGGCGTGTTTGTGTCCATCGGCACCCAGGTGGGCATTCGGGCACTTTACTTGTTGGCCTTTGATTGGTGGCAGTGGCAAGGGGAGTTAGCTGGGTTGCGACAGGCCTGTGGCTCACACCGCCGGCCGCCCCACTGAACAGGCCGCCCTCTCCTTCTTGTGCTTGCGCCTGCCGGTGCACTCATCTTTTTTAGCATCTGCTCCCATGGTTGATGTGGTGTCCCCCTTGCACCACTCACTCTGCACTTGTTCTGCTCATTGTGCACCCACTCACCTGGCACCTGCCCCTCCACATAACAACCGCAGGGCGGCGGCATGGAGACCACTGCTCTGACTGCGGTCACCCAGTTTGCGCACCACGGGATGCCGTTTATCCCGTGCGGGTATTCTTTCGGTGAGAAATCCGGCCGGCACTAATTTGCTGGCCATGGGTGGGTGGGGCGCGTGGTGCCCAAAGCTGCCTAGAGGACCCTGCAGGCGTGGTGCTGCCGCATGTGTGGCTGCATGTTGTACACGACTCCTGTGCTGCCTAGACCACCAACCACTCACTGCATTGCCATGGCATGCAGGCGATGCCCTGTACGACGTGAACGAGGCGCGTGGCGGCTCCGCCTACGGCGCCGGCACGCTGGCAGGCCCTACGGGCGCCCGCCAGCCCAGCAAGGTGGAGCTGGACTATGCGCAGCACCAGGTGCGCTGAGATTCTCGTATATGCTGCACCGGCCGGCACCTGGCTTCTCAGCCTGTCACACGCACACCCACCCCTCCCCTGCTTGTGTGCCTGTGCGGTCTGTACAAAATGTGACCCTGCCCTTCCCTGCTCACTGCTCTTGCAGGGCAAGCACTTCGCCGGCGTGGCCAAGAAGCTGGCGGCCTGAAAACTTGATTTTGTGCGAACTGGCGGCAGCACCGCTGCATCCTGCCCCACGCCCTGCCAGACACAGCAGTGTGAAGCAGCGGCGTGCAGGAGCACCCCATATGACCTCTGCAAGCCCAGATGATATCCGCAGCGACCAGCATTTGATTGTTCCCCTTTCTGAAGTGTCTGACTGTATCAACCGCATGTAAACAAGCGATCGGCACCATGCTTTGTGGGCCGCAGAAAAGTATGCCGCTGAGCAGAGCATGCAGACAAATGCTGGGATGGCAGCAGTTGAGCAGCATGGTCCAGGACTGCCCCACACTGCGACTGCCTGCTGCATCGCTGCTGTTCCCACCCGGGGTGCTGCTGTGGCAAGAAGGTGTAGTGTGTCTACAGTGCCATGACGGAATGGGTTGTCTATGTTGCCAGCGGCAAATTGACCGGCAGTGTCGTCGGCGGCGGCATGCAGAGGAGGCGCGGCGTGCAGGTAATGTGATCGGCGGAGTCTCCTTACCCCGGAATATTGGCAAGAAACACGCCAGGCGCCGGGTGGGTGCCAGTGTTCATCGCAAAATGCGCAAGGCACTCCCATGTTGTGGGGCAATAGGCTCAACGGCGCTTGCGCACTGTGAACAGCCATTTTGTCGCAGCCATCAAGGCGTAGGCGACTGGCCCGGTGAGTCCGGGCCGGGTGTAGCCCAAGGGATGCCTGTTCGCGCAGCCCCGCATAGCCACTCGGCGCCTTGTAGCGTTATTACACTGCACTAACGAGTTGGGCGGCCGAGGGCGCTCTGGCGCTGCGAACAATGTTCAGCCTCCCATGTTCAGCCTCTGCGCTGTGGGCCTGCAATGCCACTCCCGCTCTTGAATCCAAGCAATGAAACGGTATTCTACATGATCACTGTGGAAGCAGCGCGTCCGGTTTGACTAGCACAGCACCCCGCCGCCGCCCCGGCCGCCTTCTGCCGTCCACAGAAATGTCGACATCATGGCTGCCCCACGCCCACCCCTGCAGCAGTTGCCTCACCGAACGCATCATGGGCGACTGCATCTCGTGCATGGCGAGCGCCGCCTCAGCCGGCGAGCTCGCCTTGGTGCTCATGGAGCGCGCTACGCGGGTGAGCAGTGGTATCCACCTGGCTTGGCCTTCGGCGCTAGGCCGTGGCGCCGCCTGCGACAATGCCCGAAGCGCACGCCATGCCCATCGTTTCACCAGCACCGCAACTGTTTTTCCTTGCAGTCTGGAAACGACCATGGGACTGCCCAGGATGCCGAGATGCAGCTGGCCAGGCGGGCATGCGAAAGCGTTGCTCAACGCGTCGCAATAACGGCTGCGGGTGGCATACCTCCCATCGTACAGCTGTTGCGGAGCGGCAAACCTCAGGTGCAACACCTGGCAGCACAGGCGCTGGCCGGCATGGCATTTGACAGCACAGCTAACAGTGAAGCCATCACATCGGCCGGTGCCATCCCGCTGCTGGTGCCGCTGCTCAGCAGCAGCAACGAAGGCATGCAGAGTGAGGCAGCACGGGCGCTGGGCAACCTGGCATTTGACAGCACAGCCATCAGAGCAGCTGTTGCGGCGGCCGGCGCCATCCCACTGCTGGTGCCACTACTTGGCAGCAACAACGAGACAGTGCAGTGCTATGCGGCATTGGCGCTGCGCAACCTGGCGTGGGATAGCTCAGCCAATAGCACAGCCATTGCGGCGGCTGGCGCCATCCCGCTGCTCATGCGGCTGCTCAGCAGCAGCAATGAGGGTACACAGACGCAAGCAGCACGAGCACTGTGCAACCTGGCAATGGACAGCACAGCCAACAGAGCCGCCATTGCGGCGGCCGGCGCTATTCCGCTGCTGGTGCAGCTGCTCAGCAGCAGCAGCAAAGGCACACAGGCGGAGGCAGCGCGGGCGCTGGCCAGCATGGCAGCTGACAGCACAGCCAACAGGGAAGCCATCGCAGCAGCCGGCGCCGTTCCGCTGCTGGTGCAGCTGCTCAGCAGCAGCAGCGAAACAGTGCAACAGGGTGCAGAGGGTGCGCTGGCCAACCTGGCGTGCGAAGAAGCTGTTAGAGCAGCCGTCGCGGCGGCCGGCGCCATCCCGCCACTGGTGCTGCTGCTCGGCAGCAGCAATGTGGGCGCCCAGGCAGAGGCAGCGCGGGGGCTGGGCAATCTGGCAGAACACAACACTGCCAACAGCGCAGACATTGCGGCGGCCGGAGCCATCCCGCTGCTGGTGCCGCTGCTCCGCAGCAGCAATGAAACAGCGCAGGACCATTCAGCTTTCGCACTGGGCATGCTGGCATGCAAGAATGCCACTAATAGTGCAGCAATTGTGGCGGCCGGCGCCATCCCGCTGCTGGTGGGCCTGCTAAGCAGCAGCAACGAGGAAATGCAGGAAGATGCGGCACGGGCGTTGCGCAACCTGGCAGATGGCAGCACAGACCGCAGTGCAGCCATTGCAGCAGCCGGTGCCATCCCGCCGCTGGTGCAGCTGCTCAGCAGCAGCAGCAAAGGCACACAGGGGGAGGCAGCACGGGCGCTGGGAAACCTGATGACATGCAGCTGCGCCATGACGCTGGCGGCCATTGCGTCTGCCGGCGGCATCCCAGCGCTGGCACAGCTTTTGGCTGACCCGAAGGCCTGGTCAGAGGGTGAGCTGGTGTATGCCGCCAACTGCCTGGCTGCATGCGCTTCCAGCCAACCTACGGATGCAGCGGCAGCAGCAATCAGGGCGCTGCTGGCGCCTCTCCTCAGCCACAGCAGCGCAGCTGTGCGGGCTCAAGCCGAGGCAGCACAGCGGGCCCTGGATGAAGGGGGCGCCCCTGCGGCAGCCTGCAAGAGCTCCAAGCCGTCTGCTCCACCGGCAACGCCAGATGCGGTTGAATCTTCAGGTGCGCATGCCCTGAGCACGCATGTCCTTCCGTCTTGATATTTGGTGGCATGCTGTTGCATTCGCGTGTAGTCATGGCTGGCCAGCAGCTGCTCTCACTTCAAAGTCGCCATGCTACCAAGGCAGTTACAGTCCCCGCACCCCTTGCTACCGCAGGCGCAGCATCCATGCCGGCAGCAAATGGCAGCTTGCGCGAGTGCCGCATCTGCCTGGGCATGTTCGGCCTGTTCGAGCTGCGGCCCCTGGTGCCATGCGGGCACAACCCGGCCTGTGGCAGCTGCACCAAGCAGCTACTGGCAGACCAGGGCACCTGTCCCATCTGCCGCACACAGGCAAGCTTGCAGCTGGGGGTCTGTTTGGGAAGGGACCAGCCGGGGGGCCCCGGCTGGCAGCAGTGACAAGCTGATGCGTGCATGCTACGACAGCGCCGCCATGCTGCCGCAGGCTACTGTTGCAGCTGCCTGACATTTGCGTGCGCAATGCCTGGTCTGGTTGCACTGCAGGCCATCGGCTCTCTCAAGGTCTTCAACTGCTAAAGCACATGCCGAGCATCGCGAGCACTCACTGCTAGCCCAGCGGTATGTGGCAGCCCATCCATCTACCCACCCACCCACCACCCACCCACCTGCCCAAATCCATCCCA
>VFQQ010005812.1_pt1 | contig 10036 bp, 15 predicted proteins | sample 3512341 | NCBI WGS metagenome assembly VFQQ01 (sample SAMN10412373, study PRJNA504923) | tailings metagenome | isolation source: Relicate 2 Philex TSF1 revegetated site | place: Philippines: Tuba, Benguet | collected 2017-08-29
AAGCTGTTCCGGCCTCGCCCTCGCCCTCTTCGCTTGCCGGACTTGCGGCGGGCTTGCAAACGCGGTTGTGAACGCTGGATCTGCACGTGAGGCCGGCAGCACGCCCCACAAACGCAACCTCGCAACGTGCATCTGCATGGGCGATCTGCGGGGTTCTGCAGGCGCTATGGCCGCTGCTGTCGCATCGGACATGCATGAGACCGTCTGAATGATGAATTGAGCTGGGCGGAGCATCGGCGAGGAGCCTCTGTGGGCGCGGCGGCGGTCCCGCGTCGGCGGGCGGGAGGCAGCAACGGCGCTTGCACACCTGTTTCGGATCAGCCAAGGACTGGCGACATGGCGTAGCCCATAAGATGTGAATAACACAGATGCAGTCTGCTGCGCGCCCCACATCCATACCAGCATGGCCCTGGCAGCTGGGACAGCATGCCGCCGGCGCCATATGCGTGGAAGGCGCACGTTTACCGGACGCTGAGGGCCTGTACACACTGACACTCACGCTCAAGCGACGCCCACCTCTCATTGCTGCACTGGTACCCTGAGAACGGCACACAGTGCCCGCCTCTGGACTGGCGTCGACTGGCGGGTTGTGGCAAGCTGCACCCACCACAGCTGCAGTCTGCTCTTACCTTGCTCGTATTCGCCCTCACAGCTCTTTGCTCACTTGCCCAACCACACAGCAGCACGGCTGAGAGCATTGAGCCCCACCATAACTACACACGTGGCGGATGCCACACCTGGAGGGGGTGGGAGCAGGCCATGCGGCTGCGCTAGTGCCGCGCTTTCCACCTTGCCGCGGTGCACTCATGAGCGGCGGCGGCGCTTGAACTGCTGCTTCCCTAGCCTCTGCCAAGGCCCTTGCCGCCCCAGCAGCTCCTCAGGCGGCAGCACTGCAGCCTTGGAGGGCCCAGCGAGGCGTAGAAGCCATGTCTGGAGCTCGCAGGCCCGCACTGCCGGTCTGGCAGGAGTTTGCTGAAGCAGGGGCAGACGCTGGCAAGCAGAAGGAGCAGCAGGCGGCCCAGCCGCAGGTGGGCAGCGCCGCCGCCGCGGAAGACGCTGGCCGCTCGCGGCGGCAGCAGGCGGCCAAGGTGCCGCTGGGCAGCGCCGCTGCCGCTGCGTGGTTGGCGGCGCTCTCGCGCTGGGCGGAGAGTGCCGAGGGCGCCCGCGCCAAGGCGGCGCTGAACGAGCTGCTGCGCTGCGGCAGCCGAGCCCGTGACAAGACTGTGGCTGTGGCCAACAGCGCGCGACAGGCAATCGCAGCGGTCTTCAGGTGCGGGGGTGCGGGTGCGGCCTGCATGTGCTATGGCATGAACTTCAAACATGCGGCGTTGCAGCTGCAGCAGGTGTGCCGCACCCTGAGCCCGCCCACCTCCCTGCTGCTGCCTTCCCGCCGCATCCGTGCATTGCCGCCCAGCACCCAGCAGCTCCCTTTTCTTAGCCTCCTCTGCAGCTGGACCCACCACGCCGAGGACCCACCTGGCACCGACAACCCCGCCTGGGCGCGCGAGTGCCTGTACCTGTTTGAGCGGTGAGGGCGACGGGGGCGGCTGCCTGCTGTGGATGCAAAGCATACTTGCTTGTCCAGCCTGTGGGCAGCGTGAGTACGAAGTATGATTCAAGCGGGACTGGCGCAGAATTGGAGAGGGCTCGGCTGTGACAAGTGCGTGCCTCGACTGAACACACCTTGCCTGCCTACACAACGCAGGTGCCTGCACGGAGCGCTGCTGGAGGCGCTGCAGCAGGAGGCCAAGGCGCAGGAGGGCAGCGCAGCCGCTGCCCAGCCGGATGCTGCAGCCGCGGGGCAGGACGTGGAGATGCCTGATGCGGGTGCACAGGGCGCCCCTGGCGGCGGCGCTGCCGGCGCTGCGGCTGGCGCTGCTGGCGGCGGCGCGGGCTGCCGCCGCCCCCGGGTGACTGTGTCTTCGCTCTCGCCAGCGCAGCAGGACCGAGTGGTGGAGCAGATGGTGCAGGGGGCGGACATCCAGCTGGGGCTGGTCAACGCGTGCATCGAGGTGGGTGCTGCTTGTGTTGGAGGTGGGCAGCAACTAGTCAAAGGTACAGCTCAGCTGCTGTATTGCCTGGCTGCAGCTGTCCCTGCCAGTGCATCTCATTTGGGTGGTGGTGGTCCTGAACACTTATTGAAACTTGGGTCACCGTTGCTGCCTGCTGGCCGCTTCTTGCACAGGTGGTCAACTACGCGCACTTGCGCTCCCGCGAGCACGCCTTCCCGTGGGCCACGCTGCAGCTGGGCCGGCTGCACTACGCGCTGGAGCTGTGGCAGGTGGGTGCAGGTAGTTGGTGGAAGAGTTGCTGTGTCAAAGAGAATGTATTGTTGTGCACCCCTGCTAAAGGGCAGAGTACTGCGGTCACGCCAGCAGCTGCCAACCAACTGAGCATGAGTTCTGACCGGGTCAGGATGGCTAAACCAGAACGCATGCCACTCCACCTGTGCAGGGCTGCGACTGGGTGTGCGACTTCACAGAGCAGGGCATCGCGGGCGCCGAGGGCGCAGTGCCGGGTGAGCAAGCAGGCAGTCGATGCTGCCCTGCCCGCTGGTGTCGCAGCTGCTCTGGATCCTGCTCTGCTCGGCTGCCTTGTGCGCATGGCCCGGAGTCGCCTGTGTCTTTGAGCTGCTGCGGAACACCTCCCCATGACTCTGCGTGATCCTGGCCCTCTGCAGGCTTGCCCATGGACGTGGCAGAATACCTGGCAGCCATCCAGGTGTGGCGACCCTCCTGCAGGCCGGCTGTGCAAGCGCATGGTCCGAGCAGATGGCTGCAATGAGCGCTGGACAGGACATTCCTGGGTCCCTGCAAGGCCTCACCTGCTATCTCTGCAATGCTGCCCGTGCAACATACTGAATATCCATTTCCGCAGGTGCGGGTGGAGGAGGAGCTGGCCTTCATCGACAGCTCCTCCATCTTTGGGCGCATCGTGGCGGTGGGCGCCACCTGGCACCAGCCCGCCAGCTCAGGTGGGTGGCAGCAGTAGTGCGACATTTATGGAGGTGTGGCAGGTAGCTTGAGGGGTGGCTGGGCGCCACCTGGCACCAGCCCCCCAGCTCAGGTGGGTGTCAAGCGGCTCAAGCGTGTGGGTGGGTCCGCTCATGCAGCGGGTGGCAGTGGTGCAACATCCACTGCATGCTCAAGATGCGCCCAGTGGCCGCACCTGCTGGCTGTAGCTGCACCGGATGTTTTACCAGCCTCACTGCATCACGCCAAACCTACCCACAGACGAGGTGGCGGACAGCCCCGCCGGCAAGGCGCGCCCCGCGCGCCGCCGCAGCACTGCGGTGCGGCCGGGCGGTGACGCCGCGCTGGTGGCCCGCTTCCTGTCCAACCTGGCCCGCACAGCCATGATGCGCACCAGCTCCGTCTGCCAGGCAAGGTGTTTGTGCTGTGAAGGGCTTTTTGGTAAGCAGTCAGGGCGGAAGGGTGGTGGGTGGGTTTCAACAGGGCGGCTGCGCTGCCGTCATGGCAAGCCGCTGGGTCCCCCTTGCCTCCCTGCACGCTGGTCCAATGCGCTCTGCCCGAGCTGCTCTGCAGCTTGCCCGCAGTTTGCATTTGTGAGAGAATGTAAATTGATTTCTCCACCGCAGGTCATGATGGACGAGTTCCCCCAGCTGCAGACTGACTGCCCAGGTGGGTGACTGAAGCCACCACGTGCCTGGCTGAGCCCGCAGTCAACAAGGCACACTGCATTCTCTGTTGACTGCCACGTGCAACGAACAGCGCTGCCGAGTTGAAGCTGAGGCTCGTTCCTACTTGCAACTTGCGTCCTTTGTTCGAATTGTTCCATGCAGAGCTGCCGGCGCGCGCTTGCGTGGTGGCCGACCTGCTGCTGGCGGAGCACCTGGAGCTGCTGTTTGGGCAGCACGTGTCGGTGGCCATCGCCTGCGCCGTCTACTACACGGTGAGCGAGTGACTCGAGTGCAAGGGAGGTGTGGATGGTTTGTGTCGCAACCCTGGCTGATGACTAGCATATGAAAGGCACCAACTGCGTGTCTTGTTCCTATTTCATGTGGTGCATTGAGGTTGCAAGGCTGAAGAAGCCGAATCAGTCGGCTTGCTTGTTCCACCTTGTGCTGCTGCCTTTGCTGCCGAACCGTTGCACGCAAAATATCACACTCGTTGTCTGCACACCTCCCCTGCCTGCCAGCTGCGCCTGCACGGCCAGATGCTGCCCTTCCGCAAGATCACGGGCCTGATGGCGGAGGTGCTGCCCAACCACGACGAGCAGACCTGTGAGCGGGTGCATCGCACATAGCCTACATAGCCTGTCGGCAGCGAAGTCTGCACCCTGAGACTAGACCCTGCATGACAAAGTGCTGTTTGCAAGGCTGCCATCGCTGACACCACGACCTTGTGGGTGTCATGTGCCCTGCTCCGCCCCCTTACCCCTGCAGTTGCGCGCGTGGAGCTGCCGCCGCTGGATGGCTCGGGCTGGGACGGCAGCCGCGACTACGGCGACACTCGGGCGGTGTGTTACTCTGCCTGCTTCTTGACTTGCTGTGGTGCATCCGCCTGCATCGTGTGTTTCAATTCAACATCACAAAGGCGGTGTTGCTGGGGAGCTTACAGGAGACACACATCATCATCAGCACACAGCATCGACATCTCCCTCTTCCGCCCCGTTGTTTGCATTGCAGTGGTACAACACCATCTTCCTCAACGCCTTCTGCGAGTACGATGCCGCCACGCTGTTCGGGTGAGCCGGCGGTCGACAGTGCTGGGGCTGCCGAGCACTCCTTGTGCCTGGTGTTGGTAGCGCCCTGCTGCAGATTGAACAAGGCACGCCGGGCATATGCATGTGCCCATGGTCTCGATACAGCAGCTCATCCTACTAGCCTTCAAACCGCACCTGTTGCAGGGAGGGCCTGGCCCCCACTCCCAGCAAGGCTGCCCTGGAGGCGCCTCAGGTGGAGCCCCGCCTGCTGGATGCCGCCGCTGCCAAGCCGGCAGCGCCCCTGGCTGCTGCTGCAGTGGGCGGCCCAGCGGGCCCAGCGCTGGCGCCTGCCGGCTTGTATGGCGCAGCATCAGGCGGCAGCAAGCCGCAGAAGGGCCAGCCACGCAAGCCGCTGGGCAAGCTGGACAAGAACAGCGGCAAGGGCAGCGTGCTGCGGGCGCGCTGAGGCACTCAGCGTCAGCGGCACAGCAGGAGTGCCACGCCTGGCAGCAGCTGGGCAGCAGCATGCGGCTGGCAGCATCAGCTCAAGCGGCTGCTCCCTAGGTGCAGCATGGCGTTGCCAGGCAGGCTGGAGAGTTACAGGGTAGCCAGCGGTACAGCGTGTGATCGAGACGGCAGGCGGCAGCCAGCAAGGGCTTCAGCTCGCTCAGAGAGGACGAGTAGGTGGCAACGGATGAATATCATATAGCTGGGCAGCAAAACGTGAGCAGGCAGCGGCAAGCGGAAGCAGGCGAATGGCGCGGTGTGCAAGGTTTTGATCAAGCAATGCAATCATGCTAGAGGGGGCACGCAGGGGGGTGCGTGCGTCACGTGGTCATGTGTTTGGGAAAATGGGGAGGCGCCTCTGGGAAAGGTGCCGCCTCCCCAACGTGATGTAACATCATCATCTAGCCAAGGCCAGGAGCGAATCTGCTGCTGCAAAGTCCAGGGGGGCATGCGAGCCCAGGCCACGAGAGGGGAGCCTGCCGTCTCTTCAGCAGCCTCAGCTGAAGAAGTAGGGGGCCTGTTGAGGAGGGAGGAGGCCGGGTAGGGCCGTCTGAGGCAATGGGTGCCCCAGCAGCGTGCATTTGCACTTGCGTTTCCCCAGCAGCACCAATGCTTCAGCCCCTCCAGGTCCAGCTGTCCCCCGTGCCCAGCTCAGAAACTATGATCCTTCCAAACATTACCCATTCAACCCACCTGCTTCAGCCCATCCAGGTCCAGCTCTCCCTTGGGCGGCACGGGCGGGAAGTCGATGCCCGGGTACTGCGCCTGGAACTCCTCCAGCAGCTGCTCCAGCAGCGGCTGCGTATAGAAGGGGGCAGAGAGAATGCAACAACTTTTCAGAGTGGTTCGAGCATCTGTACTACGCCTGGAACTCCTCCAGCAGCTGCTCCAGCAGGCGCTGCGCACACAGGTGGGGGCAGAGGGGATGCGACTGTCAAGCGTGCTTGCTTTCGAGCATTTTCATGGGCAGTGCGGCTGCCAATGGAGCCGATCTGGCAGGCGATCCTTCACTGCATGCCCCTGCCCCACAACACCCCAGCCGTTCCCCACCTGCGAGTGCAGCTCCACAAACTTGTCGCGCAGCAGCTCGTTCATGCGCTCCACGGTGCCGGCGTGCGTCCAGAACGAGTCGTGCACGCCCGCAAAGTCGATGCCTGCGGCGGGTAGGGGTGGGAACAGGTGGTGTTGGGTGCCCATGCATGAGTTGAGTAGTGTATGCCCGAGCTGACGTGTGCAGGCTCACCGTCCTGTGGCAGGCGATCTGCAGCTGCTGCCCCATTCACGTATAGTGGTTCAACCACCCCCAGCTCCCAAGCCCCCTGCCTGCTGCTCACCCTCCTCGCGGCACGCGATGGCGGTCAGCATCATGTGGCTGCTGTCGATGGAGTGGATGTAGTTGGGCGGGAAGGCGGTGCGCTGCCGCTGCTTCATGATGGGCAGGTCGTCGTTGTTCTCAACCAGCACCAGGCGCTGCAGGGAAGGTTGACGAACGGAAGAAAAGCAGCAGGTGTTCAGGGGTACGTTTGTGTTGGTAAGGAGGGCAGGTCATCGTTGTTCTCAACCAGCACCAGGCCCTGCACCACAAAGTGGGTTGCGAGGCAGGCATATGAGACGAGCTGCAGCTCGAGGGGCGGCAGTTTTGGGGCAGGGCAGGCCGCGGAATTTCCCAATCAACCATCCCATTCCCATGCAATCGACGGTTGCGAAGACCACATACAGAGTGCCAGCACGCCTCCTCCCTCCCCGCTCCCCGCCCACCTGCAGCAGCGTGCGGACGTGCTGCTTGTCCTTGCGCCGGTACGGCTGCACCACCGGCAGGCCCAGGGGGGTGTGCCACATCACTCCATGCCCCTCCTTGGCAATCAGCCGCGCGCACTCGCTGCGCGCGAAACGGGGCAGGGGGTGGGGGAAGGGGGAGCGAAGGTGGCATGAGCATGGTGGCGGCGTAGCGCAGCCCCCAGCGCCATTCAAGCATCACCAGCTGTGCGCAGGTCACTGCACATCCCCTGGGCGCACCTCAGCCAGTGCATGGTGTGCTTGGCGTTCTGGAACATCTCGTGCAGGCTCTCCAGCGTGACCTGCCGGGCAGAGGAGATGAGGCAGGCAGGAGGAGGGCGGGTGAGTGCTGGGGCAGCAATGCTGCTGTTGATTGTTAAAGCGCAGGGGCTGAGCAGCTGCCTTTAATCAGATCAGTGGCGGCACTCCCGGGCTATGCACAACGTCCATTGCAAGGCACATCCATGCGGCAACCGCGCGCACCTTGGCGATGTAGCAGGACACCTTGTACAGCATTTGGTTGTCCTCAAACCCGCGCTCCTTCAGCCGGTTGCCCACCTGCGGCAATGGGGGCAGTTGTGCAGAGGGCAGCCAGAGGGTAACGAACCGCGTGCATGCAAGGGGTCAGGAGGGGCAACGATCTGATACCAATCCCTGCAGTCTTCAATCTGCAGCAGTGCCAAACCCAAACGGCAACTTCCCAAAAAGCCCACCTGCGCACGGGCGCCCACAAACGTGACGCCGTACACGCTCGTCATCACCGTCTGCTTCACCAGCTTGCGGTCCACTGCGGGTTGGGGAGCAGAGAAGCGGGGCGGCAATTGTATGTTGTTGCATGGCATGTCGCTGGATTGCAGCAGGCGGGCAGCGCAGGCGCACAGTGGGTGTGCGCATGCAGGCATGCGCGCAGTACCGCATGCAACTCAGGAGTGGCAGAACAGCACACATTGAGATGACCGCTCAGCACCCAGTTACCTAGCCGGCAGCAGTGCGGCTCTCACCTGTGGTGACGCGCAGCAGAGCAGAGGCCTCGGGCACCCCCGCTGCCGCATCCGCCTCCACCCGCTTGCGCACCAGGGCGCACACGCCGGTGTACACATCCTGCAGTGATAGTTCATTCATTTGTTTACTGAAGAAGTTTTGGAGTGGGCAGACATGCAGCACCAGACGTGTGCAGTCTGCATCTGGGCAGGCGCTTCCCGTCGGGTACACCAAACCGGTGACAGCTGAGGGCTCAGGTCCAGTGCACAAGCAGAACTCCTGGCGTTGGAACACCAGTCCAGGCGGCAACAGCAAGCACGACTGCGCCCTTACCTGCGGCTTGTCGGAGGGGCACAGGTTGACTGCATACCCGCCCGTCAGGTCTCGGCCCAGTGCCGCATAGTGCTGCAGGCCGTTGCAGGAGCCGTCCTGGTGCACCGGCACGCGCGACACGTAGCGCACGGGGTCTCCTGCAGGGATTAAGGAATGTATGGATGGGTGAAAGATGCCAGGCATTGTGCACGGGCACGCGCGACACGTAGCGCACGGGGTCGCCTGTTGGGATGAAGAAGAGGTGGGGAGCGAGGGGTCGGTGTGGTTGTTGAGCAGGAGATGGGCAGGGCGAGGCAGGGCAGGATTCACAGCTGCTTGGGTGCAGGCCAGCAACCCCACTGCCCAGCTTATTCAGCGGCCGCCGGCCCACGTTTGCAGGGCAGGCTCCCACAGCACAGCACCCAGCGCGCACCCGAGGCGTTGGCCTTGTGAATCTCGAAGCAGGTGGCCAGGAACTGGAAGGGGTTCTCCGCCTTCCACCTGCAGTGCAGCGCAACGCACCGTAACAACCATTGTGAGGGTCAACTGCAGCCAGAGATGAAGGGGCCGGCAGGTGGCCAGGAACTCTCCGGCAGGTGCTCTGCTTTCCACCTGCAACACGAGTGGCAGCCGCAGCCAAGCTTCACGGGCTGCCCAAAGACGCAAGGGCATGCCAGCCGCCGGCTTGGGCGGCCCACTTGCCCCCTTGCCAGCCAGAGCTGTGCCCCGGTGCTCACCAGTACGGGATCTGGCTCTGCACGGCCTTGGAGGCCATCAGCTCTGCAAGCACCTCCCGCTGCTCCTGCCGCGATAGCCGGCCCCTGCCGCTGCTGCCGCTGCTGCCGCTGCTGCCGCTGCTGCTGCTGCTGCCGTCCAGGTCTGCATCGGCGTCCTCGTCGCCGCTGCTGCCGCCGCCGCGCCGGTTGGACAGGTGGAGCGTCATGCGGAAGGGGTCCGTTGCGTTCTCTGCAGCAGGATTGGATTGGACACAGGCACAAGGGTGGCAGCTTGTTACGAAACGCGATCGTGGGTAGGAGTGGTAGAGGCCAGCCCACTTCCGTCTGTTGTGGCCCGATCCTGCCGTCCCAACATGCTCGCCACCCCTCTGATTTGTTCATCTGCTACTCAGCAGTGCATGTACGTAAAGCAGCAGCCCGGGCTCACCCACGATCTGCGCCAGGTGGTCCTCCACCCACTTGTACCGGCCCCACAGCGGTAGCTTGTCCACGCCCTGGCCCCACAGGTTGGCGGCCTGAGCGGTGGTTGGGGTGTGTGGAACCGAGGGAGGGACAGGTTACACACAATCGCAAACTTATGAGCCCGGGCATCTCAGCTGGCGCGTCGCCTGGGCAGGCGAGCAGGTGGGGAGCAGAGCAGCCAGCTACGAGCTGCCAGCCTCAACGCCATCCATGAACCCCCGGCTGCGCGGGGCCAACCACCCCCTACCGTACACACCTGCACGTAGAGCCAGAACATGCCGTGCTCGCCCAGTGGTTTGCCCTCCGCAAACTGCAGCAGGCCGCGCGACAGGTCGGCGCCCTGGCCAGGGGGAAAAGGAGGAGGCAAGGGGCAGAGTGGGTGGGTGGGAGGAAGAGGAAACGAGGAAGCAAGGGGAAGGGGACATCGGTGGATGGGTGAGCTGAGTGAGTGCTCGTTGTTCCTGCTGGTCGAGTGCGTACATTGCAGGCACACTCCAATCAGCGCAAGCGGCAGGCAACCCATGCACCCTGCAGCCTGCTACAACAAACACGCACCAGGTGGTTGAGGTGGGGGTGCATGGGGTAGGCGCGGCCGC
>VFQQ010005814.1_pt1 | contig 10031 bp, 6 predicted proteins | sample 3512341 | NCBI WGS metagenome assembly VFQQ01 (sample SAMN10412373, study PRJNA504923) | tailings metagenome | isolation source: Relicate 2 Philex TSF1 revegetated site | place: Philippines: Tuba, Benguet | collected 2017-08-29
TCTTCTCAACAAGCAGATCGCCTATGAGCTCGGTGTCTCCGAAGCCACGATCAAGGCACATGTCTCGGCGATCCTGCAGAAGCTCGATGTCGACAGCCGCACTCAGGCCGTGATCCAGTTGTCGAAGATCGGCACCGACCCGTTGCAGGGCGGCGGCTGACCGGTCGATCATTCCGCTGCCGGTGCCAATGGCTTCACGCGCGCCATCATGGTGCGCAGCGCTGCCGGTTTAACCGGCTTGTTGATGACTGGAACATCGAGTTCGGCTGCCGCCGTGCGCACTTCGCTGGTGCGGTCCGCCGTCACCAGTACCGCCGGTATGGCGTCGCGATAGTGGCGGCGTAGCCGGATGATGACCTCCAGCCCGGTTTCTCCGTCGAGATGGTAATCGGCGAGGATAAGGTCCGGTTGCGGTGCGCTTTCCGCTCTCGCCTGGAAATCAGCGGAGCCGGAAAAGGTCGTGACGGAACAGCCCCAGCCTTCAATCAGAAGTCGCATGCCTTCAAGGATGCGGGCGTCGTTGTCGATGCAGGCGACAGTCAGGCCGGAGAGCGTCGAGCCGGCGCGGGCGATCGTGCGTGGCTTGATCTCCGGCGCTGCCGCGGCAGCTTCCGCCACCGGCAGCACGATCGAGAAACGCGTGCCCTTGCCCTGGTTCGAGAACAGCCTGATCTCGAGTCGCAGCACGCGGGCGATGCGGTCGACGATGGAGAGGCCAAGGCCAAGCCCCTGCGCCTCGCGCGCGCCTTCGTCCAGCCGGGTGAATTCGCGGAACACCGTGTTCAGCTTGTCGCCGGCGATGCCGATGCCGGTGTCGATCACCTGCACTTCGGCCAGGTCCCCGCGCCGTCGTACGCCGACGAGGATCTGGCCCTTGCGGGTGTATTTGATGGCGTTGGAGACCAGGTTCTGGATCAGCCGGCGCAGCAGGTTGCGGTCGGTGGTCACCGACAGCGACGACGGCACGATGGTCAGCTTCAGCTGCTTTTCGGCTGCGAGCGGCTTGAAGTCGGTGCCGATCTGGCGAAGCAGGCCATCGAGGCGGAACGTCGTCTCTTCCGGCTTCATCGCGCCGGCATCGAGCCGCGAGATGTCGAGCACGGCACCGAGGATGGTTTCGACCGATTCCAGCGAGGATTCGATGTTCATCGCCGCTTGCCCCGCGACACCCTTGCCGGCCTTTTCGATCAGCGAGGCGCAATAGAGCCGGGCGGCGTTGAGCGGCTGCAGGATGTCGTGGCCGGCGGCGGCCAGGAAGCGTGTCTTGCCGAGATTGGCTTCCTCGGCCAGCATCTGCGCCTGCGCCAGTTCCTCGTTGACGCGGGTGAGCTCGGCGGTGCGGCTTTTGACACGCTGCTCCAGCGATTCATTGGCGCGCTTCAGCGCAAGGTCGGATTCCACGCGTGCCGAGATGTCGGCATAGGTGGCGACAAGTCCGCCATCCGGCATCGGATTGGAGCGCAATTCCAGGATGCGGCCGCTGTTCTTCAGTTCCAGTTGCCATGGGCTGACGAAACCGGCCAGCCGATCGAGCACGGTCAGCCGCGTCTCCTGCGAGATGTCACCGCGATCGGCTAGATGGCGCAGAATCTGGTCGAGCGACACGCCGACCTGGCCCATATCGTCGGGCAGATCGAACAGAGCGCGGTATTGCCGGTTCCAGCAGATCAACCGGAAATCCGGGTCGAACACGGTGATGCCTTGCTCCATCTGGTCGAGCGCGATCTGCAGCAGGTCTCTGTTGTGCTGCAGCGCCTCGGTGGCGTCGTCGAGCAGGCGGAATGCATCCCTGGATTCGCGGTCGTTGCGACGGAACAGAAGCGACAGCACCAGCCGTGCCGAGGACGAGCCGACGGCGCTCGCCAGCAACTGCTCGGAAAAGCGGATGACCTCCATGCTGGCCTGCTCGTTGCCGTGCAGCGAGATGCTGTTGTCGCGTTCGAAACTCTGGAACGACCGCTCGGTGCGTTCGACGCCGAGATAGCGGCCGATCGTGTCCTTGAGGTCGTTTACCGTCGTGGCGGTTCGGAAGCGGCGCAGGCTGGGCATCGGGCTGGCGTCGCGTGGTACGAAAATCGCCGCCTGGATGCGCTCCAGCGGCACCGAGACCCGCGACAGCGAGCCCAGCAGGAAGAACAGTGCGTTGATCGACAGGCTCCACATGACGCCGTGGTTGAGCGGTTCGGCAACCGTGCCGAACAGCGCTTGCGGACGGAGCGCCTCGATACCGAGCAGTCCGTTGACGACGATGAAATTATCGGGGGCGGCGAGCGAGGGAAACAGCAGCGTGTAAGCCCAGATCGCGATGCCTGCCACCATGCCGAGCGCTGCGCCACGCCCATTGGCGCGGCGCCAGATCAGCCCGCCAATCAGCGCCGGCGCGAACTGCGCGATCGCCGCGAACGACATCAGGCCAATCGAGGAAAGGCGGGCGCTGTCGGTCGAGGCGCGGTAGTAGAGGAAGGCGATGAACAGCACGATGAAGATCGAGCCACGCCGCACATTGAGGATCAGTGTTGACCAGTCCTCGTTTTCTGATGCGCTGTTCTTCAGCACACGGCGCACGAACAGCGGGATGACGAGGTCGTTGGAGATCATGATGGCGAGCGCGACGCTCTCCACGATGACCATTGCCGTGGCCGCGGAAAGACCGCCGATGAAGGCGGCCATCGCCAGGCCATCATGGCCCCCGAGCAGCGGCAGCGACAGGACGTAGAGATCGCTCGAGGTGCGGTCGCCGACGACGGTCAATCCGGCCAGCGCGATCGGCAGCACGAACAGGTTGATGGCGATGAGGTAGAGCGGAAACACCCAGGTCGCTGTGCGCAGTTCACGCAGGCTGCGGTTCTCCACGATCATCACGTAGAATTGCCGCGGCAGCATCACGATGGCGAAGGCGCTTAAGCCGGTCAGCACCAGCCAGGTGGCAAGCGAGGTGCGGTAGCTCATTGCCTGCTGCACCTGGGCATTGGCGCCGAACCTGTCGAGCATGTCGCCCGGGCCGCCGAACACCAGGAAGGTGACGAGCAAGCCGATGGCCACGAAGGCCGCGAGCTTCACCACCGATTCCACCGCGACCGCGAGCACCAGCCCGTCCTGGTGTTCGGTGGCGTCGGCATGGCGCGTGCCGAACAGCACCGCGAACACCGCCAGCAGCATCGCGACGATCAGCGAGATGTCGGATACGAAGGGATCAAAGGAGGGCGGTGAGCCGGAATAATGCTCGACCATCAGGCTGACCGAGCCGGAGATCGCCTTCAACTGCAGCGCGATGTAGGGCACGGCGCCGATGGTGGCGATCAGCGTGGCAATCGCCGCCACGGTGAAGCTCTTGCCGTAGCGAGCACCGAGGAAGTCGGCCACCGAGGTGATCTTCTCGGCCTTGGCCAGCCGCACGATGCGTGAGAGCAGCGGGTAGCCGAACATGAACAGGAGCACCGGGCCGATATAGATGCCGAGGAACTCCCAGCCGCGTTCGGACGACAGCCCGACCGAGCCGAAGAAGGTCCACGACGTGCAGTAGATGGCGAGGCTCAGCGCAAAGATCAGCGGCCGTGGCCGGCCGGGACCGCTCACGGCGGCGCGCCGGTCGCCGATGCTGGCGACCGCGAACAGCAGCGTCACATAGGCGAGCGCTATGATGACGATGAACCAGCCCTGCACGCCGTCTCCCTGTATCGTTGTGTCGATGGCGCTTCGAGGCAACCACAGCTTCGCCGGTGTGTCCATTACGACCTTGGGTGCGGACCGTCACGGAGGCGCCTCAACCCTGCGTTTCGTTTTTGCTCGTGCTGCGGTGGGTTTTTGTTATTGTTTCTGCGAATCGGCAGAGAGGCCGGTTGCCGAGGGTCGTGGCGTGGCGCCACGAAAAATGGAGGACAAAATGCTGAAAGAATTTCAGGAGTTCATCTCCAAAGGCAATGTCATGGATCTGGCGGTCGGTGTCATCATCGGCGCCGCCTTCAGCAAGATCGTCGACTCGCTGGTCAACGACATCATCATGCCGATCGTCGGCGCGATCTTCGGCGGCCTCGACTTCAACGACTACTTCTTCGGTCTGTCGTCGTCGGTAACGGCCACAACGCTCGCTGAAGCCAAGAAGCAGGGTGCCGTCTTCGCTTATGGCTCCTTCATTACCGTTGTGCTCAACTTCCTGATCCTCGCCTGGATCATCTTCCTGATGGTCAAGACAGTGAACAACATGCGTCGCCGTCTTGAGAGCGAAAAGCCGGCCCCGGCGCCTGCAGCGCCACCCGCCGACGTCGCGCTGCTCACCGAGATCCGCGACCTGCTCGCCAAGAAGTAATTTTTCCGTCCTTCTGGACCAAGAACCCGGTCGCTTGCGGCCGGGTTTTGCTGTTTTCGGGCCTGGGCAAAAGCGATAGCACTTCAGGCTTAAAGATATGGAACTTGGTATGCATTTGTTCGAGACCTTGCGCGCGGAAGCGCGCGCCGCGCCTGAAAGCGGCATTGTCGCCGTCATGAACCATGGTCGCGCCCGTGACGGCATGATCCCGCTGTGGGCAGGCGAGGGCGATCAGCCGACACCTGCCTTCATCGCCGATGCCGCCAGCCGCGCGCTTGCCGGGGGCGAAACCTTCTATACCTGGCAGAAGGGTATCCCTGAAGTGCGGCAGGCACTCAGCCATTACTATGAGCGTCATTTCGGTAGGAGCTTCGCGCCGGAGGAATTCATCCTCACCGGTTCCGGCATGCATGCCATCCAGCTTGCGCTCGATGCCGTCGCCGGCAAGGGCGACGAGGTGATCTATCTGTCGCCGGCCTGGCCGAATTTCGCTGCGGCGGCCGGCATCAGCGGCGCGGTTCCGGTTCCGGTAGTGCTCGACCTCACTGACAATACTGGTTCCTGGGGCTGGTCCTGCGATGTCGAGAAGATCGTGGCGGCGATCACGCCGCGCACGCGGGCGATCTTCGTCAACACTCCGTCGAACCCGACCGGCTGGACCGCCGACCACGAGACCCTGCGGGCGATCCTGGAACTGGCGCGGGCGAGGAACCTCTGGATCATTGCCGATGAGATCTACGCGCTGTTCCACTATGACGGAGGCCGGGCGCCGTCGTTCATCGACGTCATGCGCGACGACGACCGCATCCTCTTCGTCAACAGCTTCTCGAAGAACTGGAGCATGACCGGCTGGCGCGTCGGCTGGATCAAGACGCACCCTTCGCTGCAGCAGGTGTTCGAGAACCTGATCCAGTACTCGACCTCTGGCGTGGCGCAGTTCATGCAGCGCGGCGCGGTTGCGGCTCTCGATCAGGGTGATGCCTTCGTCTCCGGCCAGGTCGCCCACGCGCGCCAGGCGCGTGACCTCGTCTGCGACATTCTCAGCCGGACCGGCAAGATACGCTTCGCGGTTCCGCCAGGCGCTTTCTATCTGTTCTTTTCCGTGGATGGCCTGAGCGATTCCCGCGCTGCCGCCTTCGACATCGTCGACCATGCCAATGTCGGCCTGGCGCCGGGCACGGCCTTCGGCGCCGGCGGCGAGAAATTCCTCAGATTGTGCTTCCTGCGCCGTCTGGACCAGCTTGAAGAAGCCGCGACGCGCATCGCGGACTGGACGCGGCGCTTGTAATTTCGCGCAAGATTGTTACGAGCAATATTATTACGTGCCTCTCAGCAGGCGACATTTGCCGCTCCCGACGGAAGGCTTGAGGAAAGTACGCCAGATGACTGCCCAGACGACTGCAAAGCCGCGCATTGAACTGATCCCGCATACCTCGCCGACTTCGCCGGAAGCGCGCGCCGCGCTGATGGCAAATCCCGGCTTTGGCAAGGTGTTCTCCGACCACATGGTCACGATCACCTGGAGCGTCGATCGCGGCTGGCACGATGCACAGGTCCGCGCACGCGCACCATTCGCCATCGACCCGGCGGCGGCTGTGCTGCACTACGCCCAGGAAATCTTCGAAGGCATGAAGGCCTATCGCACCCCGGACGGGCTGGCACTTTTCCGTCCGGAAGAGAATGCGCGCCGCCTCAACCTGTCGGCCGAACGCATGGCGATGCCGTCCATCCCGGAAGACCTGTTCATCGAAGCAGTCGAGACGCTGGTTCGCACCGACGCCGCCTGGGTTCCGGAAGGCGATGGCAGCCTGTATCTGCGCCCCTTCATGTTCGCCAGCGAAGCCTTCCTCGGCGTGCGCCCGGCCACCGAATACATCTTCTGCGTCATCGCTTCGCCGGTCGGCGCCTATTTCAAGGGCGGCTACAAGGCGGTCAGCGTCTGGGTGTCGGATGACTACACACGCGCGGCACCCGGTGGCACCGGTGCCGCAAAATGCGGTGGCAATTATGCCGGCAGCCTGATCGCCCAGGCTGAAGCCACCCGCAACGGCTGCGACCAGGTTGTCTTCCTCGACGCGGCGGAGCGCCGCTGGATCGAGGAGCTTGGCGGCATGAACGTGTTCTTCGTCATGGACGACAAGCGCATCGTGACCCCGCCGCTCGGCACCATCCTGCCCGGCATCACGCGGGCTTCGATCATGAAGCTCGCTGCCGAGGCCGGCTACACGGTCGAGGAGCGCCTCTACGGCTTCGACGAGTGGCAGGCCGATGCCAAGAGCGGCAAGCTGCGCGAGGCTTTCGCCTGCGGTACCGCCGCCGTCATCGCCGGTATCGGCACGGTGAAGTTCCGCGAGGGTTCGTTCTCGATCGGCAACAGCGGCGACGGCGAGGTTACCTCGCAGCTGCGCGCCAAGCTGGTCGGCGTGCAGCGCGGCACCGTCAAGGACGACCACGGCTGGATGCGCAGCATCTGACACCGCTCGACCGCTGCATTGCGGTCCTGTTTCCGGAATTGCCTGAAAAACCAAGTGCCGGGGTGGTTCTGCTGTCAAGCGGAACCACCCCGGGGCGTTGCATGCCTTGCTGAAGTGTTGGAGCTAACAAGATGTCGTTCATCCCGAGAATCGTCGTAGCTTTGGTGGTCGCGCTCATCGTCGGTTTCGGCTTCATGGTTTACGACAAGAAGACTGGCGCCGAATGGGAGGTCTCGCCTGAGCAGATCGCTGCCGGCAATGGCTCGGTCGAAACCCGCCCCGGCACCGTCGCGGTGCGTGCGATCCGCAGCGAGATCGCTGATGTGCTGCCCTACAAATGGGCCATCAGCGGTATCCTCGTGGGTGGGCTGGCCTTCTTCATGCTGCGCCGCAGGAACGCCTGATCCGAACCGGGCGACGCGGTCAGGAATGACGGCTTCCGAAGAAGGAGCCGCGCTTTAGCGCATGACCCCGAAATCGATTCCGATTTTCGGAAAGGACGGGTGGCATGCGCGACCCGTCATGCGCCAAATCAAAGTGTTAGAGCGACCTTTGCGCGTCCGAAAGGACGCGCGGCGCTCTAGGGCGCCAGCCGCACGGTGATCGCAGCGTTCGGGGCGGACAGCTTCTCCGCGAGACTTCGGGCAGTTGTCGTATCGAAGCCGCTGACCGTGATCTCGCCTTGCAGGATAGGCTCACGAACAACCGGTTCCAGGATCACGGTCTCGCCGACCAGAAGCTGTGTCTTGCGTCCGATCGCTGCGCTGGTGAAATCGCCGAAAGCCTTGGCGCCGTCCGGTGTCAGGACGATGCTCACGACGGTTTCCCCATAGAACGGGTCCTTGGTGGTTTCGGCCTTCGCGATCCTGAGTGAGATCGGGGCAATGGTTTTTGCCGGTTCTGCCGCAGCTTGTTGCTGTGTCGGTGCGCCTGATTTGCCGCTGAACCCTTCCAGATTCAAGGGCTGCGTTGTGGTCTGTCCCAGCGGGCTGACGCTCTGAGCCGAGACGGTCTTCGCCTCCCATGCCGGTGGCTGGGGCAAGGTCGGCAACTGATCGTCGCGCCAGATATGGGTGACGATTGTGAGCTTCGTGCCGGCACTGTCCACGGTGACGCTGTCCAGGGCTTCCACGGTCGAGCCGTCCTGCAGCGACACGACCAGCGTCAGGTCGCGGGACTTCTGCGGGCTTCGGACCCGCGTCATCTGCTCTTCCGTCAGTTGTTTCGCGCGTTCGCCGAAGCCCGCGATGATCTTTTCGGTCGGCGCCTTCGTCGCCGCCTGGAGGGCCGCCGGATCGAAACTCTGCAGCACGTTGAAGGTGGCGATGCGCCGGGCGCTGTCGGTCGACACCAGCTTCCATGCCGCTGTCGCGGGAACGATCCCGTCTCCGATGCTTTCGTCGCTGTTTGCGCTCCATGCACTGCCGACTTCGAGGGTGGCATCCTGCGACGCCTGACCCAGGCTGAGAGTGATCACTTCCGGGACAAGGACGTCGACGACCTTGAGCGGATTGTCCTTGACCGCTTGGACCATCCGGCTGGCGACGCTGTCGGCTGGTACCGTGGCGCCGCCTGGCCCCGGCGCGGCGACGAGGCGTTCCATATGGGCGACGATCTGGTCGGCTCCCACCAGTGCCGTTGGATAACCGGTAAGGTTCGTCTCGAACTCCAGTTGCTGCAGGCCGTAGGCGGCAAGTGAATTCGCATACTGGGGGTTCATTGCATAGGAATCCGCAGCGCTTTGCGCTGCCGGCGGCAGCGCCGCCGAGAGCGCCCAGCGCATCCGCATTCCCTTGTCATCGCGCGAGATCACAGCGGTCTGCTGACGGAAATCCCCACGCATCACCATCGAAGCCGCTTCCGGTTTGTCGGACCACAGCGACATGTCGGTCTCGGTCGTCTTTTCGATGCGATAGGTTGCGACCTTGCCGATCTCCGGCTGGTAGCGGGGAATGGTGACGTTTTCTCCCGCCCATGCCGTTCCTGTGGCGACGACGAATGCCAGGGCAAGTGGCATCAGCGGCCGCGGGGACCTGTTGCGGCCGTCAGTGGTAAGAACTGTCATTGCGCATTCCGTTCAACGCCCCCGCTTGCAACCTAGGATATCGATCCCTGCCAAGGAAGGGGCCGATATGGATTAGAGCGTTTCCGTTTCTCACGGAAACTCTCCAAGTCTTGATTTACGCAATTCCGGACGGAAAACCGCTACACACTTTTCCTGAATTGCTCGGATCTCCGTCGCTGTCATTCCGTTTCCAGTGTGCTGATGCGCACCCTGCCGATGCGGCGCTTGTCGAGTGAGATGACTTCGAAGCGCCAGCCTTCCGCCTCGAGCACCTCACCTTCCTTCGGCAGGTAGCCGAGTTCGGTGAGGATGTAGCCGGCGAGCGTGGCGTAGCGGTCTGCATCATCGACCATGTCGTGTTCGATGGCGTTGCTGAGCTGGCGGATGTCGATGAAACCGTCTGCCAGCCATGATCCGTCGTCCTGGCGTTGCAGCACGGCTGCCTCCTCGTCCATGTCGGGAAATTCGCCGGCGATGGCTTCCAGGATATCGGTCGGAGTGGCGATGCCTTCGAGCGATCCGTGCTCGTCGACGACCATGGCCATCTGCACTGGCGAGCGCCGCAGCTGCTCCATGACGGTGAGCACGTCGGTGGTTTCGTGCACGACCAGCGGCTGCCGGGCCATGCGCGTCCAGTCGATCCGTTCGCCATCGAGCAAGGCGCTGGAAAGGTCCTTGGCCACAGCCACGCCGACAAAATCCTCGACGTTGTCGCGGGCGAGGATGACGCGGCCGTGCGTGAGCCTGCGGATGGTTGCGCGCAAGGTCTCGGCGTCCTCGTTCAGGTCCAGCCATTCCAGTTCGTTGCGGGGCGACATGATCGAAGAGACCGGGCGCTTGCCAAGGTCGAGCACGCCGCGGATCATCTCCGTCTCTTCGGGCTTGAACAGTTCGTCGCGCCTGGTCTGCTCGGCGATCACGTCGACAATCGTGCCCAGCGGCTGTTCGCCGACACGGCCGCCAAGCAGCCGGAGCACGGCCTCGGACGTCCGCTCGCGCAGGTCGCCGGTGCTGATGACCTTCTCGCGGTTGTGGCGGCCGAGCTGGTTGGCCGCCTCGATCAGCACCGAGAAGCCGATCGCGGCATAGAGATAGCCCTTCGGAATGTGGAAGCCGAAGCCTTCGACCACCAGGCTGAAGCCGATCATCAGAAGGAAGCCGAGACAGAGGATGACCACGGTCGGGT
>VFQQ010005815.1_pt1 | contig 10030 bp, 7 predicted proteins | sample 3512341 | NCBI WGS metagenome assembly VFQQ01 (sample SAMN10412373, study PRJNA504923) | tailings metagenome | isolation source: Relicate 2 Philex TSF1 revegetated site | place: Philippines: Tuba, Benguet | collected 2017-08-29
TGTTCTGCAGCGGGAACCACGACTCTTCCGACAGACGGTACGCACCGCTGACGCGATAGAACCAGTTCTCCTGCTCCTCGGGACCGAAGAGCGAGCTGCCGTCAAGACGCGCGAGGGCGTCGAGCACGACCTTGCCGCGATAGTCGGCCGCAAAGCTCGTGATGAACGAGTTGGTGCGGATGGTCTCGCTGTTCGACGAAATGAAGCGCACCGTGGCGTTGTTGAGTGCGTCCACGCCCGGCGTGGCGAAGATCTCACCACTCGCGTTGACCGTATTGTTGGTTTCCCGTTCGATCATGCCGCGCACCGTGCTGCGCAGCGTGAAGTCGCCGACGCGCTTGAGCAGGTTGGCCGAGAGTGAGGCGTTGAGCGCGTTGGTGATGCCGTTGAATCGCGAAATCGATCCGGGGCCACCGTTGGCAAAGCCTTCGGTCTTGACGCCCTGATCGAGGAAGAAGTTGTTGTCGCGATCCGAACGATCGAAACTCAGGTTGCCGTCCACCGTGATCCATGAGCGCGGTGTGTAGCGACCCTCGAGGCTGCCCTGCAATCGGGCCCGGTTCCGATTGTTGCGCTCGGTGGACAACACGTACAGCGGGTTCTCCTCGCGACCTTCAAAGTCCGGCTGGAAGATGAACGGCGTTCCGTCCGGGTCGGGCTGACGCAGGTTCACGTCCGGCGCCTGGTTGATGAGGTCGAAGAACACATCACCGTAGAGATTCTGACGACGCGACTTGCTGTAGTAGGAACTGACCCCGAACTGCAGATCACTGCGGGGCCGATGATCAAGGTTGAAGCGGAAATCGTTCTGATCGTAGCGACCACTGTTCAATACGACACCGTCTTCACGCTGGTTCACGTAGGCAAAGAACCAATTCGTCTTGCCGCCGTTCTGGGCAATGTTGAGCGAATTGCGGGCAAAGTTGCCGGGATCGAAGAATTCGTCGACCTGATTGAAGTAGGTGCCCGGCGCATACGGGCTGTCCTGGAAGCGCTCGTGCGCGGGACGCGGGACGCGCTGCTCACGCGGAACCCGCTGACCGTTGGCATTTACGTAGGCGCCCGTCTCGTCGGCCAGAAAGAAGTGCTGATCGGACCAGTCCACCTTGCGCGCGAGAGAGTTGGAACCGTACTCCGAGCGGAGCGTGAACTTCGTGGAGCCTTCCGCGAGGTTGTTGCCACGGCGCGTGCGGATCTGGATGACTCCGGATGACGCGCGTGAACCGTACAGCGACGCCGCTGCGGCACCCTTCACCACTTCCACGCTTTCGATGTCCATCGACTGCAGGTCCGCGCTGGCCGCGTCGAAGGAGGCCGTCTGAATCACACCGTCCACCACAATGAGCGGTGAGTTGCCCTTGCTGATGGAAGTCGGCGTACGCAGCTGGATGTTGGTGCCGCTGCCGGCTTGACCCGTGGGCACCACGCTCACACCGGCGATCTTGCCCTGAATGGTCTCGAGCGCGTTGGTGGCGGGCACCGGGGCGTCTTCTGCGGACACTCGACCCACCGAGAACGGAACGCGCGTACCGCTGGTGGGATCGACGACACCGGTGGTGACGATGGCCTGCAGGTTGAGTGGGGCCACGTCCATGCGGAAGTCGTACGTAAGCGCGCCGCCGGCACTGATGCCGATGTTGGCCCGCATCACACGACGGTAGCCGAGGCGAATGGCCTCAAGACTGTAGTTGCCAGCCGGTACGTTCACGAAGCTGTAGCGGCCGTCAGCCGCCGTGCGCGCCTCCAGACGCGTCGTCCCCTGCGAGAGGAAGATCTGTACGGATTGCAGCGGCTGTCCGCTGCTCGAGTCGGTGACAACACCGCTCATGCGGCCGGGGGTGCCCCCTTGCGCCAGCACCGGCGCAGGACGGGACACGCCCGCCAGCAACGCCGCACACACCAAAGCTGCGGCAATTCGTTTGACCATCGATCCTCCAGGCGGGTGGGTGGTTCTGCTACACACCCCCGTACGCTTGGGCGCAGACAGTCGTTGACGACATGACCGCGCGCGTACCCCGGGCGTAGACAGGGTGTGCTTGGCCTAACATAGGACGCGCTGAACATGACGGTAAGCCGTGACGCGAAGACCACCATGCGTGGTTCTCGGTAGTTGCACGCCTGTGAACAGGGCGCGCCGCCGTGCACACGTTCGGTATCAGCGGCGCCGCAACGTCCGCCCTGCCAGCGCGCCGGTAGGCTGCCCATCCTTCACCGCGGACACGCCGTTCACGAATACCCAATGCATCCCCGTGGCGAGACGCGTCGGCTCCACATAGGTGGCTTCGTCCCCCACGGTCTTGGGGTCGAAAACAATGACATCGGCATAGGCACCGGGCCGTAGTTCGCCGCGGTTGCTGATGCCATATACGCGGGCCACCTGCGCGCTCGACGCCTCGACCATGCGCGCCATCGAAATCACGCCCCGCTCCAGCACATAGTGCCGCAGCTTGCGCGGATACGTCCCGTAGAGACGCGGATGACCATCGGAACCGTCAGAGCTGGTCATCACGAATGGATCGCGCATGAAGCGCACGATGTCGTCTTCGATCATGTTGAATGAAGCGACACTCATATCCGAACCCTCCTGAATGAGGGTCACGGCCGCGACGTCTGGCGCCAGATCACGCGCCAACGCCACATCCCGCAATGTTTTCCCGATATAGGGACGCGCGCCGATCCCGCCCCCAGTCAGAAGCAGCGTGCTGTCACCACCCCGACGCCGCAGGTTCTCACGCACTTCTTCCAGCATGCGCGCGCGCTGCGTGTCATCCGCCATGCGGGCCAGCATCGAGTCCCGCCCGCCAGCCTGGGCCCAGCGTGGCAGCAGCGCCGCGCTGAGCCCCGTGCCACTGGCCGTCCACGGATACTGATCAGCCGTCACCACACAACCGCGCGCACGGGCGGCAGCCATGATGGCCAGCACGCTGTCCGCCTTGCCCCACACGTCAACACCGAGTGTCTTGATGTGGCCGATGTTGGTGGTCAGGCCGGACTCGCAGCCGATCCGGATGGCCTCCTGTACCGACGCAAACAATCCGATGCTGTACGAGCTTTCGTCGCGCTGGTGTGTATCGTACACGCCCCCGAATGGACGGGCCGCCGAGACGACCGCCAGGACTTCCTCGGTGGACGCATGGGACTGCGGAGCATAGAACAGTCCCGATCCCACGCCAAAGGCGCCTTCGGCCATGGCCTGTGCAATCAGGGCCCGCATGCTGTCGATCTGCGCCGGTGTGGCCGCAGCCGACGACGCACCGAGCACTCGACTGCGCACCGTGCCGAAACCGGCCATGACATAGGTGTTGGTGCCCAGCCCCAGCGCGGCGGCGCTGTCCAGCACCTGCCGCACATCCAGCGGGCCCCGCCCATCAGCGCCCAGCACGACGGTGGTCACACCCTGCATGAGTGCGCCGATGTTCTTGCGGCGCTCGAGCCCCAGCCGTGGCAGTCCCTCGTAGGCGTGTGTGTGCGGATCAATGAAGCCCGGCGCCACAATCAGCCCCTCGGCATCGATGCGCTGCTTGACCACCACACCAGGTGGGGCCACTCCGAGCCATGCGACCCGATCCCCGCGCAGGCCAACGTCAACGCGTCGCGCGTCCGGATGCACGCCGTCGTACACTGTGCCACCGCTGATCAGCACATCCAGCGTATCACCTGACGACAGTCCGATCGAGTTCGGCACTGGAGACGGACGTCGCGCACAGGCGCTGAGCGCGAGACACAGAGTAGCCAGCGCACGCATGGCGTCGTGAAGGCGGCCAGTGGACATTCGGACAGTGTTCACGGCAGGGACGGCGCTGAGGAAAGGTGGTCGTACACCAGGGACGCGGCCACAAGATCTTCCATGGCAAGCCCCACCGACTTGAAACAGGTGATGTCCTGCGCGGTGGTCCGGCCAGCCACACTGCCACGCAGCACGGCGCCGAGATCACCGCGCACGTGATCGACCGACACGGTGCCCGATGCGATGGCCTGCAGCACATCACCCGCTTCCTGCATGGCACTCGCCACATCGTCCACAAATACCCGACTGCGCGCGATGACCGCGTCATCGGTCTCACGCATCTGCGGCGTGAACGCGCCCACCAGGTCCACGTGGGTACCGGGACTGAGCCAGGCACCATGCAGCACGGCCACCTGACTGGTCGTGGCACAGCTGATGATGTCCGCCAATGGCACGGCGCCCGTCAGATGGTCGGCGGCAACCACCGGCACTCCCAGGTCCCGCAACTGTTGTCGCATGGCCGTCACGCGCGCCGGCGAGCGTCCCCACACCAGTACACGCTCGAGCGCCGGCCGCAGCGCCACATGGGCGCGCACCATCCACGGCGCCAGACGGCCGGTGCCAATCACCAGCAGCGTGCGGCTGTCGGCGCGCGCGAGCTCACGCGCGGCCAGCGCAGACACCGCCGCCGTGCGGCGCAGCGTAAGGGCCTCGCCATCCAGCAAGGCCTTCGGCGCTCCGGTGAGCCGATCACACAGCAGGTAGCTGGCCTCCACCGTGCGTCCGCCGTGTGCTGGCGCATCGGGCAGCACGGTGACCAGCTTGAGGCCAACAAAGCGCGCATTCCACGCCGGCATCAGCAGCAGGTGCTCGCGGTTCGCATTGTCCAGGGCATGCACATGGCGCGTCGGCGCAGTGGGCGCGTCGGGCGACACGAAGGCTTCGCGCAGGCGGTGAGCCAGCGTGGACCATGGCAGTGCGGCATGCACTTGTTCGGCGCCGACTACGGCGGGCATGTTCCCGGACATATTCCCAAGCTACGCGCGGCCCCGCCACAGCGTTTGCCGGATCGCGCTGCCCATCCGAATATCTCAGCAGAGGAGCATTGTGATGTCCGTGGTCATCATTGGTGGTGGTGTCATGGGTGCATCAGTGGCCTGGCACCTCGCGAAGCATCACCAGCGCGAGGTGGTGGTGCTGGAGCGCGACGCATCCTACGCGCTGGCCTCGAGTGCGCGGTCGGCCTGCGCCATTCGCCAGCAATTCTCCACGGCCATCAACATCCGCGTGTCGCAGGCCAGTCTCGCCTTTTATCGCGACATTGCCGCGCATCTCACCACAGCGGACGACCGACCGGATATCGGCCTCGTGGAGCCGGGCTATCTGTACCTCGCCGCCACGGAACTCGGCGCCGCGCAGCTGCGCGAGCAGCACGCGCTGCAGGCCAGCCTGGGCGTGTCCACCGCGCTGCTCACCCCGCATGAGCTGTGCGAACGCTTTCCGTGGATGCAAGTGGACGATGTGCTGGTGGGATCGCTTGGCCTGTCCACCGCCACCAGTGGTGAGGGCTGGTTCGACGGTTATGCCGCCATGCAGGCCTTCCGGCGTGCGGCGATCACCGAGGGCGTGCGCTTTGTGGAGGCCGAGGCCACCGGCGTGGTGACGTCGGGGGCGATGACATGGGGCATGTCGACTTCGGGTGCGCAGGTTGACGCCGTCACCACGCGTGACGGACGCGAGTGGCCTGCCACGCAGTTGGTGATTGCGGCAGGCGCGTGGTCCGCCCCGGTGGCGGCCTGGCTGGGATTTGACCTGCCGGTGCGCGCGCGCAAACGCGATGTGTTTGCCGTGCAGGCTGCGGAGTCATTGCCTGCCGCACCACTGCTCATCGATCCCTCAGGCGTGTGGTGTCGCCCCGAACGTGCGCCCGGTCAGTTTCTCTGCGGCGCGCCCCCGCGCATTGATGCCGACGATGTACCGCTCGATGCTGTGGACCACTCGCTCTTTGAGGAGCACATCTGGCCCGTGCTGGCGTCACGCATTCCGTCCTTTGACGCACTGCGCGTGCTGAGTACCTGGGCGGGCTACTACGAAATGAACACCTTCGATCACAACGGACTCGTGGGCCCTGTGCCCGGGTGGCGCAATGCCTTTGCCGCCTGCGGCTTCTCAGGTCACGGCCTGCAGCAGGCGCCCGCTGTTGGCCACGGGCTGGCAGACCTCATGGCCACCGGCGCCTATCGCCACATCGATCTGTCACCCTTTGCGCTCACGCGCATTCGAGCCGGCCAGCCGTTGCTCGAGCGCAATGTGATTTAGTGCTCTCAGGGCAGTCACGTGACGGCGTCACGCCGAAGGCGAAACTGAACGCGACTGAAGATGCGGCTTAGAACGCAACCCGCATGCCCAGCTGCGGCCCGCGGTACTGCTGACGGTCTCCGGCACGGTTGCGCAGTGTGGTGAATCGGTAGCCAGCCACAATACCGAACACCTCACCGCCAAGGCCCACATCAGCGCCCAGCATGGCGCCCTGCAGCGGCCGTCCCTCACCAAAGGCCAACGCGGGCCCCACCACGACGTCGAAGTCGACGCCATCGAGTTGCAAGCCGGTACTGAGCAGTAGCGTGGCCTGCGACTGCCGCGGTACACGACCCAGGCAGCTCTGCGAGCCCTCGGAAGGCAAGGCGCAGACGTCACCGCGCCCGCCACCGCGGCGCCAGGTCCACGCTCCGCCAATACGCAGCGCGCGCGTCATCCGGCGCGTGAGTGCCGCCTGCATGGTCCACGTTGACTCGTCGCGTAGCGAGTCGCCACTGGCATCAGCGGAGCCCACGGTAACGTCAAGTCGCGCCGAGGGCTCTGTGGTCCGGGCTGCGGACTGTGCAGTCAGCGACGACGTAGTGCACAGGGCACCCGCGAGGATGCCGAAGACTGCGACACGAAATGATGGCATGTCATGTTCCTTGCGCCGCCCGCTGCAACAGCAGGTCACGCTCACGGGTATTGCGGGTCATCGACGCCGCACGCAGAAACTCGGCGCGCGCCTCGTCCAGCCGTCCAAGCTTGTGCAACAAATCACCGCGCACGCTGGGCAGCAAGTGATACTGCTGCAACATGGCCGCATCCTGCGCATCGGCCAGAAGCGCCTCCACCATGGCCAATCCCAGCGCCGGACCATAGGCCATGCCGGCGGCAACGGCCCGATTGAGACCCACCACCGGTGACGGCATGGTCTCGTAGAGCGCGTCGTACAAGGCGGCAATGCGGCCCCAGTCGGTATCCGACGCCACACGCGCCCGTGCATGACAGGCCGCAATGGCGGCCTGCAGGGCATAGGGCCCCAGTGGCTCGTCGGCCGCCCGGGCCAGGCGCTCTGCCTGTTGCAGCGCGGCCTGTCCGCGGCCAATCAACAACCAATCCCACCTGGCACGATCCTGGTCCAGCAACAGCACCACGGCGCCGCTTCTGTCCTTGCGGGCGCGCAGCCGTGACGCCTGCAGTTCCATCAAGGCGCACAGCCCATGCGCTTCCGACGATTGGGGCGCCAGCGCGCAGACCACGCGCGCCAGACGCATGGCCTCCTGACACAACTCGGCGCGCATCCACTCACTACCCGCGGTCGCAGCGTAGCCCTCGTTGAACACGAGGTACAGCACCTCGAGTACCATGTCGAGACGTTCCACCATGGCCGCACCACGCGGCAACTCGAACGGCACCTGCGCGGCCCGCAGCGTGCGCTTGGCCCGCACGATGCGCTGCGCCACGGTGGCCTCCGGCACCAGAAACGCGCGCGCGATTTCGTCCGTGGACAAACCACCCAACAGCCGCAGTGTGAGCGCGACACGCGCTTCGCGAGGCAGCAGCGGGTGACAGGTCATGAGCATGAGACCGAGCCGTTCGTCCTGCACGCTCGGCCCATCGCGCTCCGCGGCGAGCGCCGAGTCGACGGCGGCGTCCATGGTGTCCACGGCGTCGGCGGTCCGCTCGTCTGCCTCTCGGCCAAGTCGGGCATGCGTGCGATCGATGACCTCACGACGCCGACGCTGGTCAATGGCGCGACGCCGCGCCGCCGTCATGAGCCAGGCGCCAGGATTGTCGGGAACGCCATTGACCGGCCACTCGCGCAGGGCCACGACCATCGCATCCTGCGCGAGATCTTCGGCCGTGGCCACGTCACCCGTCAGACGGGCAAGGCCCGCAATCAGTCGCCCCGACTCGATGCGCCACACCGTTTCAATGGTGCGGCGCACCGCGTCGGTGTCCGATGACAACGCTGTCACGCGTGGCCGACCGGCGTGCGCAGCGCGCCCACTTACTGCTGACCGGCCTCGGTCTGTCGACGCATCCACTCTTCGCGTTCGCGCAGTTCCGGCGTGAGGGCATCGCCAAAGTCTTCCGCTTCAAACACGGGGCGAATCTCGATCTCGCTGTCACTGAGCATGGGGTTGGGGCAGCGGCGCACCCACTCCACCGCTTCATCCATGTTCTTGACCTGCCACATCCAGTAGCCGGCAATGAGCTCCTTGGTTTCGGCGAACGGTCCGTCAATCACCGTGCGTGAGGTGCCGGAGAATCGCACCCGCTTGCCCTTCGCGCTCGGTGTGAGCCCTTCACCCGCCAGCATGATGCCGGCCTTCACGAGTTCTTCGTTGTACGAGGTCATGGCTTCCAGCAGTTCGGTGCTGGGCATGATGCTGGCTTCGGATTCTGCAGTGGCCTTGACGATGACCATGACGCGCATGGGACGGCTCCTGGGAAGTGTGCGGTGAGCGAACAGCAAAGGGAGGACGCGATCACCATGTCGACGTCAGCCACTCCCTTCGTGTTGGCGTCGAGCGGGCCGCCCGCTTTTCGACACGGCGTCGGCCAACCCTGAAAATTCGCAAGATTCTCGGCCTTTGTGTGGCTATTCGGTCGATCTTTCGGTCACAACGACCGGTTTGACGGTAAACAATGTGACCAACGCCCCGGCGGTCGCCACGCCGGCCAGCATGAGCAAGGCGCTCTGTCCGCTGCCGGTGGCCGTGCGCACGCGACCAATGAGGTCGGGGCCGAAGTGCCCGCCGAGGTTTCCGATGCTGTTGATCCACGCAATGCCGGCGGCAGCAGCGGTGCCACGCAGAAACTCCGTGGGCACCGACCAGAAGGTACTCATGGCGCTCAGTACGCCGGTGGCCACCACGGCCAGCGCCAGCAGCGACATGGCGATCTGCCCTTCCACCAGCATGAGCAGCAGCAAACCGGCCGCCGTGCACAGTAAGGCACCGGCGACATGCCAGCGCCGCTCACCGTGTCGGTCACTGCGCGCGCCCCACCACAGCATGCCCACGCCAGCCACACCCCACGGCACCATGCTCAACAGACCCACGGTGAGATACGCGCGACTGGGAATGCCCAGCTCCTGGATGATGGTCGGCATCCAGAAGTTCACGCCGTACAGCGCGACGGCACTCGTGAAGTACACGAAGGCCAGTCGCCATACCACCGAACTGGTAAGCGCCGCGCGCAGCGATGTCTCGGCGCGTTGATGCGGTACTGTTGCAGCGTCGGTGGCCAGATCACGCTGCACAACGGCCGCCTCGCCCTCCGTCAGCCAGCGTGCGTGCGCTGGACCATCCGGCAGCCGGAACCACACCACAAAGCCCATGAGCAGGGACGGCACACTCTCCAACACGAACAACCAGCGCCAACCAGCCCAGCCACCCTGACCGTCAAAGGCCTCCATGATCCAGCCCGACAGCGGCGCCCCCACCACATTGGCTATGGCAATCGCTGTCATGAAGCGCGCGTAGCTGCGGGCACGTCGCGGCACCGGGTACCAGTAGGTGAGGTACAGCACGATGCCCGGGAAGAAGCCTGCTTCGGCCATACCCAGCAGCAGCCGCAGCGCGTAGAAGCCGAACACCGTGGGCTCGAGACCGAACCACGCGGGCAGCGGGCCCCAGGGAATGACGTCCACGAACGCAAAGGCGCCCGACACCAGCGCCCAGGTGATCATGATGCGTGCAATCCATCGTCTGGCCCCAACGCGCTCGAGCAGCACGTTGCTTGGCACTTCGAACAGGAAGTAGCCGACAAAGAAGATGCCGGCACCAAAACCGTACACGGCGTCGGACCAGCCGAGTGCAGTGGTCATCTGCAGCTTGGCAAACCCGACGTTGACGCGGTCGAGGAAGGCCACGATATAGCAGAGCAGCAGCAACGGCAGCAGACGCCGTCCGATCTTGGCGTAGACGGCGTCGGGCGATACTCCAGAGGCAGGCATGGGCCGAAACTACACGCTGCGCACGAAAGCCGCGCAGG
>VFQQ010005816.1_pt1 | contig 10028 bp, 9 predicted proteins | sample 3512341 | NCBI WGS metagenome assembly VFQQ01 (sample SAMN10412373, study PRJNA504923) | tailings metagenome | isolation source: Relicate 2 Philex TSF1 revegetated site | place: Philippines: Tuba, Benguet | collected 2017-08-29
ATCTGGGACGTCGGCCACCAGGCTTACCCCCACAAAATCCTTACCGGCCGCCGCGACCGCATCCGCACGCTGCGCCAGCCGGGTGGCCTTTCCGGCTTTACCAAGCGCGACGAGAGCGAATACGACCCGTTCGGCGCGGCGCACTCGTCAACGTCGATTTCCGCCGGCCTCGGCATGGCAGTGGCGCGCGACCTCAAGGGCGGGCGCAACAACGTCATCTCCATCATCGGCGACGGTGCGATGTCGGCCGGCATGGCCTATGAGGCGTTGAACAACGCGGGTGCTCTCGATGCCCGCCTGATCGTCATCCTCAACGATAACGACATGTCGATCGCGCCGCCCTCGGGCGCGATGAGCAAGTATCTGGCGCGTCTTGCCTCGGGCAAGACCTACCAGGGCATCCGCGATTTCGGAAAGAAGCTGACGGCTCACCTTGGCAAGAACGTCGATCGCGCCGTCACTCGCGCCGTCGAGCATGCGCGCGGCTACGTGACCGGCGGCACGCTGTTCGAGGAACTCGGCTTCTTCCATATCGGCCCGATCGACGGCCATGATCTCGATACGCTCGTGCCGGTGCTGAAGAACGTGCGCGATCACAACACCGGCCCGGTGCTGATCCACGTCGTCACGCAGAAGGGCAAGGGCTATGCGCCCGCCGAGGCCGCGGCCGACAAGTATCACGGCGTCAGCAAGTTCGACGTCGTCAGCGGCGCGCAGGCCAACGCGCCTGCCAACGCACCCGCCTACACCAAGGTGTTCGCCGAAAGCCTGATCGAGGAGGCGCGGCACGACGACCGAATCGTCGCGATCACCGCAGCCATGCCGTCGGGCACCGGCCTCGACCTTTTCGGCGAAGTCTTCCCCGACCGCACCTTCGACGTCGGCATCGCAGAGCAACACGCCGTAACCTTCGCGGCCGGCCTCGCTTCCGAGGGGCTGAAGCCCTTCGCGGCGATCTACTCGACTTTTTTGCAGCGCGCTTACGACCAGGTCGTGCACGACGTCGCGATCCAGAAGCTCCCGGTGCGCTTCCCGATCGACCGGGCAGGCTTTGTCGGTGCCGACGGCGCGACGCATGCAGGCGCCTTCGACGTGACCTATCTCGCGAGCCTTCCGAACTTCGTCGTGATGGCGGCTGCTGACGAGGCGGAACTGCGCAACATGGTGCGCACCGCCGCAGACTATGACGACGGCCCGATCGCATTCCGCTATCCGCGCGGCAACGGCGTCGGTGTCGAGATGCCCGCGCGCGGAGAGCGGCTTGCGATCGGCAAGGGCAGGGTGGTGCGCGAAGGAACCAAGGTGGCGCTTCTGTCGCTTGGCACGCGTCTCGCCGATTGCCTGCTGGCGGCCGAGGAACTGGAAGCGGCCGGCCTTTCGACGACGGTCGCCGACGCACGCTTCGCCAAGCCCCTCGATGAGGAACTGGTGTCGCGCCTTGCGCGCAACCACCAGGTGCTTGTCACAGTCGAGGAAGGCGCGATCGGCGGCTTCGCGGCGCATGTGCTGCAGTATCTCGCCCATTCCGGCCTGCTCGAGACCGGTCTCAAGGTCCGGCCGCTGATCCTGCCCGACGAGTTCACCGATCACGGCAAGCCGGAAGCCATGTATGCGGCCGCCGGGCTCGACCATGCCGGCATCGTGCGCACCGTCTTTGCCGCGCTCGGCCGTGGCGAGGCGGCGGCGCGGGCCTGATCGACACTCCCGAGCCGGCGCGCCCGGCAGGACGAAGCGACATGGGGCAAGCCTGCAAGAGGCTCGACGAAGTGCTGGTCGCGCGCGGCTTCTTTGCCAGCCGCTCGCGCGCCCGCGACGCCATCCTGCGCGGCACCGTCCGCATCGATGGCGTCGTCGCTTCGAAGCCTGGCCAGCCGGTGGCGCTCGATTGCGCGATTGCCGTCGACGACCCGGCCGCCCGCTACGTCTCCCGTGCGGCCCTGAAGCTCGTCCACGGTCTCGACCGTTTCGGCATCGACCCCGCCGGCCGTGTTGCGCTCGACATCGGCGCGTCGACGGGCGGGTTCACGCAGGTTCTGCTCGAGCGCGGTGCGGCGCATGTGGTCGCCATCGATGTCGGCCACGGACAACTCGTCGAGACAATCGCGGCAGACGAGCGCGTGACGGCAGTCGAGGGGCTGAACGCCCGCGCCCTGACGCGCGGCGATCTCGCCGGCTTTTCACCGTCGCTCATCGTCTGCGACGTCTCTTTCATTTCGCTGAAGCTGGCCCTGCCGCCCGCGCTCGATCTTGCCAAGCCGGGCGCCGAAGGCGTCTTCCTCATCAAGCCACAATTCGAGGCCGGCAGAGGCGCTCTCGCCTCCGGCGGTATCCTGCGCGACGCCGGGGAAGGCGAGCGGATTGCAGCCGATCTCGCGCAATGGCTTGCAGGCAGACCCGGATGGAGCGTACTCGGCGTGGAGCCGTCTCCCATCGAAGGGGGCGACGGCAACCGGGAGTACCTGATGGCGGGGCGCAAGAGCATATGACGACGCGGCTGCAGATATCCGCGCTGGGCGCGCAAGCCGATGGCATTGCCAACGGCCCCTCCGGCAACAAGCTCTTCGTCCCCTTTTCTCTTCCAGGAGAGACTGTTCGCGCCATCGTGACGGGCCAGCGCGCCGATCTGGTCTCCATCGAGGAGGCCTCGCCGCAACGCGTCGCGCCGCCCTGCCGGCATTTCGGCATCTGCGGCGGCTGCCAGTTGCAGCATCTGGAGCACGCCGCCTATCTCGACTGGAAGCGACGCAAGGTCGTCGACGCGCTCGCCCGCGAGGGCGTCGATGCGCCCGTCGGCGAGATTGTCGGCTGCCCGCCGCACTCCAGGCGGCGCGTGGTGCTGTCGGCCCGCAAGGCAGGCGGCGGCATGCTGCTCGGCTTCAACGCCGCTCTGTCGAACGAGATTGTCGCGATCGAGGAATGCCCGATCTCGCTGCCCGAGATCGTCGAAGCCCTGCCGGCGCTGAACGAGATGGCACGCGAGATGTGCCGCACCAAGGACGCTTTCCGCATCTCCGTCACCGTCACGAAAGCCGGGCTCGACGTCAATTTCGAGGGCAGCGGCAAGCTCGAAGGCGCGGAGCGGCTTTCGGCCACCCGCAAGGCGAGTGACCTGCGGTTCGCGCGGCTCAGCCTCGACGGCGAAATCCTGATCGAGCGCGAGAAGCCGCAGGTCGTGATCGGCAACGCGGTGGTCTCGCCGCCTCCCGGCGCGTTCCTGCAGGCGGTCGCGGAAGCCGAAATGGCGATGGCGGGTCTGGTGACCGGCCACCTCGCGAAATCCAAGCGCGTCGCGGACCTCTTCTGCGGCGTCGGCACCTTCGCGCTGCGGCTTGCCGAGCGCAGCGAGGTGCATGCGGTGGAGGCTGACCAGCCTGCGCTCGATGCGCTGGAACGCGGGTTCCGCTTCGGGCAAGGCTTGCGCAAGGTGACGACCGAAAAGCGTGATCTCTTCCGCCGGCCTATGACCTTCAAGGAGCTGAACGCCTTCGACGGCGTCGCCTTCGATCCGCCCCGCGCCGGCGCCGAGGACCAGGCCAAGCAGATCGCCCGCTCCGACGTGCCGAAGGTCGCGGCCGTTTCGTGCAACCCGACGACGCTCGGCCGCGACCTCAAGATCCTGATCGACGGCGGCTATCGCATCGTGTCCGTCACGCCCGTGGACCAGTTCCTATGGTCGCACCATGTCGAGGCCGTGGCGCTGCTGGAGAAGCCGAAGCGGCGGCGCTAGGCGATGAGCCGCTCCACGAAGGTCGGCACGATCTCGGACGCCCGGCCGTTGATCGCCTCGTCGAAGTGGCTTGCACCTTCTGACGGCTCAAGATTGAGCTCGATCGTGCGGGCGCCATGGGCTTTGGCTTCCTCCACGAAGCCCGCAGCCGGATAGACATTGCCGCTCGTACCGATCGACACGAAGAGGTCGCAAGCCTCGATCAGCCTGCCGATCTCCTCCATGTGGTAGGGCATCTCGCCGAACCAGACGACGTCCGGCCGCATCCAGCCGGTCGAATGGCAGATCGGGCAGGGCGTCATGCGGTCCATGTCGTCGTGCCACGCGAAACGGTTGCCGCAATTGCCACAGAGCGCCTTCTTCAATTCGCCATGCATGTGGATCAACCGGCTTGATCCGCTGCGCTCGTGCAGATCGTCGATGTTCTGCGTGACGATGGCGACGCCGCCGGCCAACTCGCGCTCGAGCCGCGCCAGCGCGAAATGGGCGGCGTTCGGCTGGACGGTTGCGAGCCCGGCGCGGCGCTGGTTGTAGAAATCATGGACGAGGTCCGGGTTGCGCATGAACCCCTGCGGCGTTGCGACGTCGCGGTAGTCGTAGCGCGACCAGATCCCGCCTTCGTCGCGGAACGTGTCGATGCCCGATTCGGCGGAGATACCGGCCCCAGTCAGGATCACGACGGAGGTCGGCCCGCTGCCGACCTTGAATGTACCGCGGATTGAGCGCATATTGATCATGGTTCTGTCAATTCTCGTTCAGGATGTGCCATGGCCTTCGCTCTCGACACGTTCGCCTTCGATCTGCGCGATGCCGATTCCGCGCATCTGTCGGCGCGGCGCACGGCGGATGCGCTCGGCATCACGCTGACCGAGCTTGCCGGCCTCATCGGCGTCGCGCGCAACACCCTGACCGCACGCTCCGGCGCGCGCAAGGTCGACGCGGCACTGAGCCCGCTCGTGCGTATCCTGTCCATGGCCGCCGAAATGGCTGGCGGGCAGGGCAGGGCGGCGATCTGGTTCAAGCATCAACCCATTCCCGGCTGGGCGGGAAAGACCGCCTATGACCTCGTCCGCGACGGCGAGGCCGACAAGGTGCTCGCCTATCTCGAATCCGTGCGCGCCGGCGTCTACGCCTGACGCGCGGTGCTGCTTTATCGCGCCTTCGTCCCGCGCTGGGCGCATGAGCCGCTTTCCGGCGAGGGCGCCGCACGCTTCGGCGGTCGCTGGAATCCGCCCGGCGTCCCGACGCTTTACGCGGCGCGCGAGCTGTCTACCGCCTGGGCCGAATACAACCAGGGCTTCGTCCAGCACCCCGCGCTGATCGCCACGCTGGAGCTCGAAGGCGCCAACCTCGCCGACCTCACGGACGCTGCCGAGCTCGCCCGGCTGAGCCTGGATGCATCGATCCACGAAAGCGAGTGGCGCGATATCGCCGCGCGCGGGGAGCGGCCACCCGCTTATGCGGTGCGTGAACGACTGCTCGCAGAAGGCCGGCACGGCGTCGTCTACCCGTCCTTCATGTCTCCTGGCGGCACCTGCGTCGTGCTCTGGCGCTGGAATGCCGAGGACGCGCCGCGTCTCACCGTCATCGACCCCGACGGCCGCCTGCCGAAGACACCGGCCTCGTGGCTCTAGGTGCGTCCTTCGAGGCTCGGCTTCGCCGAGCACCTCAGGATGAGGGAGGTGGGGGCTGAAGGTCTCCTGACAAGAGACGGCGGCCGGAAGGGCTGAATGAGGGCAGCGCAAACATTTGCAGCTGGTTCTGCCCTCACCGTCCTGTCGACACCCTCCGAGGGACAGAGTCTTTAACTCGGGCATCTGCCTGAGGAGCCAACTTTCCTCATCCTGAAGTGCGAGCAAAGCGAGCCTCGAAGGACGCACCCCGGTACATTCCTACGCCTGCGTGCCGCCGACCGTCATCGCGTCCATGCGCAGATGCGGCTGGCCGACGCCGACGGGCACGCCCTGGCCTGCCTTGCCGCACATGCCGATGCCGGTGTCGAGCTTCATGTCGTTGCCGACCATTGACACGCGGTGCATGGCGTCAGGCCCGTTGCCGATCAACATCGCGCCGCGGATGGGCCGCGTGACCTTGCCGTCCTCGATCATGTAGGCCTCGGTGCAGCCGAACACGAACTTGCCGGATGTGATGTCGACCTGCCCGCCACCGAAGGAAACGGCATAGATGCCCTTCTTGACCGAGGCGATGATCTCCTCGGGCGTATGGTTGCCGGCCGTCATGAAGGTGTTGGTCATGCGCGGCATCGGCTGGTGCGCATAGCTTTCGCGGCGACCGTTGCCGGTCGCCTTCACGCCCATCAGGCGCGCATTGAGCCTGTCCTGCATGTAGCCGACGAGCTTGCCGTCCTCGATGAGCACGTTGCGGTTCGTCGGCGTGCCCTCGTCGTCGATGGTGAGCGAGCCGCGGCGCTCGGCGATGGTGCCGTCATCGACGACGGTGACGCCCTTGGCGGCGACCTGCTGGCCCATGAGCTTCGAGAAGGCCGACGTGCCCTTGCGGTTGAAGTCGCCTTCGAGCCCATGGCCGACAGCTTCGTGCAGCATCACCCCCGGCCAGCCCGACGAGAGCACGATGTCGAACGTCCCGGCGGGCGCCGGCACGGCCTCGAGATTGACGAGCGCCTGGCGCAGCGCCTCGGAGGCCGCAAACTGCCAGCTGTCTTCCGCGATGAAATCGCCGAAAGCCTTGCGCCCGCCCATGCCGTAGGAGCCGGTCTCCTGCCGGTCGCCATCGCCGACGACGACCGAGACGTTGAAGCGGACGAGCGGGCGAACGTCGCTTACGAGCATGCCGTCGCCCCGCAGGATTTCAACCTGCTGCCACGATGCGGCAAGCGATGCCGTCACCTGCCGAACGCGCGGATCCTGGGCGCGCAGCCAGCTATCAACCTCCTGGAGGAGCTTCACCTTGGCGTCGAAGCCGGGCGCCTCCAGCGGATTGTCATCGGAATAAAGGTGCCGGTTGGTGCCGGGCGGTGGGCCGGCGAGTGTGCCGGAACGACCGGCCTTCACGGTCGAGACCGCATCGGCGGCGCGCTTTAGGGCAGCTTCCGACATTTCGCTCGAATGCGCATAGCCGGTCGCCTCGTCGGCAACGGCGCGCAAGCCGAACCCCTTGTCGGTGTTGAAGCTCGCGGTCTTCAGCCGGCCATTGTCGAAGACCAGCGCCTCGCTCTGGCTCGCCTCGAGAAAGAGTTCGCCATCGTCCGCACCCTTCAGCGTATCGGCGACAAGCCGGCCGAGGGCGTCGGAGGAAATGTCGAACTGGTCGATCAGTCTGTCGGGCACGGGCGCGCTACTCCTGTTGAGGCCGGTCGGAACCTCATATAGTCCGCCTCCGGCCGGCGTGCACGGGGTGAGGCGGAAGAGCGCGATGGAAGACGACGATGGAAAGGGCTTCTGGCCGCCGAAGAGCCAAGCCTGGGTGGTTATCGGAGCAGGTGTGGGGCTCGCGGCCGGCGCGATCTTCGGCTGGGCCTACGCGATCGCAGGCCTCTTCATAGGCCTCGTCGCAGGGACAACGATCTGGCTCAGCCTGCGCTGAAGGCTCAGGGAAGCGCTGCGTAGCCTTCGCCGAAGCCGGCGAGGTCGACCGGGATGCCGATGCCTTCCTCGGGCGTCTGGAACACGATGAAGGTCGCGGCCTCGCCATTGCGCAGCGTGGTCAGCAGCGGCTCCTCCAGGATCACCTCGGCGTAGCAGCCATCCTCGAAGCAGCGAACGAAATAGGCGCGGCCGATATCCTGCCCGTCGACGTTGAGCCCTAGGCCGTTCGGCAGCAGAACGCCGAGAGGCGCCAGCACGCGCAGAATCTCCGCGCTGTTGTCAGCGGTGCGCAGGATCACGACGGACAGCCCGATCTCGGGCCGGTCTTCCGCAACCACGTTCTGCATCATCGCGCACTGCTCGCTCGTGGCGCCGGCCGGTGTGTCGCAGATGATCGACCACGCGCCATGGCTGGAGCGAACATTTCCGGGCTGCTGGGCGTTCGAGGGCAGGATTGCTGTGGCGACGATGCCGGCAGCAAGCGACAAGATGGAGATGGTGCGGCTGATGCCCATGGTCTGCTCCCGGCGAATCACGCGAATCTATCCTGCGCACCTCTACGCGAAAACCGCGTCGGCCTGTGAGGGCTGGCGTCCAGGCATGTCGCTGTCGTTTCGGGCAGGAGTGCAGCGAAAAGATGACGCCGGAACGTGGCATGCTTGCCGCGCAAAATGCCGCACATCGAGGCGCAGCCCTTTCTTGCGGGATGGGAGGGAGTATGGTTTGTACGCGCAATCAAAGCCGAGAGTCTGTTTTCGTGCCATAATTCGGCCGAAGCGGGACCGATCCGGGAGAATATGAGGGTGATGAAGACGTTCCTTACGATCCTTGCGTCTGCGGCCGCGATCGTGGCGACCGGCGCGGCCTACGCTGCACAGCCGACGCCGTGGCAGCTTGGCATGCAGGAAGCCGCAACGGACATTCAGGCTCAGATCCGCTGGTTTGAGCAGTATACGCTCTGGTTCATCGTCCCGATCACCCTGTTCGTGCTCGCGCTTCTGGCCTGGTGCATCCTGAAGTACCGCGCCAGCGTCAATCCGGTGCCTTCGCGCACGAGCCACAACACTGCTATCGAAGTCGCCTGGACAGTTGGCCCGGTGGTGATCCTTCTCCTGATCGCCGTTCCGTCCTTCCAGCTACTCACTGCACAGTACACGCCCAAGGAAGAGCCCACGCTCACCATCAAGGCCACCGGCATCCAGTGGGCCTGGGAATATGAATATCAGACCGAAGAGCCGGTGCGCTTTGCATCCTACATGCTGCAGGAGAACGAGCGCGCCGCCGCCGGCAAGGAAGACATGGCGGCCTATCCGCGCCTGCTCGCCGTCGACAACGAGATCGTCGTTCCGGTCGACACCACCGTGCGCCTGCTCGTGACGGCCTCGGACGTCCTGCACGCCTTCGCGATGCCGGCCTTCGGCATCAAGGCGGACGCCGTTCCCGGCCGCATCAACGAGACCTTCTTCCACGCCGAGCGCGAGGGCATCTTCTACGGACAGTGCTCGGAGCTTTGCGGCAAGGATCATGCCTTCATGCCGATCGCCATCCGCGTGGTCGCGCAGGACCTCTATGAAGAATGGCAGACGGCCGCGCTCGACAGCGTGCCGGAGGCCAACCGTGCGCTTATGGCTGCACTCGAGGACAATCGTACCGTCGCCGACGCCGGCAACTGATCGCGCGCGAACGGTAGAGAAGAACGGAGCGGAACATGGCAGGCGCTGCAGCCCACGACGCCCACGGCAACCAGTCACCCTATAATGGCTGGACGCGCTGGGTCTATTCGACCAACCACAAGGACATCGGAACGCTGTACCTGATCTTCGCGATTTTCGCGGGCATCGTGGGCGGCTTCCTTTCGGTGATGATGCGCTGGGAGCTTCAGGAGCCCGGCATCCAGATCTTCACCGGCCTTGCGCAGATGGTGTACGGCATGGATGCCGACGCCGCGATCGACGGTGGCAAGCAGCTCTACAACGTGTTCACCACGGCCCACGCCCTCATCATGATCTTCTTCATGGTCATGCCGGCGCTGATCGGCGGCTTCGCCAACTGGATGGTGCCGATCATGATCGGCGCGCCGGACATGGCGTTCCCGCGCATGAACAACATCTCGTTCTGGCTGCTCCCGCCCGCCTTCATCCTGATGCTGCTTTCGATGTTCGTCCCCGGCCCGGCCGGTGGCTACGGTGTTGGCGGCGGCTGGACGATCTATCCGCCGCTCTCGACGACCGGAACGCCCGGACCGTCGATGGATCTGGCGATCCTGTCGCTGCACATCGCCGGCGCCTCGTCGATCCTGGGTGCGATCAACTTCATCACCACCATCCTCAACATGCGCGCTCCGGGCATGACGCTGCACAAGATGCCGCTCTTTGCCTGGTCGGTGCTGATCACGGCCTTCCTGCTGCTCCTGTCGCTGCCGGTTCTGGCTGGCGCCATCACCATGCTGCTCACGGACCGCAACTTCGGCACGACCTTCTTCTCGCCGGAAGGCGGCGGTGACCCGATCCTCTACCAGCATTTGTTCTGGTTCTTCGGTCACCCGGAAGTGTACATCCTGATCCTGCCGGGCTTCGGCATCGTCAGCCACATCGTCGCGACCTTCTCGCGCAAGCCGGTCTTCGGTTACCTCGGCATGGCCTACGCCATGGTCGCCATCGGCGCGGTCGGCTTCATCGTGTGGGCGCACCACATGTACACGACCGGCCTGTCGCTCGACACGCAGCGCTACTTCG
>VFQQ010005818.1_pt1 | contig 10025 bp, 17 predicted proteins | sample 3512341 | NCBI WGS metagenome assembly VFQQ01 (sample SAMN10412373, study PRJNA504923) | tailings metagenome | isolation source: Relicate 2 Philex TSF1 revegetated site | place: Philippines: Tuba, Benguet | collected 2017-08-29
AAATCTCACTGGCTGCACATGGGACACCACCAAGAGCATCACACATCTAACACATCTATCTAGATATGCAAAGCTCTGGCAAGAGTCTCACGTGCGGCTGCTGTCCACGCCTGCATACTGGCAGTGGTGTGTGTGTGTGTGTGTGTGTGTGTGTGTGTAGGTGTCAGACGGTCCCCTGCCCCCGCACCTCGACGCCACCCTGCTGACTTGCTTGGCCACCACCTGTTTAGGCATGTCCCTGGGTGAGTGTGGGTAGGAGGGGTAGAGAGAGTCATAGTTCTGTGTGTTCTGCTGTGAGGCTGTGTCCATCGCGTTACGCAGCTCAGCCATCTGCTCGCTGCTGAGGTAAGCCTGTGTCATACGCACACACACACGCAAACACACACGAAACCTCATACAGCTCATCCCATGCGCACAAGGACACACACACACACACACACACGCACACACACACGCGCACGCACACACACACACACACACAAGCTGCTGATAACACAGGATTGTGCACACAGGACAAGTACAGATCGGGGCTGATGCGCACACACATGTGTGGCGGGCCTCGGTGTGTGCGTACGGCCGATGGGCCTCTGGAAGAGTACCGCAGCCTGTCATATGGCCGCAGGGCGCAGTGCTCTTCCGACAGCCCAAGGGCCAACCGCGCGCGTGTGTGTGCGCGTGTGTGTGTACACATATGTGTGTGTGTGTGCGCCTTTACCTCAACAGCCTTCATCAGCATCTCCTTAGCGTCGCTCAGTGGCAGCCAACTGGGTAACCGCATGTCTGTTACATCGTCTAAGTGGTACACAAACAGCTTCTCAGCGCCCAACTGTGGACACACACACACACACACACACACACACACACACACACACACACGCTTCACTCGCCAACGCCGGCCCAGGGCTGCCCAGCTCGCGCTCATTCCATATGCTGTGTGCTCCCAGCATGTAAGAGGGATAACGCGCGCGCGACCGAGGGAAAGTGTCTGTGTGTGTGTGTGTGTGTGTACCTGCGTGTGTGTGTGTCACACACACTCGTACCTGCACGGCTGCCGTGTAGCCCACGTCGTACGTGTTACAGTTGAGCACGTCCCCCCCTGCAGTGAAACCAAGGTTACTGAGCAGCACCAGATGGCCCTGGTCCAACTGACTGTTGATTGCGTCCTTGAGAACGAAACGAACCTGTATAAAACACACACACACACAGCCCAGTCACGTCTGACAGTGTACCAGGGTGCCCACACGGCCTTTGCGTTGCTGACACAGTATTGTGGAAGGTGGAGTCTAGCGCAGAGAGAACCTTGCGGCCTCCGTGTCAGCTCTGTCTGTCCCTGGCTGTCTGACTGTGTTCATGTGGCCACGCGCGCGTGTGTGTGTGTGTGGCTACGTGTGTGTGTGCCTGTGTGTGCCTGTGTGTGTATGCGTACCTCGCCCGTGTAGCCAAAGTCTACTCCATCGACCACACCTCGCCTCTTGGCCGTCACGAAGTTGCCACTGATCACGCGCAAGGCTGGCTCGTAGTGGATCTCCCCGTCACCTTTGGCGTGTCTACGGATCATAGGAATGGCTGGGCCCTGCGTGCCGCAAGGTATTCAAAAAAGGACATCACGTGACCTGCCTCTTCCTGACCTTGCGGGGCTGCTGCTGAGGTGTCCTTGGCTGGAGGCTGCTTGCCGGGAGGCCTGCAGGGCTGCAGGGGCACACCCGCTCACCTTGCTGAGGATCTGCTCGCAGCGTGTGCGCACTTGTCCTGCGGCCTCGATGGCTATCTGCAGGGTCTCCTTGTCCGTGATGCGGTAGCCCCCGACCACAGCAGGGGTGAGGCCACGGGAACGCATCATGTCGTTGATCTGGTTCTGCACGCCTACAACGACCACCAGGCGGATGCCGAGACCTGCAAGGAGGACGGGGAAGGGCCAAGCTTCAGCAAATGTGGGCGCCGCGCAGTACAGCTGCCGCCTGCTCCCTGGATGCAGGCCCTGTCTGCTGCAGCTAGTAGCTGCCATTCCTGGCTGGGTGTAAGCTAGCTCTGAAGCTGTGTGGCTGAGCTGAGGCTGAGGAGCTGAGGAGCTGCGCCCCTGAATGCACGTGCGCCCACCGTGGAGCATGGCAATGTCGCTCATTATGGACTGCAGCAAGGCCTTGTTGCTGCTGACCTGCAGGGCACAGGCAATGCGAAAGACCTCAGGATGGCTGCCGAGGGCCCCGCCCACACACAATGAGTCACCATTGCCGCATAGACCTACATGTCCTGGAACAACCAGCACAAAGGTCTTGCCACGGTGTCCCGCTATGTACGGAGACGCCTGCCTAAAGAGCTGCACGAACTTGGCGAAGTCCTGCTTGCCCAGCGAGACCAATGAGGCTCCATTCGTGCCATTCTCGTAGCCATCGTAGGAGCCCAGCGCTGGGCTGCCTTTCGGTGCTACTGCTGTGCTGCTGGGGCTAGAGCTGGGAGCTGGGCCAGGCGGTGGACTCGCGCCCGCGTTGAGCCTGCTGCAACTTCTGCTGCGATGCCTCTGCGCTTGCCGCTGCAGGCACTGCAAGGTTGTCCTTGGCACTGTCATTACATGACTGCCTTGTAGCGAATGAGCGGCTGACATTGATGCCATGCCGGGGTGTGTACGCAAATTGGTGTGGGCTTTGCCTGATATCTGCTGGAATGCTGGGCCCTTGAAGCGGGTCTACCGCTCCTCAGAGGCCGGCCATGCACCTGAGGAGTTGTGCCTGCTGAGTTGCCGCGAGGGAGCTAAGTCGCGGGGGCGTGCAAAACGGCAGGAAAACTAAGTTGCTGCTCTCTCTTCCGGCAGACTTCCTTTCAGCTTGTCGCGCACAGTACAAGGTAGTGTGCAACGCACGCGCACGCACTAGGCGGAAGCGAGCGAGCGAGCGACAAAAGACGCAGTACGGGATCCGCGTGTCAGTAAGCCGCTTGAGCCTGTCAACCCGCTTCGGGAGATTGTCAACACCAGCAGATCTCACAACTCGCTCTGATGTTATTCAATGGTCTGTGGGAACAAGCAGGCAGTACAACGCGTGTGACACTGTGCAAGCCACCCTATCTGCACGCCAGCTTTGGGTGGAAGCCAGCTCGCCCCTATCTGACTTTGTTCATCTGTGCTTCCTGCCAGGCCTCTACATCCTTCCTGTATGTCTCGTCTCCGTGACCAACAAGCTTCCTCTTGAGGAATGCATTCTCCTGTGACACACACACGTGCCACACACACACACACACATGTTCATTTGCTCACACAACAAAGCTAGTACGTAGTGCTTGTGCAGGTAAGCTCTCCAACACATGTTTGCCTGTAACTCACCTCCATGAGTTTGTCCATGTGTGTATCAAAACCCTTCAATTGTGACTTCATAGCTGACACACTGGCCTCAGCAGTGGTCTTAGCCTTCACTGCTGCGTCCACTTGACCCTGTGTGACATGTGTGACGCACGTGACACACACAAGACCTCAGCCCAGTAAAACGTTCGTCCTACCTCTTAACTTATGTGGAGCATGCGTCGGGCTGCTGCTTGTTTGTGCGCCCGATGCGTGTGCAGGGCTCCTATCTCTGGCTCGTGCGCGCGCGCGCGCGCGTGTGTGTGTGTGTGTGTGTGTGTGTCCGTGTGCGCTGTACCTGTAGGTCCATCTTCTCCTGTATAAGCTTATCCACCTTCTGTTTCAGCACCCCTGTCTCCCCGCTGCCTGACACACCACTATCCTGTGAGGACCCCTTGCCGTCCCCTGCCTTGGTCACACGCTCGTACTCTGCCTGAAGACCCTTGACCTGTGTGACACACACACACACACACACACACACACTGTCGCGCGCGCGCAGGGTCACGTTCACGCATGCCAAGACGGCCGAGCAAGGGAGTTATTTGACTGGCTTGTGCAGCCAGGCACGCATGCCCATCTCTGCACACTACGCAAGCACGATGCATGCAAATCCCAACGGTTTGCGAAGACATGCACACAAGTCTCAGGGCCCTAATGCCATGCACGACGCCTGACCCTGGACATGCATGCAGAGCTGTCTCTCATATCGTCGCACCTGTCTCTTCATGGCTTCCAAGTTTGTCGTGCTGTGTGCCTCAGCGCACAGTACGTCCGCCAGGGCTCGTGTGAGCAGCAACAGCATGATGTTGAGTGTGCACAGCACTGCAGACACCTGTGCACGTAGGTAGTCTATCGTAGACACCATCCTGTGAGGGGAAACACACACACACACACACACACACACACACACACAGAAGTCTGGTACCGCTCTCTGTGTTTGTCGCTGCCCCCTCTGTGCTGCACTGTGCTGCCTTTGCCTTTCAAGTGTGGCTGAGAATGTTGAAGCTGTGTGCAAACGCACTCGCGAGCGTCTGCGCGCACTGCGCTCTCCCCTTTTCTGAGCAGCTCCACGAAACATGACGCCAACAAGCCTGCTAACACTAGCCCTAACGTGAGGATGACCTGTGGTGGCAGCACACACATACACACACACACACACGCACGCACACACACACACACACATACACGGCCTAAGGAAATGCATCGCTGTGCCCCGTGTGACCTGAAGTGCGTAGCACCCGCTCTGCTTGCTGACACTGCTGTGGAAGAGATAGTCACGCACCGCATTGGCTGCTTGGCTCTTCTTGGTCTTCTTGAGAAGCTGAGCTATCGCTAGTGAGACGGACTTGACAGGCAGCAAGAGGAAGAGTGCTATGAGGAGCTGGAGACACGCTAGAAGGAACCTGGGTACACAGAGTGCAAGGCGCAGCATAGGTCGGGGTACAGGGTCACGGACTGGCTGGGCAGTGAAGCGCAGTAGCTGCGCGCTGGCGCTGGGTGAGCGAGTCCGCGCGTTGACTCAGAAGCTGCATTCCTGTCCTTCATCACTTACAGAGGCAGCTGGAAGATGGTATCCATCTCTCTGCGCTACTGCTGCAGGGGCAGGGTGAGAACGCTGGCGCGCAGGGCCGGACTGAGGGCGTGCCGGACCGCTGCAGGATTGTGAGTGCGCGGGTGCGTCCGTACTTCAAGTCGGGTGCCTGTCTCAAAAGCTATGCGTGTGCAGCCGTGCCACGCGTGTATGTTCTGAGAGCGAATGTGCGCGCGTTGGGCGAGGACCAGTAGCCGCAGAGGCATGTCTGGTACACGTTCCTGACAGGTACGCAGGTTCGCGCCACAGTAGTCCACAGGCTACAGGTTGTCTCTGCGCGCAATTGAATCCTTGACTCCACCCAACTCCAGCCGGCTGACAAAAGCAGGATGCAGAGCAGCTTTGGGCACAGTCAAGCGTCGTAGGCGCACATAGCGCGGACACGCAGGCGGATACAAGGCCGCGCGCGCATCAAGGCACAGAGCACCTCCCAGCAGCGCTTGTCTGGTAAGCCCGCCTGCAAGCCGCCGCACGCCGCGCGCCCTGTGAAGCCCGCGCGGCAGCGCTGCAAAACACCCTGTGCCGCCACGTCCGCACGCTGCACACCCTTGCCTGCAGGCACTTGCTACGAAGATATCATCACAACGCTAGCACAGCGAGCCATCTCAGCAGCAGAGTCAGCGTCCGCCGACCGAAAACACATAGTAGCAATAGCAGGCGCCCCAGGCTCAGGTGTGTGGCAATCCGCTACACGCGCTCGCTGCAAGCACAGAGGCTCGCTGCAGACATCTTCTCGCGTGATGAGGACATCGGGATGCGCGGTGTAAGCAGTATGGGTACGCACTTGTATGCACATGCTTGCAGGCAAGTCCACGCTCGCGTCTGCGGTCCAGGCAGACATCAACAGACAACGGCAAGGCTGGGCTGTGCAGCTCCCCATGGGTGAGTACCTCACAATCAAGCCATCATCAGCCATCATGCAGAGGCCCGCAGCAACCTGCCCACATTGATCTACTGCATGTGTAGCCGTCCTGATTTTTCGACGCCGTGCATGTACACGCGCATGCAAATTGGTTGGGATTGGCTACATGTAGCTTTGTCCATCTGACATGTCCCGCATGTGGTGTGCTGCCTACATGCAGATGGTTTCCACTACTATCGTCGTGAGCTCGATCAGATGTCAGACCCGCAGCTAGCACACGCGCGGCGCGGCGCGCATTGGACGTTCAACGCGCCGGCACTGGTTGCGGCGGTACGGCGCGTACGCGAGCAGGGCTCGGCGCGGGTACCGAGCTTTGATCACGGCAAGGGGGACCCTGTTGAGGATGACATCGAGATATCCCCGCAGCATAGGTGAATGCTGGACACGGACACAGACACACACACACACACACACACACACACACATAACCGCACGAGCGAGCGAGCGCTGGCGGGCGGGCTCACACTGGTAGTTTAGTACAAGGTCTTGAGCCTTGATACGCAGATGAAGTGTATGCGTCTGTGTGCGTGTGTGTGTGTGTGTGTGTGTGTGTTCATTCACGCTGTCCATTCGCTGCCTATATCCATGCAGTGGCCCTATGGGATCACCCCACTGTCCTGCCACCCCCGCTGTTGCGCACATAGGAACCAGGGTGCATTGAGCACTCATATGAAGCGAAGAAAAGGCTGCCTAGCCACACTCGCGGCAGAAATGCGACTAGTTTGACGTTCCGCTCTTTGCGACTGTCTCTTATCTGTGTGTGTGTGTGTGTGTGTGTCTGTGTGTGTGTGTGCGCGCAGGGTTGTGTTGTTAGAGGGTCTCTATGTGATCATGGACATGGAACCCTGGGACCAGATCGCATCCCTAGTAGATGATATGTGGTTTGTAGACGTGGACTTGGATACAGCCATGGACAGAGTGTACAGGTGACACACACACACACACACACACGGGGGCACACACATGCATGTATGTTGGTTTGTTGACGTGGACCTAGATACAGCCATGGACAGAGTGTACAGGTGACACACATACACACACACACACACACACACACACGCCCGGGGGCACACACATGTATGGACATACACACAAACAGCAGACATGTGGTGGCCAACAAGGGAGTGCGCGCGCGCGTGTGTGTGTGCGTGTGCGCGCGCCTGCAAGCGCGGGCACTCACTTTCATTAGGCTGCTGCTTACTGTTGGTCGCCATCAGGGCCCTGTGCATGAGTATATGTGTGCTTTGTTACCTGTGTGTCTGTTCTCGCAGGCGGCAGACGGCCAACGGTGTAGCCCCCGAGGTGTCACTCCGACGCATATCAACTAATGACAGGCCTAACGGAGAGTTAGTTATAGAGCGCAGTAAGGCACGGGCTTCGGTTATCATACCGTCAGACATACCCTTCGCTAAGCAATAGTGGTGTATGTTGCTTTGCTACTTGCATAGTATGCCCGACAAGACTGGTGCGATTCATTCGCTGTGCACGATGCTCAGCTGGACATGGGCTGGCACGAGTCAACCGTCGCTGCGTGCCGCTCAGCTAGGAATGTAGGTATACATTACACACTCGCCGCTGGGGCACATGTAGTGACGCGGATGTGCGTTGCCAATACGGCAATTATGTAGCCATGCAACATGCTGAGAACTCCGGCTAGCGCAAGGACAATGCAACTGCGCTCATGAAAGAAAGCAATTCATCCTGCGCCATGTCTATTCCATGCGATTGCCCTGCTTCAAGCATGTCATGCATGGTAGCTAGTTCAATCGATGCATTGGTGAGCGGTCCATCCTGCTATGTACAAGTGCGCGATGTTTGCGCATCCCATGTAAGCGTGCACACACGCACACACAATCTCTATCCTTGCGCTGCCACTACAGGGATGATTGTCATACGATTGTCAGCCATCGCCATAGCACGCAGCTTGGCTTGCTCCTCCAGACCGCCTGCGCAACACATACAGAACGCGGCCAACACAGACGATGCCATCGCACTCTCGCGCGCCATGGACATAAGAATGTAGCAACGTGCGCGCGGGCAACCTGTACGGCCCAGTCGCTGGCTCCTGACACACATGTTGTGCTGGTACAGTGCGCTACAAGCGTACCTTGTAACCCTGCTTTCTTGCTGAGCGTGAGGGTGAGTTGGCCTGGCTGCAGCACTGCCTGATGTGCGCCCTTTATGTCTACGTCCACGGGCAAGTCATATGTACTGCGGGACAGAGCAAAGCGACACACATCTTGCACGGCGGCTTCTTGGAAGGGACGAGAGCTACGCGGATAGCTGGGCAGGCTGTGCACTGGAAGTTTCGTGCGCGCTTTGTGCAGCACTCACTGCGTCTCCCCTTTGATAACAACCTTCAGGTGTCCTCCCTGCGCGCTAATGCTGATGTCGTGCGGAACGAGCCCTTCGTCAAGCCGGTCCATGGTCCAGATGTAGCGCTCGGAGTCCTCTCCGCGCAGTAAGTGCGGTGACATCAGCGCGCAGAGGAGAAGGAGCAGAGCGCGGTGTAAGCGCGGTGGCGGCACTTTGCGAGTAGTGCTGTGGGCGTGTGGTTATGTGCGCGTGTAAGGCGTTGAGCACTGGCTGCGAGCAGAGGGGCCCACCTCTCGCGCCCGCGTCCGCGCCTGCTTCGTTTCGGCGTTTCGGTCTCACACCCCCTTCTTGCACGTCCTGCGCCTTGCGCCTTCCGCCACAGCCCATACGCACATCTGCTGTAGCTGCACACTACGGCTTCAAGCAAACCCCGACGTCAGAGCAATGGCGGAGCTCACTGCAAGAGGCCAGGACCCCAAGCGGCGCAAGCTCCTCTCAGCAGCACAGGTTAGCAGAGCCGCAGTTCCTAACCCTTGCCCCCAGACGCTGCAAGATGATGCAGACTCAGCGCAGTCCGCGCGGCCGCCATTGTCCGCAGGGCGTGGCTCCTGCAGCAGACAGCGCGCAAGAGGGCGTGACCTCGCCACAGCAACCTGGGCCCGCAGCTACAGCAGAGGAGGACGACGGCTTTGACGATGTGCCGATGCCCAGCGACGTGGAGGCGTCGTTTCTGTTCCTCAGGAACGAAATGCAGAACACACAGAGGTGGGCAGGGGTCTGCCCTGCGCTCCGCTTTCTGCAACCTTGCGGGCACCCCAACAGCAATCCCTGCGGCTTACTCCAAGGGCATAGTAGTGCCGGTACACTCACAGGCACGTGGTGTGCGCGTGGTTTGTCTTTTGCTGCAGCGCACTGCAGCTCAAAGAAGTCAAGAACGGTCGGCCCACCCCTACCCTGCCGCCCGTCGTGCTCGTGACTCAAATCATGAGCCTACTCAAAGACAAGCGTGAAGTCGAAGCCGAGCTCGACACGTTGAGGCGCAAGAACACTATACGTATGTTCAAGCTGGCAACAGGTACGTACACTGACATAAGCGCTCATGAGTCCACATGATAGCCTGTACATGCATGGGCAGGGAGCCTACCTTGCCTGGTGCTCGCGCGTGTGTGTGTTTGCCACTTGCATCCATGTGTTGTGTGTGTGTGTGTGTGTGTGTGTACCTATGCGTACAGGTGTCGATGAGCACGGTGTGATGCTGACCAGCGACTACACGCGAGTCATACGGGAGGCAGCGGACAAGGCCACACAACAAGACCAACAAGCCAGGGAGGCAGAGGCAGCGCATGAACAAGGTACGCACATTGTGGTGATGTGCCCAGGCCCTTGCATGCATGGTAACAAGTACTTTCGCGATTGAGGCTGATACGAGCTTATAAGCTGGGATAGACACACTAATGGTCCATGCGACTTAACACACACAAAGCAGCACACACACGAAGCAGCGCATGGGCAGCACTGATTTCCATGCAGCAGCACTGTCGTCCCATGTAGTCGTATGTACATGCCATGCAGGCAATGAGCGCCCGATGTCAGCACAGCAACCCGCCACAACAAGCAGCGGACCCAGCACCACCCAAGCCATCGCAGACGCCTTCTGTACACACGTGGTACCCCACCACACAGAGGTCACAATCTCACAGTCACACCTACTCACTCTCATACGCGCCTCACAACCCAGCCACACCAACCACAACAGGACACACAGTCAGCAGGGCAGCGGGGCGTATAACAGTGACATGTATGAGAAGAGCATAGTGACGTCAGCAGGCAGTGTGTCGGCGGATACAGTGCTGGCGACGTTGCTG
>VFQQ010005819.1_pt1 | contig 10024 bp, 16 predicted proteins | sample 3512341 | NCBI WGS metagenome assembly VFQQ01 (sample SAMN10412373, study PRJNA504923) | tailings metagenome | isolation source: Relicate 2 Philex TSF1 revegetated site | place: Philippines: Tuba, Benguet | collected 2017-08-29
CTGCACACGCCCAGACGCAGCCAGCACAGGTGCAGCCCTCAATCACCCAAGAGTGCACGGATTGCAGGGCTGTTGCCATGGCGGGCCGCATAATGCAGCGGCACCTGCACAAGCCAGGGCAGCAGCCGGAGTGAGAGAGCCTCTACAGGGCTGCATCCCACATCAGCGGACAACTCCAGGCGCGGCAAACATTCGGCATGCGTGCTGCGGTTTCAGCCTGCACACTTCTTAGCAGGTGCCTGCAGCAGGCTGTCAGTGTACTCATGGACACACACTCCCATTGCCCAGACAGATCAGTGCATAGGCTAAATCATCCCACAACGCAAGCGTCCCACCTGCCCCAAGCGGTCGGTGGCCGCCAGCTCCACCCCCTCTGCATCCAACAGCGCGCAAAATCATCGCCCTACAGGCAACTGAACCCACCTGCCCCAGTCTGTCTGTCGCCGCCAGCTCCACCCCCCTGCATCAAAACTAACCCGCCCTACAGGGAAGCGCCCCACCTGGCCTAAGCGATCGGTGGCCGCCAGCTCTACCCCCTCTGCATCCAGCAGCGCCGCGATGCACCCCTCCTGCCCCTTCCACGGCTTGCAGGCCAGGTGCAGCGGCGTGGCGCCCTCGTTGTCGGCGGTCGCGCCGCAGGCGCCCAGAGCTAGCAGCACCCGAACAGCCTTCTCCTCTCCGTTACCGGCCGCCAGGGCCAGCGGCGTCCTGTGAATGGCAGGGCAGGGCAGGGCAGGGCGGTTGCAGGAGGCGGGCGAGAGCGACGCTGTGACGCCTAAGCAGCGCATCACAGAAAGTAGAAGCAGGCGCCAAGCAGGTGCGGCCAAGCTGCCCAGGGCACAGCTGCAGGCACACATGGCCACAGCACGTTCGCAATGTTGTGGAATTCAGTTGCGCTGGAGCCCACCTGCCGTCGTAGGCAGGCTCATCCACGGCAGCCCCCGCCTCTGTCAACAGGTCGATGCACTGCGTGGAACCAAACGCAGCTGCGCAGTGCAGCAGCGTCCTGCATGGGGGTGGGGGTGGGGGGGTGGGGTGGGGTGGGGGTAGAGCCGAAGCGGGCATGGGTTGCCCTGGCGGCAGCCCCTGGTGAGGGGTTGGTGCAACAAGCCAGTAGCGAGCCACTGAGCAATTACACAGCATGCACTAATTAGATCCAGGGTCAGATGCAGACACACATCAAGCCTCACCAGCCCTGCGTGTCCTTGGCGCTGTGCTGCGCCCCAGCCAGCAGCAGGGCATGCACCATGAGCGGGTGCTGCTGAGCGGCCGCCAGGTGCAGCGGTGTGTGGCCTGCCAGCAGGGTGCAGATGGGGTGCTGTTTGCAAAACAAACTTGCCCCTGGAAGGCCATACACGAAGGCGACACATGAAGGGAAGCTCAGCGAGGAGTGCAGTCCCGAAAACATGGAGAGCCGTAAGGGCTGGAGTGGATGAGTCGCCGAGCAACGTGCAGAGGCCACCTACCTTGCTTGTTCACGGCTGCGATGCTGCTTCCCAGCGCAATCAGGGCTCGGGCTGTCGCCACGTGGCCATGGTACGCCGCTAGATGGAGTGGCGTGCTCCCTGTGTCGGGTTGGGGCGGCGGCTGAGAGCTGCGTGAGCCAACTGCACACGGACAGAGTGGCCGCGGACAACCGCATACAGTCTTCCGCTTTGTGAGTTGCGCTGCTTCCTGCTGGCGCACATGCCAGTGCAACAGCCAGTGGCGCGAGCAGGGGACATGGCACTGACCGTGGATGTTTGTGGCCTTGAGCGACCGCCCAGGCCAGCCGAGCTTCTCCTCTTGCTCTCCCAGCCGGAGAACTGCGCTGGTGTCCCCCGCGGCGGCGGCGGCGTGCATGGGCGTGAGGCCTTGTGCTGCCGCCTTTGCCGCCCTCTCTTCTGCCTCATAGTCTGGCCCATAGGCAGCGCTGATGCACTGGCCCATCGGGGCTGGCTGAGCGGTTTGGAAAGCGGCGTAAGGCTGGCAAGTCCGGCCTCTTGGCTGGCGAGTCCGACGGCGGCGAAAGGCGGGGGCGCGGCGGCCGGCGGCAGATACTGCAGGCGGGTATGCGGCTGCTCGGAGCGTTGCACAGAGATCTGCAAGCAGTGGAGCGGCGGCCCAGGGCCGGGGAAGCTTGGTTCAGGCGGCTGTGTTCGCGCCCTGTGCGCAGAAGCCCTTCCTGCAGCACCAATCATTCCAGCGGGCATGGCATGCTCTAGCGCGTTCATAGCAAGCAGCATCCGGCGGGTGCAGCACGCACCGGTCGGTCGGGAAGAACCGGGCTGTATGGGTTGTGGGAAGGTCGCACGGGCGGCTCGGTGAGTGGGAGAGGAGATGAACTTGAAGCAGAGCGCCGCGCGCCAAAGTCTGTGGATGCGGCTGGGCAGCACGCTGCTGTGAGCGCTGCTGCAGCCGGACGGCCGCGACGTCGTGCCACCACGTACCCTGCATTGCTGTTTGGAATGGATGCAGTTTTTTTACAAGACACTAATAAGAAATATACAAAACTACTAAGAAAATGAAAACAGGGCCGGTGCCGGTGTCTCGGGCTAATGTGCACGCCTTTGGCCTGCCTACGCTCTAAAAATAAAATGAATGCGCCGCTGCCTCTGCTACTGCTCATAGCTGACCCTGACCTGCCATCAACAGTGCGAGAGATGGCCCTACATGCTCTTGGTGTGCGCGTGGCGCGGCCGCGACACCGACATCGGCGGCGGCAGCATGGTGGCAGGCGCCGTGCTGCGCGAGCGCTGCAGGCTGGCATGGAGGGGCGGCGCGGAGGCATATGGCGACAGGGCGCCGCCGCCTTCGGTGCGCCGTCGGCTGCCTGCAGGCAAGCGTGGCGAACAAATTGCGGTGGGGTGATCGCCGGTGAAGGACGAGCCTGAGCTCGTGGAGGGGAACTGGTGAAGTGAGCCTTTGCATGTGTTCCAAGTCAAGCACAGGCCTTCATTCCATCACCCTAATTGCTCAGCCCTGGCTCACCCGGCAGCAGCAGCAGCTCCACCGCACTCGTGTTGCTTGCCGCCAGGGCGCAGCCCAACGGGGTCTGACCTTCCACGTCTGCTATGTACGGGTTTGCGCCGCCCTGCAACAGCGCTTCGATGGCGGCGGCGCTGCCGCTGCGGGCAGCCAGCAGGTGCAGCGCTGCCCGGCCGGCAGCGGGGTCGACCGCATTCAGCGGGGCCCCGGCCTGTGCCAGCGCCTGCAGCACCGCAGGCACGCCCGCTGCCAGGGCCGCCTCTGATGCCAGGGCGGCGGCATGCACAGCGGTGCAACCACGACCATCTACGGTGGCGGCATCTGCCCCCAACGCCAGCAGGATGCGGACCGCCCGCTCTTCTCCAGCCTGGCAGGCCACGGCCAGCGGCGTCCTGTGCAGCAAGGGGGATCAGCAAGGCAGGTTTGGCAGCCAGACTGGCTTGCAAAGTGGTGCTGCACTGCCGCCTGCTCATGTTGTACCAGCGGCGGATACCAGCCACGCCTTTTGCGGCGATGGCCAGCCAGCGCACCTGCCGTCTGCGGCCCGCGCCTCCAAATTGGCTCCGCCCTGCGCCAGCAGCCTGATCACCTCTGCACAGTCACGGCTGGCTGCTGAGTGCAGCGGCGTCCTGCAGGCATTGGTGGGGATGTGGGTGCGGTGGGCAGTGGCCATGGGACTTCGAGGGACTTGCCATGGTGGCAAGCAGCCGTTGGTACGCTCAATGCCCCACCAGCCGCCCAAAGCCGCTGCTGAGCTCACCAGCCCTCTACATTTGTGGCCGTCAGCAGCGCCCGGCGGCCCAACAGCGCCGCAACGGCAGCCCCATCGCCAGCTGCTGCCGCCAAATGCAGCTGGGTGTTGCCGTCGGCATCTGACGCTCGGCGGCTGTGCCTGCTGTGCGTGGACGATGGCGGCCGCGCCGCAATCAGGCCGCCGCCCTCTAAATCAAACTCCTCTCGCTGCCGCGAAGCCACCCTGGCGCGCCGCTTGGAGTGTAGTTCAGAGGACGGTTTAGCAGCTGAGTGCTGGTGCGGCTGCCGCGGCGGCGGCGCCTGCCCAGCGGAATGTGCTGCCTGCTGTGCCCCGGGGCGCCCAGCCGACTGTGCTTCGCTGGAGAAGCAGCTCCCCATGGCTGCAGGGATGGGCGGGGGGCAGTGGTGGTGTGGGTGCAAGGGGTGGCGCAAGGGAGCTGCTGGGCGGCGGGACTTGAGCAGGGGTAGGCTGCGGGGCCAGCGGAGCCAGCGCACCCGCGATCCCTATCCACGACTCTTACCCTGGTGCAGCCGGAGGCCCGCTCCTGCCCTCCGCAAGCTCAGCACCTGTCACCCCACGTTATTTGGGGCCCCGCGGGCCGCTGCCGCAGCTGCGGCACCGTTGCCGCTTCCAGTAGAAGCACAGAGCACTTGCATGTGTTGAAAGGGCCGGCAGGCCCCCTCACGCTGTGGCCACCCCCGCCGCCCATGCGGCTGCCCAGCCGTCCTGCCACCAATGCGGCTGCTCGGCGCCGTAGCGCGTGCATGCTTCTCCCCCTCCCTCTACTGCCATAATGCCCCTCCTTCAGCAGAAGTTGCTTCCTCTCCTAATATCAGGCCTGGTGAGCTCACTTGTGCTGGCATTCCACTGCTGCCCTGCCCACCCAACCGACACAAGCGGCTGGCAAGTTGCCTTGCGGTGCGTGCCTCCGTGCACCAGCTGCAGCTTCCCGAAGACTAACATTGTCAAGCACAGGAGAGGCTGCACATTGCTCCCCATGGTTGGCCAGGAAGCGCAACAGCTTCGATTCCTGATCACACAATCCCCACTCGGTGCATTCACGACGGTGCAATGCAAGCTCGGCAGCTGCATGCCATGAAATGCAGGCTGCAAGCAGCAAGGTTGGTCCCACGTATCTGCTGCTGGATGCAACAGCCTGGCCCATTTTTTTGGTTGTTTTCACCTTGCCACCAGTCTCGTGCTTTGCTTCCTCAAGTTGAGAGGATTTTCGGACTGAGGATACATCAGCAGGCAGGTGATTCAACTGGAGCTCCATGTGGGGCTGAGAAAGGTTGGTAGGGGCAACAGGGCATTGCCCAAGAGGATGAAACGTGACATCTGCTCAGCTTAATGGGCAGGAATAGTTGAACATGCATGCAGCCTGAATGCCCAGCTGTCAAGCCAGGGCACAGCTAGCTGGTGGGCAGCAAGGGGGCGTACCAGTGATGAAAACGGCAGGCAGGACGAGTACAGTGCAGAAGGCAGAAGCAGGAGAGAAGTACAGAGGCATGGCACAGGGCAGAGTGGGCTCACAGTCAGCCCCAATCGAATCGTATCGATCAACAGCACTGGAAGCAATGTACAGGGGAAGCGCCGGTAGGCAAGCTTGCGGGACGCTCATGGAGTGATGCCCAGGAGCCTGGCCACCTTTTCAACAAGTGCGAGAGAGACCGCCAGGACGGCAGTGCCGGCCAGCCAATAGTTCAGCTGGTCCTGGCTGCGACGCAGCTCCTGCAGGCCCTCCTCCAGCGTCTTGCTCTGTGTGTGCAGATCCCTGCGCAGCCGCTTCGCATCCTTGCGTGCCCCCTTCGTCTCCCTGCGCAGCTCCCCACGCAGCTGCTTCAGCTCCGAGTCCAGGCGGAATCCCCAAAACATGAAGAGCGCAGCCAGCAGGGTGCTGAGCAGCGGCGTCCAGGGGTTCAGGACTGCGGATTTTGCTGACAGTATTACCTGCAGGGAGGGCATGGCAGACAGAGACCAGGCTTCAATGTCGCCCCGCAGCAAGGAGTTGAATGCTCTACAGCAAAAGGGTGGCAAACATCCACTGCTAGCAGCGCTGGCTCAGGTACGCAGCGGGGCTGTTGTGTTTTTGCTGCTTTGCCGCTGTGGCTCGCACCTCTGGCGTGACAGCCTTCAGTTGCTGTGCAGGCGGCATGCCACCGCTGCTTCCAGCCGACAGCATTTCCTGCGGAAGGCATGCAGGCAGTGCACCAGGTAAGCAGCCGCTCCGTGTTGTCAAGGCAAGCTGCAAAGCACGATGTTCACAGCATGCATCTACGAGCTGGCAAATTATCTTCTGTTATTCGCACCTTTTGGTAGGGGACCACTTCAGGCTGCGGCACACGCGGCGTATCATCGCCACCACCGCCGCTGCCGCTGCCACCATTGCCGCCGCTGCCGCCGCTACCACCGCCAGCCGCCGCACGATGCATGCAGCGCTGCACTCCCTGACTCGCTCTCAAGCGGCCAAAGCTGCCGGCAGGGCGCAGTAACGCGGTGTGCAGCCGGCCCGCGAACATGGCTAGGGCTCTCGGGAGCTTGCAGCAGCTTGCAGCGGGTTAGTAACGGTTTTGGATAATTGCCTTGATGCCGAGATGGGGTGCCAGAGGCTTGCAGGCCATGTGTGATTGCTCCCGCCGCAGCAGGCGCGGCAGGCGCCCATGGGCTTTGCCGCCCTTACCTCGCGAGTGTGGCCTCGTGCAGTGCTACAGCAACTCCTCCATAACTAGCAAGCAGATGAACCAGCGTATCAAGCCCTAGCGGGACGGACAGGCCACCAGTAAGGCCTTAGTTACAAGCTGACGAGGCGACCGCTGCTGAAACGCTGCTGCGCAACTGCTGTGGCTGCTGCAAGCAGGCGGTTGCTGCACAGCAAATGAAGGCAAAATTTAATGGGCTGTTGTGAAACAAGTTGCTGATTGTCAAGGGTGGAGTGCATGAGGCATGCCTGCTGCATGGAGCGAAGAACAGTAAACCGCGCCTTTCGGCGCCGCCAGAATTGAATGAAACAAGTGGGAGCAGTGCGTGGCGGGGAGGGTGTTGTCGTTAGCAAAATGTTGGAGGCAAAATGCACCTGTCAATGCTGGGATTCGGGAGCAAACGGTAAACAAGCTGCTTTGTTGAAGGGTCACAGGAGAGAGGCACGCCAGCCGATGCGCACCGCAAGGCGCAGCGTGCGTGCCTGTGCATCTCGTACTGCACACCGGTTGGCTCTGCGGCAGCAGCGCGCCGCTTCAAGCGTCGAACACGCGCAGCACGCTCATTACAGCCGCTCGGCAGATGGGGCAGACGGCTTGGCCGCCATTCTTGCCAGAGGCCGCTGCGTTCTTCAGGGCTGCTCGAGCGCACTGGCCGCACATCGAGCGGTGCCCGCATGGGACCTGTGCATGTGGCAGAAGAACAGATGGGAGGGATGTCGAGGATTGATTGGGAAGCGGGCTCAGGTGCATGGTGGGCGGGGGGGGGCCTGGACACAGGTTGTTGCGATCCTCGAGAAGCACCTCACTGGCCGCACCATGTCAAAGCGCCTGCAGTGCATTTTACGCCACTCTCCACAGCCGCCACTTTTCAGAGCAGCCCCTATGGCTCACCGCAGCCACCTGGCGAGGTGCATCCATGCAGATGCAGCACAGGTTGCTGGTGCCATCCTGATCAGCAGCCTCGCCGGCTGTGTGGCCAGAGCAGCCGGGGCTGAGGTCGGCTGCAGGAGGGAGGTAACCAGGGCAGGAGGTTGAAAGTTGTGAGCAGGGCGCAAGTTCGAACAAACAGACAGGCCATCTGCCCGGCGCTGGGAATAAGAGCACCGGCTTGCTTGTAGGCATCAACGGGGTTCACAGACTGGATTAGTCCGAAGCTTGCCTGAGACTGCGGGCTCTGGATACTCCAGGGGGAGCAGGACGTTCACCACCGCGGTCCTGCCCTTGTCAACCGCAACCTGCACATGTGTACGAGCGGGCGCCACACTTGATACCGAGTGTGCTTCAGGTGCACACACACATGCACGCAGGGCAAAGATGCACACGCAGTTGTGTGCACAGCATGCCAGGCAGGCCATGTCCACTCCCGAGCCCCCAGCGGACCAGCTGCCGCTACTCTGACCGGCTGCCTCGCCCCGCTTGCCTGCAGCGGAGACAGCCCCTGCTCGTTCAACACGTATGCGTCAGCCTTGAAGTGCAGCAGCAGCTTGACTGCCTCCGCGCTCCCGGCTGCCGCAGCCAGGTGGATGGGGCAGTTGCCGCCGCGTGCTCGGGCATCCGGCGGGGCGCCTTTTTCAAGCAGATAGCGCAGAATGTAGAGGAAGTTGGTGGCCAGTGCATGTCCGGCAGCACACTGCGCTGCCAGGTGCGCAGCGGTGCAGCTGCAATGGGGTGGTGGCGCGGGGCAGGGGAAGGGGAGCGTTGGGGCGAGCGGGCTGTGCATGGTAACTGTGGCGACCATGTGGCTGCTGCGTACAAAAGCGGCATGACGGCTTCCAAGCTGCACTGGCAGGCCTGTTGCCTTGTTTGCTGCAGAGCTGCCTGCTCACCCGCTGTTGTTTGCGGCTGCAGGGTTGGCGCCGAGGGACAGCAGCGTCCTGACTGCATTTGCTTCGCCCGCGTTGGCAGCTAAGAGCAGCGCCGTGCTGCCGCCGGCTGACCGCGCCTCCAAGTTCCGTCCTGCCCGCGCCAGCAAACTGACACAGTTGCAGTGGCCCTTGGCAGCGGCGCACACGAGCGGAGTCTGTACCGGGGGTGGAGAATGGGCCCAGCTCAGCAACACCAGGGAGAGAGGCTGGAGAAAACGGGCGGGTACTGCCTCGCATCATCGTTACTGTGGAAGAATTACGGCAGGCGCACTGTTATCCCACTTCTGCCCTGTTCCTGCAGCCCTGGCTCACCCATCCGTCCTTGTCTTGCACGGCAGCGGCGGAGGCATCTGCCACCAGCAGGCACTGCACCACCGCGCTGTGCCCCTGGGAAGCCGCCAACTGCAGGGCAAAAGGATGCAGAAGGGATGGTTGAAAATGGCGAGGCACGCTGGTGGGCACATGGGCTTTGGCTGGCACTGGTTGCACAGCCTAGGTGGCTGTCGGATTGCGAAGGGCATGGGCAGCACGCACACCCCAGCTGCGGTGGGCCCATATGATGGTTCCAGCTACCAACAGCACTCACATGCAGCGGCGTGAATTTGCGGCTATTCACCGCTCGCGTATTTGCTCCGAGCGACAGCAAGGCACGCACAGACCCTAGCTGCAAGGGGATCAAGCGGACCAGCGGGCTTGGAAACAAAGGCACTGCTGAGTTGACACTGCGGTGCAGCGGTCGACACAACCTGCTGAGCACGCCACCCTGCCGCTGCAAGCTGCGAGCTGCCGGACAGCTGCCACTGCAGAGCCAGGCCCCAGCCGCCGTACCTGCCCTTCGAATGCGGCGTGGTGCAGCGGCGTGGATGCGTTGCGGTCAGTCGAGTTCATGGAGAGCGCGCGGCCGCGCTTCTCGTCCTGTTCCCCGATCGACAGAATCTCCAGCACATTGCCGCTGGCAGCCGCGGCGTGCCTGCGGGAATAAGGTAAAACAAGCAGACGCGCCGGCAGTCAGCATTGGCTTGTGGCATCTTGCACCCATGCCCTTACAGAAGACACCGAGCCAGCAGGCATACTGTTCATTATTTACCACAGCCAACGCACATTGCGGTGATGCCCAATCCATCAGGGAGGGCAGGCGAGGAGGAGCATTGGCCCATTGCCTTCTGCTGTCTTTTCTGCTGCCGTCTGCAAGACACGGCATGGGGGGCACTACATGATGGGGGCGCAAGGCATCGGCCAGCAGCGGCCTTGCGCGCGCGGAATCCCGGGACGGGCGGGAGCGAGCGGGGTTGCGGCGGCGCCTGGATGGCCTCGCGCAGTGCCTGCGGCTGCGCCCACCCACCTGATGACACTCACCTGGGCCTATTGGGGTAGCGCCAGGCTCGTGCGGTCGCGGGGCTGGACGGGAGGCAAGAGACGAGGCCGGGGGAGGAGCGCAGGAGGTTGGTGAAATATGGAAGCAACTGAAATGGTCTGATGAGACGCCTCAAACACTGTAGCGCTGTCTTCGGGGCCGGCCACTCTTCAGGTTCACGGCAACTCCGCTGCAGCATGCTGGGTGCTGGCTGTGAAGGGCCTGGTTTTGCGTGCATGAGGCGCAATTGCGGCCCATGATCCACCTGAGCAGCCCGCAGGCACAAAGGCCGCCGCTTGGGCGAGCGGCCGCCTGAGCGAGGGCGGTGGCGCCGCAGCCTCGCTCAAACAGACGGCACAGCAAATTGACATCTGCAAGGCATCCG
>VFQQ010005820.1_pt1 | contig 10024 bp, 19 predicted proteins | sample 3512341 | NCBI WGS metagenome assembly VFQQ01 (sample SAMN10412373, study PRJNA504923) | tailings metagenome | isolation source: Relicate 2 Philex TSF1 revegetated site | place: Philippines: Tuba, Benguet | collected 2017-08-29
CCCCCCCCCCCCTCCTGACGCAGCCGAAGCAGGGCTGGCCCCAGGTCGCCTCCAAGGAGTACATGATCATCTTCCAGGTGCGCCAGCACATTTTTAGATTGTTTTGGGCAGAATGCGCAGCAAGCTGCGCATGAAGTTTCACCAATAGCAGTCGTTGCACTGCTGTTTGGAATCCGCCACACCCGCCCTGCCGTGCTGCAGTCGTCTTTGGCACAGGGTAACCCACTGTCACCATGAACCATTACCGCAGCTCACCAGCTTTGCGCTGTCCCTCCTGATGGTGTTCCGCACACAAACCGCCCACGCCCGGTGGTGGGAGGTGAGTTGCTGTTGTGTTGGCAAGTTCAGCGCAAATTGTTCTAGAAGCGGGAGAGGGCTGCCGGCCAGGCAGTAAGCATGCATGCACAGCAGGCAGCCGACCCGGCCAGCCTGAAAGCACACCTGCAGTTGTGACTTGCCCTCGTGTCCCCCGGGGTGTTTTCACTGCGCCCGCAGGCCCGCACGGCCGTGGGCCGCTGGCTGAACGTGGTGCGCAACACGCAGCGCATGCTGCTGTCCTGGACACCCGCCAGCGAGGCACACTTGGTCCGGGAGTTTGCGCGCTGGAATGCGGTGCTCACCCCTGCCGCCTGCGCCTACCTGTGCCGCCGGCAAAGGTGGGTGGGCAAGGTGGGATAGCGGCTCTGGGGCAACAGAACGACGCTCCTAGAATCGCAGTTTGAGACGTACTAGCCAGCTGCTCAAGCCTGGTGCGGTGCCTGTAGCAGCCTGAGCCAGCTGCAGCTCTTACCACAACTAGCACTCTATCCCATCGCTCCCTTGATGTCTCGCAATGCAGCTACTGGGAGGTGTGCGAGGACCTGCTGCAGCCCTCGGAGCTGGCCTGGCTGCGCGGCTGCGACAACCCGCCCGTCAAGGTGCTGGCCATCATGAGCGGGCTGGTGAAGCGGTGCGCAGAGTGCAATGCTGGGCTTTGATATTGTCGCACGCGCTGTGCACCTGGCTAGGGGCGCAAGTGCTGGCCATCATGAGCGGGCTGGTGAAGCGGTGAGCAAGGCGATGTTTATTCTTAGTTGTTGTGGTGGCAGGTGCTGTGCAGCTGGGGTTGCAAGTGCTGGCCATCATGAGCGAGCGGGCTGGTCAAGCGGTGAGCCAACCGCAGTGCAGATTTGTACCATTGTTATGGTGGTGGGTTCTGTGCATTTGGGCTGGTGGTTGCAAGTGCTGGCCATCATGAGCGGGCTGGTGAAGCAGTAAGCGCAGGAGCGGGTGTATGGGGTCTGAGGCTGTGTGGTGACGGCCAGGCCTTGGGATTGCAGGGCGGGCATGAAGCATGGTGCGTGATTGATTGTTCACCTGCCGTCTCTGCACCTGCCATGACATGCAGGACAAGCCTGTCCCAGATCGAGCGGGCAGCCATTGAGGGCGAACTCAACGCATTTGACGTGGCGCTGGGCGCCTGCGAGCGCATCACGCGGCAGGCCATCCCTTTGGCGTATACTCGGTGGGGCCAGTGGGTTTGGGTTTTGTGGCTCCATCAGTTGCATGCTTTCTTGCGGCTGCTTGCCCACACACTTGGTCCAGGTCCTGGTGTTGATTGAGCTTGGCAGGCAGGCCCTCCTGGGACCCTCAGAGGCGCGCCTCTTGGCCCTCGGCTGTGCAATTCGCAGGCACACTAGCCGCTTCATCATCATCTATCTGACATTCCTGCCGTTTGCGCTCTGGCCCTTCGTCAAATGGCTGCTGTGAGTGCGGAGGGACGGCCAGGTTAAATGCTGCCATCAATCAGCCGCTCCAAGTGTGGCATGACCCTGCAGGCACTGCGCCAAGCGTGGGCCCCGCCCCCGCCTGAGCCGTCGCCCCTCCCTGGCTCTTCCTGCTGCTGCAGCATACCCGTGACGCTTGTGCTGGGCTTCTTGCTAGTAGGAATTGAAAACGTGGGAATACAAGTAAGTGTTTTTAAAACTCCAGCTGGGCTGCTCTTTCGCTGGGCCGGTGTGTGCACTAGCGGTGGCGCTGCCGCGTGCGTGGCCGTTTGGCCATACGGCGAGGGATCAAGCACTCACCTGCACCATGCATCTCTGCTCATCGGCCAGCACATGCCCTCCACACTTTCTGCTGCAGATTGAGAACCCGGTGCGCGTGCTGCCCATGCGCCGCTTCTGCGTCGGCAACCGCGCAGCGGCGCTCTCCATGGTGCGGCACCACGGCGATGTGCAGCAGGCGATTGAGGCCGGTTTGCTGGCAGCGGCGGCAGCAGCAGCTGAGTCACCGACAGCAGCATTTGCAGACAGCAAGAAGGGGCATGCGTCAGCCAATGGTGGGCATCATAGCAGCGGCAGTGGTGTGCAGGTGGGCATACCACTGGCGGCGCCGCCTGCGGCAGCCATGACACGGGGCTAGATCGGCGTGATGGCACAGCTGTGTCCATCGAGGATTTAAGTTGGCCTGTGTGTAAGGAACTGCAACCTTGTCAAGCCGCAGTAGGATGCTCAAATTAAGCAGCAGAGCTTGCAGTCGGCTACAGCCCTTGCACATGCGCTGAAATGCAGGGCAGGGCTTGGGGCCACCATTGGGCTTCCACCGCCGTCTCCTGGTGTTGGCGCTGCCCTGTGTCTTCCCTCTCGACATGCGGCAGCCATGATGCCGGGCTAGCTCTGGCACCAGCGTGTTTACACAGCTGTATTGAGTTAGAATCAAATGGTCACAAGCCCCGACTTTAAGACACCATAGCCGGTCAAAACATGGTATATGGTTTAGATTGAGTTGAAGTTTCGGGTTTCAGCCTGCCGCGGAGCTGCTCTGTCCCGCCAGCTCAGCATCGTCCCCGCTACCAGCGGCCCTGGCTGCTGTCCGCCATCATGTTGATCAGGCCCTGGCGCTCGGTGCTCTTGGGGCCGCCGCCCAGGCTGACGCCGCCGCTGCCGCCCGCCAGCTGCACCGACTGCAGCGCCTCGGCCACCTCGTGGTCGCCGCCGTGCTCGGGGCCGGGGCCGTAGCTGGGGGAGCGGGGAGGTGAGGGGTGGGGGCGAGAGGGGTAAGGATCAGGAGGGCCAGTGGTTGTTCGTGCCTTGCACCAGCAGGCGGCAACCCGGAGAGCACTCGTGAGGTTTTTGTGACCACAGCATGCAGGCGACTGCCCTGGTCCCCAGCGCTCACAGCAGCATGGCCAGGATGGCGGCAATGGCACCACCAATGTACTCGGCGAAGATGTAGATGAAGGCGGTGTTCCTGGAAAGCAGGGTGGGAGTCACAGCGACGTTGGGCAGCTGCTTCACCTCTCAAAAGGCAGCTGCCAACCTTCCGCCGCAAGTTTAGCCAACAGCTAGCTGCCTGCAAGCGGCTGCCGCTCACCAGTAGCAGTTGTAGATCAGCGCGGGGCCCAGCACGCGGGCGGGGTTGAGCGCCGCGCCGGTCAGCGGGCCGCCGATGAAGGCGGAGGCAAACAAGGTGTAGCCCTGGAAGGGAGAGGCAGGAGAGGAGCAGGCCTCAAGGCAGTACCAGACCACGGCTATGGCAAACCCCCGCATTGCGATATTAGTAGCTGCATCATGTGCGGCAGCACTCCAGTCACATGCATCACCCCAGCCTGGCTCAGCCCCACGCACCACGGCCAGCGGGCCGATGTTTCCGTGGCCCGGCTTGGAGATGGCCACGGCATACACCACGCTGACCAGCACAAACGTCATCACCAGCTCCCAGCCAAACAGCTGCAGCAGGGCAGTGGGCCCCGGGGTGGGCCGGGGAGACGTCGATGCGAGGCAGGGAGATGGGCAGCCATGCACTGAAGAGCGGCAGTGGAACACCCGCATGGCACGCTCCTCTGATGCCCCACCTGGTCCTTTCGAATGAACTGGCCGCCCAGGTGGGTGAAGCAGCCGGGGCCCTCGTTGCCCATGTTGATGCTGGCATCAGGTATCAGCGCCACCTGGAACAGCACGCCTGCGGCAGCAGTTGCGGTCAGGTGATGAGGCATGGTTTGCCGTGAACAGAGCGTGCACAGTCAGTGCACTCCCGCACTGTGGGCTCGGCATACGTCTTGCACCCGGCACCCAGGCCAGCTCACCGGTGATGCCGCCCAGGAACTGCGCCGCCATGTAGGCCAGGCCGCGCTGCCAGTGCATGTGCCCGGAGATGATGGTGCCCAGGGTGACCGCGGGGTTGAGGTGGCCGCCCGACACGTTGGCGGTGGCATCTGCATTGCGCGCGAGGGAGGAGAGTATGGTGGATGAGGGGTGAGCAGCAACAGTCACCAGGTGGGAGAACGTTGGTCCTGGTGGCATCTGCGCACGAGGAGCCACACGCCAACGGCTGCTCCACCCCTCCAGCCAATCGCGCAACTTCCACCGCCCTCAAACTCACAGACGAGCACGGCCAGGGCCAGGCCGTTGCCGTAGGCCGCCGCGCTGTCGCGTGCTTCACCGCCATAGAGCGCAAACAGCAGCATGCCCAGGAACTCGGCCGCCAGTGCCGCCCACAACCGCTTGTTGCTGGTCTCAATGTCCCCCGCCTCGCCAAACTGCGCGGGTCAGCGTGCAGTATCGTAGTCAGAGAACCAGTCAAAGGGCCGCAGCGTGTTCAGGTCAGCGAGGCGAGTGGGCGGGGGGAGCGGCGGCGGCTGCAGGGGCAGCAGGGAGGGGCGGCCTGCCATGGGCGGCAAACAACAGCTGGGACGCGCACCTTCTTGTAGGGGATGGCGGGATGCCGGCAGTAGTCGACGAAGCTCTGGAAGGACGCCATTGTTGACAGGCCCTGCAGGCGGCAGGCGGTGGCGGCAGCGGCGGCCGGTCAGAGGCGGCGACCTTCGCGCCTTGGAGCGGGCCGCAGCGCACCGCGGCCACGTCCTCATAGGCTGCGAGGGTCGGTCAATACCTACTTCGGCGGCTTTGGAACGACGGTCGTTACGAGTCGCTCGTGCAGCCGCGGCGCTCCTGTCCTCGCGCCAAAGCGCTTGGCGGGCAAATTGGTGCAGTCGACTGAGACCAGACTGCAGCACACATGGGCCCATGTCGCCGCATGAGCACCGACCAGTGCCGCAGCAGCTGCCTTGCCGTTGTAGCCGCACCCATGTGCACTGGGATCCTGCTGCACCCTGTCGCCATGCTTCCGCAGTTTTGGTTACAATGCGCAGTGCTGCAGTGGAGTCGGAAATAAAATCGAGCATGCCGCCTGCCCGGCGGCAGGCCAGCGGGCCCGCCCTGCCATGCATCCATGCTATGATAAGCATGTGCATGTTCAGGGGGCGGGCATGCCAGGGAACACGCGCGAGCGGCCATCGGGGATGTTGAGCAGCACGATGGGCTTGTCCGCGGCGGTGAAGGGCGCATCCACAATGTAGTAGCCCTTGCGCTCCAGCTGTGGGTAGGGTTGAGGTGGGTGCAGGCGGAAGAGGTAAGCAGCAGGGTGCATGGGTGGGCAGCGATGCACGGTGCGCATGCCAAGCTTGGGTGCAAGTGCGGCAGGCGGCATGCATAATTGCAACATGTCATCTGCTCTGCAGCCGCCGCCGCTGTCTCCCGACTGCACAGGTGGCACCTGCCGCGCCACCATTGCTGCCACGATGTCACTCTGCTGCAGTGATCCGCACCTGGATGACGTCTCCCTGCTTCAGGCTGCGCATGTTGGCGTCGCCCACTGCGGACGTCACCACCTGCAAAACGGGGAGGGGAGGAAGATGTGTGGCAGTGGTGGGTGCAGGGCATGACCAACTATGTGCGGTGACAGTGGATGCCGCGGCTGGCCGTAACTCAGCGCTCTCTAATCACTGGTCAGCGTGAGACCGTCTTAATGCCTCCGCGTTTGCTCCACCGCCCCAAGCGGGAGCACCCATGTAGCCTTGCCCACAAGCAGCAGCAGCCACGCCCCTCCGCCCGCCATCCATGCTGCTCCGCTCTGCGCTCTCCCAAGCCGCAGCAGCAGCACCCCCATTGCTCGCCCCCAGGCAGCCGCGGCAGCGCCCACCTTGCTGTGGTGGTTGACCCAGTCCTCAAAGTTGTCCTCGTCCTCCAGCTTGCGCTTGGTCACCAGGTAGCCCAGGTCCTGCGGCAGGGGAAATGGGAAGGGCAACACGTCTTCAGCAAGCAGCAGTTTTGGGTGCGCGTGAATTTGCGCTTGGTCATCAGGTTGCACAGGTCCCCCGGACCACAGCCACACCGACAGGCCCAGCCACGGGCGCTTGTTGCGCATGGCAGCAGCACCAGCGCAGCGAGCAGCTGACAAGGCGACTGGAACACTTTCGAACCGACAAAGTCTATCGAAATTGAGTCAAAGGTAGGAGCGGCAGCCCGCGCTCACCACCAGGTCCAGCTGCGGGCACTCGTCGCTCTGCGCCAGCCACGTCAGCTTCAGCTTGGTCTTCTTGAAGTCGCCCTCCAGGTTCAGCTCTGCACCCAGGTTGGTGCAAACAGCATTGCTGTTCGATGCTGAGCAGCGCGTTGGGGCACCACTTGCCACGTCAAGCTGTGCAATCAAGAGAGCGTAGTGCAGCCCCACAGCCAGTTGCACTGCTGCCTGCCGCGCCAGCCACACTGCTGCCTCAGCGCCCCAGCCACCATGCCAGTGCTGTGCCGCACCTGCATCGATGGCGGTGACCGCGCCGCTGGCGTCCTTGTGCACCTTGCGCATGATGGCGTTGCCCCAGCCCATCAGCGTCACCTCCTCGCCCTCGGACAGCGCCTGCAGAAGAAGGAACGATGAAGATAGTGATCAGCAAGAAAGAAACCAGCCAGGGCGTTGCCCCAGCCCATCAGCGTCACCTCCTCGCCCTCGGACAGCGCCTGCAAGCATTCTAGTGGATAGTGATTAATGGGTGGGGGAGACAGGGGCGGTGGAGCCTATGCAGCACAGCATCTTGCGTATGGAGCAGCCAGCCTGAACTTTGGCCACCTGCTGCCTGCAGCATCGCATTAACAGTGCACACCCGCTTGGTCATCAACCACTGCCTTGCCAGTGCACCCAACGACATGCACACTTCTCGGATGAGCAACCCACCTGCGCATCCGCTTGGTCGAGCCACAGGCTGCCGCTGCGCATCTGCTGCTTGGTGCCGACCGCCGGGTTCTTGGCGTGCCGCGGCTGCTCCACAAACTCAGGCGCAGAGGGGCCGTTGGACAGGCTGACGGGCACCCTGCAGGCAAAAGATACAGGCAATGCACATTACGTGCATTCCAACTGCCACCTGGCAACACCGTGCGGTGGCCGCAAAACAGATGCATACTGTCAAAGCGGTGCGGCATTTATGCTACCAAATGTTCTTGCGCACAGCCAGCCATGCCGAGCCCTGTGCTTAAACCGCCCCAGCCAGACCCCGCCACCCTGCTGCCTCACCGCCCCGCGCTCTCCACCGCTGTGTGCCGCGGCGCCACGGGGTCGATCACCCGCTTGTTGATGGCCCAGATCTTGTCCCACTCCTGGTAGGTCACATTCTTGCTGGCGCCCTGGCTGCGAGGAGGGTGAAGGGTGGCGGACCGAGTGCAAATGTGTTGGCGTGTGGCTGATGGCCCAAATCCAGATAGGTCACGCTCTTGCTGGCGCCCTGGCTGTGGTTGGGGTGGTGATAGAGGGCCGGGCCGGGGCCGGTGAGAGTTGAAAGCCTTGCACTGACCGCTAGCCCTTTCCACACTCATGGCATCCATCCAGTTGCAAACTGAACAACCGACGAACGAACGCTACGCAGACAAGCAGAAATGAAAAACAAACCCTTCACTCCCACCCAGCTAGCTTGCCTGAGGATGAACTCCTTCAGCGCCTCCAGCTGCAGGCCACGGCGCAGCATGCCCTGCAGCAGGCAGGCACACAAGGAATGCTCACGGTGATGGGCCCAGCTGAGCCAAGCGTTGCAGAGGAACGGATCGCTCGCGGTGAGCAGGCGCAATCAGGTGTCGAACATCGTGCGCCCAGCCCCCGGCAGCGTGCACTCCATGCACAGCCGCCTCGCAGCAGCCTGGCCAGAAGCAAGCAGTGTCATGCCTGGCCTTGCCGGCTCACCTGCACGGTGGGCATGCGGGGGTCGGTCCAGCCCTCCACGATGCCCTGGTTCACAAACCAGGTCAGCTTGCGCTTGGACAGCACGGTGTACACAAAGGACAGCCTGCGATGGCAAGACGAGCACACAAAGTTACTACAGCTGTGGAGCACAAGATGCGCTTGGACGGCACGGTTTTCACAAAGGACAGCCTACACTGGGGCGGTGCGGCGAGACGGAGTGAAAATGGCAAGCAGCTGGTTCCAGATGTGAAATGCGGTCAACCAGGCGTGCACTCCGTGTGCGTCCCAGATGCGCAAACGCGATTATCGTGACTAAGCATTGTCAGCCACACAGAGCTGCCTCACCGCGCGTAGTCCCAGATGTGCACGTGCGGCAGCTCCGGCCACACGCCTTGCTGCAGCTTGAGGATCATGTAGAACTGCGGGCGGGGAGCGGAGGTGCAGCGACAGTGATAGGGAGGATGGACTGCTCGCTAGACGATGCGCTGCGCCCCAAGGACCTGGTGATGCCTGCTGCTGTTTCGCTTCACCCTCACAGCACCATCCTTGAAACGCCCGCACCCACACCGCCCATCAGTCGCACACTGGACGAGGCAAACAGGATGAATGGACTACTGCACGGCGGCACCCACCTGCGCCTCGCGGTCCTTGTACTCGCTGGTGCGCAGCGCGTGCGTCACGCCCTCGTACGCGTCCACAAAGGGGCAGGCAAAGTCGTAGGTGGGGTAGCACTGCGCGGGGATGCGGAGAGGAGGTCGAGTCAAATGCAGGTGAGGCAAAATAACATCACACGCTTGCCGTCCATACTTAATGCTCCCTACGACTGCCTCACTCCTCACCCACTACGGAGCACCCGGCCAGCTAGTAGTGTGTCCCGTGCACCAGTGGTGCTTGGCCTCCTTTGCCACATTTGTTACCGTCTCTACAACTCAATCAGCCCTGAGCCCACCCACCTTATACGTGTGCTCCGTGCGCCAGTGGTGTGTGAGGTTGCAGCGGAATGCCACCGGGTCGCGCAGCGCCTTGTTGGCCGCGCTCATGTCCAGCTTGATGCGCATGCAGTTCTTCAGGCCTGCAGAACGTTGACACAAGGGTGGACGGAACTCAGGCAGGGGTCGGCGCCTAAGCAGCTGCGTTCATGTTCAGCTTGATGTGCATGCAGCTCTTGCACGCGCACGACCCTGCCCATTTCGCTCTATGCACACCGTGCCTCGTGCATGCATTCAGTCGCTCACCCTCCTCGCTGGCTGCAAACATCTCGTTCCACAGCCGCAGGTTCTCCTCCACGCTGCACAAACAAGTGGGCAGTATGGCACGTGATTTAATGAGCTGCAGTGGAACAAGCCGCAGCCGCAGGTTCTCCTCCACGCTGCACAGATTGAGCAGTACGAGCATGGGGTGAGTGGTACAGGAACACGTTCTGACTTACTTAGCAGCATGCCACCGTGCAGCTGCAGGTGCAGGTTCTCCTTGGATAAAGTGGCTTGTCGTTGCATGAACGGTCTGGACTGCTGGTACGCAAGTCCCTCACCAGCGGTTGCAGCAGCGCGACTCCGTGCCCACTTAGCCGTTCATCGCACCGAAGCACCATAAAGCATACAGCACAAACAGCCGCCCCACCTGCGGTTGCGGCAGCGCGACTCGGTGCCCACCATGCGCTCCTCCCGCATCTGCTCCACGGGGGTGTCGTCCGCGTACATGTGGCCTGCGGGGGAAGCAATGATAATCGTGTGGATTTTTGAGCTTTGGCAAGTGAAAACGGGGCATCTGCTCAACCGGGGTGTCATCCGCGTACATGTGGCCTGCAAGGAGCAGCAGCAAACGAGTGCAAACCGTTAGAAGAGAAGTTGAAAGGAGCCATCTGCAACGGCGTCAGCGGGTGAGAGTCAAAACGAGTAAAAAGATGCAGGCGTGTTCCAACCAGTGCCCAGCCCTCACCGGCCTTGATGAGCCGCTCGCCGCACTCCTTGAGCTGGGGGAAGTAGTCGGACGTGTAGGTGATGGCGTCGCAGGGCAGGCCCAGCCGCTTCATGTCGGC
>VFQQ010005821.1_pt1 | contig 10023 bp, 10 predicted proteins | sample 3512341 | NCBI WGS metagenome assembly VFQQ01 (sample SAMN10412373, study PRJNA504923) | tailings metagenome | isolation source: Relicate 2 Philex TSF1 revegetated site | place: Philippines: Tuba, Benguet | collected 2017-08-29
CCTTAATGGTAGCTACGGTGAGAATAATGCTCTGCATGGTGACGCGGACGGTAAGGGCAGATCGGCAATCGGTCAACCGGAAAAATGACACCGCACAATTTGCGGCGTCACCCCGGGCATTTGAACCGGGGTCCCATTAAAAAATGGGATGCCGGCTCAAGGCCGGCATGACGAAACTATAGAGAGGCCTCGGCCACCCGCTGCGCCCTGAAGAAGGCCGCCGCCGTCCTGGGCAGCTTTTTCAGCGTCAGACTGTCATCCTCCAGCACGCGCCAGACCGGCGTGAGAGTGGCCTCTGCCGCTCCGGCCTGTCGCGCTTCCCAGGCCGCTTCAGCCACGATACGCAGGATGAAACCCATCGTGATGGGGCAGGTCACTTCGGCGCGGTAGCGGCGTGCCAGCCGTGCGCGCAGCTCGCGAGTCTCCAGCAACCGGCCTTTCGGGAGACGCCGGATGAAGGCCTCGACGATGCGTGCCGAGGGCACCAGCATCACCTGGCCCTTCTTCATGCCGGCGATATTGATCGGCACCGGCTTCACCTGATGCGGCTTGCTGTCGCGCAGCTTGTCGGACCAGCTTGTCATCGCCTCTGCTGATACGCTGGCGGCGGTTTGAAGCCGCCGAAGGCCTGTGCCACCAGACCGGTGAAGGCGATGGTGGTGCGGTCTTCCAGGAAGGGCCCGATGGCCTGCGCGCCGACCGGAAGTCCCTGCGCACTGATCCCGAGCGGAAACGCCGTCGACGGCAGGCCCGACAAGGTGGCAAGGCTCGACCACAGCGGCAGATCGCCATAGGGCACGACCTCGCCATCCACCATCACCGTGCGCTCGGCCACCGGGCGATGATCATGCGCCAGCGCCGGGGTCGGCATCACGGGACAGATCAGGATGTCCCAGTCGCGGAAGAAACGCTGCCAGCGGTCGAGGATGCCAGTGCGTATGAAATCGGCCTGCACCCAGCCGCGATGGCTCGCCACCAGGCCGCGCTGCACCACGCTGCGCAGGTCGTCGGCGTCCTGCGACAAGGCGGCGGCACGCGACACGGCAGCCTCGTAATCCGGCTGCGGCATGTTGCTGCCGATGAAGGACATCAGCGCCTGCAGATACATGCGGCCGATCAGCGCAAGATCGGGCAGCAAGTCACTGCTGCGTCCGACCTTGCAGCCGGCGGCAGCCAGCTTTTCAGCAAGATCGTTGAGCGGTCCTCGCACAGAGGCATCCGTGGCCGTCAACGGATGCTGGTCGATCACCAGCACGCGATAGTTCTTCAGCGCGGCATGACGCGGCGCCGGCAGTTGCAGCTTCCAGGCGGTGGCTTCGTGATCGTCCGGTCCGGCCAGCACATCGAGACCGAGCATGAGGTCCTGCGCCGAACGCGCCATCGGGCCGCAGGCGGCGAGATCGAGCCTGGGCGCCAGCGACAGCGCCGGCACACCCGGAGGATTTTGCCCGCGCCGCGGAATAATGTCGCTGCTGGGCTTGTGCGCATAGATGCCACAGAAATGCGCCGGCACGCGCAGCGAGCCGGCCAGATCCGAGCCCAGCTCCAGCGAGACGAAGCCCGCCGCCAGCGCGGCGGCCGACCCGCCCGAGGAGCCGCCGGGCGTATGCGCCGCGCTCCATGGGTTTTTACTCACGCCATAGACATCGTTGAACGACTGCCAGTCGGCCAGCAGGTAGGAAATATTCGTCTTGCCGAGTACCACCGCGCCGGCCGCCTTGAGCCGCGCCACGGTGACCGCATCCTGCGTCACCGGAATTTTTTCGGTCTTCGGCACGCCCCAGGTGGTCGGCAGGCCGGCGACGTTGAAGCTTTCCTTCACCGTGATCGGCAGGCCGAGCAATGCACCGGCCGCGCCTTTCGCCAGTGCCGCATCGGCGGTTTTCGCGGCCGCACGCGCCCGCTCGAAATCGCGCACCACCACGGCATTGAGCGCGCCGTCGCCAACCTCGATAGCGGCAATCGCGGCGTCCGTCAGTTCAACCGAGGACACTCGACGGGAGCGCAGCGCGGCAGCCAGATCTGTAGCGGTGCGGAACTCAGCAGGCATGGATGCAATCCTCGTGTCGATACGCGACACATCCCAGTCCGAATGGGACCCCGGGTCAAGCCCGGGGTGACGGTATGGAATCACTTCAAGGGCAGGCAGATATCGGTCAGCAATTCGCTGGGCGCCACTTCGCGCGGATTGTTCAGGTAATCCTCGAAACAGGGCGCATCGGCGGCTTCGCGGCCCGACTGCACCAGCCATTCACCGTAAAGCCAGTCATAGGCCGGCCGCATGTCGGTATATGGCCCCTTGTGGCGCAGCACGGCATAGTCGCCGCCGCGCAGCTCGGCCCGTTCCAGCGGCGCCTCGACCGGGAAGCTGTCGTCCGGCAGCAGGATGCCGGCGGCAGAGCGCAGCTCGACTTCTGGCACCGAGGTCGGATCGGAATAGTAGATGCCCTTCATGCACAGGCCCGGACGCAGCAACCCGCGCGCACCCAGCGTGCCGAACAGCGTCTCGAAAGCCTTGCCGATTTCCATATACGAACCGCGATGCGGCACCACGGCCATCTTCGCAGCCGGGATATGACGGATGGTGACTTCGGGCATGGCGGCGCCCTCCTTTGCGGTCTGTGTCGATTTGAAATGCGTGTGACTGCCGGCTTTGCGGTAGTCGCTCGGCGTCGTGCCGTAAGAGTCCTTGAAACTGCGGCTGAAGGCGGCGAGGCTGCCATAGCCGGCGCGCGAGCCGATTGTTTCCAGCGGCAGGTCGCCATGCGCCAGATCGGCGGCGGCGCGCTGCAACCGCAGGCGCTTCACGGTGTTCACCACGGACTCGCCGTAGACCGCCTGCCAGGTGCGATGCCAGTGATACGGCGACAATGCCGCGACATCGGCCAGCGTGTTGAGGTCCGGCGCTTCATCCAGATGGGCGTAGATATATTCGATCACGCGCGTGAAACGGCGCAGGTAACTGGCCTGGCTGGCAGAATCGGTGTTGCTGAGATCGGGCATTGCGGGTCCGGGCTGCCGTCTGTTTCTGACAAGACAGACGCTAGCATGGGCCGATTTGATAAATCTTGCGGAACCGCATCCTTAACGACACGGCACTGCTTCATGCCCGCACGACCTATACCATGCCGGAAGGCCAGCGCGGCGGACGTTATACCGATGGCTGGATGAAACAGTCGAATGTCAGCTGGCTCTGCGTCGCCGCGCATGTGACGCGGGGGTAATGTCATACTCCTCGTCACTCCCGCGAAAGCGGGAGTCCAGATGACAGCCTGAGCCTGGGCGCTGGATTCCCGCTTTCGCGGGAATGACGACAAAACTTATCTCAGCGCCAGAAACCCCAGCACCGCATCGTTGAATGGCGCCGGCCGCTGTTCGTACATCGGATGGCCGGCGCCTTCGATGGTGACGCGTTCGGCATCCGGCATCAGCCGCTGCATCGCATCCATGACCTTGGGGAAATGGCCGCGCGTGAGCGCGCCACCGATCAGCAGTACCGGCATGTCGATTGTCTCGATCTCGGCTTTCATGAAGGTGAGTCGCGCCTCGCGCGCCTGCCCGACGATCGTCATGGCGTTGTCGCGCGCCATCGCCTTGAAGCCTTCGGTGGCATATTTCCACGCTTTCGGCCCACCGACCGCCGTCACGAACAGCTCCAGCCCGGCATCGGTCTCGCCGCCTGCGATCAGCCTGGCGGAGTCCTCGAACATCTGGCCGAGATCGGCGCCCGGCACCGGCGCGCCGTGATCGGCCAGCGCTGGATCGAGCTGGCCGCCCGGCTCGGCCAGGATGAGCGTGCGGATGGTGTCCGGGTGATGCTGCGCGACGCGGAAGCAGACATGGCCGCCGCGCGAATGGCCGAGCAGATGCACCGGGCCGACATCGAGATGCCGGATCAGCTCTGCGATATCCTCGGCATGCTGCTGGATTTCATACCCGTCACCTTTGCCGTCCCATTTCTCGGGCCAGAAATGGCGCAAGCTCAGCGCCAGCACGCGGTAATGCCCGGCAAAGGCCGCCATCTGCGCGGTCCAGATGCGCTGATCGCAGAGCGAGCCATGCACCAGCAGCAGCGGAATGGCGCTGGCCTCACCGGCTTCGAGACAGGAGAGATCGTAGCCGTTGATGCGGAACGTGCGCTGACGCGGTGTCACTTGGCGCCATCTTACTTTGCGACGGTGAACTGGATGCCAAACCAGCGGAAACGGCCCTGCTGGCTCGATGGCACCGAGCAGGAAATGCGGTCACGTGGCGGCTTCAGCGCCTCGGGCGCCTGCATCTCGTAGCGGCGTTCGCCGATCAGGTTCGGTTTGAGCTGCTTGCCCTCGCCGGTATAGCAGACCATCTGGTTCAGCCGCTCGATGCCCGGCGCGACGGTGAAGCGCAGCACCGGCGGATTGACGCTCTGGCCTAGCTTCACCAGCACGTCGGCAGGCTCGACATCCGTCACCGGCAGCGGCAGGGAATTCAGCGCCTGGCGCACGCGCTCGACGCTGCCGAAATGCTCGTTCATCGGAAAGCGCGGCAGCCAGAACATGTCATGCTGGCTATGCGCCACGCCGGAATGCTGGCCGAAGGCGACGCTGTAGCCCATGCCCTTCACAAGCTTCAGCGTGATCGCATCCCATTCGCCGAAGGGATAGGCGAACAGTGACGGCTTCTCGCCCAGTTCCTTCTCGAACAGTGCCATCGAGGTTTCGAGATCCTCGCGCGCCTTGTCGGCGCCGAGCGCAGGCAGCGAGGGATGGCGATGGCTGTGCGCACCGATGGTGACGCCTTCTGCCTTCATCTGGCGAATCTGGTCCCAGGTCAGATAACCCTTCAGCTTGCTGGTCACCGGCTCGGTTGCCACGAACAGCGTGAAGGGAATGCCGGCTTTTTTCAGGCGCGGCCAGCCTTCGGTGAAAGCCGAGATATAGGCGTCATCGGCAGTGACTGCGACGGCGCGGTCGGGCAGCTTCTCACCCGATTTCAGCTTGGCCACCACCTCGGGCAGACCCATGACGTGATAGGCCCCGGATTTCAGCTCGGCGATATGGGCATCGAACTGCTCGAGCCGGATATTCGTGCTCGGCACGGTGTTTTCGCCGAAGCGGTGGTACATCAGGATGCTCGCGCCCGTCAGGGAGGCGGCATCCTGGGCCATCGCAGGCCCGGCCAGCAGGGCAAGGACAAGACCGGCAACGGAAAAGAGACGTCGAGAACGGGACATGAGCATCGGGCCATATGGAGGGGATTGCCTCGATCCTAGCGGCTCCCGATAATGGGGAACAGGAGGATAGCCCCCGCGATGGCCGCATCGGACCAGATTTCTGCCACCGGCAAGCCGGCCGCCAAGACGCGCGACCTGCGGCTGGATTTTTTCCGTGGCCTGGCGCTGCTGTTCATCTTTCTGAATCATATCCCCAATAACGCGGTCAGCTGGCTGTCCAACCGCAATTACGGTTTCTCGGATGCCACCGAAACCTTCGTCTTCATCTCCGGCTATTCGGTGCTGCTGGCCTATGGCGCCGCCATGCGGAACGAGGGATTTGTGGTCGGCACGGCCCGGATCTGGCGGCGCGTCTGGCAGATCTACACCGCGCATGTCTTCCTGTTCATCGTCTTCATCGCCCAGATCGCCTGGCTCGCCGCGCGTTACAATCTCGACCTCGCCGAGGAGATGAATATCGGCCCGTTGTTCGAGGAGCCGCATATCCTGATGCTGCAGGCCCTGCTGCTGAAATTCCGGCCGGTCAATATGGACGTGCTGCCGATGTATATCGCGCTGATGGGCGCCTTCCCACCGGTGATGTGGCTGATGCAGCGTCGCCCTCATCTGGTATTGACGACGTCCTTCGCGCTGTGGTTCGCCGTGCAGTTCACGCACTGGAATCTGCCGGCCTATCCGGATGGCCGATGGTATTTCAATCCGCTGGCCTGGCAGTTCCTGTTCGTTCTGGGCGCGTGGTGCGCCATGCATCGCCAGCGGGCGCCGTGGCGCAGATTGCCGACGAAATGGATCACTGCGGCAGCCATCCTCTATGTGATCTTCTCGGCCGCCATCGTACTGAGTTGGCTGCGACCGGAATGGGCCAGCCGCGTGCCCGGTGTGATCGAGCGCGTGCTGTACCCGATCGACAAGACCGAGATGGACATCTGGCGACTGCTGCATTTCCTGGCACTGGCCTGGCTGGTCGTGCTGCTGGTCTCGCCCGACGCGAAATTTCTGCGCTGGCGCCTCAGCCGTCTGCTGATCCTGTGCGGCCAGCATTCCCTGCATGTGTTCTGCGCCGGCATTTTCCTGTCGTTTGCCGGCCATTTCGTGCTGAGCGAAGTGTCGCCCGGATTGGGGGCGCAGTTCGCGGTCAGCATCACCGGCATCGCGCTGATGGTTGGGCTGGCCGCATTGATGACGTGGTACAAGGCGGTCGAAAGCGGACGCCGCACCGGCGAGGTGAAAGCATGATGTTCCGCCTGATCATCACTGCCCTTGCCACCCTGCTGCTCTGGACCAGCAACAGTCCTGCCGCCGAAGACCCGCGCTGTGCGGTGCCCGACGACACGCTCTATACCGAACAGGCGATGCCGCGCGTGGCACGCAAACTCGCGGCCAACCAGCCGCTGCGCATCGTCGTGCTGGGCAGTTCGTCGTCACTGCAGACCACCAAGGGCCTGCCGCGCTCTTATGTCGCCGGCCTGCCCGAGGCGCTGGGCACGCGCTTTGGCAATGCCAATCTGCAGATCGAGAACCTGTCGGAGCGCACCATGACGGCGGCGCAAATGACCACAGCGATTGCGCAGCGCGTGCCGGCGCTGCAGCCTGATCTGGTGATCTGGCAGACCGGCAATGTCGATGCCGCCCAGAAGGTCGACGTTAACAGCTTCGCCGAAGCGCTGAAAAGCGGGCTGGAGCACCTGCGAAGCCATGGCGCGGATGTCCTGCTGGTGGCGCCACAATATCGCATGCGGCTCTCCATGATGGTGGATGTCGAGCCTTACAACGACGTGATGGAGCGCATGGCCTCGGCTGAAGACGTCGTGCTGTTCCCGCGCTTTGAGATCATGCGGCACTGGTCGGAAGAAGACCGCTTCGATTCCCGCACCACCGATCAGGCCAAGCAGATGCGCGAGGCCGAAATGCAGAACCGCTGCCTGGCCAACCAGATGGCTGACATGATCTCGGCTGCCGTGAAAAAAGCGAAACCGTGATGCGCCGTCTCGCGGCCATAGCCGCACTGCTGACGGTGCTGGCTGTCCAGCATGCAAGCGCAACGACCGAGCGCTGCATCACTCCGCCGGGCCTGCTCGGCCTGGGCCAGCCGCTGCCGCGCGTGACGGCCCGGCTGGAACGCGGCGAAACCGTGACTGTCGTCGCCATCGGTTCGTCCTCGACCGGCGGCGCCGGTGCCAGTACACCGGATTTCAGCTATCCGTCGCAGCTCGCAACAGTCTGGCCGCAGCTAGTCGGTGGTCAGGTCGAGATACACAATCGCGGCATCAACGGGCAGGACATCCTGCATATGAACGAACGGCTGCAGGTCGATGCCGTCGAGATCAAGCCCGACCTGGTGCTGTGGCAGCTCGGCACCAACGATGTGCTGCGCTCGCAGGGCGTCGAGGTCTACCGCGCCCATATCCTGCGCGGCATCGCCATCCTGAAGGCCGCCGGCATCGATGTCGTGCTGATCGACCTGCAATACGCGCCCAAGGTGCTGCAGGATCGCGACCATATCGCCATGCAGAAGATCCTGGCCGATCTGGCGACAGAGACCGGGGTCGGCCTGTTCCGCCGGTTCGCGATCATGCGGCACTGGCTGCGCGGCGGTCGTCTGCAGATGGGCGATGTGGTGACACCCGACGGGTTGCACATGAACGATCTGGGCTATGCCTGCTGGGCGCATGCGCTGGCGCGGTCGATCCAGCTTTCCACCGCCCAGGTCGGGCAAAAAAGCGCCGTTTCCGGTAAAAATTGATCCAGTCCCGCGCGATCTTGCACGCGGCAGAGGGGAGACTTCCGGATCACTTTCGGCTATAAGCCCGGCCCATGAGCAAGACGCCCCTTTCCGCCCGCATCGCCCCGGTTTTCTGTGCCATCGATACGATCGAACTGGCTTTCGCTGCCCGCTGCGCCCGCGCCGCCGCGGCGGCCGGTTTCGGCGTCAAACTGGGCAAGGAATTCTTCACCGCCCATGGCCCGGCGGAAGTGCGCGCCATCCTGCCGGTCGGCACGCCGCTGTTCCTCGACCTGAAATTCCACGATATCCCGAATACGGTGGCCGGCGCGGTGCGCTCGGCTGCCGCCGCGATGGGTCCGATGATGCTGACCGTGCATGCCACCGGCGGCCCGGCGATGATTCGACAGGCCGTCGAAGCTGCCCATCAGGCCCGCCAGCGCCCCCTGATCCTGGCGGTCACCGCGCTGACCTCGCTGGATACCTCCGACCTTGCGGCTATCGGCGTGAATGAAGACGTCAGCAGCTATGTCGTCCGGCTGGCCAAGATGGCGCAGGCCAATGGCGCCGATGGCGTGATCTGTGCCGCCACCGAGATCGACATGCTGCGCAAAGCCTGCGGCCCGGATTTCAAGCTGGTGGTGCCCGGCATCCGCCCGAAGGGTTCGGCCGCCGGCGACCAGAAGCGCGTGATGACGCCCGGCGAGGCGCTGAAGCTGGGCGCCGACCATCTGGTGATCGGCCGTCCGATCACCGAGGCCGCAAGCCCCGAAGCCAGCGCGCAGGCGATTGCCCAAGAGCTGGCCGAGGCCGCTTAAGATGCCGCTATTCACCAAGATCTGCGGCCTGACCGATGCGCCCGCCGTTGAGGCGGCCGTGCAGCATGGCGCCGATATGGTCGGTTTCGTCTTCTACCCGCCCTCGCCGCGCAATGTGAGCGCCGAACAGGCCGAGATCCTGCTGAATGAAGTACCAAGCGGCATCGATCGCGTCGGGCTGTTTGTCGATCCGGAAACCGATTTCCTCGACAAGATCCTGGCCAAGGCACGACTTGACCTGCTGCAGCTGCATGGCGATGAGACGCCGGAACGCTGTCGCGCCATCAGCGTCTATTTCGGCCTGCCGATCATCAAGGCCATCAAGGTCTCGACCAAGGCCGACCTGAAAGCCGCGAAGGATTACGAAGACGCCGTCGACTGGCTGATGTTCGATGCCCGCCCGCCTGCGGACGGCGCATTGCCCGGCGGCAACGGCAAGGCTTTTGACTGGACGATCCTGAAGGGGGCCGAATTCAAGCGGCCCTGGCTGCTGGCCGGCGGGCTGACCCCGGACAATCTGTCGCAGGCCGTGCAGCAATCCGGTGCCACCGCTGTAGACGTATCTTCCGGCGTGGAAACTGCGCCGGGCAAGAAGGATCCGGCGAAGATCCGCGCCTTTCTCGACGCTGCGCGTCGGCTGTGATGAAGCCCTATTGAGGTTCTGACCCCATGACCGCGATCAATTCCTATCGCACCGGCCCCGACGAACGGGGCCATTTCGGCAAGTTCGGCGGGCGCTTCGTGGCCGAGACGCTGATGCCGCTGATCCTCGATCTGGAAAAGCACTACAAGCAGGCCAAGGCCGATCCGGGCTTCAAGGCCGAGATGGACTACCTGCTGAAGGATTATGTCGGCCGCCCCAATCCGCTGTATTTCGCCGAACCGCTGACCAAGCATCTGGGCGGCGCCAAGATCTATCTGAAGCGCGAAGAGCTGAACCATACCGGCGCGCACAAGATCAACAACTGCATCGGCCAGATCCTGCTGGCCAAGCGCATGGGCAAGAAGCGCATCATCGCCGAGACCGGTGCCGGCCAGCATGGCGTGGCGACCGCGACGGTGGCGGCCCGCTTCGGCCTGCCCTGCGTGATCTATATGGGCGAAGTGGATATCGAGCGGCAGCAGCCGAACGTGTTCCGCATGCGCCTGCTGGGCGCCGAGGTGCGCGCGGTGAAGTCCGGTTCGCGCACCCTGAAGGATGCGATGAACGAGGCGTTGCGCGACTGGGTCACCAACGTGCACGACACCTTCTACATCATCGGCACCGTGGC
>VFQQ010005822.1_pt1 | contig 10017 bp, 11 predicted proteins | sample 3512341 | NCBI WGS metagenome assembly VFQQ01 (sample SAMN10412373, study PRJNA504923) | tailings metagenome | isolation source: Relicate 2 Philex TSF1 revegetated site | place: Philippines: Tuba, Benguet | collected 2017-08-29
GCCGCCCTGGATGATCGGGTGCTCGATGCCGAAAAGCTCGGTGATGCGGGTTTTCATGGGGTGTCTCCTCAGCCTGTTTTGTGGTCGGCAATTTGCGAATGGCCGGCATCAAGGCGGATTTCCCGCCCCTTGTGAAGATCACCATAGGGCAAGCCGAAGTTGACGGGCGCGGCAGCTTCGCGGCGTTGAACGGCACGCCCGGGCATGGTGTGAATGGGGCATCAGAAAAACAGGGAGAGACGAGGATGAGCGCCGCACCGAAACAGACCTTCGAGGTCACCCCCGAGCAGGAATACGAGCTGAACGATCTTCGCATGTCGAAAGAGTCCCAGCCGCTGTTCGACGCCGTGAAGCGGCACATCGCCGAGAACGTCGAGCCGATCGCCGAGGAGTTCGCGCGGCTGGGCGAAGAACAGCAGAAGAAGGACCGCTGGAGCTGGCACCCGCGCCAGCTTGAGCTTCTGGAAGGCGCGAAGAACAAGGCCAAGGCCTCGGGCCTGTGGAATTTCTTCCTGCCCCACTCCGAGATCGGCCGCGGCCTGACCAATCTCGACTACGCCTATATCGCGGTGGAGCTGGGCAAGCAGATGCTCGCCTCTGAATCGCTGAACTGCTCGGCGCCCGATACCGGCAACATGGAAGTGATCGAGCGGGTCGGCACGGAAGAGCAGAAGAAGAAGTGGCTGACGCCGCTGCTGAACGGCGAGATCCGTTCCGCCTATGTGATGACCGAGCCGAATGTCGCCTCGTCCGACGCCAAGAACGTTTCGACCCGCGCCGAACTGGTGGGCGACGAGTGGGTGATCAACGGCGAGAAGTACTACATCTCCGGCGCCGGCGACCCGCGCTGCAAGATCCTCATCGTGATGGTGAAGACCAGCCCCGACGCGCCGCCGCAGTTCCAGCAGTCGCAGATCCTGGTACCCAAGGACACGCCCGGCGTCGAGATCATCGGCCCGATGCATGTGTTCGGCGAAGACCACGCGCCGCAGGGCCACATGCATATGCGCTTCAACAATGTGCGCGTACCCAAGGAAAACATGCTGCTGGGTGAAGGCCGCGGCTTCGAAATCTCGCAGCTGCGCCTCGGGCCGGGCCGCATCCACCATTGCATGCGCTCGATCGGCCAGGCCGAAAAGGCGCTGGACCTGATGGTGAAGCGCGGCACCAGCCGCGTCGCGTTCGGCAAGCCGCTGGTTCAGCTCGGCGGCAATCTGGAGAAGATCTCGCGCGCGCGCATCGACATCGAGGCCATGCGCCTGATGGTGCTCAAAGCCGCCCGCGCGATGGACGTTCTGGGCAACCGCGAAGCCCGCGTGTGGGTTTCGATGGTGAAGGCGATGGTGCCGGAGCGGGTGTGCACGATCATCGACGAGGCGATCCAGATCCACGGCGCGACCGGCATTTCGGAATGGACCCCGCTTGCCAAGATGTACACCAACATGCGTCACCTCCGCTTCGCGGACGGTCCGGATGAAGTGCACCACATGGTGGTCGGCCGCGCCGAGCTGACGCGCCACTAAGCGATCAAGATCGAGGAATGGACGGCCGGGTCAGCGATGACCCGGCCGTTTTCTATTCCGCGTTCCGCTTGGCGCGGAGCTTCGCCCAATAGTCTAGCCGCTTGGCAATCTCACGCTCGAAGCCGATGTCCTTTGGGCTATAGAGCGCCGGGCGCTCCATGCCGTCCGGAAAGTAGTTCTGGCCCGAGAAGCCATCTTCGGCGTCGTGGTCGTAATTGTAGCCCGTGCCGTAGCCCTCGTTCTTCATGAGCTTTGTCGGCGCATTGAGGATGTGCTTGGGCGGCATGAGCGAGCCGGTCGCCTTGGCCGCGGCGCGGGCGGCGCCATAGCCCTTGTAGAGCGCGTTCGATTTGGGCGCGGTCGCGCAATAGACGAGCGCCTCGGCGATGGCGAGTTCGCCTTCCGGACTACCGAGAAAATCGTAGGTGTCCTTGGCGGCCGTCGCGATGACGAGGGCCTGTGGATCGGCGAGGCCGATATCCTCCACAGCCATACGGATGATGCGGCGCATCAGATAGAGCGGCTGTTCGCCGCCGGCCAGCATGCGCGCGAACCAGTAGAGCGCGGCGTCCGGATCGGAGCCGCGTACCGATTTGTGGAGCGCGGAGATGAGATTGTAGTGCTCCTCGCGGTCCTTGTCGTAGACGGGCGCGCGCTTCTGCACGACCTCGGCGAGGCCCGAGGGCGAGAGCGGCGCGACTGTCTTCAGTGCGAGCAGTTCTTCGGCGAGGTTGAGCAGATAGCGGCCGTCACCATCGGCCATGGCGACGAGGGCCTCGCGGGCAGCGGCATCGAGCGGGAGCTTGGTGCCGGTAACGGCCTCGGCGCGGGCGAGGATGGCTTCCAGCGCAACGTCGTCGAGGCGTTTGAGCACCAGCACCTGACAGCGCGAGAGAAGCGCGGCGTTCAACTCGAAGCTGGGATTCTCGGTGGTCGCGCCGATGAGGACGATGGTGCCGTCCTCCATCACCGGCAGGAACGCGTCCTGCTGGCTGCGGTTGAAGCGGTGGATCTCGTCGACGAAGAGCAGTGTGCCCTGCCCGCCCCGGCGCTTGGCGCGGGCAGTTTCGAACAACTTCTTGAGGTCCGCGACGCCGGAGAAGATGGCGCTGATCTGGACGAAATCGAGCTTTGTCGCCTTGGCGAGCAGGCGGGCGATGGTGGTCTTGCCGGTGCCCGGCGGACCCCAAAGAATGAGCGAGGTGATGCGCCCTGCCCCGACCATCCGGCCGATGGGACCATCGGCTTTGAGCAGATGGTCCTGGCCGATGACCTCCTGCAGCGATTGCGGACGCAGCCGGTCGGCGAGCGGACGCGGGGCGTCGCTCTCCAGACCGGCGGCGTCGAACAGATCGCTCAGACGTGGACCTCGATCGTGTAGAGGGTACCGGCGCGCTTCACGACGATGCGCCAGCCGCCCGCAGCATCGCCGCCCTTGAGCGCGGTATCCAGCGTGGAGACGGTGTCAATCTTCGCCTCGTTCACCTGGACGATGATGTCGCCGGGGCGGAAGTTGTAGCGGCGGGCGATGGAGCGGCGCTCGGCCCCGAGCACCACGACGCCCGTCATGTCGGGGATGCCGAGTTCGTCGGCATAGGCCGGCGACAGATTGGCGACCTGCGCGCCCTGCATGGGGTTGCGGCCTTCCAGCGTAATGGTCGTGCGGTCGCCATCCGGCGGTGCGGCGAGCGTGACGTCCCATGTCACCCACTGGCCGTCCTTGGGGCCTTCGAGCTTCGCGACCTTGCCGATGCCCGAGGTCGCGATGCGGTAGCGGACGGCGGCGGGGTCGTTCACCTCGAAGCCGTCGATCTTCCAGATGACGTCGCCCGTCTTGATGCCGGCGGCATCAGCCGGGCCGCCGGGATAGACCGAGCGGACGATGACGCCCTGCGGCCTATCGAGGCCGAGCGACGAGGCGATGTCCTGCGTCAACTCCTGCGTTTCGGCGCCAAGCCAGGCGCGGGCGATCTTGCCGCCCTCGCCTGCGCCGTCGATGGTCGCGCGCACCATGTTCGACGGGATCGCGAAGCCGATGCCGATGGAGCCGCCGGAGCGCGAGAAGATCGCGGTGTTGATGCCGATGAGCTGGCCGTCGGCAGTGACGAGCGCGCCGCCGGAATTGCCGGGGTTGATGGCCGCGTCAGTCTGGATGAACGACTGATAGTCGGAGATGCCGACATTGGTGCGCGCGACGGCGGACACGATGCCGAGCGTCACGGTCTGACCGACACCGAACGGATTACCGATGGCGAGCACGAGATCGCCGACCTCAGCCGCGTCGCTGTCGCGCATGGCGACGCTGGGGAGTTTCTCGCCTTTGGTGTCAACTTTCAGGAGCGCGATGTCGGTGCGCGGATCGGCGAGCTGCACCTTGGCCTCGAACTCGCGGCGGTCGGAGAGAACGACGATCAGCTCGTCCGCGCCGTCGATGACGTGGTTGTTTGTGACGATGAGGCCATCGTCGCGGACGATGACGCCCGAGCCCAGCGAGTTCTGGGTGCGGTCCTGCTGAGGACCGTAAAACTCCTCGTAGAAGGGATCGCCCGCATAGGGGTTCCGCACGATGGTCTTGGCGTAGACGTTCACGACCGCCGGCGCGACGCGCTTCACGACGGGCGCGAAGGTGGCCGAAAGCTCGCCTGCGGTTTCGGGCGGCGGGGCTTCCGGCGGCGGCAGCGCGTCCTGCGCGAGGACGGAGGCAGCGAGAAAGCCGGCGAAGATGGGGGCGAGAAAGGCGCGCATGAACACCATCAGGGTTGGGACGGAACTATAACGCACTCGGCTCGCCAAGGATGCCAGTCACGCCCGGTTGAGGTGCATGACAACGAAAAAGGCGGCTCATGAGAGCCGCCTCTAAAACTCATTCGATTACCAGCGTGCGGATAAATCCGCTTAGCCTCTGCGCCTCATTCAGACTCAGCGTTAAAGGCAGTGTTATGGTCGCGCTAAGGTCCGATCTGAGCGGGTACTCATAAGTCCGCATAGAGTTCGTCGGTGAGGGTTGCAGTTGTTCGCCCGTTTTGTCCGGTGCCTGATGACCATTGGCTGCGATGCCTTTGGCTGCCCCACCAATAGCCTTGACGCCAAGCGTGAATTGGAGCCGCGTTTCCTGACCCTTACGGCCGTTCCAAAAACGTCCACACCCGAGTTCGGCAAGTTCCTTGAAGACCCTAATCACTTCATTTCGGCCTAATCCCGTTTGCTGCATTGCCTCCGAAACTTCGATAACACCCAAACGACGCTCCCGACTGGCGAATGAATCCAATATCAACCTCGCAGCAGCATCCCTTCGATACATCGCAACAAGTTCGTTCGCCAAAGTCTTAGAGATATCATTGTTCATAAAATACACCTCCCAGCTTAATCGGCCACCTTAACGGTGTATGATGGATATATGGGCTCCCTTAGAGGGCGTCAAGACAAAAAAAGGGGCGACTCTCGCGAGCCGCCCCTTTCCTATCTTGCTGCGCCGAGAGGCTTACGCCGCTTCGGCGTCCTCGCGGACTTCCACCGGACCGGAGTCCTTGCCCTTGGCAGTGACATCGCGCTCGACGAACTCGACGATCGCCATCGGGGCGGCGTCGCCGAAGCGGATGCCGGCCTTGAGGACGCGGATGTAGCCGCCCGAGCGAGCCGCATAGCGCGGGGCCAGCACGTCGATGATCTTGGCAGCCGACGCCGCGTCGCCGATCTCGGCGATCAGTTGACGGCGGGCGGCAAGACGGGTCTTGTCGTTCGCGCGCTTGGCGACGGTGATGAGCTTCTCGACGATCGGACGGATTTCCTTCGCCTTCGGAAGGGTCGTCTTGATCTGCTCGTGCTTCACCAGAGCGGCGGCCATGTTGGCGAACATGGCGGCGCGGTGAGCGTGAGTGCGGTTGAGCTTGCGGCCCGAATTTCCGTGGCGCATGGCCTTAAGTCTCTTTTCTTAGAACTGGTCTTCGTAACGCTTGGCGAGATCGTCGATGTTCTCGGGCGGCCAGCCGGGCACTTCCATGCCGAGATGGAGACCCATATTGGCGAGAACTTCCTTGATCTCGTTGAGCGACTTGCGGCCGAAGTTCGGGGTGCGGAGCATCTCGCCTTCGGTCTTCTGGATGAGGTCGCCGATATAGACGATGTTGTCGTTCTTCAGGCAGTTGGCCGAACGGACCGAGAGCTCGAGCTCGTCGACCTTCTTCAGCAGCGCCGGATTGAACGCGAGTTCAGGCTTCGGCTCGTCCTTCTTGGCTTCCGCCGGCTCTTCGAAGCCGATGAACGTGCCGAGCTGGTCGACGAGGATGCGGGCCGCGAGGCCGACAGCCGTCTCAGCCGAGAGGGCGCCGTTGGTTTCGACCTGCATGGTCAGCTTGTCGTAGTCGAGGATCTGGCCCTCGCGGGTGTTCTCGACCTTGTACGAGACCTTGCGGACCGGCGAGAACAGGCTGTCGACCGGGATGAGGCCGATCGGCGCGTCTTCGGGACGGTTCTTCTCGGCCGGGACATAGCCCTTGCCCGAGGTCACGGTGAACTCGATGCGGATCGAGGCGCCCTGGTCCAGCGTGCAGAGCACGAGGTCCGGGTTCAGGATCTCGACATCGGCGACCGGCGTGATCTGCGAGGCCTTCACTTCGCCCGGGCCGGTGGCGCGGAGCGTCAGGCGCTTCACGCCCTGGTCGGCCGGCATCTTGATCGCCAGCGACTTCACGTTGAGCACGATGTCGGTCACGTCCTCGCGGACGCCCGGGATCGACGAAAATTCATGCAGCACGCCGTCGATCTGGATCGACGTGACGGCGGCGCCCTGAAGCGACGACAGCAGGATGCGGCGCAGCGCGTTGCCGAGCGTGAGGCCGAAGCCCCGCTCCAGCGGCTCGGCGACCATGCTGGCCGACGAGTTGCCGCCATGGCCCGTCTCAACGACGAGCTTGGCGGGCTTGATCAGGTTCTGCCAATTGGCCTGGACCACGGGCGACTCCAATTCGGAAAACTAAAAGAGCGAAGCAGCCAGATCAGACGCGGCGGCGCTTCGGCGGACGGCAGCCATTGTGCGGAATGGGCGTGACGTCACGGATCGAGGTGATCGTGAAGCCGGTCGCCTGCAGCGCGCGGAGCGCCGACTCGCGGCCCGAACCCGGACCCGACACTTCGACTTCAAGCAGCTTCACGCCGTGTTCGGCAGCCTTGCGGCCAGCATCTTCGGCGGCCATCTGGGCGGCGTACGGGGTCGACTTGCGCGAACCCTTGAAGCCCATCGTGCCAGCCGACGACCACGAGATCGCGTTGCCCTGGGCATCGGTGATCGTGATCATCGTGTTGTTGAACGAGGCCACCACGTGGGCAACGCCCGAAGTGATGTTCTTGCGCTCTTTACGACGAACGCGCGTCTTCTTCTCGACCATGGCCTAGCCCTTACTTCTTCTTGCCGGCGATCGCCTTCGCAGGACCCTTGCGGGTGCGGGCGTTCGTGTGCGTGCGCTGACCGCGCACCGGCAGGTTCTTGCGGTGACGGAGGCCGCGATAGCAGCCGAGGTCCATCAGGCGCTTGATGTTCATCGCCGTCTCGCGGCGCAGGTCGCCCTCGACCACGTAGTCGCGGTCGATGATCTCACGGATCTGAATGACTTCGGCATCCGAGAGCTGGTTCACGCGGCGCGTCTCGTCGATGCGCAGCTGCTCGCAGATCGCGGCCGAGTGCTTCGGCCCGATGCCATGGATGTAACGGAGCGCGATGTGAACGCGCTTGCCCGTCGGAATGTTCACGCCAGCGATACGCGCCACCGTCAGTCTCCTAGTTGTCTGTCCGGCATGGCCGAACGCTAAAGCGGAACCCGCGACCAGTGGCGCTAAAGGCCACAAATCGCCTGTTCCGGGCGCCAGAGTCGGGGGTTCAAAATTGAGCGGCGGAGTATACTCAGGCAACCCCCGCCGTCAACGCGATTCCTTAAGAAAATCCGTAGCTAAACGGCCTCCAAAATGGCGGAAATCTGGGCCGCGACGGTTTCAACCGCCTGCATCCCATCCACCGTCTTTAGAAGACCCTTGTTCCTGTAGTGCGCGATCAGCGGGGCCGTATCGCGGTGATACTTGGCGAGTCGGTTCGGAAACACGTCCGGCCGGTCGTCCGAGCGCACTTCACGGCCGGCCGCCTCGTTCTCCGCAGCCCGGTGCGCAATGCGCTGAATGAGGATGTTGTCGTCGACCTCGAGCTGGATCACGACGTCCAGCTTGGAACCGCGTCCGGCCAGGAGCTCGTCCAGGGCGTCGGCCTGCACCGCCGTACGCGGAAAGCCATCGAACAGGGCGCCCTTGGCGCAGTCCGGGTCGGCCAGACGGTCGGCGATGATACCGATGACCACGGCATCGGGAACCAGGTCACCACGATCCATGATGGCCTTGGCCTGACGGCCGACCGGCGTATCGGCAGCGATGGCGGCGCGGAGCATCTCGCCCGTCGACAGCTGCTTGAGACCATGGGAGGCCTCAAGGCGCTGAGCCTGGGTCCCCTTCCCCGCCCCCGGCGGGCCCAGCAGGATGAGGTTCATCGCCGCGCGCCCTTCAGGCGGGACTTCTTGATCAGTCCCTCATACTGGTGGGCGAGAAGGTGGCTCTGCACCTGGGCGACCGTGTCCATGGTGGTGCTGACAAGGATCAGCAGCGAGGTGCCGCCGAAGTGCCAAGCAAAGCCCTGACCATAGGCGTTGAGGATGAACTCCGGCACCAGGCAGACGCCGACCATGTAGATCGCGCCAACGGCGGTCAGGCGGGTCAGGACGTAGTCGATATAGTCGGCGGTGCGCTTGCCGGGACGAATGCCGGGAATGAAGCCGCCATACTTCTTCAGGTTGTCAGCCGTATCGACCGGATTGAAGACGATCGCGGTGTAGAAGAAGCAGAAGAAGACGATCAGCAGTCCGTACAGCGCCATATAGAGCGGCTGGCCGTGATTGAGATAGATTGCGACCGTCTGCAGCCATTCCGGCGCGTCCTGCTGGAACTGCAGGAAGGTCAGCGGCAGGAGCAGCAGCGACGAAGCGAAGATCGGCGGGATGACGCCGGCCGTGTTGATCTTCAGCGGCAGATGCGAGGATTCACCGCCCGTCTGACGGTTCTGGCTGACCTGTCGTTTGGGGTACTGCACCAGAAGACGGCGCTGCGCCCGCTCGACATAGACGATGACGCCAATCGTCGTGATCAGGATCGCGAAGAAGAGGATGATGCCGAACGGCGAGACCGAGCCGTTACGGCCGGATTCGAACACCTGGTAGAAGGCGCCCGGATAGGCCGCGACGATGCCGGAGAAGATGATCAGCGAGATGCCGTTGCCGACGCCGCGCGAGGTGATCTGTTCGCCCAGCCACATCAGGAACATCACGCCGCCGGTCAGCGTGATGACCGTCGAGGCGAGGAAGAACGGACCCGGGTTGAGGACGACGCCCGAATTCTGGAGACCGGCGCCGATGCCGAAGACCTGGATCGCCGCGAGCACCACCGTGCCCATGCGGGTGTACTGATTCAGCGCCTTGCGGCCCGCCTCGCCTTCCTTCTTCAGCGCTTCGAGCCGCGGCGACACGGTCGCCAGCAACTGAACGATGATGGAGGCCGAGATGTACGGCATGATGCCGAGGGCGAAAATCGCCATGCGGCCGACGGCACCGCCGGCCAGCATGTTGAAGATGCCGAGAATGCCCTGAGCCTGACCGTCGAACGCCGACTTGAACGCCGCCGGGTCGATGCCAGGCATCGGGATATAGGTGCCGATGCGGAAGACGATCAGCGCGCCAAGCGTGAACCAGATACGCTGACGCAGCTCGGTCGCCTTCGCGAACGAGGAGAAATTCAGGTTCGCGGCAAGTTGCTCGGCGGCGGACGCCATTTAATCGCTCCCTGAGCCGCCGGGCAGCGCCCGGCGGATGTCCGATTAGGCGGCGGTGCCCGAACGCTCGGCCCGGCGCTTGGCCGAGTCGACGCGACGCTGCTGACGCTTGCCGATCGGCTTGCCGACGCGGCCCTTGTTCTCAGGCTTCGCCTTGACGCCGGTGACCGTCACCTTGCCGCCCGCCTTCTCGACCGCCGCGATGGCGGCCGCCGAAGCGTGAGCGACTTCGAAGGAGACATTGGTCTTCAGCTCGCCGCGCGCAAGGAGGCGAACGCCGTCCTTCGACTTGGCAACGAGGCCCGCCGCGTTGAGCGCCGCCGCGTTCAGAACGCCATCGGCCTTCAGGCGGCCGGCGTCGATCGCCTGCTGCACGTCGCCAACATTCACGGCCACGAAGTCGCGGGCGAAGATGTTGTTGAAGCCGCGCTTCGGCATACGCATGTGCAGCGGCATCTGGCCGCCTTCGAAGCCGTGAATGGCGATACCCGAACGGGCCTTCTGGCCCTTCACGCCCTTGCCGGACGTCTTGCCCTTGCCCGAGCCGATGCCGCGGCCGAGGCGCTTGGAGCGCTTGTGCGAGCCGGGCTGGCCCTTGAGTTCATTGAGGTTCATGGCGTTCAGCCTTCAACTTTC
>VFQQ010005824.1_pt1 | contig 10014 bp, 9 predicted proteins | sample 3512341 | NCBI WGS metagenome assembly VFQQ01 (sample SAMN10412373, study PRJNA504923) | tailings metagenome | isolation source: Relicate 2 Philex TSF1 revegetated site | place: Philippines: Tuba, Benguet | collected 2017-08-29
AGGAATTCCTGCAGTTCCTGCGTGCCGGGCTTGTCCAGAATGTCGGGCGGGCCCATCTCCCACACCTTGCCGTGGTGCATGAAGACCACCTGATCGGCGATGCGGCGCGCGAAGTTCATCTCGTGCGTCACCATCACCATGGTCATGCCGTCTTCGGCCAGGCGCTCGATCACGCGCAACACCTCGCCCGTGAGCTGGGGGTCGAGCGCCGAGGTCACCTCGTCGAACAACATCACCTTGGGCTGCATGGCCAGTGACCGGGCAATGGCGGCGCGCTGCTGCTGCCCCCCCGACAGCTGTTCGGGATAGGCGTCGAACTTCTCCGACAGCCCGACCTGTTCCAGACATTGGCGCGCCAGAGCATCGGCCTGCGCGCGCGGCATCTTCTTGACGCTGCGTGGCGCCAGCATGATGTTCTCTGCGATCGTGAGGTGCGGGAAGAGGTTGTAGCTCTGGAACACGATGCCCACGTCGAGGCGCAGCTGGCGCAGGTCCAGCTTCGGGTCGGTGAGGTCGTGGCCGCACACGCGGATATGGCCGCGGTTCACGCGCTCCAGGCGATCGATGCAGCGCAAGGCGGTGCTTTTGCCCGAGCCGGAGCGGCCGATGAGCACGGTGACACCGCCTCGCTCGACCTGAAAGCTCACGCCCTTGAGCACCTCCACATCGCCGAAGCGCTTGTGCACGTCGCGCAGGGTCACGATCTCGCCGCCACTGGTAGGAGCGGCTGCAGGTTGGGTTGACTGGGTCATGGCCGTGGCTTGTTCCATGGTTGGTGCCTGTCTCACGCCGTGCGCACGCCGCGCGACATGCGCGCTTCCAGCCGGCGGCTGAGCACGGACAGCGGATAGCACAGGAGGAAATAGATCAGCGCCACCACCGTGAAGGTAATGAATGGCTGGAAGGTGGCGTTGTTGATGAGCTGGCCCGCGCGGGTCAGGTCGACGAAGCTCACCGCCGAAGCGAGCGAGGTGTTCTTGACGATCTGCACCATGAAGCCCACGGTGCCCGGCGTGGCATTGCGGATCGCCTGCGGAACGATCACCTTGAACATGCGCTGCGCCGAGCTGAGCGCCAGGCATTCGGCGGCTTCCCACTGGGCACGGGGCACCGCCTGGATGCTGCCGCGCCAGAACTCACCCAGGTAGGCGCCGACCCAGACCGTCATGGACAGCGTGGCGGCCAGCAGGGGCGACACCGGCACACCGAGTGCCGGCAGACCGAAATAGCCCACGAACATGAGCACCAGCAGCGGAACCCCCTGCACGACCTGGATGTAGGCCGCGGCCAGGCCCCGCAGCCACGCGAAGCGCGAGACGCGACAGAGCGCGATGAGCAAACCCATCAGGCCGCCGCCGATGAAGGCACACAGCGAGAGGACGATGGTCCACAGCGCACCCTGCAGAAGGAACTGGACGTGAATCAGGCCGAAGGTAGGCATGGCGTGGACCTTTACAGCGGGGTGCCCAGACGGCGTCGGCGCGGAAAGACCAGCAGGCCCAGCAGCCAGAAGGCCAGCCGCATGATCAGCGCCAGCCCGAAGTAGATGACGCCGATGGTGACGTAGGTCTCCATCGGCCGGAACGACGCGCCCTGGATGTAGTTGGCGTTGCCCGTGAGTTCGGCCACCGAGATCTGCGAGGTGATGGACGAGGCCAGCATCAGCAGGATGAACTGGCTGGTGAGCGAGGGGTAGACGCGCTCGACGGCCGGGCGCAGCACCACATGCCAGTAGATCTGCAAGCGCGACAGGCCCAGGCACTCGGCGGCCTCCCATTGCCCGGCGTGCACCGAGTTGAAACCGGCGCGCATGATCTCGCCGGTGTAGGCGCCGACGTTGATCGTCAACGCGATGATGGCCACGGTGAAGGCGTCCAGGGTGAGGCCGATCGAGGACAGCCCGAAGAACACCAGGAAGATCTGCACCAGGAACGGCGTGTTGCGGATCGCCTCCACATAGACCGTGCACACGCGGGCCAGCCAGCGCGAGCTGGAGTTGCGGCCGACCGCACACAGCGTGCCGATGACGAAACCACAGAGAGTGGCCGCTGCCGCGAGCTTGAGCGTCATCAGCGCGCCGTCCAGCAGCATGGGCCAACGCTCGAAGATGGGCATGAAGTCCAGCGTCACGCTTGTGTCTCCTCGGTGGTTTCGGGATCGGTGGCTCAGCCGGCCACCGCCGGCGCCTTGCGGTCGCCGAACATCAGGCCCGCGGCCCTGAAGCCACCGTCCACATTGAGGGTGTGGCCCTGCACGTAGCGGGCTTCGTCGGAGCACAGGAACACCGCGGCGTCGCCGATCTCTTCGGGCGTTCCGTAGCGAACCATGGGCACCAGGTAGTTGTAGGCGGAACGCGTGGCCGCGTCGTGCGCGGTCGCGGCCATCTCGGTCTCGATGGCACCGGGCGCGATGTTGTTCACGTTGATGCCGTGCGGCGACAGCTCCACCGCCATCACCTTGGTCAGCAGCTCCAGGCCGGCCTTGGCCGCGCCGTAGGCACCACGGCCGTTGCCACCGCGCTGCCCGGAGAGCGACGCGATGTTGATGATCTTGCCGCCCTGCCCTTGCGCCACCATGCGCTTGGCACAGGCCTGCGCCACGATGAAGGCACCGGTGAGGTTGATGGCGATGGTGCGGTTCCAGTTCTCCAGCGTGATGTCCAGAAACGGCGTGTTGCCGCCGATGCCGGCGTTGTTGATGAGGATGTCGAGCCGGCCGAGCTGGGTGGTGATGTCCTTGAGCAAGGTGTCCACCGAGCGCGCGTCGGCCACGTCGACCACGAAGCCCTGGGCCTGCGCGCCGGACTCGCGCAACCGGGCCGCGGCGGCATTGGCGCCTTGCGCATTGATATCGGCGATGGCGATGACGGCGCCCTGGCGCGCCAGGGCGGTGGCGATGGCAAAGCCGATGCCGCGTGCGCCGCCGGTGATGAGGGCGATTTTTCCTTGCAGTCTCATGGGATGTCCTGTGAGGTGGGTGGGTGGCGTCAGCGTTTGTCTCTGACGGCCGAGAAGAAGTCGGTGGCGCCGGTCTGGCCGCCCTTCAGGGCGATCTCCAGGCCGTCGATGGCGGGGTCGGGCGAGTGGGCGCGGCACAGGGGCACGCCGGGCGACAGCGGTGCGATGGCGGTCAGGGCGTCGATGCCCAGGCGCGACGCCGCGTGGCTGGAGGTGTCGCCGCCCGAGATCACGACGCGGCGCAACTCACACTGGCGCACCAGCGCATTGAGGATGTCGCCGAGCGCAGCGCCGAGCCGGTCGTTCACCGTGGCCATGGGTGTGCCGCTGGCCTGCACGGCCTCGCGGAACGCAAGCACCCTTGGATCGTCAGGGCCGCTCGCGGTGAACACCAGCGGATCGCGGCCGCTCTCGATCGCTTCGCGGGCCAGCCGCGTGACGCGCTGCACCTCCGCGGCCAGTGACGCTTCGTCGGTCGCAAGCCGCGCGTCCAACGCGATCGGCTCGAAGCCATGCGCGCCCGCGTGCCGGATCTGCGCGGCGGTGATGGGCGACACCGAACCCGAGACGGCGGCGATGCGATCCACTTTTGCACAAGCGCCCGCGGCCGAGGTGTCGGGAATCAGGCCGGCCGCGCGCCAGTGCGCCACCAGCGCCTGCTCCACGCCTTGCGAACCGATCACGAACCGGGGCGATGCGCCGGGCGCCGCCCAGATGAGCCGGCCGGCCTCGCGCAGGGTTTCCAGGTCCAGCACGTCCAGCGACACGATGGCCGCACCCTGGGCGATTTCCTGCGCCAGTTGTGCGTCGGCCCCGCCGCGCTTCATGGTGGCGAAGTCCACCAGCCCCACGCGCAGATCGGTCTGCGCAGCCAGGTGGCGGCCCAGGTCGGCTTCGTGCATGGGCGTGGTCGGGTGCACCGACATCGTGGGGTGGCGGTCGAGCCGATAACCCACGCCCTGCGCATGCGCGAACAGGTTGCCGAAGGCCTGGAAGCGGCCCATGCCGGGGTCGGACACCACCAGTGGAACCCAGCCCCCGAAGCGCCGCTGGCCGATTTCGGCGGCACGCCCGATGTTGCCGATGTGCGGGGCGGAGTCGAAGGTCGAGCAGACCTTGTAGTGAACCACCGGCGCCCCGATGGCGGCGAGCGTGTCGAACACCGGTGGCAGGTGCTCGTCCATCCAGGCGGGTGGGCGCGAGCGGGCCACACCCGCAATGCCGATGGCGCGGTGGTGGGCGAAGCGGGCCAGGCGCTCAGGTGTGGGTGGCGCGAGAAACAGGATGGTTTGCAGACCGGCGAAGGCCAGCACCTCCATCGCGGCGGAAGAGCCGGTGAAGTCGTCGCCGTAGAAGGCCACGAGCGGGCCTTCGGGGAGCGCACGGCCGCCCTCGTTCATGCCGTGGCCCCCAGCGCCGTCTGCAGTGCCGGGTGCGTGCGCGCGTAGTCGGCCTGCGGCACACCCTGCAGCGCGGCGTCCCAGGCCTCGCGCAGCGCGCTCACGCCTGCGCCCGGCCCGCCCGGGTGGGCCAGGATGCCGCCCCCGGCCGTGACGATCAAATCCGTGGTGTTGACGGCCGCGTAGGTGCCCGGCACCTGGGCAACGCCCTGACCCGAAGAGAACACCGGCATCACGGTGCAGGGCCGGGTGGCGAACATCGGTTCCATGCAGGAGCGCGCCGATTCGATGACGCTTTCATCGGGCTCGGAAAACTTGTTGACCAGCCCGTTGACGTGCATGTGGTCTGCGCCGGCCAGTCGCCAGAACTTGCTCCAGGCGGCGAACGACCAGCCCAGCAGTGGGTGACGCGACAGATAACCCCAGCCGTTGCGGTGGGCATGGATGGGCAACTGGGAAAACTTCGACAACTCGATCATGCCCACCAGCCCCACCGAGTTGAGACTGGCCATGAGACAGGTCGCGCCCTGCTTGAGCAACAGGTCGTGGCGCCGCTTCATTTCGTCGAGGTCGCCGGTGAGGTTGAACGCGTACATGGGCTTCTTGCCGGTGCGGTCGGCGCACTGGTTGATCTCGCGCATCACGGCCGTCACACGGTCATTGAACGGGCAGTTGGGGCCGTCGGCCTGCAACTCGTCGTCCTTGATGAAATCGATGCCGGCTTCGCAGAGCCGGGCCACCAGTGTGGCCGTGTCCTCGGCAGAGAACCCGACGCTGGGCTTGATGATGGTGCCGATCAGGGGCCGCCCGTGCACGCCCGCCAGGCGCCGCGTGCCTTCCACGCCGAACTTCGGCCCGGGGTAAGCCGCGGCAAAGGGCTCGGGCAGCCGGATGTCCAGCAGGCGCAGGCCGCTCACCTGCCGCAGCTCGAAGAGGTTGCCGGCCACGGTGGCCATGAGGTTGGGCAGGGAGGGGCCCATCGTCGCCAAGGGCCACGACAGCGTGAGCCGGGCGCGCGTCAGGCGCTCGTTGTCCGGTGTGGGGTGGGCCGTGGGCAACGCGCGCTGGCCGGTGAAACGGTCGATCACCTCCAGCTTCACCACACGCGCTGCCGCGCGCTCCAGCAGCTCGGGGGTTTCACCCGGCACACGAACAAAGGTGCCGCTGGATTGCTCCCCGGCAATGGTGGCCGCCGTGCGCTCGGGATCGTCCGGTGTCTCGAGGAGGTAGTCCGCTTCTATACGGTGCTGTTGCATGGCGTTTCCAGGGGGCGATGGGGTGTGCCGGACGGCGGGCGCACGGCGCGCCCGCGGTGCGCGACTTACTGCAGGAATTCGGCGGGCACGTCCACGCCGTGGTGTTTGCGGTAGAGCGCATTGAGCTTGCCGCTCTTGGCGTTGGCCGCAATCCATTCGTTGAGCTTGGCCAGCAAGGCAGGCTCACCCTTCTTCACGCCCATGGCGATCGGGAACTGCTTGATCACCAGCTTGGCTTCAAAAGGCTTGCCCTGCGAGCGTTGGTTGATGGCCTTCATTTGCGGGTCGCCCAGGCCCACGTAGGTCGCCTGCCCGGAAATGGCCGCCGTGATGACGGTGGCATCGTCATCGAAACGCACGACGTTGAGCCCCAGGGCCGACGCCTTCGCCGTCAGCTCAACGTCCTGCATGGTGCTGCGCACCACCGCGATCGACTTGCCCTTCAGGTCGCCCCAGTCCTTCACGCTCTTGTCGGCCACCGGGGCGATCACGGTCGTGCGGATGAAGGAATAAGGCTTGGTGAAGTCCACCACCTTGGCGCGCTCCTCGGTCACGGAGAGCGAGGAGATGACCACGTCGGCCTTGTCGGTGTTGAGGTTGGGAATGCGCGTCGGCCCGGTGGTGTTGATGAACTCGATCTCCACGCCCCAGTCGGCGGCCAGGGCGCGCGCCACCTCGACGTCCGAGCCCGTGGGCTGCATGCTGCCGTCCATCATGCCGAACGGGGGAATGCCCATGTCCGTGGCCACGCGGATTTTTTTCTTCGCCTGGATGTTGGACAGCGCGTCAGCGTGCGCGGGCAGCGAAACGAGCGCGCCCAGCGCGATCGACAGGGCGACGGTGAAGTGACGGCGATTGAGTTTCATGCTTGTCTCCGATGTAGTGCAGCCGGGATTGGCTGTCAGTTGCGCTCACACCCGCAAAAGATTTCAGGGTTAACCCTTGAGTTTTTTGCATTCGCCGGGAATCATTGCAGTTGACGTGGAAAATCCGGTGAGCGTGGGGAAAGTCTAGGCAACAAGCCCCGCGCTGAACATTCCATTTTTCCGGCACGAGGTGTGAGTTTTCATGACAGGCAAGAAGTCAGCGCCCGTGGATGAACCCCGAGCCAGACTGCCGCTGAATGCGCTGCGGGCTTTCGAGGCCTCGGCCCGGCTCGGCTCGATGAGCGCCGCTGCCGGGGAGCTCTGCGTCACGCACGGCGCCATCAGCCGGCACGTGCACGCGCTGGAAGACCAGTTCGGCATACCGCTGCTGCACCGCCTGCCGCGCTCGGTGACCACCACCGCCGAGGGCGGCGCGCTCGCGGGCCAGTTGACGGAAGCGTTTCGCCTCATGCAGGAAGCGGTGGCCCGCCTGGCCCCGGGGCGCCTCACGCTTTCCTGCTCGGCCACCATCATGATGAAGTGGCTGATACCCAAGCTGAGCGAATTCAAGCGCCGCCACCCGGAGGTCGAGGTTCACCTCAACATGAGCCATGGCGAAGTGGACTTCGTGCGAGACAAGATCAGCCTCGCGATTCGAACGAGCATGCAGCGCCCGCCTCAGGATGTCGTCATCGAGCCGCTGCTGCGCGAGCGCATCGGCCCGGTGTGCCACCCGAGGTACGTGGAAAGCGTGGGCATCTCGTCGGTGGCTTCGCTCCAGCGCGCGCGAATACTCGACACCGCCACCCGGCCCAACGCGTGGGCCGAATGGGCCACGCAGATGAACTGCGGCGACGTCGGGCTCACCGCGCACGAACGCTATGAACACTTCTACCTCGTGATCGAGGCCGCCTCATCGCAACTGGGTGTGGCGCTCGCTCCGCACTACGTGGTGGAAAAGGAAATCGAAACGGGCCAGCTCGTCGCGCCCTTCGGCTTCATCGACAGCCCGCACACGCTCAACCTCTGGATCGCGCCCCATGAAAGGCTGCGGGAAGACGTCAGGCAGCTGGCGTCGTGGATCAGGACGCACATGAAGCAAAAAGGAAGCGCTTCCGTTTGAGCCGAGATCTCAACCCGGCCGCACCCTTCGCACCCGCGCGAAGTCGATGAACGCGCGCAGCGCCGCCGGCACATGGCGCTGCCGGGGGAAGTACAGAAAGGGTTGCCCGATGCCGGGTGACCAGTCTTCCAGCAAACGCACCAGCGCCCCGCTCTCGATCTCGCGCAGCGCGTAGTGTTCGTTCACGTAGGCGATGCCCACCCCGGCCACCGCGGCGTTGACGGCGATCTGCGCGTCGTTCACGGTGAGTGGGCCATCCGGGGTGAGGCGCACGGTGCGACCCTTGCGGCGGAACACCCATTCCAGAAAACCCGCGCCCTGGAAGCGGCGGCGGATGCAGGGGTGCTCGTTCAGTTCGGCCGGCGTGGCGGGTGCGGGCCGGTGGCTCAGGTAACCGGGCGAGGCCACCACGGCGTAGCGCTGTGGCGGGCCGATGGGCACGGCCACCGAATCCTGCTGCAGGTCGTTCTCGAAGCGCACGCCGGCGTCGTAGCCGCTTTGCACGATGTCGATCTTGGCGGCCTCGGCCACCAGTTCCACCTCGACCTGCGGGTGCTGCTGCAGGAACCGCGCCACCAGCGGCGCCAGCAGGAACTGCGCGACCGGTGCGGGTGCGTTGATGCGCAGGCGGCCGATGGGTGTGCCGCGGTGAGCGTTGACCTGCTCGACCGCGCCGCGGATGCGATCGAGTGCTGGCGCCACCGGTTCAAGCAGTTGTTCACCCGCGGCGGTGAGCGCCACGCTGCGCGTCGTGCGGCGCAGCAGCTCCACGCCCAGCTCGGTTTCCAGGCGGCGAACGATCTGGCTCATGAGCGCGGGCGACACGCCGCGCTCCTGCGCGGCGCCACGGAAGCTGCGGTGCCGGGCCACCGCGGCGAAGGCTTCGAGATCGGTCAGTACGGTGCGCGACATTGTTCAGCTCGGCTAAGTAATGTGTACAGCATTGTGCATCTGGTCTTTTGCGGTGGTCTGCCTACGATGCGGGCACCCCCATTCCCGAGGACGCTCACCATGAACCGACGCGACACGCTTCGCCTGGCCACCGCACTGGCCGCGGCACAACCCCTGATGCCCACCTGGGCGCGCACCGCCGCACCGCACTGGACCACCGCCGCCGCGCCCTCGCTGGCCCGCCAGGAGCTCTACCCCGAGGTGCTGGGCGGGCGCATCTATGTGGCCGGGGGGCTGCTGAACCCCAACACCGGCTACTCCGCGCACTTCGAGGCCTACGACCCCACCACCGACCGCTGGACGCGCCTGGCCACGCTGCCCGAAGCGCGCCACCACATCGCACTCGCCGCCGCGGCGGGCCGCATCCACGCCGTGGGTGGCTTCACCGGCGGGTTCCCGAACTGGCGCGCGCAGGCCGAGACCTGGGTCTACGACCCCGCTGCCAACCGCTGGAGCGCGGGCGCCCCCTTGCCCTACCCCTCGGCCGAAGGCGTGTTCGCCGGCATCGAAGGCAGGCTCTACCTGGTGGGCGGCCGCGTGCGGGCGCACGACGACGCACGGCACTTCAACGACCACGCCGACACCGCGCGCGGCGCGGTACTGGACCCGGTCACCGGGCGTTGGTCCGCCATCGCCGACGCGCCCACCGCCCGCAACAGCGCGGCCGCCGCCGTGCTCAACGGCCGCCTGCACGTCGTGGGTGGGCGGCAGGCCTTGCGCCAGCCCGATGGCTCGCTGCGGCAGGTCAACGTGCCCCACCTGGAGGTTTACGACCCCGCCACCGACCGCTGGACCACGCGCGCGCCGATGCCCCTGGCGCAAGGCGGGCTGGCGGCTGCTGCGCATGGCGGGCGCCTGTACGTGTTCGGCGGTGAACAGTGGGTACCCGAGCAGAAGGTGTTCGCCGACGCCTGGGTGTACGACCCGGCCACCGACCGCTGGAGCGCGCTGCCGCCGCTGCCCACGCCGCGCCACGGCCTGGGTGCGGCCACGCTGGGCGATCGCATTCACGTGTTCGGCGGCGGCACCCGCGTGGGCGGCGATTTCGCCAGCACCGTGCACGAGGTGCTGGTGCCCTGAAGGCGCAGCGCCTCAGGCGCCGGACTGCGGTGGCCCGTGGGGTTGCACCAGGGGAATGGAGAAACCCACCCGCGTGACGCCCCCCTGCGATTGCGCCAGCGGTTCGCCACCGTGCATGCGCGCGATGGCGGCCACGATGGCCAGCCCCAGGCCATGCCGCTGACCGCTGTCGCTGCGCGAACTGTCGGCGCGGAAGAAGCGGTCGAAGATGCGCGGCAGATCGGCGGGCCCGATGCCGGCGCCACGGTTCTGCACCAGCAGCGTCACCCGCTCGGGGGTTTCCTGCCCGATCAACACCTCGATGGCGCTGCCCTGCTCGGCGTGCTGCGCCGCGTTCTCGATCAGGTTGGAGATGGCGCGCTGCAACAGCGGTTCGTCGGC
>VFQQ010005826.1_pt1 | contig 10010 bp, 16 predicted proteins | sample 3512341 | NCBI WGS metagenome assembly VFQQ01 (sample SAMN10412373, study PRJNA504923) | tailings metagenome | isolation source: Relicate 2 Philex TSF1 revegetated site | place: Philippines: Tuba, Benguet | collected 2017-08-29
ATTGTGCGTGTGCCCCTGGGCTGGTGGGGCGCGTATGCATGGCTGCCCTTGCAGGAAGCACGTGCCGCAGGCAGCCTGCCGTAGCACCCAAAGCAAGGGGAATGCGATTCACTGCTGCCACTTTACTGCTCTCCATTCCGCAGGGGGCGCTGCCCCGTTTGCCGAGGAGAAGGCCATGGCTCAGCACGCAGCCAAGGAGGGGATTGAGTACGTTCCCATGCAGTGGTCCAAGTGAGCGCTGAACACATTGCGCCGCCCTGCTGTGCCCTGATTGCTGGCTGCGGCATGTGCTCCGGCTGCCGCCCGCATGCTGCCCGCATGCTGCGCTGTGGCCGGGCGGGCGTTGCCGCTGCCGCTGCCGCCATGCTGTGCCGCAGGTCATCGCCAAACTGCAAGCTGATTTGCGCCATACGTCTTCCGTTAATAAACCATTTGCAGGTGGAACATTGCAGACCTTGACAAGACCATGGCCTCCCGGCCGCTGGGCAGCCGCGTGCTGCTGGGGTTCAATGAGGTGCGAAGAAGTTGCAGGGACCAGGGACCTATCAGGGAGCCAGCCGCCAGTTGCATGCAGGCGCCATGCCGGCCCTAAAATAGCACGCATGCAGACATCTTCTGGCCCTGTTGCACGGCCGCTGGTGCAAGTGCACTGACCAGCACATCACCGCACCTGTGCGCGTCAGCCTTTCACCTGGAAGGAGACCAGCCTCGTATGCGGCTGCCAACTTTGCCTGCTGAGGCTGTTTCCTGTGTGCAGCCCAACCACGGCTGGGATCAAGCACATCTCACCGCCAAGGAGGCCGCCACATTCTGGAAGAGCCACATGCAGCCGGTGGCTGACAGGCAAGCATGCATACACTATATCCACCGCCCTGGATTGCCGCTGCGCAGCGCATGCGGCCTGCTGCTTGACCAGCAGCTGCACAGCTTGACCAGCAGCACAGCAGCCATTCCGCTTGCTGCTCGCTTCCGCATAAACAGCAGCAGCACAGCTGAGCGGCAGAGATGCATGCTCCTCTCCTGCCACAGGTATGGCCTGCGCTTGGGCTCACCGGCGGCGGCGCCCTGCGGCAGCAGCGAGTGCATCGAAAAAGACCCCTTCAAATGGCAAGTTGGGCAGGCTGCTGTGCTTGTGCTGAAGTGCATGAAGTGCATGCGACATGCAGCGGCATGCCGTGGTTGTGTGAGCAGCAACAGCTGTCATACCGCCCCTGCCCAGCCGCTCGCCCGCCCAGCCTGCCCGCTGTGGTTCCCCAGCCTACTACACAAAGGCTCAACCCTGCTTTCTTCCTGCTGTTCCAACTGCGGCAGGTGGGACGACTTCTTCAAGGCCTGCAAAGGCTGCCGCGTGGACTTCATGGGTGGGTTGGCAGCTAATGCTGCTGGCGGCTAATGCTGCGATGCTGCTGGATGCATGTCCCTTGCACATGTGCAGCATGCCCCTGTTTTCTCGCTTTCAGTAGGCGTCAGCAAGGACTGCACATGCTGATGCTGTGATCTGCTGCATGGCAGCTGCCGGCCCTGCCCTGAGCTGTTGTAGCTGCTGCCCACCCTGCCCTGAGCTGTTGTAGCTGCTGCCCGCCCTGCCCTGAGCTGTTGTAGCTGCTGCCCGCCCCGCCCTGAGCTGCCATGGCCGCTGCCATCCTGCTCCTGTGCAGCCACGCACTACTACGCCTGCAGCACCAAGGGCCTGCAGTCGTACCTGGAGAAAATTCGCAGCAAGTGAGGCTGTGGCGGCATGCTGGCTTGCTCTGGGTCCGTGCACCGGTGGAGAGCCCAGCTGGTGCATCCCCGCTTAACCAGCACACCAACCACCTGTCCCCGGCGCACGGGCGCTGAGTATCTGTCTGCCCTTCCTGTGCTGCCCACCCTGCCGCAGGTACAAGCGCCCAGTGTGGCTCACCGAGTTTGCCTGCCCATCCAATGCCGGCACCGCCCGCAAGCGGGCCACTGCCAATGAGGACTACTTTGCAGCGGCGGCCCGGTGGATGGATGGCAAGGACTGGATTGAGCGGTGAGGCGGTGTGATAACCGTAAACGCACTGCATGGTAATGCATGGGTTGCTCAAAGGTGTAGGTTCTCAGTAAGGGGCAGCCGGCTCAGTTGCCAAGGTATTCTTGGGTTCTGGAGCGGCGGCATGCGGCCCCACCTGTGCTCCTTTTACTGACCCATTTGCTGCCGCTGCTCTGCCACCTTGCAGGTATGCATGGTTTGCCATCTCAGTGCAGAGCTTCAAGTGGCTGGACGGGGCGTCCATGTGGGATTCGACTAAAGCCAAGGTGCGGGGGAAGGCTGGGTGGGATCCGGCGGATTGCAAATGCTGCGCCCAGCCACCGACGCTCAGTTGCCACGTCACACTGTCTTCAACCCCATACCATAATCCGTACCTGAATCCAGGTGCTGCCCCTGGGCAAGCTGTACAACGACCGCCGGTACAACAGCAAGGTGCCGCTGCCGGGGGTGCACCCCGCGGCGCTGGCGCCCTGGACAGCCACCGGCAAGAGGACCCCTCGGCCCTCGGCTGCACTGCCGGGCAGGAGCGTGACGGGCTGGTGGCAGCTGCCGTCCCCAGCGGCATCGGCAGCTGTGCCAACCCCTGGAGTGCCGGACTGGGCAGCTGCATGCGGCGCCTGCGCCGCAGCGCCCAGTGTGGAGGCGCTGCCTGCCCCGCTGCGCGACCGCTGCCGCTTGGAGTGCGGCTTCTGGAGCGGGCGAGAGGCAGCTGCTGTGCGGCGCAGCGTGCGGGAGCTGGCGCACCAGGCGGCGGCAGATGCGGAGGGGCTGGGCGGCAGGGCTGCTGCCGGGACGGCGCGCCGCCTGTTGGCTGGGTAAAGCGGCGGTGCTGATATCATTGATGCGGCCGTGGCTGCAGATGGAACTCCTTGTCTTTACATAGTCGGCCCGTGTGCGGTCAACCATGCCCCCCACCGCTGTTGTCACCGTTGTTGCATGCTTCTCTCGAAACCAACCCGCTTGTGTGTTCTCCTTCACCTCTTTCCATGGCACTTCCGTCTGCCACCTGTGTATGCTCACCACTCCCACACTGTCACCTGCTGCCCTTGTTCAGCAACCTTGCGCTCTGCTGCCGCCACCGCCTAAGCTTGCCATTGCATGCCGGCTACGGCCACCTGTTGATTCATCGCTCGAACACGCCCCACCCACCCTGACTCGTGACTTGTTGATTCATCGCTCGAACACACCCCACCATGACCCTCGACTCTGACTTGACTCTTTCCTCCCCTTGGAACCGAATCCTGAACCCACTTGAACAGTGGAATGTTTTGCCTGTCCTTGCCCCTGAACTGCTGCCGACACACACGTGGCACCAGTGCCTTGATGCCGCCGCCCGCTCTCTTGACATGCAGTTGCTTCTGCACGTATTACCATGCGCATGTGAGGTAACAGCCAGGCAGTAAATGTGACATGCGGTGCACAGAATGCATAGAAGGCAGCTTTGTGCACCGGGGAATCTGTGACAAAAACCAATGACTTGGAAAGCGACGGCTAGTTGCTAAGGGAGCGCGGATGCAGGCAGCTTGAGAGCCAAACAGGTGCCGCCCAGCTAGCAGCAGGTGACAGGTGCCGCCCAGCCAGCAGCAGCTCAGCCGCGCATGGACTGCTTCAGCAAGCGATCCAGCAGGCGGATGGCCTCCTGATTCGACAGCTGCGTGCAGGGGTTACAGACGACAGTCGTGCTGGGCACCGGGTCGGCACGATTCGCGGGCACGCATGAACATCGATGTTTCTAACAACGCTGTTATGCCGTACACGGATCCCACACACAAGGCCTCTCCCTGCACACCTGGCAACCGTAGCGAGTCTTGGCAGCCTGCAGTGCCCCATCCAGAGCGGCCTCGGCAGCCGGGCTGAGGCGCTGGCGCCGCCGCTTGCGCTCGGCGAGCGCCGAGATGCTCCTGCAGGGAGGGCGATGAGAGGCGGGCACGCATGCTCAATCTCAGGTGCATCATGAAACATGCCATTTGTGACAGCAGAATGTCAAGGTGCAGCAGTACCGCTACAGGCATGGCTACACAACTGGTCGCCCTGCCCAGCTAGCCGCAAGCTTACGTGGTGCCCCCGGCATCAACCGCATGGATGGCGGCGACGGTAACATGCTCCAGGCAGCCTGGCCGCACTGCACGTACGATGCGCAGGGTCTCAGACTCCAGCTGCGGGCATGGAGCGGGCAGAGTGTGCTTTGAGCATAAACAGCATAAACGAGTTGCGGCAGGAGCTACAAAGCAGCGCTAGCGGCACACTGCACCAGGGAGCAGGCACCAGGTGCAATGCAGCAATGAAAGCTGACCCGCGCCCCAGCCACACCGTGAGCGTCGCTGCGAGCTCTCCAGCCATCTGGGCGAAGGCGGTGGCCATGCGGTAGGCCTGCAGCACACTGGCCAGGCCGTACGCAACCACACGCTGCTGCTGCTCAGCGGTGGAGCCTCCAGCGGCGGCAGCCTCCGCCAGCGAGGCCTCCAGGCCGCGCAGCCGCCCATGCACGTGCTCCCGCAGCTGGCGCGCCCCAAGACCCCCAAAGGCGCTGGCCTCCCTGCGGCGTGCGACAGCCAGGGAGCAAGATGGAAGAGCATGTGAGGGCGCCGCATTTCATGGCAAACTGCAGGACGTGTAGCAGCAGAAGATGGCGCGCAGGGACTGAAGAAGGGGTATGATCTGGACATGCAGTTGGGCAGCGCACCTGAATCGCTGACGCCAGGGACCTGGCCACTCTGAGTCTCCCATGTTCTCAGCAATCGTCTCCACCTCCCACTGCAGGCTGAGGGGCAGGCCCTCCTCCGCCTTGCAGCGTGCACAGCAGCAGCGGAAGCCCCACTTGTGCAGCAGCGAGCGGCGGGCGCCCAGTGGCTGCCACACAGCATCCTCATTGTAGGCCACCAACACTTCCTCTCCCGCAGCAATGAGGCGGGAGGCTCGCATGATGGCCAGGCTGCCGCCGGTGGAAACACGACGTGCGCGTTGGGGGTGCAGCTGTGGTTGGCGGCGCACAGCAGCGCCCACACGCAGCTGTGCTCGCCGGATGCCGCAGCGGCGGGAGGCAGGGCGGGGTCGTGCTGGCCGCCTGCAAGGCAGTGGAGGGGGATGTGGGTGGGTGGGCGAGGGCAGGTCCACACCTGGATGGGTTGGCAGCAGCAGAGCAGAGTGGCGGCTAGCCCTGGCCCTGCCCTGCACCTTCTTCTCTGCCCACCCACCTTCGCCGCCCCAGGCGTTGTACTTGACAGCTGCCTCGGTGTGCAGTAGGTCAGGGCCGCCGCCGGCGGCGGCTGCCGCACGTGCGGCCTCCAGTGCGGCCTGCAGCGCCTCCTCTGTGCCAAAAGGCTGCAGGGCAGCGGGGACGGCAACCGCCGCCCGTGGCGCTCCGCTGAACAGCGACAGCACGCGCTGGCGGTCCAGCGCCAAAGCCGAGGCCAAGTGCAGCAGCGTGCCCGCCAGCTGCTGCTGGCTGCCGCGGTTCTGCGGTGACCGGCGACAGGCGGGAAGGACAAGGATGCGCAGCCCAGCCAATGGGCACCACGAGGCGTGTTGCACAGAGGCAGACGCAGCCTGGGTGCCAGCCGCCGGAGGCAGATGCATTTCAAGCCCAGCCAGCCCCAAACCCACCAGGTGTCCCTCTGCGTCAAAGTTTAAGTTGGTGGCGCCCCGAGGAGCCTGCAAACAGGCGAGGGAAAAGAGACCAGCCCGATTGGCAGCCTGCTTAACGGCAGCAGCCCAAGGCAGTTCATGCAGCTCCGAACACGAGTCACAGGCACAGGCCATGCAGCCAGCCCAGCCATCTCTGCTGGCTGCTGCCCACCTGCGCACTGGCCAGTGCCCGCTCAACCAGTAGCAGCTCCCCCGCAGCCACAGCTGCAGTGGCCCGTAAGCCGCGGCCAGCGGTGGGCGACTCAAACACCTCCAGCGGCCCCACCCAGTCGGCCACCGCTGGCGCCTTGCTGGTGCCAGCTGGCTTGCCCTCAAGAAGTGCTGCTGCGCTGTAGCGGCCCTGCGCCTGCTCCGCAAGCACCTGGGCAGCTGGCAGCAGCTCAACTGCGGGTTTATAGTTGGGTTCCTGCACAGTTGTGAGGGCAGCAGGTGCCAGCTGACTGGAAGAGGAGGAGGTACGGTAGGCGGAGAAGCCAGTGGGCAGCGCATGCATGCATGATGGGCAGCCTTCCCAGCTAGTGCGGGCCAGCGGCCAGAGTGCCAACTCGAACAGGCCCAGCGCACCTGTTGCACCACTACACGCAGGTGCTCCAGGGCAGGGCCATAGCAGCGCAGGTGCATCAGGGCCCGGGCCAGGCGGAAGCGCGATTTGGTGTGGGAGGGGTCGAACTCCAGCGCTCGGCGAGCAGCCAGGAAGGCCTGCATAACCCAATAGAGTTTGCAGCGGCAGAGGCCAGCTAGCGTCAGGCGCAGTTGCGCTGCTTATGCTGCCATGCCTCGGCAACTGGTCAGCACAAACATGCAGCCTTCGTGTCATGCATGGTGCCGCTCCAATGAGCCAATGCAAAAGCACTGAACAGGGGTGCGCACCTCCTCCCACTGCTCCAGCCCCAGATGAGCCACCGCCACATTGCTAAGCAGCACAGCATCGGCACCGCCAGCCGCCTCCAGCGCTCGCTGGTAGCACTGCAGTGCGCCTGCATAGTTGCGATGCCTGCGCATTCCAGCAGAAAAGCGGCTGCAGAGGCGGTAATGAGGCATGCACTACATGCTGCCTGCTATGCCTGCTGTGCTATGCCGCTGCAGCACGCCGTGTGAGCAGTGCATGCCAGCTGGAGCCCACACAGCCCTTAGCTCACCCAAACATCTCGTTGCCGCGCCGGCACAGCTCCTGCCGGTCTGCACTGCCGGCCTGGCTGGGGTCCCACGCGTCAGAGTCGCTGCTGCCAACGCCGCCGGCACCGGCATCATCCTCAGAGGCGGGTGGCAGGAAGACAATGTCTTGCGGGTTGTCCACCCGCAGGCCGCAGGTGCCGTCCAGGTACTGTTTGAAGTAAGGCTCCTTCACCGCCACGCGGCTGCCCACTGGGAAGAGCCTGCACAGCAGGAGGGCTCCGAAGCAAGAAGATCCTGGAAGGTCAGTGCAGGGCAGATCAAGCAGTGGCATGCCCTGCAATGCCGGGCTGCCAACAGGGGCTGAGATCCAGATCCGGGCGACGCCTGCATGCGGCACTCTGCCTCCGCTGTGTCACCCAATGCGGCGCAGTGCGGCGCACCTGTCCACCTCTGCGGGCCCCGCCGCTGCCGGGCACAGGTTGTACACAGCCAGCTTGCAGGCGGTGCGCTCCTCATCCTCACTCTCCAGAACCATCATGACGCTGGTGAGCTGCGACAAAGGGGGGGAGAGGGGGCTGGAAGCATCAGGTGAGGGCTCAGGTGGCCAGCCTGGGCCACCCATGGGTGGCTGGTGAGCTCAAACCGTTGCTTTGTGCAACGCTGAGGCTGAGCCACAGTATGCATGCCATGCATGCAAGCGCGGCCCATATGCAGCGGGCTCCCTCTGTGCGCGCGTGCCTTATAGCCAGGCGTGGCAATGCGGCCTTGCACATAAAGGCCGGTGTGCCGCGCGCCCAGCCGCAGGTGCCTGAAAGACATGCGGCGCAGGGTGCGCAGCTGCGCCCCTGAGCCTGCTGCGCTCTTTGGATCTGCAGGGCACATCAGCAGCACAGCCAGTAGAGTTTCATTCGTCAGTCTGCTTAGGCAAGTGATCTACAGAGCTGTCGGCATGCTGGTTTGACTTGACTGTGGCCGACTGGCAACTAAAGCAGCAGCGGCAGCGGCGGCGGCGGCGGCGGGGCGGCGGCAACAGTGGTCCACCTGTGAACGACTTGTGCACGTAGTAAACGCCCATCTTGCTCCGGCTCTCCCACTTGAGACGGTCGTGCTTGGCCATCGCAATGAGGGCCGAAGGGTTGAATGGGTCGGCAGCCAGGCTTGCCTGCCGGCCCACGTCAGGCAGAGCTCCCAGGAGCAACCCCAGGTCCATCTTGCCCTTTTGTGGCGAGAGAGGCGTGCTACCATAGAAGCCAGAGAGAGGGGGCACGATCTCATGGAGGTAAGGTGGCTGTGTTGGCTGTGTTGCCTGCCACCTCGGCGCGAGCTGGGCAGCGTCGGCAGCGGTGCCAAGGAGCGGCAGTATTGGAGGGTCAGCCCCGCTTCCGCCGCGCCTTGAAATGATGGTATGCTGCATGTCCGGACTGGTTGCTGCGCTGGGCTGGCAAGCACACCTGCTGCACCTTGGCAAGTTGGTGGCGGCATGCGCATGCGCCAACCCACATGGGGCCAGCGGGCGGAATGCCAGGTGCTGCCTGGACAACCCTCAGCGAAATGGACCGAGTCTCGTTCATCTGCTCCTTAGGCTTCCACTATGCGTCAACTTGCTTGGAAGTGCGGTAAGGCGAAGTTGGACCCCTAACGAGCCTCTCCAGGTGTGCTGCCGGCAGAAGGGGCGGGGCGGCAGGGGCGACGGCGGGGCGGCCGTCTTTGTTCGCGTCCCACCCACGGTGGCTGCCTCCATAAAGTTCCACCGATGTATTGCAAGCGTATGCGCTGCACGGCGGCCCTCTGGCAGGGCTCCCGCCGAGAATGCCGTGCGGCTTCCACACACCCAGAGCTTTTCTGGTCTCTTTGGCACATCTGGAGACTGCCAATGCTTAGATGTGATGGTCAGGAATTAATTGCTGAGGGAGTGTGGAGGGAGCTGGGCATGTGCCGCTGCCCCGGTCGCCCCCCTGTTGACATGAACATAGCGCAAGCAATTCACCAGTGTGCAGCCAGCGCCAGCAGCTCGGCCGGGAACATAGGCGATGGCGCGCATCCAAACTTGTACCATGGAAGCCGGATTTGACGGCCCCACAGTCAGCGCAGCAGCTGGAGGTAGCACTGGCGGCAGTGGGTGTCCCGCTGGACCTGTCCAACCCGGCAGCCTGTTAGCCGGGCGGCCGGGCGGGCAGGGTGCTAACACCGGCAGCTGGAGCAGCTGTTGACAGCTGCTGAGCGCAGCGGCGCCACCAAAGTGCAGCACTCTGTGTTTGGCATCCGGGGTGGCGGTATCAGCGCCGGCAGCCTCAGCATGCCAGCGGCATACCTCTCGGGCGTGCGGGAGCACAACCGGCGGCAGGCACACGATCATGCTCGAGCAGTGGCAGAAACAGGTGTTGCTACGCAAGGCAGTTCTGCATAGGCGCGGCTGGAGCAGGCCAATGGGATGAGGAGCATGTGCTGCCGATTGCAAGTGCGCATGTGCCAAATGTAGTTGACAGCACCATGGCTCTTCGCTGCCGGGCTGCCGGGCTGCCGAGGGGCTGTGGGCGGAGTGAGGCAGCGCCCGACGTTGTGCCCTTGCTGGGAAGGGCCACAGCCCTGGCTGGTTGCCTGTTGGGGTGTGGGTGAGGCCACCGCCATCATCTGCTGGGGCTGGGTTGCCCTAGGGCGCGGCAGCGCCGCGGCAGCGGCGCAAAGCGCCGCCAGGGGCAGGGGCTCCGCCCCTGCCCCTGGCAGGGGGCAGGGAGCCCACGCCAGCGGGCAGCCTTGCCCCAAGGGGAGGGTGCCCCCTGCCTGGATGCAGCAGCCCCTGCCCCAGGCACCGCAGCGCCACAGCAAGCGGAGCGGAGCGCTGCTGCGGCTGGGGGTCCCCCTTGCTGTGGGGTCTGCCAGCTGCAGGGGCGGAGCCCCTGTCTGGGGCAGGCAGCCCTCGGCAGCGGGCCCCCTCGCCCCCGGCGGCGCGGCAGCGCCACCAGGGGCAGCGTTGCCTCTTGCTGGGGCCTACTTATTTACTGACTTTTGACTGCCCCTGGCAGGGGCGGGGCAGCAGGGCGCAAGCACCGGCAGCGCCGCGGCGGGCGGCGCGGAGCGCCGCCTGGGGCGGCCTGCTTATGATGGGGCCGGGGAGCCGCTTGTAGGGGCCTTGCGGGGCGAACCCTAAGAGTAAAATGCTTATTTGGATCGCCGACTGACTGACTGACTGACTGACTGAGGTTACAGAGGCTGGGCCTGGTCCACAGGCTTGCTG
>VFQQ010005827.1_pt1 | contig 10006 bp, 13 predicted proteins | sample 3512341 | NCBI WGS metagenome assembly VFQQ01 (sample SAMN10412373, study PRJNA504923) | tailings metagenome | isolation source: Relicate 2 Philex TSF1 revegetated site | place: Philippines: Tuba, Benguet | collected 2017-08-29
TTGTGTAGGCATACATGTCGGAGAACTGACCTGCCCTGCATACATACGCACGCCTTAGAGACGGCGAGATAAGGAACATGGCGTCAAACTACGCATGGCCCTGTTCTGCACCCCTGAGATCACCCCGTAACAAGCGTACCATGTGTGTGTGTGTGTATGTGTGTGTGTGTGTACAGACATGGAGGGTGCTGATGGGGATGACGAGGAAGGGCAGGAGGAGGAGGTCAAATTTGATGCAGGTGTGATATCACACACACACACACACACACACACACACACACGTGTCTGTGCCTCGTTTGGCTATGGGGGTCACCTGTCCCCCAGATAGTGACTGTCGGACTCGGACCATGACACAAACACCATGCCAGCTCAGGCAGGCTTGCAGTTGCGGCATATGGGAGGGTAGTGGACTCAGCAGCGGGTTTGGCTGAGGTAGCTGTCACAATGTCTCTCATACACGGGGACACGGGGACACGGTAGCGTTGTCTCCCATACACGGGGGCACGGAAACACGGTAGCGTTGTCTCCCATACACGGGGACACGGGAACACGGTAGCGTTGTCTCTCATAAACACGGTAGCGTTGTCTCGCATACACAGGGACATGACTAACTCCCTTTACTACCCCTTCCATACTCCGCAAGCGCAAGCCTGCAGACACATGAAGCACACACACACACATACACACGCAGATATGCACAACCATACCTTCACTGATGCATTGCCCCCGGCCCCCACAAACGTGTTTGTTGCCTGTTGTTACAGGTCTGTTGGTGTCGTTTCAGTTGGAGGAGGCGTTACCATCATCAGTGGGGCCAAAGGCTATCGCTGAGGCACACGGGGGTCGTGACAACTGTAGATACGTTGAGATACACCCGGTACGTGACTTCTAGTCCTCACTCGTTCATGCCCAGTAGGCGCGCGCACGTGTGATTGTGTGTATATGCCTTCGGTGTGAGGGATGGAGTGTGACACGTGTGTGTGTGTGTGTGCGCGCGCATGTGCATGCGCACGGTGTGCGGGTTGGACGGAAAGACAGGCGGTTTGCTGACCCTGTTGGACCATGCGCATTGATCATAGTGTGTGTGTGTGTGTGTGTGCGTGTCTGTGTTTGTGTGTGTGGCTACGCATTGCTGCTCTCAGGATCGCAAGTCCGGTATCATTCGTTTCACTGACGCGTCAAAGGCCACCCAGGCGCTGTCAGCGTTTGAGGCCAAGCCCGACACAGAGCGCACACTGGTCAGCATCAAGGCGACCATGAAGGCGGTGACTGGGGACGAAGAAAAGGAGTTCCACAAGAGGGTGAGCCACACATCCTTTCCATACTCACGTTGTATCGTAACGTAAAGCACGAGAATACAGTAAACGCCATAAGCGAGTGCAGAGAACAAAGAGTTCCACAAGAGGGTGAGTGGGGACGTGCGTGCGCATGCCACTCGCACGCTCAGTTCATGATGCAGCGGAACGGTGGAAACGCCTGCGAACACGCCCAATCATTTGACGACACGTGCGCATGCCACATCGATAGAAAGCCCCAGTGATGTCCTATGCAGCATCATGCATGCTGTGTTCTTATGCTGTGCCACCTGAGACTGTCCTCATCATGCTTCCTCTCTGCCTTCTGCATGGCATACAGTTAACGGACCTTTTGCTGTGCTTTATGTCAATCCACCTCAAACCGATACCGGTTGGTTAGCGTTGGTATCCTGTGTGTGGCTTGCAGCAAGCGGACGCAAAGAAGGCCAAGGCACCAGAGGGCAAGAAGGAGTTTGAATGGTTACCAGGTAAGGTGCTTAGGTGCTTGTATGACACACACACACACACACACGCGCGCGCGCGCACACACACAATTCGATCGGCTACCAGGCGAGCCCTCATGCGCCTCAGCACGCCTTGCCTGCGTTCAGTGTATGGCAACATGTTTGCGCCTCGTACACACAGGCCAGCTCATACCCTGCATGCTTAAGGAAGCCTTCCCTGGCACATGTGCTGTGTGTTCTTGTGTCACCAGTGCACGTGTGTGTGTGTGTGTGTGTGTGTGTGTGTCATTGCCCTGTCCACACACAGGCCAACTCATATCCTTTACTCTTGATGAGGCCCTGCCTGACACCATACAGCCGAGGACCATCACAGAAGCCCTAGGGGGCAGGGACGCGGGGTGTAGATTCGTTGAGATTGGAGAGGTGGGTTGGGGTTTGTTGGCTGGTTAGTTTGGCACCCAGCACGAAGATACAGTTGCGCGCCCTCCGGGGCTGCACAACTAAGAGCAGCACGGGAAGCCGATCTGGCGCACAGCCTGGCATGCCCGGATTGCAGCAGTCGCACGGGCGTTTTGTACTTTGCTCAATGTGCGTGTGTGTGGCTATGCATTGCTGCTCTCAGGATCGTAAGTCCGGTATCATTCGTTTCACTGACGCGTCCAAGGCCACCCAGGCGCTGTCAGCGTTTGAGGCCAAGCCCGACACAGAGCGCACACTGGTCAGCATCAAGGCGACCATGAAGGCCGTGACTGGGGACGAAGAAAAGGACTTCCACAAGAGGGTGAGTAGTTGATTGTTCATCAGCTGTTGTATCGAACGTGCCACACCGAGGTAGTTGACTTCGAGGTAGTCACAAGTGAGTTGACCTGTGCTATGTCGCCGCTTTGTGTGCAGGCGGAACAGGCATTCGCTAATGCAAAGCACGACGGGGGCAGAGGCGGACGAGGAGGACGCGGCGGCGGTGGAAGAGGTGGGCGCGGCGGGCGCGGAGGACGTGGCGGCCGGGGCGGATGCGGCGGGCGAGGTGGCCGGGGCAGAGGACGTGGACGGCGTTGAAGCTGACTGTGGTGTAGCGTAGTATGTCAGCTGTTAACAGGGCTAGTAGGGGCCTGTAAGAGACATGTCTCCGGATGTGGCTTTTCCCCTGTTCACAGAATGCGTACGCCAGCGGACTGTGTTAAGCTAGCATTCTGAAGGTGTGATGCTGATGCAGTCATGGGTGTGGCCTGTGGGGCAGCGAAGTGCGGTGCAAAAGCGTCAGAGGGACCCAACCTGACAGCAGCTACTTCATACATGACCGGCCGTAACGGCGACTGCCTCTTCCTCTCCTTTTCCTTCTATTCCTAACGAGCTGTGCACCAGCAGGGTCAGCAGCTGGCTCCCTGGCTAACAGCAGACAGCTGTAGCACCAGCGGAGACCCCATGGAGCCCCAACCCGCCGAGGCCCTACCAGAGGAGGCAGGCGGTGTAGCTGAGGAAGCATCATCACCATCGCCCAGCCCCAGCTCACAACAGGGACCTAGCTCGACGAAATGTGCGTGCCGCAACTTAACGCTCGAGACAGCCCTGATTGAGCTTTCCTGCTCGCACCAGCGTGTATCTGTGCGCCTTGCGTACGCAGTGTTCTTAGGAGGCTTGAGTTGGCAAACCACAGACGGTGCGTAGCCCAGGAGTTTGCACAGCCGGCCCCTCTCACAAGCCGAGTCCTCCCTCTCACAAGCCTCTAATGAGCTATTCTGACAGGCCTTGCTGCACCGTCTGATGCATGCAGATAAGCTCCGGACCTACTTTAGCAAGTTTGGCACTATAGAGGATGCGGTGAGTCTTGTATGCATGTTCAGGTGGCGTGCGGCACAGGCCCGTGTGCCCAGACTGGGCTTCCACTCTTACAGCTCATCCAGGGCCACCACTGTGCCTATGCAGGTGGTCATGGTGGATAGAGTCACGAGAACGCCACGCGGATTCGGCTTCATCACGTTCAAGGAGCCCGAGTCAGCAACAGTGGCCGTGCAAAGCGGTCCCCACCTCATTGACGACAGACTGGTGCGCACCTTTGCAGCCACAGCCTAGCAAGGCGCCTGACAGAAGGGTCGAGCAGGCCTGGCCATCACAGGGTCTTCACCTGCCTCGCACTCTGCAGATTGACCTCAAGCCCTCCATCCCGGTTGGTCAGCAGCCCGCTGCGGCCAACAGATCGAGGAAGATTTTTGTCGGCGGCTTGGCACCAGAGACGACTGAAGGTGCGGAGCTTAGCCAGAGGCGGCAAGCGCACTAAGGCAGCAGGCTCACGCGTGGACTCGTCACGTGATTGGTTGTGGGCTGCGTTGTGCCTCTGCAGAGGAGTTTCGTGCCTACTTCAGCAACTTCGGAACTGTCGTGGAGGCTCAGATTATGATTGACCCAACGACACATCGACCTCGTGGCTTCGGGTGCGTGATCACGCCAGCCCCTGCTTGCTGCTGCCAGGCACGTCAGCGCGCTGTCAGCCTGCGTGACACAACCTTGCTGCCCGTTCTGCCCTACAGGTTTGTAACATACGACGACGAGCAGTGTGTACATAGAGTGTTCTCAGCAGGAGCGATGCATGTAGTGTCAGGCAAGCAGGTTGAGGTCAAGGCAGCCACGCCCAAGGGCTCAGGGCCGCAAGCATCAGCATATCGGACACCGCCCCCAGGCGCCATGCCTATGCCAGCTATGGGCGGGCCAGTGATGCAGCAGCGAGTGCAGCAAGGCCGGGCTGGAGCACAGGGGACAGCCGGAGGGCCAGGCATGTCGGGTCGAACGACGGGCGGCTACCAGGCAGCCCAGCAGACCCCCTACCCGATGCCAGGCTACCCTATGGCCCCTGGCTACGGCTTTCCTGGCATGAGTGAGTTGCGCAGCACATGCAGAATGCGCAGCAGAGCAAGCAGCCACTCGTGCAGCTTGGTGTGTGATCAGGTGCGTGATCAAGTGTGCTTCTTTGTTCCTGTCTCCTTGCAGTGTTTCCCGGACAGTATGGCTACCCCTATGGCATGCCAGCATACCCACCAGGCGCGTACGCCACGCCAGCCGGCATGATGGCCTACCAGCCAGGCCCTGGGGCGTATGGCCCGCCAGGGGCTGTGTACGGCAGCCCCACCTTCCCAGGCGCGTACCCTGGCACACCAATGCCCATGTTCGCACCCATGCCGGGCGCTGCCACGCCTGCTCGCGCTCCCGTGCGACCATCCAGACCAGCGAACCTCTACCCGCAGCAGGCTATGCCCATGGCTATGCCACTCGCGCAGCCGCAGCAGCAACAGCAGCAGGGCGCCGCGCCTGCTGGGGCGCTGGCGCCGGCGGGGCCGGGCGCGGCGCGCTCGACACGGCCACTGACCCGGCAACAGTCCGGCTCAGCCCAGCAATAGTAGCGCAGTACCGTGCTTTACTCCATAGCTGTGTTGGCTTGTGTGCGTAGCTAGGTAGCAATGTGTCTGGGGTAGGCGAGTGGCTAGGGAGCCACTTTGTTGACTGTCCGGTCTGTGGGGGGCTGAGTGTTAGGTCGCGCACACGAACAAGCTAGGCCTGTACGGAGCCGGCTGCGCATGGATCAGGCACCCGCCTGGCATGCAGGCAAGCAGCGTGAGAGGTCAATGCCTGCAGTGCCTAGTACCCGGCAGAGCCACGTTGTGGTAGCCAGCTGATTGCTCGGCCTGAGGGTGCTCAGCACGTGTCGGGGTGCTCAGCACCAGGCAGTAGGAACCTCGTATGAACGCACAAGTGAGGCAGTTGGCTTTGATTGCGAGTTGCAGGTGAGCGTTTGCGAGGCGAAGACGTCGCTGGCTGTAGGCACACCCAGGGCTGAGAAGCGCTGCGAGGTGGGAGTGACCCAATGAGCGATTGTGTGTGTGAAAGAGTGAGAATTGGCACGAATCGGAGCACGTCTATTTCTTTGTTTCCCAGCACTTGGCCGTTTAGACGGCACCATCCCAGTCATGCATGCAGTCGGAGCGTTGTGCTAGGCGCAATGACGGGATGTCTGACTGGCATTCGACTTGGCACTTGACGTGACGCATACGACTGTTCAGCTGGCAGGTCTGGCTGTTACTTGCATGTGCACGGTTGCCTCTGGTGACAGGTCACTGCTGGTGCTTGCTGTGGCTTTCATCGGCACGTAACGAGGGTCTGCAAGCGGTCATTTTGCATGCAAGGTGTGCTGCGAGCCCCGCACCAGGTGGCCTGCTGCTCTCAGGTTGCCAGGATGTGGTTTCCACGTGTGGTAGCCGTGTGCAGTAGGGCAGCGGGTATCATGGACAGCGCGACTGTGACATACTGTGACATAGACTTTCTTTGAAGACCTGGTCTCTTTGCGTGCACTCTGGATGTGCAAACCACCTTGTATTCCGGACGCACATGAATAACTTCTTTCTTGCCCACAAGCGAAGTGAAATGTCACTCGTTATGTGGTGCATGTACGGTGTACGAGACAGCGGCTATGCCTGCAGTCTGTGACGAGTGTACGGAGCGGTACTGCGTGGCATGCAATTGTACAACAAGCGGCAGTTTCCAAGGCAAATGAATTTCTTACGGACGGGGTTGTGTGCGGGATAACGCGCGTGGCATGCTGTGCTGTGCCGTGCTGTGCTGTGGCAGTCTTCCGAATTGAATGTGCTGTGCTTGACGACGCCGTGTACCAACATACGACTTGACGCGCGCTTTGTGGTGTGGGACTGCGCACCTCATCTTTGCCTACCTTACGCTTTGTCTTACGCAATCGTCTTCCTTGCGTTTGTATGGACGCGCCTACACAACCGCACCACCATTCGAAGTTTCCGAACGCAACCTCACTTCTCACCCTTACCACCTTGTGTGCATCCGTGGATGGCCAATGGGCGTGTCTACTTGCCGGGCTTGCATGCATGGTAATGACTATGCGACTGGGGTTTGTGACTGTGGCTTCCTTGTCTGTGCGTGGCCTCTGCGCGTGTGCTAGGAGGGCAATGCATGTGTTGACGGTTAGCTACGTGTGGGCGGTGGTGTGTCGTGCTGTGCTGTGGAATGCACTGAGAGCGTTGCCACCGTGCATGGGTGCACAAGCAGCTGTGTGGACCAACCAAAGCAGGGCCATAGAAAAGTAGTGCAACCTTTCTCGCGGTACACATGCTTTGCTTTCTCACAGGTGTTACGTACTGACGGCACTGAAGTGGCCTAGAAGCCCATGATGCATGCTCTGCTCCCCACGGGCACATGGGCAGTAGGTCTCTCTTGCCATGCATGATCTTCTCTGCACAGTGCAAGTGTGGAGGCCGGCGTGGCGTGTGTGGACCTCAGGTACTTCCGTTGCTTACTGGTAAACGCACGATTGTTTTCACTCGCGTAGTTGATGTCACGAGGTAGTGTGGAGCGTGGAAATCGGATACACGTAGCTTTCGTAGCGCGTAGCGCAGTTTGCAAGGTCGTGCGTAAGGCGTATGTGTTCACGTGTGGCTGTAAGACGCCACCTCGCCTCGTGCACAGCCTAAATGACTCTGTGCGAGTGTGCTGCGTATGATGAGGCCCTTCGCCGCGCTTTGAGGCGCTGAGGGGAAGCCATCCACACACCAGAATTAGTTTGTGACAGCGCTCCCGACCACCACACCCTCCACAGCCCACCTCTGCTCTTCCCGTGCCTTGACAACACGAGAAGCTGATAAGGAACAGCTGCACAGCTTCACTTGAAAACCCTGCTTGTCGAGACCCAGCCCGAACCTGCGCGCCAGCCCTTTTCCTGGATTCTAGCTCACCGTCAGGATGAACCCAGAGTAGTAAGTGACGCAGCCGGGTCAGCAGACGAGTGCCACAGCTTGACTACGAACGCTTGCACTGACGCGAGGTTGCCTTTTCGCTGCTGTGCATGCTCGTCCTCACCTGCGGCTCTCTGCAGCGACTACCTCTTTAAGGTGCGTACAGCGCGACTCACGCATCTGCCTGCTGGCAGCACGCACGAACTTTGGAATGGTGCCCGGCTGGTGACACAAAATGCCCGAAGACCCTCTGGTGATGCCCGTGCAATTGCAGCTTCTGCTCATTGGAGACTCTGGTGTTGGCAAGTCGTGCTTGCTGCTCCGTTTTGCGGTAAGCACGGCGCTTGGACTAGGTCAGCACCTGGCTGTTGGGGATCGTGTGCGTATAGCGATCTCTTTTGACCCCCTGCTGCCCCTCGCAGGATGACACGTACACTGAGAGCTACATCAGCACCATCGGCGTGGACTTTGTGAGTAGGCAGGAGCGCGGCAGAGCAGGCAGTGCGCGCAAATGTGCGCAGCAGCGCACGACAGGTGGATTGCCACTTCAAGGGTGGTGCGGGTGCCTTTCCCTGCAGAAAATCCGAACTGTGGACCTGGACGGCAAGGTCATCAAGCTGCAGATTGTGAGTGCCAGCCCCACGAGCAGCAGCAGCAGCAGAATGGAGAGAAGCCCAGGGCCGTCCGCAGAGAGCAGACACGTGTCCCTTACGTTGCACCCTTCTGCTTGTCTGCGTTCGCAGTGGGACACAGCTGGCCAGGAACGCTTCAGAACCATCACAAGCAGTTACTACAGAGGCGCTCATGGCATCATCGTGAGTGATACCCGCCCGTGCGTCCACAACAGTGTGGACTGTTGCAGCAGCGCGTGCCAAGCAACAGCGATGCGACAGAGAGCGCAGACGCCGCACACTTACCACACGCTGTGCTGCCGTGCGCAACAGGTTGTGTACGACGTCACAGACATGGACTCGTTCAACAACGTGAAGCAGTGGTTGAACGAGATCGACCGCTACGCCAACGAGAAAGTCAACAAGCTGCTAGTTGGCAACAAGAGCGATTTGACGAGCAAGAAGGTTGTGGACTATCAGACAGCAAAGGTACGGGCATCAACACTGGGGTTGCATAGCTGTCTCGTAAAAGCAGCGAGCTCTGCATGCGATAACAAGGGCACTTGGAGTCGTAGTCATGCTGGCTATGGTAGGCCGCACCAGGGTAGTGTACATAATAGCGAAGGGGACGTGCAGGGACGATTGAACAGCGACAGCTGTCTTGGGTCAGCCCGCTACAATCGCACAGGAGCCTCGCACCTCTTGCGTAGCTAGGCAGTCTCAGGCATCACACTGTACCATATTGTAGAAAATGAGCGGGAGCATGGCATGCGTGGTAGGATTCGTGCACGGAGTGGCACACACGCAGTGGCCTGTGCGGAACCTACAAGACTGGCATGTCAGTTATGCCTCTCTGCTTGGTGCCGTGCGCTACACAGCGGTCGATGGCATGTGTGCAACGTGAGTATGGGTTGCTGCTGGCATGTGCAGGCGTTCGCTGATGAGATTGGCATCCCCTTCCTTGAGACATCAGCAAAGAACGCCACCAACGTCGAGCAGGCATTCATGACCATGGCAGCAGAGATCAAGAACAGGTACGTGCTGCATGGATGCCCCACACTGTGCATGCCGGCGGCGGCAGTGCACATACGGCAGGGGCTGGCAAAGGACGCAGTGCCTTGAGCCTCTACAGTCGACACGCGGATTGCGCCGCCAGAGAGCAGCAAGCAGGGAGCGACAGCACACGACTGGGTTAGCGCTGCTGACCGGATGCGAATGCGAGGACTGGGTGTTGAGGAGGGCAATGGCAGCCAGTCTTGGTGTCTTGTGCGTTGTGCTGCCGCAGGATGGCCAGTCAACCGCTGCCTGCACGGCCGGGCGGCGCTACCATCCGCCCTGGGGAGGGCAAGCCTGTCACAGGCCAAAAGTCAGGCTGCTGCTAAGAGAGTACAGAGGTTCTCTTGCCCACATGGCACACAGACCATGGCTCAGCATTGTGCCTCATAGGACTTCAGTAGGCCTTGCTTCAGTCATAGCGTGTGGCCGAGCAGGCCCGACGCAGGTGGCCGTCACTGGTGTTTGGGCCAGACAGTTACGCAGCCAGCTAACGCTTTCGTGGTGTCAGGGCTTGCAGCCTTCATAACCCTGTGGCTTGTGCGGAACATAGAGCGGAGTGGCCTGCATGAGCCTGTATCCGTTGTTGCGTGGCTGTATGTGTGAGCAAGGAGCGAGGGCTGTGTGTGGGCCTGCTGTGTTGACTGATGCATGACTTCATGACTGCACACCCTGTTGTGCACAGTACATTATGAGGACTTTCTCAGGACTTATGACGTGTGTCGGAGTGTCTCGTGTGTAATCATTCGTGACTATGGTCTCTGCAAGATGCCAGCGCTTCAGCCCTGCCACCCCGCCCACCACTGCACAGGAGGGCGCCACAGCCACAGCACAGCCTG
>VFQQ010005828.1_pt1 | contig 10004 bp, 5 predicted proteins | sample 3512341 | NCBI WGS metagenome assembly VFQQ01 (sample SAMN10412373, study PRJNA504923) | tailings metagenome | isolation source: Relicate 2 Philex TSF1 revegetated site | place: Philippines: Tuba, Benguet | collected 2017-08-29
GGCGGACGCTGGCGCGAGCGGCTTCCTGCTCAAACAATCCTCCGTCCGGGTTTTGTCCGAAGCCATTCGCGAAGTCTGCCAGGGGAAGAGAATTTTCAGCGCTTCGGCGGCCAGGCGCCTTCGGGAACGGGATCGGAAGTTGCCCGTGCGGGGCCAAGGGCGACGGCCGCACCACGCCGGCCTGACATCGCGCGAAATTGAGGTGCTGCAGTTGGTCGCCGAAGGCAAAGCCAACAAACAGACGGCCGCGGAACTTGGCATCAGCACGAAGACGGTGGAGAAACACCGCGAGCACCTCATGCAGAAGCTCCACATCCACGACACCGCCGGCCTCACCCGCTACGCAATCAGTGGGGGCATCATCGAAAGCAGCGTCCAGTCCACCCTCGTGGAGGAATTTCCCGCACCGGGTGTTCCCGTCCAACAGGATTCCAAGCCCGCGTGAAATCCGGTGGAACGGAGCGCCAGTTTCCAACCGGCCTCGCCCGCCCCAAGCCGGTTGGAAACCGGCGCCCCGCCCCATTCCACCCGCCTCCATTGAGAGGCAGGCATTGGGCGCGAGCCGCAATGGCGGAGCATGGATCCAGCCGCCCGGATTTCCCGGGGAGCCGCCGGAAACCCTCAGGCCGTGAGGGTGAGCAACACATCGGCGTACCAGGCGCAGTTCAGCCCCAAACTCTCGTCGAGATGCAGATCGCGGCCGCCCATGTCCATGCGGGCGGAATGGACCCCCAGCAGCTTCCACGGCAGGGGGCCGCCGTCGGGACAGCGCATCACCACCGGCGCCCCGCTGGTGCCGCGGTGCGTTCGCGCATCGGTGAGAAAGTAACCCTGCCCCTGAAAACGCAGGCCGAACGAGGAGGCGATCACCGCCTGCCGGACCACGGGCAGATGGTGGAACGCGTCGTGAAAGCCGAGCGGAAAGCCGACGATCAGCAGCGAGGCGCCAACCTCCACCTCGTGCAGGGATCGCTGAAGATGCGCCGGGGTGAAGCACCGCAACAAGACCGACGGCGGCAAGGCCGCGCGCTCCAGTTCGATGACCGCCACGTCGATCTCCCCACCGGCGTCACGGCCCTGGCGCCAGACACTTTTCCCCTCGAAGTACAACAAGACCGACAAACCCGTCGAGCGCGTCAAGTTTTCCCCATCCGTGTGAATTTCGATTTCGACGCGGTCAGGACAGTGCCGGCTGGGCGTGTCGAGCAGGACGTGCCGGCTCGTCACCAGAAAAAGCCGCTCCTCGCGTTCGAAGAAAAAGCCGCTGGCTTTCGTCAGCGGGCGGCGGCCATCGAAGGTTGAAATATGGGTGGTGGTCAGGAGGAGCGGTTCAATCATGGGCACCCTTATACCAAGTCCGGTCGATATCCGGTAGAATGGAGCGCCAGTTTGGAACCGGCATCGGCACCATCCGCCTTTGGAAGGGCGACCGGAACAGACAAAGGTGAACGAGAAGCCGCGAGCTTCATCCTCATCCGCTTCAAGCTCTCGATCGTACTATTCCGCACGCGAGGCGGAAGCGCCGCCCAACAATTACCGAACAGGGAATCGGCCTTAGCCGCTCTGCGGATAACGGATCGGCGGCCGCAAGGTGCGCCACGGTTCCTCGTCGAAAACATCCACCGTGAATTCCCCTGGCGCATCGACGGGACTCAGGATCGCCAGAAACTTCAGCGTGGCCGGTCCGGGGTTGAACGTGGCGTGCGGCGTGTCCTTCGGGATGTGCGCCATTTCCCCGGCGCGCAGGCGGCGCACTTCCCGGCCGACCCATTGATCCGCCTCGCCTTCCAGCACGTAAATGATCTCCTCGCGGCCCGGGTGCCTGTGGAAGTTGTGCGCCTCGCCCGCCGGAAACGTCGCGCGCACGAGGATCAGTTCCTTCGCGCCGACCAGTTCGGCATTGGACATGTGCTCGACCGTACACCACGGAAACGAGCCGTGCTGGACGTCGGCGGCGGTGATGAATCGCTTTTCAGGCATGGCTACTTCAGGGTTTTGAGATACGCGAAGAGATCCGTCACGTCGCCGGGCGGCAGGGCCTCGAGCAAACCGTCGGGCATCAGGCTCGCGCGCGTGAAGGCCGCGCGGCGTATGTTCGCCTGCGGGATGCGAAGATCATCGACATGGGGCCGGCGCAACACCACCGCGTCCTGATCTTCCGAGACACGGATGCCGTCCAGCACCTCCCCGTCCTTCAACTCGACGCGGAAGACGCGGTAGCCGGGTTCCATCGCCGCGCCGGGCGTGAGCAGATTGCGGAGCAACGACTCCACCCCAAGCGCCCCGGCTCCGTTGAGGACCGGCCCGACCTGGCCACCCTGCCCCGCGACGGAATGGCAGCCCGCGCACGCCGCCGCGAACAGAGACTGCCCGCGCGCCGTGTCCCCGGTCTTGACGGCCAGGGCGCGGTAACGCCCGAACTTCTCCTCAATCTCCCGTGCTTCCGCCGCCGTCAGCAGCGCGGGATAATCGGTGGTTTTTTCGACTCGCGCGCCTCCGCGCAACGTTCCCCACGGACCGGACCCCGGAGCAAAGAACACCAAACCTTCGGGTCGAGCCTCGCCCGCCAAACTCCGGTCGAAATGCGTGCGGATTTCGTCCGCCGTCCGCGCGCGGTTCCAGACGCGAAACTCGCTCAACCATCCGCCGGTGCCGCCGTCTCCGGGCGTGGTGCGTCCAATGTCCAGTTGGCTGAAGGTGTTGGTCAAAGACCGCGTGTCGGTGGTCTCCAACTCGCCGTTCCAATACAGCCGGAGCACGCCCGCGGCATCGCGCGTCACGGCCAGATGCGTCCAGCTTTGCGGCGGGGTTTTGCGCGTGGCGATCAGCCGGTCGCCGGTTTCCGGGCCGCACCAGACGCGGAAGACGCCGTCGGCAAAGTTGAAGTCCGCTCCGCCCGGCGCGCCCAGGATCCCGTCACGATTGTTGATCCCCTCGTCGAGTTTGACCCACGTCTCGACCGTGAACTCACCAGCCAGCGTGATGTCCGTGTCCACGTAGCTGCCGGCCTTGCCGTCCAGCCGCAGCGCGGCCCGGAGGAAGGCCGTCATCTCCTGCGTGAGCAAGGCGAGATCGGCCTGGTCGGCCAGCAGGGCGTGAAGCCGTTCAAACGTCGCCGCATCCACGTCGTCCTTGGGAATGGCACCGCCGCGCAGAGCTTTGACCAAAATCGCCGCCGAAGCTTTCGTTCCGCTCAGGGCGGTCAGCGCCGCGCGGCGGGGTCGCGCGGCGAGATCAGCATACAACGACACCAGGCGCACCGCGCCGGCAGGATTGCGCGAGACGGCCAGGCCTTCAATGGCGGCGGATTGCGCCGGAGCCGCTCCACGCAGCGCAAGCACCGAGAAAACTTCCTCCTGATCCGACTTCAGATCCCGCAATGCCAGCAAGGCCGCCTGTCCGGCCGGGGAAAGCTCAATGGTGTCCCCAACATCGGAGCGCGTTTTCCAATGCGCCGGATCCCGCAAAATCCGGATCAACTCCGGTTCGAGCGACGCGAGCTGGAACGAGTTCGCCAGCTTCGCGCCCAACTCGACGGAGACCGGCGTGCCCTGGCCGATCAAATCCCGCGCGGCCTCCGTCAGCATCGGGGCGATGTTTGCGCCGTCCAGCTTGGTCCGCACTCGCAGCAGCGACTCGACGGCTCCGAGACCGGTCGCTTCGGCGCGCAGCAGGCTCTTCAAGGCTGCGCCGACACCCGGCTCGTCGGGAAACTGCGCGAGGCGCAACAACTCCTCATCGCCCGGTGGACGGGACAATTCCGGCAGCAACGCGGCCACCCTGGCGGCGCTCACTTTCGGTTCCAATGCGAGTGCCGCGACCAGCCGTGATTCCGCCGGCAGCGCCCTGGCCTCGGGCTGGTCGAGGAAATGATCGAGAAGCGTCGGGGAGCGCTCCAACAACATTCGCACCAGGTAGCGCTCGAACTCCCGTTCGTACGCCGTGCCCGTCGGGATGGTTCGGCCCGTCGAAGTGCTCCGCATGGTGGGGCTGGCGAGCGAGGGGTGCGCCATTCCGATAAGCAAGGGCATGGCCTGTTGAAAAAGCAACGTCGCGGTTCGGGGATCGGAAGAGAGAATCAGCTTTATGCGGCTGGCATTGATCGTCTTGATCAATGCCGCGCGAACCTCCGCGTCAGGATCGTTCGCCAGTGGAGCCAGCGCGTCAAACCACTCGCTCCAGAAACCGCCCTGACCGGCAATCACCGGGGTTCGCAGTCCCAACACTCGCACCGCCTCGCGGCGGATGTTGCGATTCGAATCCGTCAACAGGGGCTTCAGCAGCGGGAGATATTCGCTTGCCTTGTCGCGCCGATCCAATCCATCCAACATCCACAACCCTTCCAACGCCCACAACGCCGCGATGCGCCGCGCGGCCGATTGCGATGCGTCACCGATGATGCCCTTGAGTTTCGGCGCGAGCTCCGTCATCTGCCGGTCGCCGATCGCCTGCCAGGCCAGATGACTTTGCGTCGTGTTCTCGCCGCCCAGTTTGGCAAGAAGTTCGTCACCGGAGAGCGTGGTGAAATCTGGCACCTCGAACGGCTTGAAGTCCGCCGGCCGCGCGCGCCAGATGCGTCCGCGTTGTTTGTCGCGCTCGGGATGGTTTCGCGGCACTTCGTTGTGCGAGATGATCTTGTTGTACCAATCGACGAAGTAGAGGCAGCCGTCCGGCCCCCACCGCAGCGCCACCGGGCGGAACATCTCGTCGCCCGACTGGATGAAGTCCGGCAGCTTGGTCAGGGCGTGGCGCGGCCCGTCGCGTTCGGCCTTGATCGCCTGAATTTTCCGCGTGATCGGGTTCGCGATGTAGATCACATCGCAGTATGCCGGGGGCCAGCCGGTCCGGTCGCTGATGGCCAGCCCGCTCAGGCCCGTGCCGCCCATCTGGAAGTGCGGCGCGGTGCCGGGAAACTCGGGCGCATAGCTTTTCCACTGGGCCTGCGAGCAGCCGGGGTAGTTCGCGTACTCGTGAAAGGGCATGGCCGGATACCCGTAATCGTTCGCTTCCTGGATCCACGTTTCCCCCTCCATCGTCATGTGCAGCCCCCAGATGTTGCACGGTCCCTGGCTGGTGATCTCGAAGTCGCTCCCGTCGTGGCGGAACTTCGCCATGCGTGTCTGGTCGAACGGCACCGCACGATCCTGCCGGCCGGGCCGAAAGACTCGTCCGTAGTTGAACGCACCCTGGGCAAACCAGATCCAGCCGCCCGGCGCGCGCGTGAACTGATGCGGGAACAAATGTGAGTCCTGCACACCGAACCCGGTCAGGATCACCTCCCGTTGGTCCGCGCGACCGTCGCTGTTGGTGTCACTCAGGAAAACGATGTCCGGTCCGTGCTGGACGTACACGCCATTCTTGTAAGGCAGAATACCCAACGGAATCGCCAGCCCCTCGGCAAACACCCGCGGCTGGCGCGCGTAGCCGGTCGGGGACTTAGGATCACGGTCATACACCAGCACCTTGTCTCGCGCTTTGCTGGCGTAGAGTGCGCTGGCGATGCCGGGAGCCTCGTTCGCATCGACCGGATATTCGAGCGCGGTCATCGTCCAGAGGTTCCCGCGCTGATCCCAATCGACCGTAACACATTTGCCGAAGCCCGCCGGGATGTCCTCGGCCGCGACCAGTTCCACCGTGAAGCCCGGCGCGACAGTGAAGCGGGCGCGTTGTTCCTCCGGCGAAACCGGCTCGGCCCGGCTGGCTGTCTGCGCGGCGGCACGACCGGACTCGTTGTGCTGGCTTGATTTTTCCGGCTCGGGCGCACCGCGAAAGATTCGCCCCGGCGGTGTCGGTGGCAGTTCCTCGACGGAGATGTTCCTTACCTGCACCAACCCCTTGCCGCCGCCATGAATCTGAATGCCGAACTTGCCCCGGTCGAAATCCGGGATGCCGACCTCCTTCTCCACATAATCCACCCCCAGCACGCCGTTGATCCAGGTCGTGATGCGCGGGCCGTCGGCGCGGATCACGTAATCGTTCCATCCCTCGCGATCCGGGTTCAGCGCCGGGCGCAGGATTTTCATGTCCGCGCCGGCGAGCAGCCGGTTCCGCCGCGATTCGTCGTAGATGCCGCCGTACCAGTTCGGTTCGCCGTAGTCGCACTGGTAGCCGATCATCTCCGAGTTGTTGGGCACGCGCTGCGAACGGATTTGAAACCCGGAATTGACGAAGCCCTCCGTGCCGCGCAGCCGGATTTGGAAGCGCACCACGAAGTTCGTGTAGTCGCGCGTCGTGGCCAGGAAGTCGTTTTCCCTGACTGTCTCCGTGAGCGAACCGCCCGTCAGGCAGCCGTCCTCGACGCGCCAGAGCGCCGGATTCCCCTCCCATCCGGCGAGCGTCCGCCCGTCGAAGAGCGAGACCGCGCGGGGACCGGGTTGGGGCGGTGTTTCGGCGGCGAAGACTCTTGGCGCGGCCGCCACGACGACGGCGAGGAAAACGAGCAGCTTTTTCATGATTCAGATTGGCATCCGGCGAACGGGATGCCGGAGTCTGGCCATGAATGCGCGAAGATCAAGCCGGGGATCAACCGGAACACGAAACTGACGCACATTGTCAGGGCGATATCGGAATCTGGAATTGGAACTCAGGAATACAGGAAGATACAAAGACCATTCCCGTTTTCCTGATTTCCAAATCAGAAGACCGGACGATTCAAAGCCAGTGAGATCAATGGAGCCGCTGGCGGCTGGAATCGCCGGTCTCGCCCTACGGGGAGGAGAGGATTGGGTTCTGAGCTTGCCCCTCCACTTGGTAGGGCGAGATTCCTATCGAGCCGTAACCCTTTCGCCCCAGCCAACGTCCGGCTGGGTCGGGCGCGGCAGCGTGGCGGTGGCACCGGACGAAGCCCCTTCGCGCGGCCAGAGAAGCGGCACGCATCGGCGAGAGCCCTGTGGAAAGAACGAGTTCGACGGGAGTCTCGACCAACCCGTCACACGCTGTTGATCGCCGTGGAAGCCGAACGAACTCGGATGATCGCTTTACACCGGAGCGCGCGCTACCTAGCCTCCAGTCCGGTGGCATCCGATGCGGCCGCACCGCGCGGGGCCGCCGCCAACCCTATGAAAAAAGCTTTGCTCAAAATCTTCATCGCCGGAGTCGTGCTGCTCGTCGTGGTGGTGGGCGCGGTCATCTACTACCTCGATCACATCGTCAAATCGGGTCTCGAGGCCGCCGGTCCGCAGGTGGCCAAGGTAAGCATCCGGCTGGAGAAAGCCAGCCTGTCGCCCCTGTCGGGCAACCTGCAACTGCACGGCCTCGTCATCGGCAATCCGGAGGGCTACAAGACCGAGTCCGCGATCAAGGCGGGCGAAGTCCGGGTCAAAGTCCAACCGGCCAGCCTGCTTTCCGACAAGGTGGTGGTGAACTCGGTGCGCGTGGCCGCGCCGGAAATCACCCTCGAGGGCGCCAGCCTGAGCCGGAACAACCTCACCGCCATCCTCGACAACATCAACGCGACGCTCGGCGGAGGAGCCGCCCCGTCCACCGAGAAACCGGCCGAATCCAAGGAGACCCGGCTGCAAATCGACGATCTCGAAATCAGCGACGGCAAGATCCATCTCGCCCTCACTGCCCTGGGCGGCAAACCCGTGAGCGTCCCGTTGCCCACGATCCACTTGACGCAGCTCGGCACCAGCGCCGAGGGCATCACCGGGGCCGAGGTGGCGAAGCGCATTTTGAACGAAGTGCTGTCCAACTCGGTGCAGGCCGCCGGCAAGGTGATCGGCGACCTGGGCAAGCAGGTGGTCGAAGAAGCCGGCGCGGCGACCAAGGCGGTGAAGGAGGAGGCGCAGAAAGCCCTCAAGGGCATTGGCGATCTGTTCAAGAAATAACAAGACGAACCTCCCGGTTCGTAAGGCTCACCCACCGGTCCCGCAGTTCACACCGGCAAGGCACCGGATTTCAGCCGAACACAGTATTCGGTCCGTGCGAAGTCCGGTCGAATGAAGCGCCGGTTTCCAACTGGCCCCGCCCAGTCATACAAAGCCGGTTAAAACTGGCACTCCACCCTATTCGACCAACCCTCAAGCGGAGTAGCTATCAGGCGGCACGCTGGGGCACCGACGCAATGGATTTCCGACCGACGTTTACCTGTCCAGCCGCAAGGAGACATGCTAACGCTTGACCATGCCACCGGCGGATGCAAACGAACCACGGCCGCGCGGGCGGATGTTCGTCACGACTCATTGGAGCGTGGTCGTAGCCGCCAGCCAGCCTGGAAACGCCACGCACGAAGCCGCGCTCGCCGCGCTCTGCCGTTCGTACTGGCCGCCGGTGTATGCCTACATTCGCCGGCGTGGAAACAAGCCGGAAGACGCACAAGACCTCACCCAGGAATTCTTCGCGCGACTGCTGGCGAAAGAATGGCTGGCCGGCATCGAGCCGCGCGGAAGCCGGTTTCGTTCCTTCCTGCTGACCGCGGTTTCATGCTTCCTGGCGAACGAATACGACCGCTCGACGGCAGCCAAGCGCGGCGGCGGTGTGCTCGCGCTGAATCTGGATCAGGCCGAATTCCTGAGCGGAGCCGCATGGACTTCACCCGATTCACCGGAACGCGCTTACGACCGGCGCTGGGCGCTGGCCGTGTTGGATCAAGCCTTGATCCGATTGCGCGAAGAAACGGCGGCCAACGGCAAGGAGCGGCAGTTCGAGCGGCTGAACGCATTTTTGTCCCGGGAGGCGGACGAAGGCGAATACGCCGCGCTGGGCCATGAATGGGGCGTGAGCGGCGGCGCGGTGGGAGTGGCCGTGCATCGGCTGCGGCAGCGGTATCGGGAATTGGTGCGCGCTGAAATCGCCGGAACCCTGAGCGATCCGGGCCTGGTGGACGAAGAGATGCGCCATCTTCTGGCCGCCTTGCAAAACGAAGGGTCGTAATCGCCGGAGCCAGTTGCTTATAAACCATTCCAGCAGGCTCATGGCAACCTCGTGAACCCGGAATATCCATCGACTCGCTGCGCGCGTTGCGGCGCGGCACTGCCGGAACCGGTGCTCCGCGGCCATTGCGCGGCGTGTCTGGTCCGCACCTCGGTCACCCCTGCCGGGCCGGAGCCGGCACCCGACGCGCCGCTGATGTTCCTGCGCTCGTTCGGCGACTACGAACTGCTCGACGAGATCGCTCGCGGCGGCATGGGCGTCGTGTATCGCGCGCGCCAGCGGAGTTTGAACCGGATCGTCGCCGTCAAGATGCTGCTCGCCGGCGAATTCGCGAGTCCGGATTTCGTCCGCCGTTTTCGCCAGGAAGCCGGAGCGGCGGCGAGCCTGCGTCATCCGAACATCGTGGCCATCTACGAAGTCGGCCAGCAGGATGGGCAGCACTTTTTCTCGATGGAATTCATCGAGGGGCGGAACCTCGCGGACCTCGTGCGCGAGCGCCCGTTGCCCGCGCGCCGCGCCACCGGCTTTTTACAACGAATCGCCGAGGCCGTTGCTTTCGCGCATGACCATGGCATCCTGCACCGCGATCTCAAGCCGTCAAACATCCTGATCGATCCCTTCGACCAGCCGCGCATCACGGACTTCGGGCTGGCGAAACGGCTCGGAGTTCCGCCTTCCGGCGGCCCGGGACCGGTTGACGCCGGAACTCCAAACGCCGACCTCACCCTCACCGGCCATGCGCTGGGTTCCCCCGCTTACATGGCACCCGAGCAGGCGGCCGGACGCGGGACGGTTGGCCCGGCGGCGGACCTCTATTCACTCGGGGCGCTGCTGTATCATTTGCTCACGGGCCGTCCGCCCTTTCAGAGTGACACGATCCCGGAAACGCTCCGGCAGGTGCAGGAAGCCGACCCCGTCCCTCCGCGCCGTTTGAATCCGAGCATTTCCGACGATCTGCAAACCATCTGCCTCAAGTGCCTGGAAAAGGATCCCGCGCAACGCTACCGCTCCGCTCACGAACTCGCGGCTGAACTCGGTCGCTTCCTCCGCGACGAGCCGATCCACGCCCGCCCGCTGAGCCCGTGGGCCCGCGCCTCGCGCTTCTGCCGCAGACGTCCGGCCATCGCCGC
>VFQQ010005830.1_pt1 | contig 9999 bp, 4 predicted proteins | sample 3512341 | NCBI WGS metagenome assembly VFQQ01 (sample SAMN10412373, study PRJNA504923) | tailings metagenome | isolation source: Relicate 2 Philex TSF1 revegetated site | place: Philippines: Tuba, Benguet | collected 2017-08-29
GCCTTCTTCTGGTCGTAGCTGGCGGCGCTGACCCAGCCATCCTCCGTCAGGCGTGCGAAGCGCTTCTCGTCTGCATCTGCCTGGGCGCGGCTGCTTTCCGCGGCCTTGAGCTCGGCATCGGCCGATTCGAGCGAGAGCCTGTAGTCGGTGGCGTCGAGCGTCGCGAGCGTCATGCCAGGCGTGACTTTGTCGCCGATGTTGATGAAACGCTCGACGATCTTTCCCGAGACGCGGAAGCCGAGATCGCTTTCGTAGCGCGGCTTGATCGTCCCGGTATAGGAGCGCGTCTCTGCCGCGGTTGCGAGCGTCACCGCGGCGGCGCGGACGGGCTGGGGCTGCGCCTTGTACTCGGCGCCTTCGCTTTTGCAGCCGGCGAGGCCAACCGCGACGCAAACGAGGGCGCCTGCAAGAAGGACTGGGCGCGCTCGGTTCGCAAGTCGTTCGGGTTTGGATGTGGGAACGCTCATCTTAAGCCTCATCGCTGTTGCAGCCTTGTGCCGACATTGCCGATGCATTAAGTTAGTGCGGCTAACTTATAAGTAAGCGTCACTAACTTGACAAGGTGGAATCGGCTCGAGAAGGCAAAAAAAGTTAATCGCACTAACTTAAGTTAGATATGCTAACTTGCTGAGTCGGCGGTCGATGGCATGGGATTAAAGTCTTATGGCCCAAGCAAAAAAACAGAGAACAAAAAAGACAACGATGGTGCGCGCGAAGAAGAGCTTCCACCACGGCGATCTGCGTGAGGCGCTTATCGCCGCAACCCGCGAGCTTCTGATCGAGCATGGCCCCGATGGATTTACGCTGGCAGACGCATGTCGGCGTGCTGGCGTGACCACGGCTGCACCCTACAAGCACTTTCGCGATAAGCAGGAGATCCTCGAGGAGATCGTTGCGCGCGGCTTCGACCAGCTGAGGGAGCAGAACGCAAGGGCGGTGGCCGAGAAAGGCAGCGGCACTATCGAGGGCATTGCCGCGATGGGCATCTCCTATTTGGAGTTCGCCGTCGCCCAGCCCGCCATTTTCAGGCTCATGTTCGGCGATCTGAAGAAGAGCAAGAAGATGGATGGGACGGGAGATGAATGCCTGAAGAACGTCGTCGAGGAGGTCGCCCACTATTGCCGCAAGAACGGCCAGACAGCGGACGCGCAACAGATCGCAGTGCGGCTCTGGACATTCGTCCACGGAGCCTCGTCGCTCGAACTGGATGGCGACTATGAGCGGGTTGTTCCGGGTCTCGACGTCTACAATCTGATTGCGGATGTAACTCCGAGGCTGCTCGGAGCAACGTCGGACATCCGAGCGCCACGCAACAAAAAAAGCTAATCAGCGAGCCCTTGCCGATAGCGCTCACGCTGCTCTTCGCTTTCGGCTTCCCAGGGTTCGAGGTGTTGAAAGTTCTTGGTCATTGTGAGGTACTTTGGGACGACCAGGATCTTGGCTGCGGCGCGATTCTTGGTGCGCAACGAAACGCGCGCAGCGGTCGACACGGGGTGCTCCGTGAAATTCTGTGCTCAGTTGAAATCCCGGTCTCCTCGCCCGAGCGCCCGCAGCGCGCTGTTTCCAGCGGAACAGGGTCGGCCTCCCACGCGAGCGCACACACACACAAAAGCGCCCTATCGCGCCCGCTCCCGCCGCACCTCGGAAGGCGTGGCCCCATAGCGGCGCCGGAAGGCGTGGTTGAAATGCGAGAGATCGCCGAAGCCACTGGCATAGGCGATGGCGCCGATCGACTGGTGGGCGTGGCTCGGGTCGAGAAGCATGCGGCGGGCGTAAGCAAGGCGCGCGGAAAGCACATACTGGGAGAAGGTCGTGCCCTCGCCGTCGAACAGCATATGGACATAGCGCGGCGTCACGCCTTGGCGGAGCGCGACCGCGGCGACCGAGAGATCACGCGACGTCAGATTGGCGTTGATGTCGGTTTTGACCGCCTCGAGTCTTGCTGCGCGCAGGCCTCGTCTGCCGGCGAGTTCGGCGACGTCGCGTGTGGTCCCGAAAGCGAGGGCAATCAGATCGCAGATATGCAGGACCATGGCCCGCCGCAATTCACTGCCGGCGTCCTGATAGGTGCGCAGCGTCGCGAGATAACTGTTCAGCAGCCTCAACGCGTCGGTCTCCGCAGGGACCGCGCGCATGAACGCGTCCTCCAACCCTCCGACCAGAGGCTTCAGAGTAGAGCGCGGCAATTTCAGCGTGACATAATCCATGGCAAGCGGGTGCTCGACCATCGCCTTGTCCACACATGACATGAGCACGGCCGACCCCGCATCGACCGTGGCTTCCTTGCCCAGCTGTCGATAAAGGGCGGGCTTCATCGCCCAGGTGATAACGCAATCGTCGTCGGACTTGCCAAGGTCGCCGCTGTTCCCGATGCGACGCGGGATGTTGCCGCCCCACATGAAGCGATGCGCGGAGTTGCCGGACCACAAAACGCCTGCGCCGGGAAGCACGTGCCACTCGATCTCCGCCCGGCATTCCCCGCCGAGCGGGGTGATGTCTATGGCGGCGCAGGGACCAAACACCTCACGGAACACTGCGACCCGATCACGCTCGGGAATTTCTGTCGTTGAGAAGCGAAAAACCGATGTTTGACTCATCAAATGACCTCGCTTGCCAAATACAGGCGATTACATAAAAGCTTCCCGAACCGGCTCGTAAGAATGCGACGTGCCCCCTATCGCGCCTGCTCGCGCCGCACCTCGGAAGGCGTGGCCCCATAGCGGCGGCGGAAGGCGTGGTTGAAATGCGATAGATCGCCGAAGCCACTGGAATAGGCGATGGCGCCGATCGACTGGTGGGAGTGGCGCGGGTCGAGAAGCATGCGGCGGGCGCAGGCAAGGCGCTCGCCGAGCACGAATTGCGAGAAGGTGGTGCCCTCGTTTTCGAACAGCATATGGACATAGCGCGGGGTCACGCGTTGGCGCAGTGCCACCGTGGCAACCGAAAGATCGCGAGTCGTCAGATTGGCCGCGATGTCGGCTTTGACGGCCTTCAGCCTTGCTGCGCGTAGCCCGCGTCCGCTGGCGACCGCCGCGGCGTCACGCGTGGCACCAAGCGCCAAGGCCACGAGATCGTGAACGTGGTTGACGGCGACACGTCGGACCGCGGGGTCGGTGACGTCGAAATTGTCCCGCCATGCCAGGAGATAGAGCCGCAGAAGACGCAACGCGTCGTTCGTGGACGCAACAAGGTGAGTGGCGGCCTGTTCAAGATCGGGCACAAGCGGGGCCAAGATCGATCGCGGCACCATCACCACCATGTCGTCAAGTTGCCGAAATTGAATGCCGCCAGGTTCGGCATGGAGAATACCGACGGCTTCGCCAGGTTTGGCCTCAAGATCCTGACCACGTTGCGAACGCATCACCGCTCCGCCAAGCGGCATGATGAGCGAGAACGTGTCGTCCCCGTCCTTCACCAGCTCGCTGGTCCGGCTCCAGCGGGCGGTCATGGGCGAAAGGCACCGGCCGATGCTCAAGCCAGGCAGTGCGAGCATGCTGGCGTCGACATCCAGCGGCTCCCCTGACAGGGGCTCGAATTCGAGACGGCACATTTTCCGGGCGAAAACTTCCCGCCAGAAGGGCATGCGGTCGGAACCAGGAATATCGCCCGTCGAGACGCGCAGAAAAGCAACATCCGGTGACCGTGGCGCCATCGGGTAACCCCTCGCCCCAAGCCTTCGACCGCCTTGTATCCGTATTCGTACTGTATCTGTACGTAGGGGGAAAGCACCAGATTTCCCTCTCAGCCAAATCTCTTTTCGCTCTGGCCCAAGACCATAGGGGCGCCCGTCCTTAAACTCCGTACCGATCATATGCGCACATCCGGACGCAACGGCAGCAAACGCTCCGCCAAGCTCCGAGCGTTCGATCGGACAGTTCAAAGAGGATAAATGGTCGAGAAAGTCGGACTGGGAAGCAATACCGGCCGGCGCGCCCGAAGACGTGAGCCTGGAGGAAGCTTTTTTCCTACCATTAGCTTCGCCACCGCCATTGCTGCGGTGATGCTGGCCGTCCCCGCCGTTCCTGGCCGGACCCAAACATCGTTCACCTTCGTTCCGGGCGTTACGGTCGTCACCGGATTTTCCGGTACGAAACTGGCAACCGATAAGATCGAGGCGGGTGTCGATCCGATCGATCGTACGTTCATCGATCCAGACGGGCCCGCACTGCGCATCTTTGACGTGTCGAACCTCGGTGGACCGCCTGCGGGCCAGCTCATCAATCCCCCAGTGCGCCTCGATGTCCCGGCCCGGCAAATCGGTCAGGTATTCGGCTTGGCGTTCGACGGCGGCGTGGACGGCGCGCAGCCCAATCTCTATGCCGCTGCCACGTCGGCCTTCGGCCTGAGCATAGTCGGCGCCGGCCGCGCGGCGGATGGCAATCCGGTACGCCTCAAGTCAGGCGCACCCGACGCGAGTTTCATGGAAGGGCAGTTCGGCGCTTTGTCCAAAAGCAGTCCGAGCGCCATTTATAAGATCGACGGCGCAACCGGCAGCTTGAGCTATGTCGCGGATACCGCGTTCTCGGGCGCCTCCAACAGCGGTCCCGGCATTGGGGGGCTCGCCTACGACGCGGCGAGCAAGAGCCTCTACGCGTCAGACCTCGACAGCGGCGTCGTCCATCGCTTCGGCCTCGACTATAACTACGCCGATCTCTCCCAATATGACCACGGCGTTGCCGGGCGCCGCGCCGCAGGCCTGGCGGAGGTTCGCGACGACGGCCGGCGTGCGGTTATCACCGATCCTGCATTCAAGGCCGACGACCCCGCCACGTGGGGCTTCACGCAGCCGCAAAGACGCGTCGATGCGCTCGCCGTCCATGACGGGCGTCTTTACTATGCGGTGGCAGAGGGACCGGAGATTTGGTCCGTGGGCCTCAGGGGCGGCGCCTTTCTCGACGACGCGCGGCGCGAGGTGACGATCAAGGCCGAGAAGCCGTTCCCGGTTACCGGCATTGCCTTCGACGGCAGCGGCCGCATGATCGTTGCGCAGCGTGGCCCGGTAAAGAGCCCGTACGACTACGGTAGCTTCGCCGATACGGGCGCGCAGGTGCTGAGGTACGCGCCCGAATCGCCCGACGACCCGAGCACGCCTGACCTGTGGAAGAACGATCCTGCCAGCTACGCCGTCGGCACGGCCGATGACAACAACGCCGGCAGCGGCGGCGTCAGCCTCCAGTATGGCTACAAGCCCGATGGAACCATCGACCTCAATGCTTGTGAGGCGACCGTCACCATTACCGGCGACACGTTCACCGTCACGGCGAGCGGAGTCCAGCTCAACAGTGTGGAGCTGGTGCGTCCGGCCAACGTGCCGCCCAAAGAGAGTGCCTTCATCGACTACGACGTGAACCAGCAAGACCCGGACGTGCGCGGACACGTGGGCGGCGTCGCTGCGTTGCGCCAGTGCGGTGCCGCAGCGGGGTTCCCGCCAGTTGAGGCCGGCACGTTCCCGCCGGTCGAGCCCGAGGGTGGTGGTGGTGGTACTTTCCCGCCGGTCGAGCCCGAGGGTGGCGGTGGTGGTGGTACTTTCCCGCCGGTCGAGCCCGAGGGCGGCGGTGGCACGACGACCAACGGCCCGCTTACGATGACCAAGAAAGCAGCCTCCGCGGTCTGCAACGAAAATCAATCTTGCGCCTACACGATCACCGTAACCAATACATCCGCAACGTCGATTGCGGACAAGATCGTCATCGACGATGTGCTTTCGATCGGTGGGACACCGTTTCAGAAAGCCAAATTGCAAGCGTCCGCCGGTTGGGACTGCATCGCCTCGGCCGGGCCCAACGTGCAGTGCTCGCACCCCGGCCCGCTCGAGCCAAACACACCGCTCGAACTGACGGTGACATTCACACCGGAACCCGGTTCCCTTGCCGGGGCGACAGAGCTCAAGAATTGCGCATCGTTTGCCGGGCCCGTCGCCAACAAGGCGCAGCAGCTGCCGCCGCCTCCGCCTCCGCCGCCGACCAACACCATCAATGGCGGCCTCAAAGTAGAGACGCTTGGGACATCACCATCCTGCTCGCCCGCGACCGGCAACTGCGAATTCGAGATCAAGATCACGAATACGACCGCTCAACCAATCACCGGGCCGTTGAAAATATTCGACACGCTATCGGTCGGCACGCAGAGCCAAGCGAAGAACAACGCAACGAGCATGCAGCTTCCGCCGGGTCTTCAATGCAAGCCCGAAGGTCGCGAGTTCAATTGCTCGCAAGATCCGCTGACCCTCGCCCCCAACCAAAGTGTCAGTTTGAAGGTGGCGTTCTCTGTCGACACGGTCGAGGGTGGCAAGGCGAACTTCGTGCAAAATAAAACGAACGTCACCTTCGGTCCGCTGACGGGTGAGGCGACCGCTGCGATCGCGTTTGATGACAACAACAAGTTGCCCGAACCCGACGCGCAGAACGCGGGCGGAGCTCAAGCACAAGCGGGCGCGCCGGCGTGCGCGAGCATTCCGATCGGTCCGAACGCGGGGGGCGGAGGCCAGGGGGACGGTGAGAACCAAGGCGGTGGAGGCAAGGCCACCGGCGGCAAGACCGAGGCCGGGCCCATCACCATCGAGAAAAACCCGACCGTAACGACTTGCGGTGGCGCAGCGCCGTGCAGCTTCGACATCAAGGTCTCGAACAAATCGGGCAAAGAGATTCCCGGCCCGATCACGATTGCTGACACGCTCCCGGCCGGCGCGAAGCCGTCTGTCGCACCGGCTCCGTGGCAGTGCCCCGCAGCAGCAGGGCCAACGATCTCGTGCACGCATCCTGGCCCCATCCCGGCCAACGGCTCGCTGCAGCCCAATCTGAGCTTCACCTTCCCGCCGCCCGTAGGTGCGAAGAGTGTCAAGAACTGCGCGACCCTCGCCGAGACACCCAAGGCTCCGGCTCCCGTTCTGCCGAAGCCGGTCGCCGAGGAGAAAGATGGCACAAAGTTCGAGCTTAAGGCTCTCACCAAGCCCTGCCTGCCCGGTGCGTCTTGCGAGTTCGAGATGAAGGTCACGAACACGAGTGCCGAGACGCGTGAAGCCTCGTTCCTCTGGCACACCGATTTCGGATTCGTGCAAGGCGCCAACAAAGCGAGCGCCAAGAGCGTCACGGTCGAATCGGTGACCGCCACACCGGTCACTGGGTGCAGGTCCGTTGCAAACAACCCGCTGCGGCAGATGACCTGCAATCTGGACGGGCTGAAGCTTGCGCCCAACCAGTCGTATTCCGCCAAGGTCAAGGTGAAGATCGAGGCACCGCCGAACGCGCCAGCGGACGGTATCGAAGCCACAGCCTTCACCGATTTCAACACGGCGAAGGCACAGACGACCGGCAAGACCAGCGACAGCACTCCGCTCGCGGCCCCGGCCGCCGCGGGGCTCCCGGGAGGCGTCGCCGCTCCAGCGGAGCCGGCATGCGCCACGATTCCGGTGGAAGCCCCGGCAGATCAGCAGCAGGGCCAGCTTGAGATCGAGAAGAGTCCGCTCGTCACTTCTTGTTCGGCGCTCGGCGGCGGGTGTTTATTCAAAGTATCGATCAAAAATCCGGGGCCCGGCGACTTCACGGGCGACATCGAGTTCGACGATGAGGTCACGTTCCTCGACCAGAAGCTCAACGTCTCGCTCAACAGCTCGCTGCCGAACGGCTGCAAGATCGATAAGCAGGGAACCAGTCACTGCAAAATTCCCGGTCCACTGAAGGCCGGCGCCCCGCCACTCGAGTTCACATTCGAGATGGTGCCAGAGCAAACGACCAACGCAGGAAGCATTCGCAATTGCGCTACGCTCACTGGGACGACGAAGAAGGCCTGCAGCGAGATACCGTTGCGCAAGGACAAGAAGCCGCTGCTGCGAGCGACTAAAAAGCTGGAATCGGGCAACTGTAGCCCCGATTGCCAGTTCCTCATCACGGTCCGGAACGTGGGCGAAAGTGAATTCGATGGCACCTTTGCCGTGTTCGAAGAGCCCCTGAAGGCGCCGCCGGTCCAGTTTTCCCCGCTCATTCCGCTCAACGCCGAGTTCACCGTCCTCAGCACCGATGCAGGCGTAGCCTGTACCAAGGATACGAAGCCCGTATGCACGTTCAAAGGCAAGCTTCCGCCGAACCGCACCGTGAGCGTCGTGGTCAAGATGACTGCGATAGATCCGACGTTCAATGGCCTGAACTGCGCCAAGATCGCCGGTAATGCGGCCAATAATGTCCCCCCCGATCAGCTCAAGCAACGCTGCGTCGAAATCAGCCGCGACGGCAAGGGCGAGAAGCCATTCGCCAACCTCGCGATCGAGAAGCGCGCAGCCGGTCCGATGAAGGACGGCGACGTCCACTGCGACCTCAAGAAGGAATGCCTTTACATCGTCACGGTGAAGAATACCGGAACCGGAGACTTCGTCGGGCCGATCAAGGTCATCGACACTATTTCGCTTGGCGTGCCCGAGGTGATCGAGGAGGGTCCTGGCGGCAATATTGGGTGGAAGTGCACAACCGCGCGGAACGGCAAAGGTGGGATCGCGGTCAATACATCGATCGAATGCGTGATCCCTGGCGCACCCAACCCGCTCAAGCCAGGGACTTTCACACCGTTGGGTCCCGGCAAGCAGATCGAGCTGGGCATCTCCGTCAAGCCCGGCAGCACCTGGCAAGGCAGCAACTTCCAGAACAACTGCGCCGAGATTGTCGCCGACGGCACGGACATCGGTCCGCTCAAGAACGACAAGAAGAGGTGCGCCCGGCAGAAGCTCGATCCGTTCAACGTTAAGGTCTCCAAGACGGGCGATCAGTCCTGCAAGCCGGGCAGCGAATGTCGTTTCACGATCGACATCTTCAATCCGGGCCCTATCCCGCACGACGCACCCGTCACCGTTTCAGACAAGCTGTCGGGACTATCAACGGCACAGATTGTGTCGATCACGCCGGCTGCCGGTGCGGATCCATTCCCCTGCGCTCCGAGGCCGACGCAAATTCCCTTTAGTTGCACGGGAGACATGCAGCTCGAAATCGGCGAGCACAACAAATACGTCATGGTCGTGCGGCTGCCCAATGATGCGAGCGCGACGCAATTCTCGAACTGCGCCTCCGTCGGCGGGAAGGATTTGGCGGTTGATGATCCGGTCGCCTGCCATCCGGTCAAGCTGGCACCACCCGAGCCATTCAGCCTCAAGATCAAGAAGACGGGTCCTGCAAGCTGTGAGCGAGGTTCGGAGTGTCCCTTCGATCTGACGATTGCCAACACCGGGGGCAAGGATCATACCGGCGCCGTGACGCTCACGGACGGCCTCTCCGGCGCGCCGTCCATGACCATCGTGTCGATCGAGCCCCCGCTGCCGTGCGCCCAGCAGCCCGTTGAGATTCCCTTCAACTGCAAGACCACCGACGATTTCAAGCTTCCAGCCGGCGGCACGCGCAAGTTCCGGGTGACGGCACGCATCCCGCGCAGCGCAGACACGACCTTCAACAACTGCGCCATCCTCGAGAGGGCAACGACGCGCGAGGCCAAACCGTCGCGCAGCGGAGAAAGCACCGACAGCTCCTTGTGGTCGTGCATCACGGTGAGGACCGCGGAGAAGCCGGCGACGCCGGCCGAGAAGCCGCAATGCAAGGGCGGCCTGATTGAGACCTCGTCCGGTAGCTGCGCTTGCCCGCCGGGGACGAGTTGGAACGGCCGTGCCTGCGCCGAACCCCCGCGCCCGGTGCCACCCCTCAAGATCACGCCGAGCCAATCGTCTTCCGTCTGCCCGGCCGACCGGCCTGTCGGCACACCCCCCAACAACTGCTGCCCGGTCAACACGCACTTCGACCCGGCCGTCAATCCGCCTCGCGGTAGCTGCGTGTCCGATGCGCGCAAGGTCGGTCCCGGCACCGGCGGCGAGCCGCCCCGACAACGGCCGCCCCGGGAGCGGCCGCCGACGGAGCGCCCCGTCTGTCCGCGCAGACTGCCGGTCGGCACGCCGCCCAACTGCTGTCCGGTCGACACGCACTTCGACTCGGCCGTCAATCCGCCTCGCGGTAGCTGCGTGTCCGATGC
>VFQQ010005832.1_pt1 | contig 9996 bp, 8 predicted proteins | sample 3512341 | NCBI WGS metagenome assembly VFQQ01 (sample SAMN10412373, study PRJNA504923) | tailings metagenome | isolation source: Relicate 2 Philex TSF1 revegetated site | place: Philippines: Tuba, Benguet | collected 2017-08-29
CAAGTACTGCACGACGCGACGCATTTTCAAAGCTTCTGTCTGTGTCTAGCTTTTTGTCATGTGTGGCGCGCAGGGCATCATTCTCGCCATCGCAGCCTACGGGCTAGACTGCGTGTCCGCCAGCCAAGACACCGACCCATCGCGCCTGCAACGCACATCCTCGGTCCAGTCAGACCAGCAGCAGGCAGTGCAACCTCACATACACGACACACCTACCAAACCGGGCAGACAGTCTCCACCGGGTTCGCTGCCGCACCCACCCGCAACACCACCACGCCCCTCAGACACCACCCACTGGCTTACCGACACAGTCAGATATTGCACGCAGAGTGCGTTTCTCATGGTAGCGGGCTTGGTGGCGTTGGTCACCGCTTGGCTCAGCGAGAGCGTGTCAGACACACACCAAGGCCCCTCACACAGGCGCACTGAGAACGGCTCGCCAAGGAGCGTGAGAGTGAGCGATTCTGGCAGGCCCTGGTCACCGAGTAGACCGCAGTTTGCAACGCCTCCCCCACCAGAGTGTGCGCCAGGTGTGTTGCGCAGCGTTGCTGCGATCGTTGCGGTGATTGCGGGCGCTGCGCTGCCGTGGCTTGCGTGGCACCCGCCGGTCGCAGCGCGCGTTGGCCCGGTCGCTGTCTCGCTTGGCGTATGGGTGTGTGCGGATGCGGGCTGCAGCGCAGAGAACCGAGCGAAGCCAGTAGATCTTGCCTTGCTATTCATCCTTGCGTGCACAGTATTGGCACTCATAGCGGGCGTGATTTGGGCGCCGTGGGCTGCAATCACGCGCTTGATTGGCAATCGCAGCGCCACAAAAGCACACCCTCCCACACCACCCACCTCCCCGGGTGCAGACTCGCGTGGCACTGCTAATGCTGGCAAGCCTGTGCATCACGCCAAGCGCGGTCGCAGATCTGCCGAGGGGCGAATTTCAGCGTGTGTCATTGTGATTGTTTTAGGTGCAGGATTGGACGCAGGTCTGGGCTGTATTCTTACCTGGGCGCATCTTATGGGTTTGGGCCGTAGAAAGGGCGCGCGTGGTGTGCTTGACACTGCAACGGTGGCATTGCTTGCCTTGCAGTGCGTGGCGTTGGGGCCTTCATGCTGGGCTGTGCTTTCAGGTGGCGGTCAGGCGCCCTTGCTAAGTCGTGCCGTGGATTCGGTCTTGGTCATTTTGCCGTGTGTTCTGATGGTTTGGCGCTCGTTCGGGGCGCGTCCCCTTGCCGTAACACCAGCGTATGCAATGCTGCTGTTCGCTTGTGCTTTCGCATTGAGCTGTGCAGTGCTAGGCCTGAGCGGTGCCTTCCTCTGGGCGCAGTTCCTTAGCATAACGTTCTTTGCAGTAGTCTGATAAGGTCTCTATCTGGGGTAGGCTGTAGCTTGCTCCTGCCTGCGGGGTGCTGCGGGATTGAAGCACGAGCAGTGGACCAGTGTAACGCGAGCTACCTGACCTAGAGGTGTAGAGGTGTGAACAGGTGCGCTGGCATCAACGGACACAACCGAACTCACCCGGCAAAAAAAACACTGACCGGCACGGCTTGCATAAGACAGCCTCGCACGTACAGCAGCTTCACAGGCGCACAGTAGCGTCACACGCGCACAAGAATGCAGCGCCGTGTGCAGCATCTGATAGTCGGCCTTCTAGGCGTCAGCGTCGCTGTCAAAACATACCAACACCAGGAGCCTGCCTGGGCTCTCTGGGGCAGCCTGTCCTATGCCATCGCGAACATATGGGCTGCCTGTGCTACTAGCAGTCATCAGAGTGTCGGACTACGCGGCCTAGGCCTGGTCAACTCCTACACGGCCATCGCTCTGACATTGGTGTGGGGAGCTGGAGCCATCCTCACGTTCAGCCAGCCACCTTACATCAGCCCGATAGTGGCACACTGGAGCTATGGGATGCACCTGTGTGAGTGGTGCCATTCTCCAATCACCAAGCCGGCATCGTCTGGTGTCCTACCTCTGCCTGCCCCGATGGGCGCACTTTGGCCCTAGAAGTGCTGGGGGATCATGTATACAAACCATCGTGTGTGTTGATGTGCTCGCAGTGGCAACCCTTGCGTCGGTCTGGGGTCACAAGGTGAGGGGCGCCCACCTATGCGTGCACGCCACTTGGTCCCCAAGGCTCGCAGCCAATGGACCTCGCACTTCCTGCACGTAGTCTCAGGCACATTGCCCCTGCATGTGCTTCATTTCTCGTAGGGGCAAGCACCACCCAAATGGGTGTTATCACTGTGACACATGTGCTTGCATTCCCCCTTCGCGCACTTGATGGGTGCAGGGCTACGCCCAAGGTGTGCTTCCCTTCTGGACACGCCTGGCCATAGCAGAGGCCCAGGCTGTGGCCAAGGTCACCGCTCTCCACCGCCATAAGCACCTGGCCTACGGCGCGACCTTGCCAGCATGGGAGCTGGCTCTCATCGCTCTGGCATTCCAACTCTGTGGCGTCGTGCTTCCCTTCTATATCTACCCTTGCCCCCGCAAGACCAACAAGGTCAAGGCCACGCCAAGTGCTCGACAGGAGAGCGCGCTTGTCCCCGCCTCAATCCAAGACGAGTGCGGGTATGTGTCACCACAAGGGCTCAGGGATGTCGGAGCGGAGTGGCCAACTACTCCGTGTGCGCTGCAGTGCAAAGGAGGCGACTCAGCTGTTCCCTACACATCCGTGCTGGGCGAACGCTTCCTGGTGAGTGCGGACACACACCAGCCGTCAAGTGCTTCCTTGCGCGCGCGCATGCACAAGCCCCCACACACAACCATTGCACAGGCATCTGTGAGCCCGTCGTGCTTTGCACTGCAAGCTTTCGTCATACCCTACCGTGCCACCCTGCCATCTGCGCGTGTGTGTGCACCTTTGCGTGCGACCTATCTTGTGCTTGCAGATTAGCATCAAGGTCAGCACCAAGCACAACCCTTCAGACCTGCCCTCTGGTGCGCTCACACAGCTGGCAAGGCTCGTTGAAGACGCCCACATGGCCGATGGCAGGTGCGTTTATGCATGCACACACACACACACACACATGCTCACGTGGCAGAGGGCACGTGTGATGCTTTGTTGTAGCCACACCCCCATACTCTGCACGCATGCTCCCACCCCAGCTAGCCTCAACATGCACCGTAGCCACACGTGCAACCGTATCTATTTGAGATAAGTCTGGTCTTGTGTGTATGTGTGGGTTTGTGTGTGTGTGTGTGTGTGTGTGTGTTCATAGGGGCACACGTATGGTCCTCAGCGCATCCGTCCACAAAGGCTGCATCGTCTTCGGTCTCGAGCTCTGCGCCCCGCGGCCCGCCACTGGCGACAACGAAACCGCTACAACCACCCATTCAAATTCAAACATGGACATCAACGAACTGCTCGAGTACGCGCGCAGGGTGCTACCCCACCTGCTAACGGACTTGGGGTTGGATGGCCAGTGCACCGGCGGTGATGAAGGTTTGGATGCTATCGGCGAGAAATTATCCGTAACGGCCACTGGCCACAGATTGTCTATCCATGTCGGGCCGTACTCAGTCTACGCGACCTACGACAAGCAGAGTCACGATTGGTTGTTGGAGCCGGGCGTGGTGAGCATGGCGGGCGTGCCGCCGGGGTTCATGCCGGAGCTCTGCCTTGCGCAGCCGCGCCCTGCGCTGGCGCCGGCGGCGGCGCCGGCCGCGGGGGTGCACGCGGTGCAGTTCAGCGTGCAGCTGATGTGCGCCGGCGCGCCGTTTGTGCCGCCGCAACCGCATTTGGTTGTAACTGGTGTCGACCCAACCGATGACTCAGCGTTTGCTGAGTGCACTGGGCCGCTTACGGCCAGCCATAACCGTCACCACAACCATGCGCCCTCCACCGTCCGCGCCATGCAGGTATGTGAACTCTTACTCACCACGCATGCATACCTTGCTACTCACCATGCATGCATACTTTGTTGTCATGCATGCGGGTTGCACCATGCATCCGGTGTGTTGTTTGTTCGCAAACCATGCCTGCACGAGTTCTCCTTGCAGTGTAAGACAAGCACGACATGGGCTCGTCATGGGGCCATGCATGGCCCATGCATGTGCTGATTGTGTATGTTGTCATGCATGCCGCGCCCATGCAGGTGTGGGTGTCATGCCAGGGCCAGTACGTTCGCACCACCGTCGACCAAACCACCCACACCGACCGCCCCGGCGTGCTCACGGTCACCGCACACGTCCCCACCCCCGCGCTCCGCCGCCACCACCAGCCAGACGGCCCAGTCGCCCAACTGCAAACCGCAACCGTCGAGCTCTGGCTCGGCACAAGCATGATGATCAGCACCACCCCGTTACTGTTCGACGTTTCTGCCCATGCCGAGCCACCCGTGGTTGATGGTTTTGGGTGGTGGGGGGTCGAGGCACGCAATGTGCCAGGTTTGGTGCAGGACATTAAGAGTCTGATAGACAAAACAATCGAGGAGGGGTACCAAGTCGAGGATCAGCAGCCGTTTTTGAGTGACTTGTCGGTTTTTCTGGTAAGCGCGCAGCAGTACGCGTCGGAGCGGTTGTGCGATATGGTTCCGGCCACGGAACCGCTGCTCAGCATGGAACAGTGCCAGGCGCTTGCGGACGGCTTGCACGCGCACGCCGTGGCGAGCGGCCTGCCGGCCGCCGCGAACGTCATCGGCCGGCTGCGCGCGCAGCTCTTCGCGCCGCGGGCGCCGACCGCCGGCAGCGGCAATTGCGTGTCGCGCGCCGTGGGCCGCGTGTGCGCCGGCGCCGCCGCGGCGCTGCGGCCGTGCCAGTGCGCCGAGTGTAATCGCCTCTTCTACGCCCGCCTCCGCAGAAACGTGCGCGAGCTGCAGGCGACAGCGACCGTTGTTTTGTCCGTTGTCACACTCGTTGCATTCTTCACGGTTTGTCCCACCGCCCCAGGGCCAATCGTGGCCCTCCTGATGGCCATGAGTGCCTGCCGTCTGGCCAGCCTGGCCACGTGCTACCCGCCCGCCACTGCCCCGCGGCCCGGCACATGGCGGGCGGCCATGCACACAATCCTCTACGACGGCTGGCTACAGATCATCGGCTATGCGCTTTACGCAATCCTGCTCGTAAGCACGGCATTCGAATCGCTCGTGCCATTCGACAAGGCCCAGTGCACGACGAGCGGTCTCGGGCCGTTTTTTATCACCAATTCGTCGTTTCTGGTGCTAGCGCAGCAGGTGCACCTATGGGGCCGCGTGCCAGACTGGGTGGTGCGCGCCATGATGGTGGGCGAGGCCTTGGCTCACAACGTAGGTGTGCACCGGTGCCCCTCGCTTAGCCAGTGGTTCATGCGTGTGTGGTACTGCCTTGGCTCTCCGGCAGTTTCTTGGGGTTTGTACCGCAGCTGGCGCCGCACGCTGAGAAGCCGTGTGGAGCGCAAGTCCGGCCTCCCTGTGGCCGTGCAACTGTCGGCACAGGGTAAGAAGGGCGATGCTGTGGCAGGGCCAAACGCAGCACACTCGTCCTGAGTAGTGATGGCACACACACAGGGCCGGTCATGCCACACAAATGCTGACTGACCGTAGCACGCACATAGCATGCAGGCCACAGCACGGGCCCTGTAACGAGCCACAGCGGACACGATGGACAATGCTGACTGGCCACGGCCAAGCCCTCATGCACCTATGCATGTTGCATGCAATCGTGCCGTCCCATTCTGTGCTTCATGAACGGTATCATGCGTCCTGGTGCGAGGCTTGGTACGGCATACGCACCCGTTCAGCTACACGACTTCTGCGCATAGGTACTGAGGCTCAATGCGCATAGCGAGCGGCTGCACCGTGCATCGTACAGGATGCAGGCACATATATGCAGGTTTGTGCATGCGTACAGAGAGCGCTGAATGCATATGGCTGACCATTAACAGTCGCGGTGAACAGCGTACGGTCTAATGGATGGGTAGTTACTGAGTGTGGATATGCATACCGCGAGCGCTGACTGCTTACAGTTGACAACTCACACTCGTAGTAAAGCACGTGCATTGGAGTGTGGTCTTGTGGTTGGGCTTGGACAGTACGAGCTTGCGACGTGGTGCGTGGCGGGCTCATCTTACGCCATAAGTTGGGAGTGTTGCTAGACCTTCACACTGTCACACTTTCCCAGCGCGAGTTCAGCGTGAGACACATCCTGCCTCACGCTGTCCCTTGCATGCGGACACGTCCAGAGTGTTGCTTAGTGTTTTGGATTGCATGTTAGTGTGCCAACAAGTGCCCTGAGAGCACCTCGCCTTGTATGGGGCTTTGATCTTCACCGTAAGCGCAAAAAACTAGTGTCTTTTTCTTGCATCGTGTGTTGTTTGATGTTTTCCTATGCATGGGCGGCACCTTTTCTAGCGCCATGCCGGGACTAGAAAGGCCAACGTGTGCGTGTGCGGTGGTGCTGTCTTACATCGAGCCGTTTGTGGCTTGCTGAGGGGGGGGGAGGGGGGGTGCAAGGACAGCGGGTGCGGGCATGCTGGTTGGCCCTGGTTGGCACATGGGCCCAGCGACTGATATTGGCTGGCCTGCCTCAGGCTTTTAGCTTACACACAGTACTTGTCAAGGTCGTAAAGATAAGACAGCAAGGTTGATCACATGGCGCCTGCAAGGCCTTACGCCCTACGCCCTCATGCATGCATGTCATAGTAAGGATGCTTGAGCCCTGTCGTTTTGCCAATCTCGCCCCTTTGGTTGGCGTTCCTCCGTGTCCCTCCGTTTCCTGCATGCCCTTCACCACCGGTCCCTGTGCTGCACGACCAGCACGCAGCCCAGATCCTGTATGCTGTGTACAGCTCTGAAAGCGTGAGAATTGGCTGCTGTGGTGATAAAGATGGCATCGTGACTGTAGTTATGCGGTACAGTACAGTGGTGCCGAGGCTCTACAGTACTAGCGTATAGACTGTTGCGATGTGCTGCTGTGGTACAGACTGCACTTCTCGCACGCGTGTACAGAACTATGGTACCAACTTTTACAGTACGGGCTTAGTAAAGAGCGGGCTGTAATGTTGTTATGCACTCCAGAGCGGCTGTACGAGTACTATCTGTGACAGTGAAGTGCGGGCTTATCAAAAGCAAGAATGTTCTGGAAGCAGCATTTGACGCCCTCCATAGTGGCTGTACAAGGAGCACTAGGCACGTTTGACTGCTGTTGCAGGTGGCATATGCCCGGTGAGAGATGTGGCCGTGGGCCGATGTGTGCTGTGCCACGTGTGCCGATGTGTGCTACTGTGTGCTAAATTGACCACCCAGATGAGACCACAACACATGGCCCATCACCCTAACTAGCAATGCACCGTTCACCGCCCTTTGTTTGTCTGAGTGCAAGAGTGCTTCTATCCTTTGTGTGTGCATGTGGCGTGGTGGCCATGTCTGCTGTCACCAGATGGTGCCTGGCGCTGGTGGGACTGATGGAGAGCACGTTGCCCTGTGCCGGTTGACGGCTAGACAGAAGTTTGATGGTGCCTGAAAATATGTGCTGATGGGACTGACGACAAGTCTAGCCCTTTGCGTACAATGTGATACTCTCCAAACTGGCCAGGTTGCCAAGGCTTACTCTGCAAGGATACTATCTCCAGCCTTTGCACTTTTGCGACTCGCAGGAACGACGCAGGAGTTTGCTATGCATGCGCACACACATTTTATGACGCTTTGTTGTTGTGTTTGTTCGGTTCGCCCTCCAGTGTGGTGGAAAAGTGCACTGGGCAGGGTGTGTACTGCGTGCATACATACGCACTTCATTTTGCATTTCGATGGCTTTCGCTGAGCCGCAGGGTTTGGCTTGGTCGGTTCACCCACCCACCCACCCTGCACTCCATCTGACCTCCACTCCACGCCCACTCTGCGGCTCTCCACCTCGCCCTCCACCCCACATCCATCCCCCACCCATTTTACCGCCCGGGTGCGTGACGGTTACCTCTGGTACAGAGAGGGTTGGGTGTCTTTGTACTGCGGGGTTCGTTTGTATAAGGATGATCTTCTTGCGTGCTGCAAAGGGGGCAGGATGTCGCTACGTGGGTCGTGGGCCCTCGCTGGCTCTTGTCTTGCTGGTCTTGTGCCTTGTTTGTGGAAAGAAGGGCTGGACATCGCTACGTTTGTTTGTTGAGACGCTGACTTAAGCTGAGGCTGTGTGTTTTGTGCATGCGAGACCGCATGGTCCATCTGTTTGCTTGCATGGAGTCTTTGGTTGAGTCTTTAGTCTCAGAGGGAAAGGGGGAGCGCCCCAGTCGCAGTGTAGGGTATCATGGTGCATGGTCGGAGTGTACGATGTCGGAGTGTACGATGTCGGAGTGTACGATGATGGGTGCATGGTCGGAGTGTAGGGTATCATGGTGCATGGTCGGAGTGTACGATGATGGGTCGGAGTGTAGGGTATCATGGTGCCAGGAAAGACCTGTTCGTGCAGCCTGCTTAACCTAAGCTTGGAGCTCCTTCTTACCTCGGCAAGAGCTCTCGTGGGCATGGTGGTACGGTGGCCCATCTTTCACTGGTTGCTCGTGTATGACGCGGCGGTAATGTGGTTGCGAGTTTGGATGTGTGTGTATCGTTCTTCCTCTGTGTAAGGGTCGAAAGGATGTCATGCGTCGCCAGGCAGCCACAGATACTATGGTACCACATGGCTGAGCCAACACACACGTTCAGCTGCACTAAGACTGAGCCAGCACACACCATTGCTGTCGTAGCGGATGCCGTATGGACACAAAAACATACTCCGCGCGCGCGTACACACACACACAGACACACACGCACACACACACACACTGTGCGTGCACACACAGGCAAGCGACAAAACAGTGTGGCATATACTGGTACTGAAGTACATTGGTCTTGTGTATGTGATGACTTTGCCAGACAGTAGCGGGGATTCCGGATTCCATTAGTACATGTTACAGGTTTGTAGCAACCGACGCAAGCCGCCGTCTTTTGGGCTTCCGCGTCATTCTGCAGCCCCCTTACGCACAGCACTGGGCTCAGAGAATAACCATTCAGAATTCAGAGGCGCGCCCACCAGGACACTTTGGCTCTGACTTCGCCGCGCCTCCGAATGAGCGTCACCATTAGACCCTATCAGCCAGAGGACCACACGCGGGTCTGCGACATCTTCGCCATTGGCATGCGAGGTGCGGGCAGCGGCGTCGCCCCGTAGGCAGCAGCTGGAGGGCGTGCTTGTGCTCCAGCGCGCACACACAGCCAGCAGCTGCGCGATCGCGCCTGTGCTGGGGCGCGCCTGTGCGGACAGTCACTGCGCAGGCGCGCCTGTGCTTGAGTGCGCGCGCTTGTGACACAGCGCGCGCGACTACACAGGCGCGCCTGTGACACAGCGCGCGCGCACAGGCAGCAGCTGTGCGGGCGCCCCTGACGGCGTCTTGCTTGCCACTCGTCGGGACCTGACATCGGCACTGCCCTGCATTCGTGCGCTCGCAGGGATTACGCCTACAATGATATGGGATGCCCTCCAAGCGCCGGAAATCCTTGCAGCTGTGCTCACCGTGCCCTGCGTGGCAGGGTGCGCCCTTTTCAGCGGCAGCATACGCGGGCGCGTGCCGTCTTGGCTGCCTTTCGCGGGGACACTGCTCAGTGCAGCGGCGTTGCCTGCCGCAATCACTCTGTATGTGAGAAGAGCTATGGACTCGTACATCAACCAGAGTCTAGGCTCAGACCTTGCGGACATAGAGGCTAACTATGAATCGCAAGGCTCAGCGTTCTGGGTCGCGGACGTGCCAGGGAGTAGCGTGGTGGGTATCCTGGTGCAAGCAAGCACAGGCCCACATAGAGCAAGGCACACTACGCACGCGCGCACATGTGAAGCGAGACAGGCAAACAGGCACCAAGGCACAGGCGTACGCAGGCGCGCAGGCCGCCCATGTGAAGCGAGACAGACATACGGCGCGTGCAGGGCCAGCCAGGTATCCGTAAGGAGTCCTAATGCGTTGTGTGGGCGGCGGTGGTGTACGCACAGGTTGGGATGGTGGCGCTTGTGCACCACGGTCGCACAGAGGCGGAACTGAAACGTTTGTCCGTGCACCCGGATGCGCGA
>VFQQ010005833.1_pt1 | contig 9994 bp, 8 predicted proteins | sample 3512341 | NCBI WGS metagenome assembly VFQQ01 (sample SAMN10412373, study PRJNA504923) | tailings metagenome | isolation source: Relicate 2 Philex TSF1 revegetated site | place: Philippines: Tuba, Benguet | collected 2017-08-29
CACACCGGCTGGCGCGCGGCCCCGTTCTTTGCCTCATGACAAGACAGAGAAACGCCACCGCCAGACGGAGGATCGGTCTGCGCACGACGATTTCGCGGCGTGCGATGCAAGAGATGCATGAGGAGAGAACGCGTGTCGCTCACGCTTTATAATACGCTGACGCGCCGCAAGGAGCCGTTCGAGCCCATCGATCCGGCCAATGTCCGCATGTATGTCTGTGGACCGACGGTTTACGACTATGCCCATATCGGCAATGCGCGCCCCGTCATCGTCTTCGACGTTCTCTATCGCCTGCTCCGCCACGTCTACGGACCGGAGCACGTCACGTATGTGCGCAACATCACGGACGTTGACGACAAGATCAACGCGCGCGCCGCGCAGGACTACCCGAACCTGCCGCTGAACGAGGCCATCCGGCGCGTCACCAGCGCCACCGAGAAGCAGTTCCACAACGACATCGCCGCCCTCGGCGTCCTACCGCCCTCGGTCGAGCCCCGCGCCACCGAGCACATCGAGGAGATGAAGACGCTCTGCGAGGCACTTGTCGCCCGCGGCCATGCCTACGTCGCGCAGGAACACGTGCTTTTCGACGTCTCGTCCATGCCCGACTACGGCAAGCTCTCCAACCGCTCGCTCGAGGAAATGGAAGCCGGCGCCCGCGTCGAGGTCGCGCCCTACAAGAAGGGCCCCATGGACTTCGTGCTGTGGAAGCCGTCGAAACCCGGCGAACCGGCTTGGCCCTCTCCTTGCGGTATCTCCGAGCCCGGCCGCCCCGGCTGGCACATCGAGTGCTCGGCCATGTCGGAAAAGCACCTGGGCCCCGTCTTCGACATCCACGGCGGCGGCATCGACCTCGTTTTCCCGCACCATGAGAACGAGATCGCCCAGTCCTGCTGCGCTTTCGGCACGGAGCGCATGGCCAACATCTGGATGCACAACGGCTTCCTGCAGGTCGAGGGCAGGAAGATGTCGAAGAGCGAGGGTAATTTCGTCACGATCAACGAACTGCTGAACACGGAGACGTTTGGCGGAAGAAGATGGCCGGGCGAAGTGCTGCGGCTGGCCATGCTGATGACGCATTATCGCCAGCCCATCGACTGGACGGCGGAACGGCTGCTCCAGGCCCGCGCGACGCTGCTCGACTTTGCCGATCTGCTGTCGGACATCGATCCTGCGGCTGCGCCCAACGCGGACGTCGTCGCGGCGCTCTCGGACGATCTCAACACCCCGAGCGCACTCTCCATTGTCCACGGCCTCGCCAAATCCGCGAAGCGCAATCCGGACACAGCAGCCGAACTCCGCGCCACGCTGGAGTTCATGGGAATCTACGCTGGTGAGACACGCGAGGAGCTGAACGTCGGCGTCGAGTCCGTCTCTGTTGACGCCGATATCGTGGACTCCCTCGTCGCGGCCCGTCTTGCAGCCCGCAAAGCCAAGGACTTCAAGGAAAGCGATCGGATCAGGGACGAGCTGGCGGCCATGGGCGTCGCCTTGAAGGACGCCAAAGACCCGAAGACCGGCGAGATCGTCACCACCTGGGAGATCGCCCGATGAACGACTGGCGCAAGGATCTCCCGTTTCCGCGACACTGGCTGTTCTACATCGCGGTCAAGATCGGGATCCTAGCGCTCGCCGTCTATCTCGCATTCCACTACGGCTACATCTGAGCATTACGCAATGACCACGGCTTTCCCGCTTCGTCCATTCCTCCCCGCCGACACCATGGCGCTGCGGGAGCTTTTTGCCCAAAGCATCGAGGAGCTGTCGGCGGACGATTACGACGAGGACCAGCGCGTCGCCTGGGCCTCGACCGCAGCCGATGCCGAAGCATTCGCGGAAAAGCTCGGCGGCATGGTCACGCTCGTCGTTCAGGTCGATGGCGAGTACGCCGGTTTTGCGTCCTTGAAGGACAATAACAAGTTCGAAATGCTCTACGTGCATCCCTATTTCGCCGGACAGGGCGTCGGCGCAGCTCTTGCTGACGCCATCGAGCGCTTAGCGCGCGGGCGTGGGGCAACGGAAATCACGGTTGAAGCGAGCGATACGGCAGAACCGTTTTTCGAGGCACGTGGCTACGAGGCGACCCAGCGCAGTATGATGCCGCGCGCCGACCTCTGGTTGCCCAACACCACGATGAAGAAGCGGCTCGGCGCCGCCAATGATGGCTAAGATGAAGAAAGAACGCCTCTACCTTTTCGACACCACGCTGCGCGACGGCGCGCAGACGACCGGCGTCGACTTTTCGCTCGAGGACAAGCGGCGTGTTGCAGCGATCCTCGACGACCTGGGTATCGACTACGTGGAAGGCGGCTATCCGGGCGCGAACGACACGGACACCGAATTCTTTAAATCGAAGCCCGCCTTCCAGAACGCCCGCTTCACGGCCTTCGGCATGATCAAGCGCGCGGGCCGCTCGATCTCGAACGACCCCGGCTTGCAAGCGCTGCTCAAGTCCGAAGCTGACAGCATCTGCATGGTCGCCAAGTCGTCGGACTACCATGTGCGCGTCGCCCTCGGCATCACGAACGAGGAAAACCTCGAGGCCATCGCCGAAAGCATCCGCGCCGTGGTCGCGTCAGGCCGCGAAGCGATGCTCGACTGCGAGCACTTCTTCGATGGCTACAAGGCCAATCCGGTCTACACGCTGTCCGTTGCGCGCACCGCCTTTGAGGCCGGCGCCCGCTGGGTCGTGCTTTGCGACACCAACGGCGGAACGCTGCCGCATGAGGTCGAGGCCATCGTCTCGGAAGTGGTGAAGCATGTGCCGGGCGACCACCTCGGCATCCACACCCACAACGACACCGAGAACGCCGTCGCCAATACGCTGGCCGCCGTTCGCCAGGGCTGCCGCCAGATCCAGGGCACGTTGAACGGCCTCGGCGAGCGCTGCGGCAACGCCAATATGACCTCGATCATCCCGACGCTGCTCCTGAAGAAGGACTTCGCGGAACGGTTCGAGACCGGCATCACGCCCGAACGCCTGCGCACGCTCACCCACGCCAGCCGCGTGCTCGACGAGCTTCTGAACGAAGCGCCGAACCGCCATGCGCCCTATGTCGGCGAGAGCGCCTTCGCTACCAAGGCCGGCATCCACGCGTCCGCGATCCTGAAGGATCCGGAGACTTACGAGCATGTGCCGCCGGAAGCGGTCGGCAACGAGCGCCGTCTTCTCGTTTCGAAGCAGGCTGGCCGTTCGAACGTGACGGCCTCCCTCGAGCGGCTGGGTCTTGCGATCGACAAGGATGACCCGCGCATCCAGGCCCTGCTCGACGAAGTCAAAGCCCGCGAGTCGGCCGGTTATGCCTATGAATCCGCCGAAGCCTCGTTCGAGCTTCTGGCGCGCCGCTACCTTGCCAACGTCCCGCGCTACTTCTCAGTCGACAGCTTCCGCGTCATGGTTGAGCGCCGTCACAACGCCGTGGGCGAGCTGGTCACCGTGTCGGAGGCGATCGTAAAGGTCTTCATTAACGGCGACCGCGACCCGCTCTGGTCGGTCGGCGAAGGAAACGGCCCCGTCAACGCGCTGGACCGCGCGCTCCGCAAGGATCTCGGCCGCTACCAGAAGCACATCGAGACCATCGAGCTCGTCGATTACAAGGTGCGTATCCTGACCGGCGGCACGGAGGCTGTAACCCGCGTGTTGGTCGAGACGCTCGACAACGCAACCGGCGAACGCTGGATCACCGTCGGCGTTTCCCCGAATATCATCGATGCGAGCTTCGAAGCGCTCCTCGATTCCATCAACTATAAGCTGCTGACGGACGGAGCGGCGGCCTAGACCATGAACAGGAGAGGGAAAGACATGCGTCTCCCGAACGGCATTGCAACGCTGGCCTTGATCCTGGCCGCTACGTCTGGCGCCATCGCAGGCGACCTGCCGAGCTACACGGCGCCGACCCAGGACAACAAACCAGCCGAGGCCGAAGACGCAAAGCTCACCGCGCGAGACGTGACGGCCCGCCTGTTCAAGGCAGCGCCAGGCTCGAAACCCGACCTCAAAGAGCTCAATCTTACCCGCCTCGACCTGGCGGAACTCGACTTCAAGGGAGCAGTCCTCGACGGTGCCGATCTCTACGGAGCCGATCTCACGCGCGCCAAACTCGCCGGAGCGTCCCTCGTCGGCGCGCGCCTCGACCGCGCGACGATCACCTCGGCCGATTTTTCAGGTGCCGATCTCACCGATGCGCGCATCCTGCGTCCGACGATTTTCACCACCCTCGAAGTCGAGACCGTCGAAGCGCCCAAATTTACCGGAGCCAAGCTGGTCCGCATTCGCTCCGACGGCTGGCTCGATCGCGCGGATTTCTCCGGCGCCGATCTCACCGGCGCGGTCTTCGGAGGCGGGGCCTCGCGCGAGGAAACGCTGTTCTCTCCCGCAAGCCTGATCAGCGCGAACTTCACCAAGGCCATTTTGAAGGAGGCGAAGTTTCCGGGAGCGTCATTGAAGTACGCGCGCTTCAATGGCGCCGATCTCTCGGGTGCAAACCTCGTGGGCACGAACCTCACCCAGGCCAACTTCACCGGAGCCAATCTGGCCGGCGCCGATTTCACCGGCGCGAACCTGGACGAAGCGGACCTGCGCGGCGCGCGCGGCCTCGAGCAAGCAATCGGCCTCGCATCCGCGACCAACCTCGACCGCGCCCAGCGCGACGCGATCCCCTAACGCTACCGCCTACTGCCTACTGCCGAGACCTGACCAATGTCCGACACCTTGAGCCTCGCGGCATTGGCCGACGGCACTATCATCTCGCCCTTCTCCCGCCTGCGTACGCTGCTTGACGGCGTGCCGGCGGGCCATGCGAAGCCCATCGACCTGACGCTTGGCGAGCCGCGCGAAACGATGCCCGCATTCGTCGCCGCCAAGATCGCCGAAGCCGAAGCCCTCTTCGCCAAGTATCCGCCCATCCGCGGATCGGATGAATTGAGAGGCGCGATCGCGGATTGGATCGGCCGCCGCTTCGATCTCCCGGGCCAGATCGATCCAGCGCGCGAGATCCTTCCCTGCAACGGCTCCCGCGAAGGGCTGTTCTACGCCGCCTTCCCCGCCGTGGGCCGCAAGCGCGGAGTTGCACGTCCTGCTATTCTCATGTGCAACCCCTTCTACCAGGCCTACCTCGGCGGCGCGTTGGCCTCAGGAGCCGAGCCCGTCTTCCTCGACGCCACCGCCGATACCGGCCACCTACCTGACTTGGCGGCCCTTGAAGCGGACACGGACCTGCTCACCCGCACGGCCGCGCTTTATCTCTGCTCGCCGGCGAACCCGCAGGGCGCCGTGGCCGACGAGGCCTACATTGCCCGTGCCCTGGCCCTCGCCCGCCAGTACGACTTCATGCTCTTCTTCGACGAGTGCTACTCGGAGATCTATTCCGGCACGCCTCCTGTGGGCGCCCTCCAAGTTGCGGCGCAAACCCAGGAGCGGTTCCGCAACCTCGTGGTCTTCAACTCGCTGTCGAAGCGCTCGAACCTGCCGGGTCTGCGGTCCGGCTTTTCGGCCGGCGACCCGGAGTTCATGGCGACCCTGTTCGAGGTCCGCAATCTGGTGGGGCCTCAAATGCCGGGTCCGACCCAGCACGCCTCCGCCGCCGTCTGGGCCGAGGAACAGCACGTGACGGCCAACCGGATGGCCTATTCCAGAAAATATGACATCGCCGACGCCGTCCTGGGCGACCGCTTCGGCTACAAGCGACCCGCCGGCGGCTTCTTCCTTTGGCTCGACATGAGTCAATTCGGCGACGGTGCTCACGCGGCACTAACCTTATGGAAACGTTTCGGAGTCAAGGTCATACCCGGTGCCTACCTGGCTCAGACCGGCCGTGATGGAACCAATCCGGGCGCAAACTATGTGCGCGTCGCATTGGTCCATGATCCCGAAACGATCAGAGAGGCGCTCGAACGGTTCGTTCATGTATCTGCGTAAGAGACGTTCGCAGCCATGCCTTCTGTTTCCGGCTCGTCCGTTACTGGACCTGATCGTCAGCGTTTTCTGCCGCCCGCACTCGAAGCGCGCCTGATCGGTACGCTTGGACGCGGTGGCGGATTGCTGCTTGTCGTCGTTCTCGCAGCCGTATGGACCAGCATGGTCTCGTGGTCGGTCGCCGATCCGAGCCTCACCCACGCCACCGACGGACCGATCCGCAACGCGCTTGGCGCGCCCGGCGCCATTATCGCTGACCTTTTCCTGCAGACGCTCGGCCTCGCCGCGGCTGCCGCTCTGCTTCCGCCCATGATGTGGAGCGTCGAGCTCCTGACGGCCCAGCACATCGCGAACCTCCGCACCAAGGCGACCTACTATCCGCTCGCCATCCTCGGTCTTGCCGGCGCCGTTTCCGCACTTCCAAACTCCCCGACCTGGCCCATCCAGCGCGGGTACGGCGGCATTCTGGGCGACGCGATCTTCGACTTCACCGCCTCGTTGCTGCGCTTCATAAGCACGGATACGGCCGCGCTTGCCGCCGGCGTCCTGCTGCTCGGTGCCGGTCTCTCGGCGCTACTCCACGCCGTCGGAATGACCCACGACGACATTCTGAAGTTCGTTCCTGCCCGCACACCTCGTGCTGCCAAGCCCCACACCGATTGGGAGCAACCGGCCCGCAATTTGACTCAGCGTCTTGCGCGTCGCGGAAGCCTTCTTTCGGCGCTGAGCGCCTTGCGCCCGCGTGGCCGTCCGGCCGTCATGACGCACCAGAGCGTCGATGCCGGCGAGTTCGTCCTCCCCGGGGCATTCGGGCGATCCGCGCCCGACGCCTACACAAAGGCCCGGCATCAAGCGAACCCGCACGCGGACTACAGCGCTTCGGCTGACCTTCCTGACTTCGACGAGAACGCGGCTGATGATTTCGCGCACGATGATTCCGACAGCGTGACCGCCGACTCCGCCCTCGGAATGTCGAGCCGCGCCATCGCCGAGCGCTTTGCGCCCGCCAACGGACGCCCGCTCCCGCGCGACCCCGAGCTCCCCGAGATCGATCTTCCCCGCATCCTGCGCGCGGCCGTACGCGACGCAGCGCCCGCACCTGCACCGGCTCCCGCGCCGGTCCAGAAGCAAGCGGAACCTCAACGCCGCCAGAAACCGAGCCTCCTGCGCGCGGTCGCGGCGCGCCCTGCCGTTTTCAAACGTCCCTCTCCGGCGATGCTGAAGCGCAGCCCTCCGTCGAAGGCAGGCAGCGAATTCTCGCAAACCGTCCTGCGCGGCACCGCGCGTCTCCTCGAAGACGTGCTCGCCGACTTCGGCGTCAAGGGCGAGGTTCGCGACATCAAGCCTGGTCCCGTCGTCACGCTCTATGAGCTCGAGCCTGCGCGCGGCACGAAGGCAACGCGCATCATGGCGCTCGCCGACGACATCGCCCGCTCCATGAGCGCCACGAGCGCACGCGTCGCCGTCATCCCGGGACGCAATGTGATCGGCATCGAGTTGCCCAATGCACGCCGCGAGACGGTTGGCCTGAGAGAGCTTCTTGAGAGCCCCAACTTTACGTCTGCCGAAGGCGTCTTGCCTCTGGCGCTCGGCCGTTCGATTGGCGGCGAGCCGATCGTTGCAGACCTGACGCGCATGCCCCACCTGCTGGTGGCCGGCACCACCGGCTCCGGCAAGTCGGTCGGCGTCAATGCGATGATCCTGTCGATCCTGTTCCGCCACACGCCGGACCAGTGCCGCTTCATCATGATCGACCCGAAGATGCTCGAGCTGTCGGTCTACAACGACATCCCGCATCTCCTGACCCCCGTCGTCACCGACCCCCAGAAGGCCGTCGGCGCGCTCAACTGGGTCGTTGCCGAGATGGAGGAGCGCTACAAGCGCATGGCCCGCCTCTCGGTGCGCAACATCGAAGCCTTCAACGGCCGCGTGAAGAGCGCAGCGGAGCGCGGCGAGCAGCTTTCGCGCACGGTGCAGACGGGCTTCGATCCGGCCACCGGCCAGCCGATCTATGAACGCGAGGAGATGGATCTCGCGCCCATGCCGCACATCGTCGTCGTCGTGGACGAGTTCGCCGACCTGATGATCACTGCGGGCAAGGACATCGAGACCGCCGTGCAGCGCCTCGCCCAGAAAGCGCGCGCCGCCGGCATTCATCTCATCATGGCGACACAGCGTCCGTCGGTCGACATCATCACCGGCACGATCAAGGCCAACTTTCCGACGCGTATCAGCTTCAAGGTCGCGTCCAAGATCGACAGCCGCACGATCCTCAACGAGCAGGGCGCCGAGCAGCTCCTCGGCCAGGGCGACATGCTTTACACCTCCGGCGCCGGGCAGATGCTGCGCGTACACGGCCCGTTCGTCTCGGACGAAGAAGTCGAAGCTGTCGCTGCGTACCTGCGCTCGCAGGGCTCGCCCCGCTACGTTGAAAGCATCGCCGACGCACAGGAGAACATCGGAACGGCTGGCCCGTCTGCTGGCGGCTCCGAGGATGGCGAAAGCCTCTACGATCGCGCTGTCGCCGTCGTGCTCCGTGATCGCAAAGCCTCGACCAGCTACGTCCAGCGCCGTCTCGCGATCGGCTACAACCGCGCCGCCGATCTTATCGAGCGCATGGAGCAGGAAGGCCTGATCAGCGCACCGAATCACACCGGCCGTCGCGAAATCCTGGCCGGGGATGGCCCGGCCCGTTCGATCGCCTGATCCAATGCACCCGCACGGTGATGATCCTCTCAAAGGCGGGAAAAGCACTGACGTATGCCCGCCGCCACTGGACTGAAGAGACGCCAGATTCTATCAATCACGCGGCTCCGGCCGGACACCGGGCAGCCGTTGCGGCAGGGGACGCGCAATTGCATCCACAGGCTCGCAACCTGCCAACTTGTGGTCGCAATGTCCGGTCAGACAGCTAGGAGTGCCTCCAGGATTTGGGAGGCGGGGGCTTTATGAGACTTAACATGACGAGATTTGAACTGGCCGCCTCGGTTGGGCTTGCGCTCGCGCTGATGACAGCATCGGCCCGCGCTGGCGATACGCCCCAGGCGGCGACGCCCGCGCCCCCGGCCGCGACGGCGGTTCCTGCCCCCGTCCCTGCAACGCGCCCAGGCACCCCCGCGCCGGAAGCCAAGGCCGAGGAGCCGAAGGCGCCCGCGGCGCCCAACGACGGCGCAGCTGCAGCGGGACAAGGCTCGGGCTGGAACGCAGAGGTCGCGACCCCTGGCGGCGGCATTGTGCTCAGCGACGCGCAAGTCGAGACCGTCAAGAAGGTCAACGGCTACTTCAACGCCCTCGGCGACATGAAGGGTGCCTTTGTTCAGACGACGGCCGACAACAAGCGCATGAAGGGCAAGTTCATGGTGAAGCGCCCCGGCCGCTTCCGTTTCGACTATTCGCTCCCCTCGAAGCAGATCATCATTTCGGACGGTGAGTATCTCGCCATCCAGGATCTGGACCTCAACAACGAGGATCGCGTCTCCCTCGACCAGACGCCCTTCCGGCTTCTTCTCCGCAAGGACGTAGATCTGGTTCGCGACGCGAAAATCGTGGAAGTGCAGGAGTCCGATGATCAGCTCGTTCTCGCCCTCAGCGACAAGAGCCCCGACGCCCCTGGCAAGATCAAGCTCTTCCTGTCGACAAAACCTGAGATTGAGCTCAAGGAGTGGATCACGACAGACGCCCAAGGCCTTGATACGCGGGTCGAGGTGTCCCAGTTAACGAAGGGCGAGACGCTCGACCTCAAGCTTTTCAAGATCGAGGCCGTAAGCCTCAATAATTTCCATCCGTGACAAACTGTCCTAGCCCTTAGGGGGACTTTTGCTGCGGAATCCCTTGCAATTCAAGCTGCTGATAACAAAATAAGCAGCCAACGGAAGCGTTTAAAAACAAGGCATTTTTAGCCCCTTGGGGCGGCCGAATCAGGGCGTTCTGGGGATTCGGTGGAAAAGTCGATCACGATTTCGTGATAGTGGTGTTTGCCCCCTATTGAAAGCTGGCGTGTTGCGCTTATGTCAACGGTAGTCAGACGATGCCATATACATCGGTAGCTCCCCCCGTCTAACCGAGGCAATCGTCTGGAAC
>VFQQ010005834.1_pt1 | contig 9993 bp, 9 predicted proteins | sample 3512341 | NCBI WGS metagenome assembly VFQQ01 (sample SAMN10412373, study PRJNA504923) | tailings metagenome | isolation source: Relicate 2 Philex TSF1 revegetated site | place: Philippines: Tuba, Benguet | collected 2017-08-29
AGCCTGCATGAACTACGTGAGTCACATGCACCATAGGCTACTTTGGGCATTGCACACTACTTTTAGCCCTGCCGCACAGTGCAAGGAGAAGTCATGTGCATGTCAGTGCATGTCAGTGTCAGTGTGTGTGTGCGTGTGTGTGTGTGTGTGTGTGTGTATGTGCTCGCAGTTGATACGGCCTGGACAAGGGCTGGATGACATCGTGCGACGCAGTGCGGGTCTGCCCTTCGCCATCTGTGCAGTACTGAGGGCCGAACCTGCAAACACACCTAAGGTAAAGCCATGCACAGACACGCTTTCGCAGTGCCCTTGGCAACTCAGCAACTCAGCAACTCACGTATTGCTAAGTGTAGATACGATCTTGTGTCCTGCTTGTTTTTGTGTCCGCGTGCTGCTGGACAAAGTTAGCGGCCTGGCTTTGCATGGTGTGTGTGTGTGTGTGTGTGTGTGTGTGTACGTGCAGATGCTGCTAGCCCGTACCATGCTCCAGGTCCTAGCCATCGCAGAGCACGGCGCCCCCGCTGTGTGGCGCGTACCCACACACATACGTGGCGTGCAAGGGGTGGGCGCGGCCACACACGAGACCACACACAATGACACCACAGACACCGACCCTTCACACACATCCCCCACATCGCCTACACAGCAGGACAGCGAACCTGCAGCAACGATACAGGCTAATGGTGCGCCTAGCAGTGCACAGTGCGATGTGCCGACAGCGGACGCCTGTGAGCCATGGCCGCGTGTCCACGCGTTCAATGTGCTGAGACATCTTATTGCGGACTCACAACTCGCTGTGGACACAAGTGGCTTCCACGGGACAGCTGTGCAGGTGCGTTGGGCAATGGGTATGCATGACCATTTACGTACACGTGCCGACTACACGCTTTAGTTCACCTCAAACGGACAATTAGGTTGACAGTATGTAAGCGAATGCCTGTTTGCTGGCGTGTGGATGCCCATGTGCTGATTGGGTACTTGCATACTGATGTGTGTGTGTGTGTGTGTGTGTGTCCCTTCACAGGTGTGCATTCAGTCCATGGGTGACCCCGCATGGCAGGTGCGCAACGCCGCCACCCTATGCTTCACTGCACTGGTCGTGCGTGTGTTGGGCTTCAAGAATGTGGGCAAGTGGGAGTGTTCAAAGAAGGCTGTCACAGGTAAGGCTGAGTTCTGACATGCAAGAGTACCCTGTCGTCCATGCATTGAAGTGCATGGCACAACAACACAAGCTGCACGTTATCCCCATCCGTTGACTGTTATGGTGTGTGCGTGTGTGTGTGTGTGTGTGTGTGTTGTGCAGGTGGTGAGCTCTTCTCTCGCCTGCCTGGTCTCCACGCTTTCCTGCTCTCTGAGCTACACCACGCAGTCACACAGCTCGAGTCACACTCCCATGCAGCTATGCCCAAAGCAAGCAACAACAGTACTCCTAGCCAAGACATATCCACTCTCTTGCAGCAGCCACCCCTACACCCCAGCCTCTTTCCAATCCTAATCATTCTCAGCAGGTTGCGCCTGGGCCCGCCACCCGAGCGCAAGGGGCACACTGCAGGCGCCGAGGCGCTCTCCCCCGCGCGCTTTGCGCCGCTGGTCCGACGCTGCGCCGCGGCGCGGCACTACGCGGTGCGGCAGCTGGCGGCGCGGGCGTTGGCACCGCTTGTGCCTTGTGAGTCTGTGTTGTATACACTGGTGTACTTGCTTGGCCAGCTTCCACTCGCCTCGGCAGATGCACTGATTGCAGTAAGGGCACAGACACGAGCACAGCTCAGTGGGACATCATGGGGCAGTGAGGCACTGACGTCAAGCAGTGACGGCGCAGTAGGGATGGCAGGCACTGGGACGACAGATGGCAATGTGGTTCAGGGCAGGCTGATGCAGTTGGAAGCGCTGCTGCGACACAACGTGACACCAGGTGTGTGCTGTCTTATTGCTTTAACACGCACTTTCAGTACGTGCACAGTAAACGCGTGGCTCACAGCACTGTGAGCAGCACAATTGAGCAGCCAGCAGCCCGATGAAGAGCGAAGACGTTTGTGCTATGATGGTTGTATTTGTGCGCAGGATACGTTGACTCTGTTCTCACATTGGTCGCCCCGCACCTCACACTCCTGCTCACAACATGGGCGCCCATACGACCACACCGGCCAACACAGGCCCACGCAACAGCATCCGCAGCCTGGCGTACTGTGCTCCTTCGCGCCACACACGCTGCTCTCTCCCTCATGGGCCCCTCTCACTGCGTCACACACAGTGAGCTCATACAGGCAGCCACACAGCACTGTGAGGCCACCATAGCCTCTGTTGCTACGAGTGTGGGACAGCAAGCTACCACCCCTGCCACCCCAGCCACAGCCACAACTGCCAACGGGCCCAACAGCAGCCATGCAGCAACAGGCCAGCTACCAGATGCTCTCGACCCCATGCACTCAGTGGCCCTGAAGGAAGCCGCACAGCTGTACATTGACCTGCTCACACAGTGCTCAGCGTGTGTGGACACACGGGTGCTGCAAGCAGGGTCCGTGCACAGTGGGGGTGTGTCGTCAGAGGGTGGTGACAGGGGGGTGGTGGGTGTGAGTGTGGTTGATAGGTTCAGTGTGTGTGTGCACTCCCCGTCAGTCGATGTGAGGGCTGCAGGGGCTAAGGCGGCGGTGAACCTTGTCAACACCTGGCTGGCAAGGTAGGTCTATAAAGCACGCATACACTCTCCTGGGACCTGCGCTGCATGCACTGCATGGAAGCACCCACACAGCGATGAAGCAGAGCTGGCCCATACACGCAGGCACTGCACTGTTCCCATGTTGGGAGACGTGGAGCTAACAGCGCATGCCGAGGCGATGTCAGATGTACGGTGCCATATTGTTTTGTGTGCACACTGTGTGTCCTTGCAGGTCTACCCAGGGCGCATCGTACGCATCCCTAGATACTCAACCCGGCCTCCCAGACACAGTGGGCACAGCGTCCCTTGCCGAGGACAGCCGCTGGCGCCACATCACCTCACAACAAACCACCCACAACCAACAAACAGCCGCAGAAACCACAGCTGCAGTTTTCACGATAGCATGGGCTCACGTGCAGCAGGAACCGTCCTTTAAGGTCAGAAAACGGCTATTGCGGTTACTGCCGGCCACTGCCGGCAGTGTGACTCAGCAAGGGCTTACAACGAACGGACTTGAAGGGGTAGGGTCGGTGAACAGTACAGGGTGCACCCTGTCAGTTGGTCAGCGGTTGTTGGCCCAGGCCAGGGGTGCAGAGGAGCGAGCTGAGGCACTGAGCTGGCTGGGCCACGAGCTGTGTGTCACACTAAGTAAACAGACAGGAAGTGATGCTGCACTGGACGGGTTCTGTCAGGAGGTGAGACATGCAAACACTTTTGGTGCCTGAACCTGTGCAGCTCTCATCAGCGTGCGTATGGACATGCCCATGCTTGCGTACGGTGCCCCATGTACTTGTCATCCTGCTTGGCCTTTGTCGACATGCGTGTTGCCTTTCACAGTAGTGCACACACGCATGTTGAGCCTGTAGCACATCGCCGCATCAACAAATGGGGTGCTTGTGTTTCTGTGTATGTGTGCCCGTGCAGATTGAGACGGCAGTGCGGCCCACCCAGCCAGCAGACATCCGACTGGCTGCGGCCGCAGCCCTATCCGCATCCCGACTCATGGACCCTTCCACCTCAGCAAACACCACACACACCACACACACCACACACATGTCCAGTGCAGTGCTGAGGTGTTGGTTGGTGGCGGTCACACTGAGTGAGGATGAAAACAGTGATGTGAGACAGGCAGGGACACGGATACTGCAGGTGAGGCCTGGGCCTGCATTTTGCATAGTGCATGCTTCCACATGCTTTACACATGGGATGTCATACGTGCTAGGACATTCCATGCATTGAACATCCCATGCATACCTACATACTACGAGGGAGGATCAGGGCTTCGTCTTGCGCAATGCACGGCTTTCAATCTGACATTCCATGACATTCCATGCATACACATACTCTGCAGCCAGGTCGTGCATGTGGACTGGGTACTGTTCCGTCTACGTGTGTTTATACATGACACCGTGCCTGTGGTTACATATGCCTCCGTGCACCTCGCTGCGCTTGCAGGCTGCTCTCCCAGACCACGCCCACCACCACACCAACACCCTCCAACGCGCAGCCGTCACCCACCTTGCCACACACTACACCACACACCCCGCCCTCCCGACAGCCCTCTGTGCGCTCATCATCCGCCCACACGAACACGACCCACCACCCCTCCTACAACTCCTCGCACACCAGACAGAATCAGTTGGTAGTGCTGCACAGGGCAGTAGTGGGGCGCAGCAGGGCAGCGGGGCCCAGCAGGGCGGTGCGGCCGCTGCACAGGGCGCTGCCACACATGACAAGAGTGGGGGTGAGAGTGATATTGGCGCCAGTGAGGACAGGGTGGCGGCTGGATGGTTAGGTCAAGGGGGTATGCCAGGGCGGTTATTCGATGAAGAGGTTGATAACCAACATGAAGAGCCGTTACTGATAGCACAGCTGGCAGCATGTGAGCTCAGACAGCTGTGCAGCACAGCCGCCTCCACAGTACACACCACCGCCCATACCACACGCAGCACAGCAGCCACGCAAGCTGCTTCCACCACCACCACCAACCCTACCACTCATACAGGCACCGCAAGCGCAGCGAACGGGCAAGCATCTGCGGACAAGGCGTTTGCTGGCCTGTCTGCGGCTCTGTTGCTCGTAGCACACCGCGCCCTGGCCGACTTGCAGCACACACAGTCTGTGCTATCAAGGCTGCTCGTGCGTGCGGGTGTGCAGAGTCAAGAGGCTGTGCTCAAGGTGGTGGAGCAACCGAGCGTGTATCCGTATGTATATTGTCGGCTGCTGTTACTGTGGGCTGTTGCGTCCTTCATGCAGTCAGGGAACACTACAGGATGGCAGCAGCTGGCAGGGGATGTGTCAGTGTGTGCACAGTGGTGGTTAGGGTTAGGCCAGGGGCCACTGAGTTGTGTTACGAGTGCGCTGACAGCAGCAGTGTGTGAGATCGGGCACAGTGTTGCAGGCACCGATGCTGAGAGTGATAGCGGTAGCCTAGGGCCTGTATTCCTGGCAGACACAGGTGCCAACGTGCTTGCGTGAGGCTTGTGTTGCCGTGTGTTTGTGTAGCTGAGCGAACCCGCACCCCATGTCCTTGCTTGACACCTTACTGCTATGTGTGAGATTGCTGACGAACACTAACGCTTTCGTTCTAAACAGATGATGATGTAATGAGATCCTTACAACGCGCCTGCTCTCAGTCTGCACGGTCATATGCCTCAACGACAAGGACAACACCAAGAACCACACAGCTGACAACACACAGCTGACAACACAGTGAAAACAGACTTCAACACCGTATCAACACCCAGCGAACGCACGCGAACACAAACGCAAGCAACAACATTTGATACGTGGAGCATAGGGACGCTGACTGTAGGCTACTGAGGTAGGGGACTAGTAGCAATGGAAGCAGACTAGCCGCAATCAACACAGAAATGAACACCGCAGACAAAGCATATATAACACCGCAGTCCGATCTTGCGCAACTACACAAACCCGTGTCTCCACAACACCAGCCAGCAAGCAACAGTCGTCATAACATTGGTCTAGCTATCTGAAGCTGCATACTAGAATTAGAATGAATACCTTGCAAGCAGCACCTGTGCTCTGTCCAACACCCTGCAAGAATACTGACAAGCTTGGGTAGTAAGAGGTGGGAGAGGTCATGCCTGATCAGCACTGGTTGCGTGTGCTGCAGGTGCGAAAGGGCGCGTAGCATGACACACGCGTGCTGTACAGTTGAGGCTCTGGTGTGAGTTCAGCAAGCATGAAGTTCAGCAAGCATGGTGTGAGTTCAGCTTTGCAGTCCTTGACACCATCATGCGCAACATGCCATGTCAGTAATCGGCCTGTCCAGACTTGCGATTCATCAGTTGCCAAGACCCATCAGTTGCCCGCGTGTGGCCTCCTGCACAGGTGGTACAACGAGCAGCCATGAGTATATTCGTGTATCTCTGTGTAGCCAGGGCGCAAACTGTGCATTTGAGCCGTGCATGCATGCATAGATGCGTGACAGTGGGGCCACCCTTGCACAGCAAGTGCCAAGTACCTGCAAACATGACTACAATGCGTGTTAGCAGAGCTGTGTGCGTGTGTTTTGTGTGCGTGTGTGCATGTGTGTGTGTATGTGTGCGCACACCAAAGCAGGGTGATGAGACTCACCGTGCGGTTGGCTGAATAAACGGCCATAGCCACACCCTAGCCCACACGGCCCAACTCTGGCCCACCTGTGCCTGCTCAGTGTCCCCAGGACTGCCTGCATGCTCAGCAGCTCCCATCTCACCCCCGACCGCATCATCCTCACCCCCACCCCACGTCTCCCTGTGTTGGTACAAGGCAGCCTCGCCGCTGACGCACGCCTGCGGCGGCAGCAGGCCTACACCCTCACAATCGCCCACCCCTCTGTTGCCTTCCAGCTCAACCCCTGGCCCAACACCCCCGTCCCCTGCCACCCCTGTACCCGCCAACCCAACGTCTCCACCCACATGTATAACCATACCCGTGTCCTCTCCCTCCCTGTCCCCATGCGGTCTGTGCATGTGTCCTGTGCGGCTGCGTTTCCGCGGTCTCGCAGCATCCGTGGTCTGACTAGGCTGCCACGCCGTTTCCCGTGCCCAGCTGCGTCCTGCCATGTACCCCGCTATCTGCTTTCCATCCTCACGAGGCCGCACGTTCCCTGCTCGGTTGCCTGCTGCCGTGCCACTGTGCTGCTGCTTGCCATTTTCACAATCTATGCTGCCCACCCTGGCCCCTACCTGCCCTGCCTCTCGCGAGGCGCCACCCTGCTCGCCACGCGGGCTATCGGCAGAGATGTGTGCGGCAGTGCTCTGGAGCTGTTGCTGCTCGTGTGGCGCCCTGGCAGTCCCGGCGTCTGGGCGGTCAGGGGTGCCTGCAGACCCAGGCTGCATCTGCGGCTGCGGCTGTACCTGTGGTTGTGACTGGAAGCGCTCGCGGGCACGCGCAACTAGCGCGTGGGCCCTAGCGACAGCCCTTGTGCGCAATTCGCACTCATCAAGACCTGCAGCCCCATGTTGCTGCGTGGGCTGCGTAGGCAAGACCATGCAAGGGCGTTCGATGTTATCAGCCGCATGACTGTAGTTGGCCCTGTGGTCGCATGACTGTAGCTGGCCCTGTGGTGGCGGCTGTGGCTGCAACTGTAGCTGGCCCTGTAACTGCGGCTGGGGCCGTGTGTGTGGAGATGCCTGTGGCTGTGGTTGCGGCTGTGGGTGTGGCCTGGGTTGCGGCTGCGAGACAGCGCTGGCCGCCTCACCTGCGCCTTGCTCCACTGTCTGCTCGCTGCTTGTGGGGCTGTTGTGCAGAGTTGCGAGCACGCTGCTTGCACGTGGCGTGCGTGGCGATGAGGGCCTCGCCGCACCTCGCGGCGTGTCCTCACCCTGGCCGCATGGCTGTATCTGCGGCTGCAGCCGAGGTCGTGGCTGTCGCTGTGGCCGCCGTCGTGGGTGTCGCGATGCGCGTGGCTGCGACTGCGGCTCGCACAGGTGCACTGCACCTTGCGAAGTGTTTGAGTCTGAGCTATAACTGAGAGTCGGCAGGTCGTAATCCCACGTGGGCAGCACGGGCAGCGGGGGGAGCGGCCTCACACAACCATCATGATACCTCTTGAGCTCCCAAAACTTGGCTATAATGTCAGCCTGCGGACGCAAGACATCGCCACATCGTAGTCATGTCAGTACCCCTGTGTTGCATCTGGGGCATCTGGTGCTTGCTCGCACCCAGCCAACGTGGCACGCCCTAGGCCGCCGTTCGCCACGCTTGCATATGGCTTGGCTCCAGAGCCTGATTTGTTGCATAGCATCTGTGACCCAACTGGTACTTGTGCCCGGTAGAGCAAACCACGTACCGGTGAGCGATGAGGACGCAACTGTTTGCCATCTGGGTGATCCCTGTCAAGCTCTAAAAGCAGCGCAGGCAGATTGGCTGGCTCGCTGTGCAACAACACACAGGCACAGACGCAAAGTTGTACTCAAGGAATAAACAAGCATTGCTGGCATCTGTGCATGTGTGTCTGTGCACACAATGAAGTGCAGCATGGGCGTGAGTACGACTGTTCACCCAGACTCACTCGCACATGGCTTCGGCCTTTGGTATCAGCTCACGGAGCCTCAATTCCTCACTGTAAGGCCACGGCACGTCCTGCGGCACCCCGCCGTGCGATGCCATCATGGAGGTACACTGTGTCTGCTCTGCACAGTGAGCTAGAGGCCGGTCTGCTTGAGGCCTGCACACACAAGAGCGGCAGCAGCGAGCTCTGCCTTGTGACTGGGTGCGCCCGCTGCTGTATGTGTTGCCCGCGTCTTTTCAACCTCTCGCGGAACGTTCCAGGCTCTGATGCGCCATGTCCCATGCATCGTAGCTATGCTAGAAGGCGCCTGAACCCGTCAATGCGCTGTCCTCTCCGCACCTGCTCTGGTGGGCGTGGGTGTGGGGGCTGAGGGCGCGCGTGGTGTGCGGCCGTGGGCAGTGTGGGTGCGAGGGCGCAGGGACGGGCTGGAGGCAGTGTGTGCTCTGCTAGACCTGCAGACACAGAGCGGATGCCCGCGTGTGCTGTCCCCGCTCTGCCCTCCCACCTCACGGAACGCTCCGGGCTCTGATGCCCCATGTCCCGTGCATCATACCTATGCCAGGAGGCACCTGAATGCGTCAATGCGCTGTCTTGAGCGCACCTGCTCTGGCGGGCGGGATGGGGCGGGATGGTGCGCGTGTGCGGCTGGGCGGTGTGCGGCCGTGCGGTGTGCGGCCCTGGGTGTGCGGCCGTGGGTGCTGGTGTGGGCGCAGAGGGGCGCAGCTAGAGGCATGAGTTCATTGCAGCTGGCAAAGTGGGCACAGAGCACATGAGTGTCACTTAGGCAGTGTGACACCTGTCAGATTGGCCGACTCACACCGATGAGCACCTCCAAAGCCCTCTTTTCTTGAGCTCAGCAACACATACATGTGACAAGGAGGCACCAGGATGGCCGAATGCACGCCAGGAAGGTGAGTAATCACTGCAAAACATGGGGACGCGTCCTCGCGCGCGCGTGGCCTCGTACGCCCATCCTGTGCTTATGCGCCTGTGCATAGCGCCGGCCGCAAGCTCACAGCGCCTGGCACTCACTGCACTGCACTCACGGCCTTCTTGCCACGCAGGGCTGCACCAGCGGAGGCCCGTCCCAGCCAATCATCCCAAAAGCATGATGACTGCGCGCACCTCATCAGCTTGCTTGATTGTCTCCTCCTGGCTAAGGTCCGTTCGCTCATGCGGGCATCAGCGCACGTGGTGGCCACGGTGTGCACACAGAACCCGAAATGGCTGGAAGATATGGACAAGGCTATGGGCCAGGCAAGTACATACAGATTCACAGTACTCCACAGCTCGCAGACGCACATCGCAGACTTGACTGCATAAACTACACGCACAGGTCATACCTTCGGTGCAGCAGACGCCCGGTGAGAGCCGCTATGCATCTTGGTCTCTTGACATGACAGGAAGCACACTCGCATGCGCATCCTTGCTGCAGGCGTGCATTTCGCTATCCCCGATGATATACGCGCGAGGGCGACGGTCACCAGACGTCAGACTGTACGACCAGCTTCAGCAAGTCCTTGAATTGATCGGAGAGAGACCTGGTGCACGTGCAACCAGGTGAGGGCATGGCAGGCATTTCTGAACGTAACATCTTCGCGTAACATCTTCTGCGAAGGACTATGACTTTTGCCACGAGAGCCGTAGGGCGCCGTCACAGTATCATGGTTTGTGTGTGTTGTCTGTGTGTGTTGCGTGCTGCCGTGCAGGGCTTCCTGGGCTAAAGAGGAGTTTTTACTGGCTTTGGCCACCGACAAGGACTTTCCGACGCTCGGCGTACAGGTCAGTGGGCTCATGGGAGCACGCATGAGAGCAC
>VFQQ010005835.1_pt1 | contig 9991 bp, 10 predicted proteins | sample 3512341 | NCBI WGS metagenome assembly VFQQ01 (sample SAMN10412373, study PRJNA504923) | tailings metagenome | isolation source: Relicate 2 Philex TSF1 revegetated site | place: Philippines: Tuba, Benguet | collected 2017-08-29
CCGGCCGGGTTGCCCTTGCCGCTGAACTTCTCGGCGAAGAACTGGTAGCCCTTGAACTGGCTCACGCCCACCGGCCCCAGCAGGCCGGTCAAGGGGTCGATGCGCACCATCTTGACGGTTTCGCCCGCCTGGGCGAAGGACGCGCCGGACGCCACCAGCAGGGCCGCCGCGGCCAGGGCCTTCATGCTCGATTTCATGCCTTGTCTCCTTGATGAGGGTGTTGAACCACAAAACCCGAGCAGCGTAAGGCGCGGTGGCGCGGAGGCGCTTCAGGGATTGCCCGGACCCCTATCCCCTGGGCGACACCCGCGCCCGCCCCCTGCACCGTTGCGGGGCGGCGCGGGACCACCCTCACACCCCCGGCAGCACGTAGTCGTGGAGCTGCTGGCGCAGCACCATCTTCTGCATCTTGCCGGTGGCGCCCAGCGGGATCGCGTCGACGAAGACCACGTCGTCGGGCACCTGCCACTTGGCGATCTTGCCTTCGTAGAACTTGAGCAGCTCGTCGCGCGTCACCTCGGCGCCGGGCTTCTTCACCACCACCACGATGGGCCGTTCGTCCCACTTGGGGTGCTTCATGCCGATGCAGGCGGCCATGGCCACGGCCGGATGGGCCATGGCGATGTTCTCCACGTCGATCGAGCTGATCCACTCGCCGCCGGACTTGATCACGTCCTTGCTGCGGTCGGTGATCTGCATGAAGCCGTCGGCGTCGATGGTGGCGACGTCGCCGGTGGGGAACCAGCCGTGGCCCTGGGCGTCGTAGCGCAGCGGGTCGCCGCCCTCGCCCTTGAAGTAGCTGGCGATGATCCAGGGCCCGCGCACCAGCAGGTCGCCGTAGCTCTTGCCGTCCCAGGGCAGCTCGTCGCCGGCCTCGTTCACGATCTTCATGTCGACGCCGAAAATGGTGCGGCCCTGCTTGAGCCGCACCTTGAGCTGCTCGTCGGCCGGCAGCGCGAGCTGGGCGTTCTTGAGCGTGCACACCGTGCCCAGCGGCGACATCTCGGTCATGCCCCAGGCGTGCAGCACGTCGACGCCGTAGAGGTCGTTGAAGGCGCTGATCATGGCCGGCGGACAGGCCGAGCCGCCGATCACCGTGCGCTTGAGGGTGCTGAACCTCAGCTGGTTCTGCTGCAGGTGCGCCAGCAGCATCTGCCAGACCGTGGGCACGCCGGCGGCCATGGTCACGCCCTCGGCCTCGATGAGTTCGTAGACCGACTTGCCGTCCAGCGCCGGACCGGGGAACACCAGCTTGCAGCCCACGGCCGCCGCGGAGTACGGCAGGCCCCAGGCGTTGACGTGGAACATGGGCACCACGGGCAGGATGCTGTCGCGCGCCGAGCAGCCCATGGCGTCGGGCATGGCCGCCCCGTAGGCGTGCAGCGTGGTGGAGCGGTGCGAGTACAGCGCGGCCTTGGGGTTGCCAGTGGTGCCGCTCGTGTAGCACATGCTGGAGGCGGTGTTCTCGTCGAACTCGGGCCAGGCGTAGCTGTCCTTCTGCGCGCCGATCCAGGCCTCGTAGCTCTGCAGGCCGGGAATGCCGCTGTCGGCGGGCAAGGCGGACGCATCGCACAGGGCGATCCAGTGCTTCACCGTCGGGCACTTGCTCCACACCGCCTTGACCAGCGGCAGGAAGCTCATGTCGAAGCACAGGGCCTTGTCTTCGGCGTGGTTGACGATCCACACCAGTTGCTCGGGGTGCAGCCGCGGGTTGAGGGTGTGCAGCACCCGGCCGGTGCCGCTGACGCCGAAATACAGTTCCAGATGGCGATAACCGTTCCAGGCCAGCGTGGCCACGCGATCGCCGAAGCCCAGGCCCAGCGCGTCCAGGGCATTGGCCACCTGGCGCGAGCGGCGCGAGACCGCCCGCCAGTTGGTGCGGTGGATGTCGCCCTCGACCCGGCGCGAGACGATTTCGGTGGCGCCGTGGTGCCGCTCGGCGTGCACGATGAGGTTGGAAATCAGCAGCGGTTGGCTCTGCATCTGGCCCAGCATGAGTCGGTCTCCGAAGTGGTTGGAATCGTGGCGGCCATGCTAGCCCGGCGCGCAGCGCCCGGCGGACGGGGTTGTCCCGGAGGCAACACCCCCCGGGGGACGGCCGTGCCGCGCGCTCAGGCCGCGCCGACCGCCGGCTGCACGCCGCGCTCGAAGGCCAGCTCCACCGTGGTGCCGTGGCCCAGCGCGGACTGCAGGCGGATGGCGCCGCCGGCGGCCTGCATCACGCGCTGGCAGAACATCAGGCCCATGCCGTTGCCGCCGGTGGCCGCGCGCGTGGTGACCGGCTCGCGCGTGAGGCGCGCCAGCACCTCGGGCGCGATGCCGGGGCCGTTGTCGATGAAGCGGATCCAGGCGCGCGGGGCGCCCGGCCCCGGCGCGCAGTCCACCTCGATGCGCAGGCGCGGTTCGGCCGTGTCGCGCAGCGCCAGGATGGCGTTCTTGGTCAGGGTGCACAGCACCAGGTACAACAGGTCGCGCCGCCCAGGCAGGCGGAAGTCCTGCCGCAGCTCGGTGCTCACCCAATGGCGTTCGCGGTCTTCGAAGGGGTACTCGTCGACCAGCGAGCCCAGCAGGCTGGCCGCGCTCACGGTCTGCGGGGCGGCGCCCGGGTAGGCGTCGCGCGCCGACTGCACGAAGGTGGCCACCAGCGACTGGCAGTACAGCGCCCGTCGCTCGGCGCGCTGCAGCGCCGCCAGCAGCTCCTGCGGGCCCAGGCCCTCGAAGCGCACCGTCCCCGGGGCGTCGCCCGGCTCCGGCGGTCGGTGGCGCTCCAGCACCGCCGCCACGCTGCCGCGCACGGTGGCCAGCGGCGTATTGAGTTCGTGCGCCAGGAAGCCCAGGGTTTCGCGCAGCGCGGCGGCGCGGCCCTCGTTGAGCGCACGCTCCAGCGCCTGGTGGCGGTAGAGCGACAGCGCCTCGCGCAGGGCTTCGCGCGTGGGCTCGTCCTCCAGGGGCTTTTCCAGGATGCGCATCACCTGGCCCTGGTTGACCGCCGCGATGGCCACGTCTTTCTCGGCATAGGCCGTGACCAGCAGGCGTACCAGATGGCGGTGCTCGCGCCGCACGAAGCGCAGCAGCTTCATGCCGTCCTGCTCGGGCATGCGGTAGTCGGTAATGAGTGCCGCGAAGCTCTCCCCGCGCTCGGTGAGGATGGCCAGCGCTTCGTCCACGCTGGCGGCGGTGGATATCTCGAATTCGTCGCCAAAGCAGCGCGAGAACCACTGCCGGGACACGGCTTCGTCGTCCACGAACAGAATGGCCTGGGCGTCAGTCCGCATCGTTCTTCTTCATGGTTGTTATTCCCCCTGGCGCCGGCGCGTGGCCGACGCATGACCGGCGCCTATTATCAAGGGCGGCCCGGCGCCGGCCATCCGCCATGGCCCTGGTGCCACGCCGGAATACCCCCTGCGGGGACAATTCACCGGATGAACGACACCGCGCTCGCCGCGCCCGCGGCGCTGGACCTCGCCCGGCCCTGGCGCCACCGCTTCGCCGACCTGGGGCCGGCCTTTTACACCGAGGTGCAGCCCACCCCGCTGCCCGACCCCCACCCAATCGGCCTGAACGCCCCGCTGGCGGCCGCGCTGGGGCTGGACCCGCAGCGCCTGCGCCAGGCCGATGCCGTGCGGGCGCTGGCCGGCTCGCTGCCCATCGAGGGCACGCGGCCGCTGGCCACGGTCTACAGCGGGCACCAGTTCGGCGTCTGGGCCGGCCAGCTCGGCGATGGCCGGGCCATCCTGCTCGGCGAGCTGGACACGCCCGAGGGGCCGATGGAGGTGCAGCTCAAGGGCGCCGGCCTCACGCGCTACTCGCGCATGGGCGACGGCCGCGCCGTGCTGCGCAGCTCCATCCGCGAGTACCTGTGCAGCGAGGCCATGCATGGCCTGGGCATACCGACCACGCGCGCGCTCAGCCTCACCGGCTCGCCGCAGCCGGTGGTCCGCGAGACCGTGGAAACCGCCGCCGTGGTGGCGCGCGTGGCGCCCAGCTTCATCCGCTTCGGGCACTTCGAGCATTTTTCGGCCAACGGCCACACCGCCGAGCTGCGCCGCCTGGCCGATTTCGTCATCGACAGCTGGTACCCCGAATGCCGCGACGGCCAGGGCAATGCCTACGCCCGGCTGCTGCAGGCCGTGAGCGCGCGCACCGCCGAGCTGATGGCCCAGTGGCAGGCCGTGGGCTTCTGCCACGGCGTGATGAACACCGACAACATGAGCGTCCTGGGCCTCAGCATCGACTACGGCCCCTTCCAGTTCATGGACGCCTTCAACCCGGCGCACATCTGCAACCACAGCGACCATGGCGGGCGCTACGCCTACCACCGCCAGCCCAACGTGGCCTACTGGAACCTGTTCTGCCTGGGCCAGGCCCTGCTGCCGCTGATGGACGAGCAGCAACAGGCGCTGGACGCGCTGGAGCCGTACAAGGCCCTGTTCCCCGCCGCGCTCACGCGCCGCATGGGCGCCAAGCTGGGCCTGGCGGACACCCGGGACGGCGACGCCGAACTGGTCGAATCGCTCATGCAGCTCATGGCCCAGGACGCGGTGGACTTCACCATCCTGTTCCGCCGCCTGGGCGACGCCGCCGAGGGCCGACTGGACCCCGCGCGCGACCTCTTCCTGCAGCGCGAGGCCTTCGACGCCTGGGCCGCTCGCTGGCAGGCGCGCCTGCGCGCCCAGCCCGGCTTCGACGCCGCCACCACCGCGGCCGCCATGCACCGCGTCAACCCCCGCATCGTGCTGCGCAACCACCTGGCGCAGACGGCCATCGAACGCGCCCAGCAAGGCGATTTCAGCGAGGTCGACCGGCTGCTGAACGCCTTGGCGGCCCCGTTCGACGAACGAGCCGGCGAGGACGACCTCACCGCCTTCCCCCCCGACTGGGCGCAGCACATCGAAATCAGCTGCTCCTCCTGAAAGGACCGCCGACATGGACTTCCCCATCAAGAAAACCGAAGCCGAGTGGCGCGAGATCCTCGCCGCCAAGGGCGCCGAGCCCGGCGCCTTCGAGGTCACGCGCAAGGCCTACACCGAGCGCCCCTTCACCGGCAAGTACGAAGAGATCTGGGCCGATGGCAGCTACCACTGCGTCTGCTGCGGCAACCACCTGTTCGACGCCGGCACCAAGTTCGACGCCGGCTGCGGCTGGCCCAGCTTCTGGAAGGCCATCCCCGGTGCCATCACCGAAATCAGCGACCGCAGCCACGGCATGGTGCGCACCGAAACCGTGTGCAGCCAGTGCGGCGCCCATCTGGGCCATGTGTTCGAGGACGGTCCCGCGCCCACCGGCCTGCGCTACTGCATGAACTCGGCCGCCATCGACCTGCAGGAGAAGTGAGCCGATGCCAAACCTCGCCGACATCCGACTGTCCATGCTCGACCTCGTCGCCGTGCGCGAAGGCGGCAGCGTGGCCGACGCCCTGGCCATCGCGCGCCAGACCGCCCAGCACGTAGAGCGCCTGGGCTTCACGCGCTACTGGCTGGCCGAGCACCACAACATGAGCGGCATCGCCAGCTCGGCCACGGCCGTGCTGGTGGGCCACATCGCGGGCGCGACGCAGCGCATCCGCGTGGGCTCGGGCGGCGTGATGCTGCCCAACCACGCGCCGCTGGTGGTGGCCGAGGCCTTCGGCACCCTGGCCGAGCTGTACCCGGGCCGCATCGACCTGGGCCTGGGCCGCGCGCCCGGCACCGACGGCCTGACCATGCGCGCGCTGCGGCGCGACCGCGTGGAGACCGAAGCCGATTTCCCGCGCGAGGTGGCCGAGCTGGCCGCCTTCCTGGGCCCGGTGCAGCCGGGCCAGCGCGTGGTGGCCGTGCCGGGGCAGAACACCCACGTGCCGATCTGGCTGCTGGGCTCCAGCCTGTTCTCGGCCCGGCTGGCGGCGCAGCGCGGCCTGCCCTTCGCCTTCGCCTCGCACTTCGCGCCGCGCCTGCTGCTGCAGGCGCTGGAGGTCTACCGCGCCGAGTTCCAGCCCTCCGAGACCCTGTCCAAGCCCTACGCCGCCATCGGCGTGCCGCTGATCGCCGCGCCGACCGACGAGGAGGCGGAGTACCTGGCCAGCAGCACCTACCAGCGGGTGCTGGGCATCCTCACCGGCAAGCGCGGGCAGCTGCCGCCGCCGGTCGAAGGCTTCGTGGCCTCGTTGGCCCCGCACGAGCGCCAGGGCATCGGCGACTTCCTGGCCGCCGCCGTCATCGGCAGCCCCGATTCGGTGCGCGCGGGCCTGCAGCGCCTGGCCGACCTGACCGAGGCCGACGAGTTCATCCTCGTCAGCGACGTGTTCGACCCGGCGCTGCGCCTGCGCTCGCTGGACATCGCGGCGGCGGTCATGCGCGAGGGCGCACCGGCGCCCGCCTGAGCGGCGCGTTCAGCGCCCGCGCACCATCGCCATCACCTGGCCCGCGTCCAGGGTGGCGGCCTTCTGCTGGATCTGTGGCAGGTACTGCGTCTGCATCTGCTTGGCCGGGCCGAGCAGGTCCTGGAAGCTCTGCTTGAGCAGGTCCGTGCTCATCTGGCGCCCGCCCGCGTAGTAGCGCTTGGCCACCTGTCCCAGCGCGTAGGTGGTGGCGAAGGAGAACGCCATGCCGGTGGCCGCGCGGCCCACCCCGCCCAGCGCGCGCCCCGCGGCCTTGCCCAGCAGGCCACCGATGAGCTTGCGGCCGAACTGCTCCAGGTACTGCGAGGTCAGGCCCACGCCCACCGCCGCGATGAACTCGCGGATGTGGCCCTGGTCCAGCTCCACGCCGTGCGCCTTGCCGATCTCGTAGACCATCTTGACCTGCAGCGGAATGATGGCCATCGACGCCCATGACTGCGGCAGCAGCTCCAGCGCGCCGTTGAGCATGGCGTAGTTCAGGATGGATTTGTCCAGCGCCGCGTTGTCGGGGCCGCGGCGCTCGGTGACCACCGGCGCGGGCGCGGGCGCCACCGCCAGTGGTGCGGCCACCGCGGCGGCGCTCACCAGTTCGGCCTCGGCCTTTTCGAAGGCCGCGGATTCGGCGGCATCGGGCTTGAGGCGGGCTTTCAGGTCGCTCAGGAAGGCGCTTTCGGCCGCGCTGCGTGCGCCGTCGGCGTCGCACACGCAGACCGCCATCTCGTAGGCCAGTTCGCGCTGGCCCGGATCGCTGATGCGCTCCACCGTCGCGGCCAAGTCGGTGCGGCGCAGCAGCACGTCCTGGTAGACCGAGGCCAGGCCCGCGGCCCCACCTTTGCTGCCCAGCGATTCCGCAATGTCGCGCAGGCTGTCGCGCTCGGCGTCGGCCTTGTCGCCGTCGGCCAGGGCGGCCATCAGGGCGATGGTGAGGATGGCTTGTTGTTCGTCGGGGGTCATCGCGGTCTCCAGGGTGATGTGCGGCATGTGTGGCCGTTCATCGAGCCTTCAAGCCCCGCCAAGGTTCCCGGCTGTATCGGAGGTCTTGGGCGGGCGGGGATAATCCCGGGCATGCGACTGCTGCTCGATTTCTTCCCCATCCTGCTGTTCTTCGGCGCCTACAAGTTCGAAGGCATCTACCTCGCCACCGCGGTGCTGATGTTCGCCACGCTGGTGCAGACCGGCGTCATCTACGCGCTCGACCGCAAGCTGCAGAACATCCACAAGATCACGCTGGTGCTGGTGCTGGTGTTCGGCGTGCTCACCCTGGTGCTGCAGGACGAGCGCTTCATCAAATGGAAGCCCACGGTGCTCTACGCGGGCATGGCCGTGGTGCTGGGCGCCGCGCTGTGGGGCTGGAAGAAGAACTTCCTGCAGATGCTGCTGGGCAGCCAGCTCACCCTGCCCCAGCCCGTGTGGGCGCGCCTGACGGTGGCCTGGGTCGGCTACTTCCTGTTCATGGCCGCCATCAACGCCTGGTTCGCCGCCTATCAGACCACCGAGCAATGGGTGAACTTCAAGCTCTGGGGCTACATCTTCCCGGTGCTTTTCATCGTCGCGCAGGGCCTGTACATCGCGCGCCACATCAAGGACGACGAGCCCCGCTCCGAAACCTGAGCCACCCATGAGCCCCACCGTCCCCACCGCCGCCGCCATCGAGGCGCGGCTGCGCGACACCCTCGCGCCCAGCGCCCTGGAAGTCATCGACGAAAGCGCCGCGCACGCGGGCCATGCGGGCGCCAATGGCCTGGGCTACGGCACGCATTTCCGGGTGCGCATCGCGGCGCCCGCCTTCGCCGGACTGGGCCGGGTGGCGCAGCATCGCCTTGTGTATGATGCCCTGCGTCAATTCACCGACGCCGGGCTGCACGCCCTGGCCATCGAGATCCAGCGCTGACACGGCCCCCGGCTACCTTCTGTCACATCCCCCGCGAACCCGCGCGGGCGCGTCGGCTCCAACCCCTTTTTCCAACTCCGAGGATTTCCATGAAAGTCACCCTCACGGCACTGACCGCGGCGGCGCTGATCACCACCGCTCCCTGGGCGGCCGCGCAGAACGTGGCCATCGTCAATGGCAAGCCCGTGCCCACGGCGCGCGTCGAGGCGCTGGTGCAGCAGATCGAGGCCACGGGCCGGCCGGTGGACGACGCCGTGCGTGCGCAGATCAAGGAAGAAGTGGTGCTGCGCGAAATCTTCATGCAGGAGGCGCAGAAGAAGGGCGTGGCCAACAGCACCGAGTTCAAGAACCAGATGGAACTGGCGCGCCAGACCATCATGATCCGCGCCCTCTTCGCCGACTACCAGAAGAAGCACCCGGTGACCGACGAGGAGATCAAGGCCGAGTACGACAAATTCGCGGCCGCCAGCGCCGGCAAGGAATACAAGGCCCGCCACATCCTGGTCGAGAAGGAAGACGAGGCCAAGGCCATCATCGCCAGCCTGAAGAAGGGCGCCAAGTTCGAGGACATCGCCAAGAAGCAGTCCAAGGACCCGGGCTCCGGCGCCAACGGCGGCGATCTGGACTGGGCGCCCGCGGCGAACTACGTGCCCGAGTTCTCGCAGGCCCTGCTCAAGCTGGAAAAGGGCCAGCTGGCCGACGCGCCGGTGCAGAGCCAGTTCGGCTGGCACGTGATCCGCGTGGACGACATCCGGGACGCGGAAATCCCCAAGCTGGAAGAGCTCAAACCGCAGATCGCGCAGCAGCTGGCGCAACAGAAGATGCAGAAATACCAGCAGGAGCTGCGCGACAAGGCCAAGGTGCAGTGAGCGGCGCCCGGCCCGTCCCGGCATGAAAAAAGCGCGGCCCGGCCGCGCTTTTTTGTGTCCGCCGCCGGGGCCGTTCAGAGCACGCGGCAGGCCTCGTCGAAACCCAGGCGCGCATTGCGCTTGAACAGCAGGCTGTCGTCGCCGTAGCCGAGGTTGATCAGGAAATTGGTCTTCCAGCGGCCGTCGGGGAAGAACTCGGCGTCGACCTTGCCAATGTCGAAACCGCTCATGGGACCGCAGTCCAGGCCCAGGGCGCGCGCCGCGACGATGAAGTAGGCGCCACCGAGGGTGCCGTTGCGCGTGGCGGTGGCGCTGGCCAGAGCCGCGTTGGCCTCGAAGTTCTCCTTCGCGCCCTCGCGGTGCCAGACCTGGGGCATGTACTCGTAGAACCGGGTGTCGGTGGCCACGATCACGGTCACCGGCGCGGTGCGCGTCTTGTCCAGGTTGCCCGGCAGCATGGCCGGCAACAGGCGCTCGCGCGCTTCCTTCGAGTTCAGGAACACGTAGCGCGTGGGCTGGGTGTTCATGGAGGTGGGGCCGAGCGCGGCCAGCTCGTACACCTGCTTGAGCAGCGCCTCGGGCACGGGCTTGTCGAGGAAGCCGTTGGCGGTGCGCGCCTTCAGGAACAGGGTGTCGAGGGCGGCGTTGTCCAGGGGGGTCACGGAGAAGGGTCCTTTCGGTTCGGGCATCAGTGGGGGAAGTAGTCGACCTGGTGGCGCGCGATGCGCAGGCCTTCGAGCGCCTGGCGCACGCGCAGGTGCTCGGGGTGCGTAGCGTAGTCGGCCAGGGCTTGTGCTGTCTCGAACTCGGAATAGAGCACCACGTCGCAGGCGTAGTCCACGCGGCTGATGTCCA
>VFQQ010005836.1_pt1 | contig 9991 bp, 6 predicted proteins | sample 3512341 | NCBI WGS metagenome assembly VFQQ01 (sample SAMN10412373, study PRJNA504923) | tailings metagenome | isolation source: Relicate 2 Philex TSF1 revegetated site | place: Philippines: Tuba, Benguet | collected 2017-08-29
GACGAAGGCGGTCAGGATGTCCTGGTCATTCTCCATGTCGACGATGATGCGGATGGGTTCGCCATGGCCGCGCCCCCCCGGCAGCCTGTCGGCGCCGATCGTGTAGAACTTGCCGCCGGTGGTGAAGACCAGGATCTTGTCGGTGGTCTGGGCATGGAAAGCGAGCTTCAGCCCGTCGCCTTCCTTGAAGGTGAACAGCGAATGGTCATTGAGATGACCCTTCATCGCCCGCAGCCAGCCCTTTTCCGAGACGACGACCGTTACCGGTTCCTTTTCGATCATGGCGTGATGGATATCGCTCAGATCGTGATCCGGCGCTTCGGCAAAGGTCGTGCGGCGCTTGCCGAGTTCCTCGTTTTCCTCCGGACCGAAGTCGCGGCGAACCTTGTGCACCTGCCAGGCGATCGTCTTCCACTGCTTGGCGTCCGAGGCAAGCAACGCCTCGATCTCCGATTTCTCGGCGCTGAGCCCGTCGAATTCCTTGCGGATCTCGATCTCTTCCAGCTTGCGCAAGGCACGCAAGCGCATGTTGAGGATCGCTTCGGCCTGCACGTCGGTGAGCGACCAGCGGGCCATCATCACCTGCTTGGGCTCGTCCTCCTCGCGAATGATGCGGATCACCTCGTCCAGATTGAGATAGGCGATCAGGTAGCCGGCGAGGATTTCCAGCCTGCGCTCGATCTCGGCCAGGCGGTGCTTCGACCGGCGAACCAGAACTTCCTTGCGGTGCTCCAGCCACTCCTGAAGAATAGTCTTCAGCGACAGCACGTTCGGCACCTTGCCGCGCGACAGCACGTTCATGTTGAGCGGGAAGCGGCTTTCAAGCTCGGTCAGCTTGAACAGCGATTCCATCAGCAGCGCCGGATCTACTGAACGGCTCTTCGGCACCAGAACGAGGCGGATGTCCTCCGCGCTTTCGTCGCGCACGTCTTCCAGCAGCGGCAGCTTGCGGGCTATCAGCAATTCGGCGATCTTTTCGATCAGCCGCGCCTTCTGCACCTGATAGGGAATTTCGGTGACGACGATATTCCAGGTGCCACGGCCCTGATCCTCGACCGAATAGCGCGCGCGGACGCGAAAACCGCCGCGCCCGGTTTCATAGGCATCGAGGATGGACGCCCGATCATCGATGATGATGCCGCCTGTCGGAAAATCCGGCCCCTGCACCAGCCCGTCGCCGGGCTCCTTGCTCATTAAGTCCTCGACCGACGCGCCGGGATTTTCGATCAGAAGCAGGGCCGCCGTGCAAAGCTCGGCCGCATTGTGCGGCGGGATCGAGGTCGCCATGCCCACCGCGATGCCCGACGAGCCATTGGCGAGAAGGTTCGGGAAGGCGCCCGGCAGAACCACCGGCTCCTCGTCTTCCTCGTTGTAGGTCGGGCGATAATCGACGGCGTCCTCGGTTATGCCTTCCAGAAGTGCGGTCGACACCTCGGTCATGCGCGCTTCGGTGTAGCGCATGGCGGCTGCGTTATCGCCGTCGATATTGCCGAAATTGCCCTGCCCGTCGACCAGCGGGTAGCGGACGGCGAAATCCTGCGCCAGGCGCACCAGCGCATCGTAGATCGACTGGTCGCCATGCGGATGGAACTTGCCCATCACCTCGCCGACGATGCGCGCGCATTTGGCAAAGCCCTGGTCGGGGTTAAGCCGCAGCAGCCGCATGGCATGCATGATGCGGCGATGCACGGGCTTCAACCCGTCGCGCACATCCGGCAAGGCACGGTTCATGATGGTCGACAGCGCGTATGAAAGATAACGGTCTTCCAGCGCCTTCTTCAGATCGACCGGTTCTATGTTGTCGCCGCCGCCGGCACCTGGCGGTAAGAGCCCTTTTCCCATGGCTTTCGACTATCCGAAGGGGTGATTCGCGGCAAGAGCCTGATGGTCAAGCCCCGACATTTCAAAATCGTACTCCCCATTAGTGGCCGCTAACCTATGATAGCGCAGCGATCTTCCATTTGCCTTTTGCGTGCAATTTTGAGCATGGTGTACGGGAGTTGCCATTTTCCGGTCGGGTTCTTCATGGACAGGAGTGGCGGCACGGATTCATTCCAGTTTCAGGAAACATAAGATGACGATCCACCGTCCGCTTTTTTACAAACTCGCTTTGTCGACCATCCTGTTCACCCTGCCCTTGCACGGCGCCCATGCGCAGGACGCCAATGCGGTCGCCGAGCGTCTCAAGCAATTGCTGGCAGTACAGAACCTCGACCTGAATTGGTCGTCCGTCAGCGGCGATGCTTCCGAGATGGTGCTCGAGGGCGTGACCTTCACCGTGCCCGGCCAGAAGGAAGCGTTCCCGCTCGGCAAGCTGACGCTCGAGGGCGTGACCGAGGAAAATGGCGGCTACAAGATCGAAACCGTAAGCACCGAGCCGTACCACTTCGCCGAAGACAAGGCGGTCATCGACGTCAGCGCGATGACCTATTCAGGCGTCAGGCTGCCTGCTGCGGATTCTGCCGATCCGCTTGCCTCGCTGCTGATGTACGATTCCGCTGAAATCGCGAGCGTCGGCGTCAAGGTAGCCGACAAGCAGGTGTTTTCGCTTTCCAATCTGAGCATCGAGGTGACGCCGCCCGTCGACGACAAGCCACTGGGATTCACCGGCTCGGCGGAAAAGTTCACGGCCGACCTTACCGGCGTCGAGGACCCGCAATCGAAAGTCATCATCGAGGGCCTCGGCTACCAGAACATTGCCGGCAATCTCGAAATGGCCGGCTCGTGGCAGCCGTCCGATGGCCGGATGGCGCTGTCCCAGTACGATATCACGGTCGAGAACGCCGGCACGCTCGGCATGAAGTTCGACTTCGGCGGCTATACGCTGGCCTTCGTCAAATCGCTTCAGGACATGCAGAAGAAGATGGCCGAACAGCCTGCCGGCGCCGACAATTCGGCACAGGGTCTCGCCATGCTCGGCCTGATGCAGCAACTCACCTTCCACGGTGCGAACATCCGCTTCGACGACGATTCGCTGACCGGCAAGGTTCTCGCCTATGTCGCCAAGCAGCAGGGCATGCAGGCGAAGGACATCGCCAATCAAGCCAAGGCGATCGTTCCCTTCCTGACCGCACAGCTCAACAACCCTGACCTGTCCGGCCAGATCACGGCTGCCGTCAACAAGTTCCTCGACGATCCGAAGAGCCTTGAGATCGCTGCCGCACCCGCCTCTCCGGTACCATTTGCCTTGATCGCCGCCGGCGCAATGTCGGCACCCACGGAACTGCCCAAGACGCTCGGCGTCAGCGTCAAAGCCAACGAATAATTCGGCGATTCGACCCGATCGGACACGAAAAAGCCCGGCATCGCTGCCGGGCTTTTGTTGAGTCGAATGAATGGTTTGAGCCGCGGGCTTAGAGCGAAATGCTTTCTTGGCATCTCACTCTAAGCTTTTGTTTTGTATCATGATCTTATCCGAAAAGTCTGCAACTTTTCGGGATCATGCTCTAAGCTTCTTTCTTAGGCGCGGCCGCACGCAATTCCAGCTCGCGAAGCTGCTGCGGCGTTGCCGGAGACGGCGCGCCCATCAACAGGTCGAAAGCCTGCTGGTTCATCGGGAACATCGTCACCTCGCGCAGGTTCTTGGCGCCGACCAGCAACATGACCACGCGGTCGATGCCGGCGGCCATGCCGCCATGCGGCGGCGCGCCATACTGGAAGGCGCGATAGAGGCCACCGAACCGGTCCTCGACCGTCTGGCGATCCAGGCCGACCATCTCGAAGGCTTTCACCATCGTTTCCGGCAGGTGGTTGCGGATGCCGCCAGAGGCGATCTCGAATCCGTTGCAGACCATGTCGTACTGGAACGCCTTGATGCCGAGCGGCTCGGCACCGTTCAGCGCATCGATACCGCCCTGCGGCATGGAGAACGGGTTGTGCGCGAAGTCGATGCGCTTCTCGTCCTCGTTCCATTCGAAGAACGGGAAGTCGACGATCCAGCACAACTCGAAACGATCGCGGTCGACAAGGTTCAGTTCCTCGCCGGCGCGCGTACGGGCAGCACCTGCGAAGGAGACGAACTTCTTCGGATCGCCGGCAACGAAGAACGCTGCGTCGTTCCCGCCCAAGTTTAGCTGCCGACGAATGGCCTCAGCCCTCTCGAAACCAATGTTCTTAGCAACAGGTCCAACGGCCTCCCAATATAGATTTCCGGCAGGTTGTTGCGTTACGCCTTCTTCCCTGTTGTCTTGGCGCCAGTACTCGATACCACTCTCGTCATTCATCTCGAATGATTGAGTAAACCACTTTTTCTGTGACGCCGCTAAACGCGCAAGTGGATGATTTGAATCGCCTTGTGCTTCAACAGGTAACTCGGTTAGTCGCCAGAAAATATAGCCAAGGCCGGGCTGGCCCTCGCCCTGCGCCCATGAATTCATGCGATCGCAGAAGGCGCGCGAACCGCCCGTCGGCGCCGGGATCGCCCAAACTTCGGCCTTGGGACTATTCGCCAGAATGCCAGCGAACACCTTGAAGTCCGAACCACGAAAATGCTCCGATACCTCTTTCATCTCGATCTTGTTGCGCAGGTCCGGCTTGTCGGAACCATATTTGCGCATCGCGACATCGTAAGGAATGCGCGGAAACTCTTTCGTCACCGGCTTGCCGTTCGCAAAGGTCTCGAACACGCCGCGCATCACCGGTTCCATCGTCGACAGAACATCGTCCTGCTCGACAAAGCTCATTTCGAGGTCGAGCTGGTAGAATTCGCCCGGCAGGCGGTCGGCGCGCGGGTCCTCATCGCGGAAGCAGGGCGCGATCTGGAAATAGCGGTCGAAGCCCGACACCATGATCAGCTGCTTGTACTGCTGCGGCGCCTGCGGCAGCGCGTAGAAATTGCCGGGATGAATGCGGCTCGGCACCAGGAAGTCGCGCGCGCCTTCGGGGCTCGATGCCGTCAGAATCGGCGTCGAATATTCGGTGAAGCCGGAATCGCCCATGCGCTTGCGCATTTCGGCGATGATCTTCGTGCGCTGGACGATGTTCTTGTGCAGCGTGTCGCGGCGCAGGTCGATGAAGCGATACTTCAGGCGGATGTCTTCCGGATAATCCGGCTCGCCGAACACCGGCAGCGGCAGTTCCTTGGCCGCCGACAGCACCTCGATCTCGCGGGCGAAAACCTCGATCTCGCCGGTCGGCAGGTTGGCGTTGACCGTCTCGGCCATGCGCGCCTTGACCTCGCCGTCGACGCGGATGACCCATTCGCCGCGAACGGTCTCGGCGATCTTGAAGGCTGGCGAATCCGGATCGGCGACGATCTGCGTCAGGCCGTAATGGTCGCGAATGTCGATGAACAGCAGGCCGCCATGGTCGCGGACGCGATGGACCCAGCCGGAAAGGCGGACGCTGGATCCGACGTCGGATTTCCTCAACTGAGCGCAGGTATGGCTGCGGTAACGGTGCATGGTCAAATTTCCGGTCCGGGATGTTGGCGTGATCAGGCCGGCGCATTTTTGCCGCCGGCTCCAAAATTCGCGCGAAAAGCGCATGCGAGCCCCGTTTTGTCAAGGCAATGCCGCGTTTTGGTACAATGGCTGTCGGCAATGTCGCTGGCAATCGCCATGGCGATGGTCCACTACTGACACCTCATCGCCAGACTGAAAGCCTGATGTCTTCCTTACGCCCGCTGATACCCCTTCTCATTGCCGCCGGCATTCTTCTTGGCGGCAACGGCCTTCAGGGCACGCTGATAGCGCTGCGCGGTGCCCAGGAAGGCTTTTCGGCCTCGACCATCGGCTTCATGGGCACATCCTATTTTGCCGGCTTTCTTCTCGGTTGCATCGCCATCACGCGCATCATGAAGGCTGTCGGCCATGTCCGCTCCTTCTCGGCACTGGCAGCTATCGCTTCGGCCGGAACCCTGATGCTGGTCCTGGTCATCGACCCGATCATGTGGTCGGTGATCCGCTTCGCCACCGGCTTCTGCTTTGCCGGCCTCTTCACAGTCATGGAAAGCTGGCTGAATTCCGGCGTACAGAATCACGACCGCGCCCGTGTGCTGGCGCTCTACCGCATTGTCGATATCGGCTCGGTCACCGGCGCGCAGTTCCTGATCCCGGTCTTCGGCGCAGGCGGCTTCACCATCTTCGCCATCATGTCGATCATGATCACGCTGTCGCTGGTGCCCGTGTCTCTTGGCGACCGGTCCAACCCGAAAGCGCCGGAAGACGTCAAGCTCGACCTGGCGCGGGTGTGGCGCATCTCGCCGCTTGGCTGCATCGGCTGCATCGCCGTCGGCGTCACCAACAGCGCCTTCCGCACGCTCTCGCCCGTCTATGCCGAGCAGATCGGCATGTCGGTTGCCGATGTCGTCACCTTCGTCAGCGTCGGCATCATCGGCGGCGCGATCATCCAGTATCCGCTCGGCTATCTTTCCGACCGCTGGGACCGGCGCAAGGTGCTGCTTCTGACCACATGCTGCGCGATGCTCTCGGCTCTGGCGATCGTCTTTCTGGCGGGAAATTCGGTCATCGCCAATTTCGCCTTCGTCTTCATCTTCGGCTCCTTTGCCATGCCGCTGTTCTCGCTCTCGGCCGCGCATGCAAACGATCGCGCCGGCAAGGGAGAATTCGTGCTCGTCAATGCCGCGCTGATGCTCTTCTATTCCTTCGGCGCAATCGGCGGGCCGCTGGCCGCGTCCACGGTGATGCAATATTTCGGGCCGCATTCGCTGTTCATCTTCACGGCGGCGGTTTACGCCGTTTTCATTCTGATCACGCTCTACAGGATGGGCGTGCGCTCACCCGTGCCGGCCAACCATCGCGGCCGCTTCACCGCGCTTTTGCGCACGTCAACGATTTTTGCCCGACTTGCCCGCCGCAACGGCGACACAGCCAAATCGGGTAAGGACGAATAAGCCACGGGTGCTTGACGAAAGCGTCCGGGACTGAAAGGAAATGACGTTGCTTTTTAGGTCAAAGAAATTTCATGCACGTCATAACGACCCAGCAAGAACTTGAAACCGCCGTTGCGGCGCTCGAAAAATCCGCGTTCGTCACCGTCGATACCGAGTTCATCCGCGAAACAACCTTCTGGCCGGAACTCTGCCTGATCCAGATGGCCGCTCCCGGCGTCACCGCGCTGGTCGATCCGCTGTCGCCTGCGATCGATCTCAAGCCGTTTTTCGCGCTGATGGCGAACGAGGCGGTGATCAAGGTTTTCCACGCCGCCCGGCAGGACATCGAAATCATCTTCCATCTCGGCGGGCTCATCCCCCATCCGGTGTTCGACACGCAGGTGGCGGCGATGGTCTGCGGCTTCGGCGACAGCGTCTCCTACGACCAGCTCGTGCAGAAAGTCACCGGAACGCATCTCGACAAGTCGTCGCGCTTCACCGACTGGCGCCACCGGCCGCTTTCGGAAAAGCAGCTCACCTACGCGCTTGCCGACGTCACCCATCTGATCGACGTCTACCAGCATCTCAAGACACAGCTCGAACGCGACAACCGCGCTCACTGGCTGAACGAGGAGATGGAGGTCCTGACCTCGCGCGAAACCTACGATCCGCATCCCGACGACGCCTGGAAGCGCCTCAAGATGCGGCTGCGCAAGCCTGTCGAGCTTGCCGTGGTGCAGGCGGTTGCCGCATGGCGCGAACGCGAGGCGCGCGAACGAAACGTGCCGCGCGGCCGCGTGCTGAAGGACGACGCCATCTACGAGATTTCGCAGCAGCAGCCGCGCGACGCAACCGCCCTTTCCCGCCTGCGCACCGTGCCGAAAGGCTGGGAGCGGTCCTCCACCGCTACGACGCTGCTCGAAATCGTCAATACCGCTCTCGGCCTCCCCAAGGAGCAGATGCCGCGGCTGCCCAAGGTCGTTCAGGCGCCGGAAGGCACCAGTGCGGCGGCCGAGCTTCTCAAGGTGCTGCTGCGGCAGATTGCCGAAAAGGAAGGCGTGGCTGCCAAGGTGCTTGCCTCCAGCGACGACATCGACCGTCTCGCAGCCGACGGCGAGGAAGCCGACGTGCCTGCCATGCAAGGCTGGCGGCGCGAAGTATTCGGCGACATCGCCGTGCGCTTGGTGCGCGGCGAACTCGGGCTCAAATTCGACCGCAAGAAAATTGCGGTGTTTGAAATCAAATAGCGCGTTGCTGGCGGTTTCACACAACCGCCAGCAGATGCAGCGCAAACCAGATCCAGAGTGCGGCCAGCGCGAGAAAGCCTGCCGAGAACGCCGGCTGACGATAGCGGATGCGATTGCTGGTCAGATGCACCCATGCGTGCACATAGCGTGAAATCGCAAAAATCCAGGCCAGCGCTACCGGCACATAGGCGACGCCGCTGGTGACGAACAGCGCCAGGCAGACGGCGTGGAACAGCACCGGAAGCTCGAACTGGTTCATCAGATTGTTAGAAGCGGTGGCACAGCTTGCCGGCTCGTCGGTACGGCCACGGAACTGCGAGACTTTGGCGTCGCCCGACTGCACCGCATCGTAACGCCGCTTACCCAGAACCGCATAGACGATATAGACCAGCAGCACATGGGCGATCATTGGCCAGAAGATTGCCGTTGGGTTCATGGTTTGCCTCCCTGCCAGAACGAACAGCCTCAGTTCTCTTTCTGGCCCGCCAGAAACAAGGCTGCAATGACGATGATTGGAATGGCGCCGAGCGCGAATTTGGCGACGATCAGGCCCGAAGCCAGCGAAAGCGTATCCGGGTTGGCGGCAATCGGGTCCGAAAGCACCCGAGCGACGGCCAGGTTCTGGGCGTAATCCGCCACGGTGTATGGCAGCACGATGCCGAGCGCGAAACTCGAACGTGCGTTTTCCGACAGGGCCGAAAAGCGCCGAAGTCGGCTTCCGGCGACCAGAATCAGGCTGACCAATGTCACGGAAAACAACGCCGGAAACAAAAGATCGAATGTCAGGTAATGCCAGACGAGGATGTTCTCGCTGCCGCGACGCCCCAGCGCCGTCAGCCACTCCATGCCCTCATCGGGCGTGAAGCCGAAATAGCGCATGTCGAGCGACGGCAGCCCGCCGCTCAGGCTGCGGAAATAGAAGAATTCCAGCAGGGTCATCGCGGCGAAAACACATGCCGAGGCAACGCAGAGCGCCCCGGCATGCCGCGCCAGTCTGGCGATCATGGCTGTCAGAAACCGCCGGGGTAGTTCGGGCTTTCGCGCGTGATCGTCACGTCGTGGGTGTGGCTTTCACGCAGGCCCGCATTGGAGATGCGCACGAAAGTCGCGCGCTCGCGGAAATCGGCGAGGTCGCGGCCGCCGACATAGCCCATCGCAGCCTTCAGGCCGCCGGCAAGCTGGTGCAGCACGCCCGCGACCGGTCCCTTGTAAGGCACCTGCCCTTCGATGCCTTCGGGAACCAGCTTCAACGTGTCGCGCACTTCCGCCTGGAAGTAGCGATCGGCCGAGCCGCGCGCCATGGCGCCGACCGAACCCATGCCGCGATAGGCCTTGAAGGAGCGGCCCTGATAGAGATAGACCTCGCCGGGGCTCTCGTCCGTGCCGGCCAGAAGCGAGCCGACCATGGCGCCGCTGGCACCGGCAGCGAGCGCCTTGGCCAGATCGCCGGAATATTTGATGCCGCCATCGGCGATGACGGACACGCCGGATTTATAGGCCGTCTCGACCGCCGACATGATGGCCGACAATTGCGGAACGCCGACGCCGGCGACGATACGCGTCGTGCAGATCGAGCCCGGTCCGATGCCTACCTTGACCGCATCGGCGCCGGCATCGATCAGCGCCTGCGTGCCTGCTGCCGTCGCCACATTGCCGGCCATGATCCGCACCGAATTCGACAGTTTCTTGGCGCGGGTGACAGCGTCGAGAACGCGCTGGGAATGGCCGTGCGCGGTGTCGATGACCAAAAGATCGACGCCGGCATCGATCAGGCGTTCGGCGCGCTCGAAACCATCCTCGCCAACGCTGGTGGCGGCAGCAGCACGCAGGCGGCCTTGCGAATCCTTGGTGGCATTCGGGTTGAGCTGCGACTTCTCGATGTCCTTGACGGTGATCAGCCCGACGCAGTTGC
>VFQQ010005838.1_pt1 | contig 9990 bp, 15 predicted proteins | sample 3512341 | NCBI WGS metagenome assembly VFQQ01 (sample SAMN10412373, study PRJNA504923) | tailings metagenome | isolation source: Relicate 2 Philex TSF1 revegetated site | place: Philippines: Tuba, Benguet | collected 2017-08-29
TGGGTGTGGACGACGGGGATGTGCGAGGTGATGTGCTGGTTGCTGCTGTGGGTACTGGTAGGGGAGCGGGGACGTGGGCAGGTGTGGTGGAGGCGAGGTGGGTCGCCCCCCGTGAGATGACTGGGGACGTGGGAGTGCAGGCTGGTGAAACGCTGGACGCCTGTGAGCTGCTCACTACGGGGCCCATCCATACTCGGTCCCACGTGTCAAGCACTTGCTCGAGCTGGCCTGCGTCCCCTTGCACGTGGGGCGTGCCAGAGGTTGCTATGTACTGGGAGTTGCTGAGGAAGGGATGCACGGGCGTGCCTGCGGTCCCTCCCAGTGCTGTGGTCAGCAGCGACGTCTGCCGTGGCTTCGGCAAGACAGCGGCCGCGATGGGGCCCGCGGTGTCGGCACGCGGCGGCCGATGACTAGCCATATGCCCATTGAGATGCGGGTGGGCACCCACGGCAGCCGGAGACGTGGCTACGGATGATGACATCTACACTGAAAACTGGCTGGAGCCGAGGTGCGGCTCAAAGGGACAGGGCCAACAAGGCCTCTGCTCATTGCATCCCTTACAGGGCCTCTGCTGGAACTGTCCTTGCTGCACTGCACCGGCTGCGAGCTGCCCTGTAGTCACAAGTGCCTGCAGCAAGGGTAGGCGGACACAGGAACAGACTGAGACTCCGGCACGCAGCCTGCAGCGTGTTTGGCTAATGATGGCTCGCTCAAAAAGCGTCTTGCCGTGCTTCCTAAACTGTTCTTAGTCTCGCTGCCTTGCGGAGACTGCACTGACAAGCTCATTCCACGAGCACGTTCGCGCGCACGGGTCAAGGAAATGAGCGCGTTTTGGGCGCCAGCCCCTGCAACTCTCTGGAATGTGCCTAGGCTAATGTGCTGAAAGTACCTGAGCTGGGGTTGTGGCCGTCACTGCGGAACGCGAGGCTTCCTTCCGACTGCCGGCTGAGAGGTCCTGTGTCTTATCCTTTCTCTGTCTTATCCTTAGGATAAGAGAGCAGGCAACGCACTGGGGCGTAAGCGAGCAACCTTTCGCTTAACAAGCCTTGCTGCGGGGCTGTGACGGTCTCTGTGCAGCTCTCAACTGCGAGATCTTAGTCAGTGAGGGTCAGGGTTCAACGCGTGTGTCATAGGAGCGGGCTAGAGCGATAAGCCAAAGAAAAGGTTGGTTGGGCGCTTTCGTTGGCCTCTTTTCCTTTCGCCGTCTTTCTTTGTTTTCGCATGAGAAGTACACTACAAAAGCTTGATAGGTGGCTGAAGGTCAGGGAAGGAAGAAGCTGGCACAGAGACGTAAGAGACGTAGAGTTGAAAAGTTCTTACACCACTGGCCACTACACCGCTGGCACTCTAGAGACACAACGCTAGCATACTCTGGAGCCCTCCGCAAAGCCAAACGCAGTTCAGCCTCACACCAAGTCGGAAGCTGTTCAGCCGTGCTGTGTATCGGCCTGGGGTCCAGGACGATGTTACGCGCCAGCAGGACACAGGTCACGGCCTCGAGCTTCACTCCGCCTCAGCCGGGTCTCCAGGCGCCTGCCCCACGATTGATACTCTGCATGCGATGCAATGACTTCATAACATCGCCACCTGCCATGCACTGGTGCGACGACGTTCGGTAACACTAGCACGCTGCTCGGCAACCTAGTATGGCCTGTGCTACTTGCATGCGCCACCGCACTTCCCACTGCGTAGCAGCTTCGCGCGTCATGCTGCTGCTGTGCTCGGTGCGCAAGGGCGAAACAAAAGCCCTGTATGCCACGTACCTATTCAATGCTGCGAACTCCCCGTGTCCTGATTGTAACACGAATCTCAGGAATTTGGCCTTGATGTTGACTTGATGCACCTCTGTTTGTAGACGGTCGCCCCTGTTGGGAAGCTCTGCACACAGAGACAAACACACACACACATGGAGAAGCACACATGAGCTCACACATACACGCAAGAGCGTGTACCACGTGTATACACATACAGGCATAGGGAGAGGCCCACACGTGCACAAATACGTGCATGTGCAACAAAGGGCATACACGTAGCGAGTGGCGTGCATGCAACGCCACTCGCTTGCCTGGCGCACGCTGAGTGCGCTGTCGACAGGAGCCTACTATGCGGCACAGGTGCCATTGAGCATGCTGTGCTCTGCAGGTGTCACTGCTCATGCTAGGTACTCACCGACTTCAAAGACCTTTTCAAATGTATCTGGTCTGTCTGTCTCACACTTTTCTACCAAAAGCTTCTTAACTGCACACAAGGGACAAACAAAGCAGCTTAATGAGTTGTAAACACTGCTTGACTGCCATCAAGCTGTCATGCTGCCGTAACCGCTCGGCTAGCGCTGCAGCCTTGTGCTTGCTGAATAGGGTTGCCTGTCCCAGGCTGAGTAGATCAGTATCATTCTCGCTGTTGTGCCTGTGGGTCCATCTGACACCTGTGCTACTGTGAGTGCACTGGTACGTGCGCTTCTTACACGCACAGAAGGCTTACCTCCGAGAGACAACGTTGTGATTTTGGACACCTTCACTCCGGCTTTCAAGCTGAGCACGCATTCTTGCGGGAACATGCCTGTTGTCATCCAAAACGTAGCGTCCTTGCCATCGAGGATGTTCTCTGGTGGGAAGCGGTCGTCTACCTGCAGCAGCACGAGTAGGCAAGGACCGTCGTCGCCTTGTGAGGCAGAGACATGGCGCGTGATGCAAAGGGCACGCTTGTGTAGGCACGAGTGCACGGCGGCTCTACGCCTTCGCGCTGTTGCAAGCCTCTCTAGGGCACAATGAGCTGGGGTCGTGCTGGTGCCTCACGCACGCTGGAAGCCATGATGACTGAGGCGCCCGTGTCCTCCCTCGCGTAGTCCCGCATCGCGGTCTCTGGGCTGCTGCTGACGCAGACACGCGGCTATGAGGGGCGCCTGTAGTACCGGCTGGAGGCGCGCTGCTGGGTCTGAAGCTGAACAGCGGGACAGGAGGGGCTGACTGAGCGTGCAGGTGCAGGGCCGCGGGGCGCAGAGGTACGTGCGGTGCTGGCCTGGCTGTGGTCCGAGGCTGGCTTGTCTGGATGAATTACGCTGTTCCGTGGTACTGTCTTGCTATGGGCAGCTTGCGAGAGAGGCCTGCAGAGGCGCGCACAGCTCAGCTGTCCGATAACGGTCATTTCGATTTGTTTGTCGCTGTCCCGGACAAACCCTCCCGTGGACGATCCCCGACACAGTGTGGCTCACATGGAAGTGCTTTGGTTCAAGCAACAGATCAGCTGCTGAAGCGCGCATCAGCTGATCCACATCATCCAGTTTGACTACGCACCGCATCCCGGCCTGACTACTGCCACCTGGACCCATGCCTGCGCTGCTGGAGCGGCCCAGCAGGACCCAGCAGACGCCAGCCCTGCCTAAGATACCAGGCCAGCCACCGCGTTGTCTTCGCCGGCCAGTTCTTGCAGTCCCAAGACGCCCCCTCGTGCATCAGAAGGTGCGCCCTGAAGCACCTGCTAGACTCGCAGGCCAGCTCTTTGGCACCTGCAGATAGAGCTGATGTGCCTAGCTCCTCGCTCCGCAGGCTCTCGGAGATCGTGCTCAAGACACAGGCAAGACCTCCTATGACCTGCACACGAAATGGGTGCCGGTCATCAAGCAGGTAAAACGCAGGAGCTGGCCACATCAAGACGTGCCACATACCCGTCGCACACATCCTCGCACTACAGCAAGCGTAGCAAGCGTTCTGTGTACCCACAGGTCATCAAGAAGGACTATGCGGTGGGATACCTTCTGCTCGCCCTGCTCGCAAGGACATCAGTGCTGCTGAACAACATTGCAGCCGTGCTGGGCCAGCGTAAGCAGGTGCGTCGCACGCGTGCACTGGAGCACCTGGGATATGTGCATGGCAGAATGTTTGTAACTGGCGGTGATGCACTGAGAAGAGGCAGCAGTGTGTATCCGTGTGTGTGTGTGTGTGTGGCAGGTACTGCCTACACCGCAGGCAGCCAATGACATCCTCGCCACACGCGACACCACCACAGACCCCGCAGCCATCGTTGCAAAAGTCAGCAGCGACGCCGCGGCCGACGCACAGAGCGCATCCATCGCGCTGACCCAGCTCTTCGTGTACCTAGGCCTCCCGCCCGCGCACGCCGCAGCCCTCGCGCAGCAGCACGCAGACAGCGCACCCGTGACCAGCGACATGGTGCTCGGCCTACTCGATCAGATTCGCAGCGATTCGCCAGTCATCTCAGATGCACCAGCCGATGGCGTGGCTGTGGCGACCGTCGCGCCGCCGCCGGCGGCAGCTTACACAACTCCGCAGCCCGCAATAGCGGCGGGCGGTGCTACAGCATCAGCCTCAGACAACACACCCATGTACAGCAACGTCCTCGATGGGCTACTATCAACACAGATATCGTCCTATCTGACCTACCCATACGGCCTCACGTCACGCGTACCCGCCGGGCCTGTCGACGGCGGCGGGGCCGGCGGTGACGACGGCGGCAGTGGCGGCGGGAACGGGCCGCCCGCCGGCCCCGGCGGCGCCGGCGACGGAGATCCCGGTGGTGTCGACGGGCCGCTCTCGCCGTGGCAGCTTGCGCTGCTGACGAGCTTACTGCGTGCTGCAATTGGCTTGTATTTTGTACTGCCGGCCGCGGCGTGTGTGTACACGAGTGGTGTGTTGTTGAATATGCTGGCTGCGTGGCTGGGCGCGGAGAGGGCTGTGGCGCCTACTGTGGATTACAGACAAGCAAGCCGCAAGAAGGTGCGGTGTGTGGCCACACACACGTGACTGCACAGCATTCCTACACACACACACACACAAACAAACAAACATATGTTACTGCATGCGCCCTCCCCTCGCATAGTTGCGCGTACCAGTTCGCATGCAGTTATCACCATACCCAGCAAAGTTTTCACGCGGACGGACTTCCACAGTGTGTTTGTGTGTGTGTGTGTAGGTGACAGTGGGTGCATCAGTACCAGAGCTACCCCAGCGGGCTGTCTATAACCTGCCACAGACTGAGTCAGCGCTGCTACCTGCCACTGTACCTCAGGTGAGGCCATGTGTGTGAGTGTGTGTGTGTGTGTGTGTGTGTGCATTATCTACCAAAACCAACTGTGGTGCTCGCCAACGCTTCCTGTGAACGAGACTTGCCGCGTACCTTGCACATGAGTGCGTGCATGCTTCACCCGGCGCGGTGTGTGTGTGTGTGTGTCTGTGTGTGTGTACACAGGCTGAGTATCTGCGCCTGTGGGACTCTCTCAGCTGGAAGGCATTACAGCTTCGTAACCTAGAGCTGGAAGTGACTGCAGAGCGAAGGACAAACCAGCGACTGAGGAACGCACTGAGGGCATTGGGCGCAGAGGTGAGAGTGACACACACACACACGCGCGCGCGCGCGCGCGCGCGCGCGCACAAGGACGTCCACACAGCCCCCACCAGACGTGTAAGATAGCGTACCCTGGGTGAGGGCATGCACGGCACTTCTGCGCAGATGTCGCAACATAGCGAGGAAAAAGCATAGAAACATAGCAGTAAACAGAGAGGCAGGGGACATGAAGATAGGGTAGGACAGAACAGGTAGCAGCAGACAAAAGCAAACGTGGTCCAGTCGCATGTCAAAGAATAGTACGGTGGTTCGCGTTTGTGACCATTGCACCTGTTTATGTGTGTGTGTGCGCAGATGGTAGACGACAACGAGTCCACCACCGTCAACCCCCCACACTCACACCTGTCCCACACAGACACACTCTCATTCACACTCTCACACACAACCACACACACAAGCACCACCTCACTCACAAGCACACAGGCTCAGCTACTGTCAATGGTGCAACGGCATCTGTCAGACGCTTCCTCTCAGAGCTCCGCGCTCATCGCGCGCGCCGCAGCCCTCGAGCAGCAGGCCGCCGCAGCCGCCGCGGAGCGCGACGCGCTCGCGGCAGCGCTGCGGCGCGAGCGTGACGTTGCGCGCGCGCTGCGCGAGTCGCGGGACGTGCTGCAGAGTGACCTGACGCACTCGTTTGTGTGTCTGACACGGAGTAGTGGGAGATGTGATAGCTTAGAGGAAGATTATGATAAGCTTCATAGGGAGTATCAAGAGCTTATCAAATTGTTCGATCAAGAGGCCGATCTCGTAAGCAGGTACGTACGTCGCCTCACTACAGCACGCACACACACAGGCATGCACACAGATCTTGTCACCATACGGACGCACACAGGTGGGAAGGAACAGGGCAAAGTGTGACCAGCGCGAGTGTGTGTGTGTGTGTGTGTCACTTACAGGTACCGTAGGGAGGTTGAGCTCCAAGACGCAGAGCTCCAAAACGAGAAGCAGACCACCCGTGTGTTACGTGAACAGCTACAAAGTGAGATGGAACAGAGGGAAAGGTTAGAGGGGCGTGTCATGGTGCTGAGTGCTGATACACGGGAGATGGAACAACAGTTGGAGATAACAAGCCTTGCATGTGGACAGCTACAGGTGTGTTCGACACACACATGCACACGGCAGGCGACACACACGCGCGCGCACGCACGCAGGTGGGCTGGGGGCACGCACACAAAGGCACGCGCATCCCCCTCCTAGCCGCGCTAGCTGGTGGCAGACTTGCGCATGTAATCAAGACTTGGGCGTACATACAGGTAATCAACAGACAATGTGTGTGTGTGTGTGTCACAGTCTCGTCTTGCTGAGAGGGAGCAGGACTGTCTGATGCTACGTGATGAGCTGGAGGTGTCAGCACACGCACAGAGACAGCTACAGGTGAGTGTACACACGCACACAAACAAACAAACAAGCATGCACATACAGACAGACAGGGTATGAGGTGTCAGCACACGCACAGAGACACTTGCAGGTATGTACACACACACACACACACACACATTGTCACTCACATAGTTCGAATCTGCTCGGTGCACAGACACACGCACACACACACACACACACACATGTTGGGTCACACAGGCTGCGGACTCCCAATGCGCACACACCATTACTGCAATTCTTGCAAAGTGCTATGTAATGTGCACACAGGTGCTCGCACTTAGTAAGCGGCAGCGTGTGCTGTCATAAGGCACATGTTCAGTGTGTGTCTTACTACTATGGTGTTGTGTGTTGTACACTCAGGATCTGGTTCTCAGTGAGCGGCGTATGAGGGAGGAGTGTGAGGACAGACTACAGTCAGCACAACAGGAGGCCAGTGCAGCACTCACACAGGTGTGTGTGTGTGTTACATTCTCCGTCTCTACGGCAGGCCAGTGTCATACTCTGCTCCGCTCCTACGTTTGTGTGTTTGTTTTCTCTCACATACAGCACCCGTGTGTTTCAATCGGTCTCACAGAGCATACAGACAGGGGACTCGCCCGTGTCGGGCTCACAAATCAGGACAGGACAAAGCAGGCGTACAGAGGCAGGAAAGCGTACCCGTGTGTGTGTGTGTGTGTGTGCTGTGTTGTGTTGTGTTGTATCCCATATACATGTGCCGCATACTGACCATTGTGTGCTGTGTCTAACGCACACATGCACAGGTGCTCGAGTCCACACTGGCCCAACACGATCAACTGTTACTGCGTGTCGTACAACAGTTGGTTGAGAAACAGTTGGATGATCTGAGAGGCCGTGAGTCACCAAGGGCAGGACACACAGATATGGTACGTACGTCATACACACACACACACACACTTTCACCTACCCACAGGCACATATAACTTCTCATGGCTAATCTACACTGGCCACTGGATTCCCGCGTCTGTAACAGTTACGTTATGAGTCCGTAAGCTCGCGTGCGTGTGTGTGTGTTGTAGGTGTCGTCAGGCGTGCCTAATGCCCTTTCCCAGTTCCAGCAACAGTCTGGGCTAGTCAGTCTAGCCAACATGGTCAGTAGTAGGCCCAGCACGGCTCGTCCCACAACCTCTGGGTCAGGCGCACCTGGCAGCGCGAGTGACTGGCATGACCAGGTGTCGAGACTGCAGACACAGCTGGATGCAATGCGAAAGATGGCCTCTGACGCACAGGTGGGGACGCGCGTGCACACACACACACACACACACACACACACACACATAGGCTGTATCTCACAGCGCGTTGGTGCCTTGAAAGAGAATCAGGGTATACATGTGTGTGTGTGTGTGTGTCGTGTGTGCAGGCGTCGCTTGAAGCAGCCACAGAGACAAACAGCGACCGCGGTTGTCTCGCCGCCTGGGCCGCGGCAGGCCTGCTCGAGGCCGCCCGCCTCCCCTCCCACACACACACCACCACCCCACACGCCCACCAGACACCGCCACTGGTACCCTACTCACACACATCGGACTCAGCCGCATCCAGCATCACCCTACCCACAGACGCAACAGCACGAGTGCATGCCCTCACAGAGCGAAGGCTCACCGACAAAGTGCAACGGGCGCTCACAAACGCACTCGGAGGGACAAGCGCTGGGCTCGAGCTGAGCCGCGGTGTCGGCGCGCAGCGCGCGACGACGGACAGCGTTGTATCGACGGTTGCGCCAGCTCCGGCGGCGGTTGCGACGGGTGCGGCGAGTGCGCGGGTTAGTGCGATGGCGTCGCATGGGGGCTGGGGTTCTTCGTGTGATGATGGTCAGAGTGAGAGGGGTGTCACGCTGAGCCAGGAACCCAGCGAGTGTGTGAGTGTGTGTGAGGGTGGTGGTGGTGTGAGGACTGTACCTGGTCTTCATGACCCTGCAGAGGTGAGTTCATGACTGACACACACACACACACAGCCGTGCCTGGTGTACAGTACACGTGGTGGCCTGCTTGTTGTCCACATACTGTTGTGCAGTATGGTGTGTGTGCGTGTGTGTGTGTGTGTGTGTATGCGTGCGTGTGTGTGCAGATGCAGCCCACGCTCACAGTCTCCAACCTATCCCGTGTGCCCCTCTACCCACGCAAAGACGCACACTCATCCAGCGGCCACAGCACAGACGACAGCACAACACCACTCGCAGAGCACGTACCAGCATACGCCAGCGCAGTCGTCGCACCCGACGCACCCGACGCAGCACCCGCAGCGCGACGCGCAATCCCCGGCTGCGTCGACGCGCTCACCGGCGCCGCGCCGGCTGCCGCGTCGCCCGCGCCGGGCGCCGCGGCACGGGCGTACTCGATCGCGGAGGCCGCGCAGCTGAGCGCGGCGGGCCGGCAGCCTGTGTGGAAACAGAGTGAGGATGGCTGGCATATGCACTTTGAGTCGCCTACGACCACAGCACGAAACAGCCGTGCAGAGCTAGAGGCCGCACAGATTCCACACCCACAAGCGGAGCTTGGGGCTCACACAGGCAATGTGGGCCAGGGTTTTGTGCCTGTGATGGGTGCAATGCCCGTCAGTGGTGACACAGGCGTGTTGCATATGAGTGGTGGGGTTGGTGTCATGCATGTGATGGGAAGTGCGGCTGGTGTCATGAAACACACACAGCCGGAGTTTGCAAACACAATGGGCCAGGGCTCAGTGGCTGTGATGGGTAGTGGAGCGGGTGTTATGCCTGTCAGCCCTGCCACTGCTGCAGTGTACATCCGTAGAGTGGGCGTGGCAGAGGCTGGTGCAGCCAAGGGGGGTTCAACAGGGGCTGTGTATGGAGAGCAGGGCCAGCCAAATCCGCTACACGAGTAGTTGGTGGCTTGTACGCACACACAGAATAGCCTAGGGTGCCTCGTGTATTGGAAGGAGGGAGGACACAACCCTCTGCACGAGTAGTTGGCCCTGGTTACCCAGTTTGTCTTCGGGTACTGACGCTTGTACACAGACAGACACACACACACACACATATGGTTTTCAAGCAGGCGATGACAACTCGGACTGCTTCTAATAGATTTGCACGACACCAGCACCTGCCTTCGCGCAGTGACGTCAGGCATTGCTTTGGCAGTAGCCTTGCTGACACTTGTGTGAGGATTTTTTTTAAACAGGACAGAATTGTATGTGCGGAGTGTCGCCTTAAACTAGGCACATACACATGCATGCAGAGGGCGGTCATGCGGGGCACACATGCCCGCATGTCATTAT
>VFQQ010005839.1_pt1 | contig 9986 bp, 7 predicted proteins | sample 3512341 | NCBI WGS metagenome assembly VFQQ01 (sample SAMN10412373, study PRJNA504923) | tailings metagenome | isolation source: Relicate 2 Philex TSF1 revegetated site | place: Philippines: Tuba, Benguet | collected 2017-08-29
AACCTGCGGCCGGTGTTGGTGGGTGCAGCGCTCCTGACTGGATTTGTGTTTGTGGGTTATACTTCGCCGGAAGCTCCGGCAGCAAAACCCGCAGAGCATCCACCCTCCCAAGCGAAAGCGATCCCGGACTCACCGGGCCCGGCGACACAAGCGATACTGGAAGCGCGGCGAGCCGAGGTGGAAGCCTGGGCGGATGGGTTGCGAATTGAGGTGCGGGCGGTGGGTGAGGTCGGCGGAGTTCCGGTGGCGTTCATTGATATCGATGGCGAGCCAAGCCTTGTGCTGACGCAGAGCAGTTTTGCCGGCCATAATATCAAATCCATCGATGCTGCACGCGGCGAAGTCGTGTTGGCGCGACGTGGCCGACCCGACCGTGTGTTGCCCGTGACTAACCCTAGGCCGATTTCCTTCCCCGTCTTTAATGAACAGCGCATCCAGATGTTGCTGGATTCCCCGGAGTATCACGGCGATTTCGGAACATGGGATCGCCACATACCAAACGCCGTGCTGATGGCTTGGCAGAAGATAGACCGCGAGGCCCGTGAGCAGATCCTGCTGAACTACCTGCAAAGGGGGTATGTGATGTCCTACTTTTTCTCTCCTGGAACGGTTCACGGCTCCCCGCGCCGGTTGTTTGAAGGGCAGATGCGGCAGCGACAGGAAGAAAAGCGGGCATTCTTCCTCAACAGCCTGACGCCCGAGCAACAAGCGGCCTATGCCGGTGGCAGGCAGGGGGTGATCAGGTTTACCGCGCCCAAGGAGGAGCAGGAGGCGCAGGCCGCGGGAGCCAGAGCATTGCAAGCCCGTCAGGCGGAGATCATCGCCAATCTCACGTCCGAACAGAAGGTGCTTCATGAGCAATGGCAGAGCCAACAGCAACGGCCTGCTCCTGCTATTGTTCCCATTCGGCCCTGAGACTTGCCTTTCGTTATGAATCCGCTGTCACCATCAGTCTTCAGGTCGCTCCTTGTTATGTGGTTGCTACTGACTGGACTCATATTGATCAGCCATGCCCAAGACTTGCCGGTCGTGCGGCTTCCACCCGGTATTGCCGAAGAGCACAGAAGGGCCATCGAAGAGCGCTTCATGCTGGAGACTAATTCCACCATGGAATTGCGGGCGGTCGGACAGGTCGGTGGCGAGCCGGTGGCCATGATTGATGTCAACGGTCATCCGGTCATGGTGAAGGTGGGCATAGTGCTGGCGGGTTGGGATGTCCGTGCCATAACGGTTGCGGCTCAGGAGGTGGCGCTTTTGCACGTGAGAGAGAAAGCCGCCCGGATCCTGAAAATCACAAATTTTCGCAGTATCGAATTCCCGCATGTTTCGGAGGTCCAAGTCGATTGGCTGCTGAGCCAGCAGGACCAACGCAGCTTGGTTGGGCGTCAAGAATACATGCCACCTGAGGTCTTGCGGGTTTGGTCAAAAATCAACCGGGAGGCGCAAGAAGCGATTCTCCTTAACTATCTCCGCATGGGCCGGGTTTTTGGCTGCATCGTGCTGGATGGGGAACACATAGGAGATGTCTTTTACGGCCGTCTGTGGGAAAGCCAGAGGAGGAAACTCACGACGGAAAAGAGACATGCATTTCTAGCGAGTCTGGACGAAACCCAGCGCGCGGTTTTCACCGCAGTGGCGGCTGTGCCGGCGGTTGATTTGCGCAATCCCCCACCGCCGGAGGAGCGGGAAAGGATGATGGCTTGGATCAGGAGCAAAGAGATGGGAAAGCAGAAGGTTGTCGAAGCGCTCAACCCGGAGCAGCGCACACTTTACGAGGCGTATATGGCGGTGATGGGCCAACCGCCGAACCGATAGGCATCATGCCCCGGCGGTCATTGATTTCCCCGGCCGAGCGCCGGATTGTGCGTGAGGTGTGTGCCGGGCGGCGCAACGGGGAGATTGCCCGCCTCTTGGGCAAGAACCTTGGCACGGTGAAAAACCAGCTGTCCTCGGCCTACCGCAAGCTGGGCGTCGGCTCCCGGGTCGAGCTGATCCTGCGGCATTGCCGGCGGCCGTCCGGATAAGCGTTGTCGGCGGGCGGGGGGCGGGCCACGCTGCGGCCATGTTTCCCCAGCATATCATCGCCAAGAAGCGTGACGGGCAGGCGCTCAGCCGCGAGGAGATCGGTGCCTTCGTGCGCGGCGCCACCGACGGCTCCTGGGCCGACTACCAGTTGAGCGCGCTGCTCATGGCGATTTTTCTCCGCGGGATGACGCCGGAGGAAACGGCGCATTACACCGAGGCGATGATGCGTTCCGGCACCGTGGCCGACCTCTCGTCCGTGCCGGGCATCAAGGTGGACAAGCACTCGACCGGCGGGGTGGGGGACAAGGTGTCCATCCCGCTCGCCCCGATGGTCGCGGCCTGCGGCGTGCCGGTGCCGATGATCAGCGGGCGCGGGCTCGGCCATTCGGGCGGCACGCTCGACAAGCTGGAATCCATTCCCGGTTTTCGCACCGACCTTTCGCTCGATGCCTACCGCGAACAGGTGGCGCGGGTCGGCTGCGCGCTTATCGGCCAGACCAAGGATCTCGCGCCGTCGGACAAGAAGCTTTACGCGCTGCGCGACGTGACGGCCACGGTGGAGTGCATCCCGCTCATCTGCGGCTCCATCCTCTCGAAGAAATTTGCGGAGGGCATCGATGCGCTGGTCCTCGACGTGAAATTCGGCCGCGGCGCTTTCATGAAAAGCAAGGCGGAGGCGCGCAAACTGGCGGACGCGCTCGTGCGCGTGGGCCGGGCCGGGGGAAAAAACATCAGCGCGGTGCTGACCGCCATGGAGCAGCCGCTGGGCCTGACGGTGGGCAACGCCCTCGAGGTGTCCGAGTCCGTCGCCTGTCTGCGGGGCGAGGGCCCGGCGGACCTGATGGAGGTCGCCTTGACGCTGGGGGCCAGCATGCTGGTGATGGGCGGAGTCGCCCCCGACGAGCCGGCGGGCCGTCGGCAGCTGGAGGAAGTGATCGCGAACGGCGCGGCCCTGGAAAAATTCCGCGAGATCGTGCGGGTGCAGGGCGGCGACGCGGCGGTGATCGATGATCCCGGGCGGCTGCCGCACGCGCGGTGGCAGGAGGCGTTGCCGGCGGAGGCCACGGGATTTGTGCAGGATGTCGATGCCATGGAAGTCGCGCTGGCCGCGCTGCGTCTCGGCGCCGGCCGGGTGCGGGCGGAGGATCGCATTGATCCGGCAGTGGGAGTCGGCGCGCTCGTCAAGGTGGGCGGCCAGGTCCGCCGCGGCGAACCACTGTGCATTATCCACGCCAACGACCGGACGGCGCTGGCCGAGGCCGGCGCGAAACTGCGTCAAGCCATCCGGATCGGCGATACGCCGCCCGTCCTTGAGCCGGTGATCGGCGACGTGGTGGCGGAAACCACGCCGCCGTGGCCCTCGCGCAAGCCCGGCCGGCCGGTGGACTGAACGCTCAGGCCTGCTCCATCTCGGCCAGCTTGGTGGCGGCGGCCTCCCACTCGGCGGTGGCGGCGGCGATCTGGTCCACGATGGTGCTGAGCTCTTTGTTCAGGTGGTGGAATTTGCCCTTGTCGGCGTAGGTGGCGGGGTCTTCGAGTGCGGCGGTGATCTCGGCCTGCTGGGCCTCGAGTTCGGACACACGCTTTTCGAGCTGGCCGACCTCCTCGCGCAGCTTGCGCAGCTGGTTGGGCGTGGGTTTCGCTGCGTTGGGATTTTCGGCCTTTGGTTGCTGCCGGTCGGGCGCGGCGGCCGGCGCGGCCTGCACGGGCCTGGCGTCGGTGAAGCCGGCGGTGAGCGCGGCGCGGGCGTCGGTGGCCTTGGATTTCTCCAGGTAGTAGTCGTAGTTGCCGGCGTAGGGCGTGAGGCGGCCGCTGTGCACGTGCAGCACCTGGGCGTCGAGCGTGCGGATGAAGTGCACGTCGTGGCTGATGAAGATGAGCGTGCCCTCGTAGTTTTTGAGCGCGCCGATGAGCGCGTCGATGGAGGGGATGTCGAGGTGCGTGGTGGGCTCGTCCATCAGGAGCAGGTTGGGCGGCTTCACCAGCAGGCGGGCGAGGGCGAGACGGGATTTCTCGCCGCCGGAGAGGACGTCGATGGGTTTGTGCACGTCGTCCTTGCGGAAGAGGAAGGCGCCGAGGATGGCTCGAGCCTGCTGTTCCGTGAGCTGGTTCTCGGCCGTGCGCAGCTCCATCACGTTTTCGAAGACCGTCAGGTCGGACTTCAGGTTGTCGAGGCGGTTCTGGGCGAAGTAGCCGGGCACGACGTTGCTGCCGAGCTCGCGCACGCCGCCCTGGATGGGGATGGCGTCGGCGAGGATCTTGAGGAGGGTGGACTTGCCCGCGCCGTTGGGGCCGACGAGCACGAGCTTCTGGCCGCGCTCGGCGGTGAAGTTGAGGTCGCGGTAAACCACGTGGTCGCCGTAGGCCTGTCGCACGTTTTTCAGCTCGACGACCTTGAGGCCGGACCGCGGCGGCTGGGGGAATTTGAAATTGATGCGCTTGAGCTCCTCCTCGGGCTCCTCGACGGCGTCCTCCTTCAGCCGCTCGATCTGCTTTTCCTTCGACTTGGCGCGGGTGGCGAGGGAGGCCTTGGCGCCGAAGCGGTCCACGAATTTCTGCAGGTGGGCGATCTCGCGCTGCTGGTTCTTGAAGCGCGCGGCCTGCTGGGCTTTGCGCGCCTCCTTTTCGGCAAGGAAATTGTCGTAGTTGCCGTGGTAGTAGTGGAGGGTGCCGGCGCGCAGCTCGAGCATGCCGGTGCACAGCGCGTTGAGAAAGGCGCGGTCGTGGGAGATGACGACGAGGCCGCCGGGGTAGCGCGTCAGGTAGTCCTGAAACCACAGGAGCGCCTCGAGATCGAGGTGGTTGGTCGGCTCGTCGAGCAGCAGCAGCGCGGGCTCCGCCACGAGCAGCCGGGCGAGGTGGGCGCGCATGACCCAGCCGCCGGAGAAGGACTTGGCGGGTTTCTCGGCGTCGCCTTCCTTGAAGCCGAGACCGGCGAGGATCTTCCGGGCGCGCGGCTCCAGCGTGTAGTCGATGTCCCAGTCGTCCTCGTCGGGCTCCAGTTTCCTGCCGCTGGTGGCGATGTGCAGGATGCTTTCGTCCCCGGCCGGGGCGCTTTCCTGCGGCAGGAAGCCGAAGTCCGCCCCGCGCTCCCACTCGATGGTGCCGGTGTCGGGCCGTTCCTCGCCGAGGATGAGCGAGAAGAGGGTGGACTTGCCCGCGCCGTTGGGGCCGACGAGCCCGAGCCGGTCCGTGCGCGCGATGAAGAGCGAGACGTCGGAAAACAGCTCGCGGGTGCCGTAGGACTTGGAAACGTCGGCGATGGTCAGCATGGGAACCCGACACCACACCGCGCCGCGCGGCCGGCGTCAATGCTCAGCGCACAAGGGTCAGGGCGATGCAGCCGGCCACGGCCACGACGCCGCCGAGGATCGAGCGGCGGGAAGGCCGGTCGCCCTCCAGCCAGTAGGTGAGCGGGATGGCGACGAGCGGCGTGGTGGCCACGATGGGCAGCACGATGCCGGCCGGGGCGTGCACGAGCGCCCATTGGTAGCAGCTTACCCCGAGCACGGGCCCGGCGAAGCCGTTGGCCACATACCACTTCCAGCCCCGCGGCTCGGGATGCGTGGCCGGCGCGGCCGGCCGCCGCAGGAGCGCGAGGAGCAGATAAAACAGGAGGACGACGACCAGCCCGCCGCAAATGCGGTGGTAGGCCGCGGTGATGCCGTTGATCGCCGGCTCGCCCGCGGCGAGCGCCACGAAGTTGCCCTGCCGGCTGATGACCGCACCGATGCCCTGGCCGAGGGCGCCCACCAGCCCGAAGACAAAACCGACCGGCCGCACCGCCACCCGGGGCGGACTTGACCGGCTGGGCATCAGGGCGAGGGCGACACCGCCCAGCACCACCGTGCCCCACGCCACCTGCGTGGCCGTGAGCGTGGTGCCGAGCCACCACCATTCGAACAGCGCGGCGATCGGCGCCGCGAGGCACTGGGTCATCAGCACGGTGAGACGCGAACCGATGAGCGGCAGCGCGGCGAAGACCCCGAGATCGCCGAGCCCCATGCCGATGGCCCCGCTGGCAAGCAGCCACGGCGTGCTCGCGCTGCGGAAACCGTCGCCCACCGCGTGGGCAAACAGCCCGAGTGTCGCGGCGGCCACCAGCAGCCGCCCGATGTTCGCCGTCCGCGGGCCGCAGGCGCGCGCGCTGCGGTTGGCAAACACGATCGAGACGGCGTAGAACAGGGTGGCGAGGAAAGCCGCGAACATGGGCAATGACCGCGACAACTACGTGACGGCCGGGGGGAAGCGACGTTTTTTGTGGCACCGGCCTGCGGCGGTGTTCTAGCTCGTGGCTCCATATGAAAGCCAAAAAAGCGAAGATTAAGCCCGAAGCCGTGAATGCCGCGCTGGCCGCGAAGAAGGGCCCGGTGTCGAAGTTCATCGCGCACCACTACCGCCATTTCAATGCCGCCGCGCTGCTCGACACCGCCAAGGGCTATGAGACCCACCTCGCCGCGGGCGGCCGGATGCTTGTCACGCTGGCCGGCGCCATGTCCACCGCCGAGCTCGGCATCTCGCTGGCCGAGATGATCCGCAAGGACAAGGTGCACGCCATCGTCTGCACCGGCGCCAACCTCGAGGAGGATATCTTCAACCTCGTTGCGCACGACTACTACGAGCGCGTGCCGCACTACCGCCATCTCACCGCGGCCGACGAGCAGGCGCTGCTCGACCGGCACATGAACCGCGTGACCGACACCTGCATCCCCGAAGGCGAGGCCATGCGCCGCATCGAGGCGGCCGTCGCCGAGGAGTGGGTGGCCGCCGACCGCGCGGGCGAACGCTATTTCCCGCACGAGTTCATGTATAAGATCCTCCGCTCGGGGAAGCTGAAGAAATATTACCAGATCGACCCGAAGCACTCGTGGATGCTCGCCGCCTGCGAGAAGAACCTGCCCATCATCGTCCCGGGCTGGGAGGACGCCACGCTGGGCAACATGTATGCGGGCCGCTGCGTGACCGGCGAAATCAAGCACGTCCACACCGTGCGCACCGGCATCGAATACATGACCTGGCTGGCCGGCTGGTATACGAAGACCGCGAAGAGGCTCCGCAACGGCGAGGGCTCGATCGGTTTCTTCCAGATCGGCGGCGGCATCGCGGGTGATTTCCCGATCTGCGTCGTGCCGATGCTGCACCAGGACCTCGGCCGCACCAACGTGCCGCTCTGGGGTTACTTTGCGCAGATCAGCGATTCCACCACCAGCTACGGCAGCTACTCCGGCGCCGTGCCCAACGAGAAGATCACCTGGGGCAAGCTCGGGCAGAAGACGCCGAAGTTCATCGTCGAGTCCGACGCCACCATCGTCGCGCCGCTGATCTTCAGCTGGGTGCTGGGCAAGTAAACCCCGTCCCGCTTCACTCCGCAGCCGGAGCCCGCCCGTCCGGGCTCCTTTTGCTTTTGGCCCGGAATGGCCCAGACTTTGCCGCATGCCCAACGCCCTCGCCGCCGAAAAATCGCCCTACCTCCGCCAACACGCGGACAATCCCGTGGACTGGCTGCCGTGGGGCGAGACGGCCTTTGCCCGCGCGCGGACCGAGCAGAAGCCCATTTTTCTCAGCATCGGCTACTCCACCTGCCACTGGTGCCACGTGATGGCGCACGAGTCGTTTGAAAACGAAGACATCGCCGCGCTGCTCAACGCGCACTTCGTGAACATCAAGGTGGACCGCGAGGAGCGGCCCGACGTGGACCGCGTTTACATGAGCTACGTGCAGGCCATGACCGGTCACGGCGGCTGGCCCCTGAGCGCGTGGCTGACGCCGGACCTCAAGCCGTTCTTCGGAGGCACGTATTTTCCGCCCGAAGACCGGCATGGCCGGCCGGGTTTCCCGGCGCTGCTGCGCGCCATCGCCAAAGGCTGGGAGACGGAGCGCGAAAAGCTCGTCGCCGAAGGCGAGCGGGCGCTGGGCGCCCTGCGCGACTACCATGGGAAACCCCGCGCACAAGATGCCGGCGATCCGGACCTCGTGGTGAGCGGCGGCGAGGCCTTCGAGCGCTGCTTCCAGTATTTCAACGAGGCCTTTGACGCGACGCACGGCGGTTTTGGCGGCGCGCCGAAGTTTCCCCGGTCCGCCGGGCTCAATTTTCTTTTCCGCGCCGCCGCGGTGCAGGGGCCGGAGAGCGAAACCGGCGCGGAGGCCGTGCGCATGGCCGCGGCCACGCTGCGGGCGATGGCGCTTGGCGGCATCCACGACCATGTCGGCGGCGGATTTCACCGCTACGCCGTGGACGAGGCCTGGTTCGTCCCGCACTTCGAAAAGATGCTCTACGACCAGGCCCAGCTGGCGGTGAATTTCCTCGAGGCGCAACAGGCCACCGGGGTGTCCACCTACGGCTGGCTGGCCCGCGGCATACTCGACTACGTGCAGCGCGACCTGCGGCACCCCGGCGGCGGGTTTTACACCGCGGAGGATGCCGACAGCGCGGTGCCCGGCGCGACGGACGGCAGCCACGCCGAAGGCGCGTTCTACGTGTGGACGCAGGAGGAACTGCAGGAGATTCTGGGCGCTGACGCCGGGCTGGCCTGCGCGCACTTCGGCGTGACCGCGGGCGGCAACGTCACGGGTGCCCTGGACCCGCACGGTGAATTCCGCGGCCGCAACATCCTGGCCGCCCGCGGGCCGCTGGCCGCCACCGCCGCGCGGCTCGGGCTGGAGCCGGCCGCGGCCGAGGCCCGGCTGCTCGCGGTGCGGGAAAAGTTGCGGGCCGCCCGCGCCCGCCGTCCGCGCCCGCACCTCGACAACAAGATCCTCACCGCGAACAACGGCCTCATGATTTCCGCGCTGGCGAAGGCCGCGCAGGTATTCGACACCGCCGCCGCGGACGGGGTGTCCCGCGCGGAACGTCCCTGGCTGCGCGCGGCCGTCGATGCCGCGGAGTTTGTTGCCCGCGAACTTTACGATGCGGAACGCGGGGTGCTTTACCGGACCTGGCTCGACGGGCGCGGCCAGGCCGAGGGGTTTGCCGAGGACTACGCCTGCCTGGTGCAGGGCCTGCTCGACCTTTATGAAGCGAGCTTTGACATCCGCTGGCTCCAGTGGGCGGCGCGGTTGCAGGCGACGATGGACCGCGAATTCTGGGACGAGGCCGGCGGCGGTTACTTCAATTCCCGGGCGGGCGACCCGGCGCTGATCCTGCGGCTGAAGGAAGACTACGACGGGGCGGAACCGGCCCCGAGTTCGCTCGCCGCGCTCAACCTGCTGCGGCTCGAGGCCATGGTGGGCGGCGATGCGGCCGGCTGGCGGGACCGCGCGTTGCGCACGATCGAGGCCTTCCGGCCGCAGTGGGCGCGCACGCCGCAGGCGCTGCCGCAGATGCTGTGCGCCATCGAACTGGCGCTCGAACCGCCGCGCCATGTGGTGCTCGCGGGCGACCCGGCGGCCGCGGATTTTCGCGCGCTCACGGCGGTGCTGCACGAGCGGCTGGGTCCGCGCCGCGCGCTGCTGGGCGCCGACGGTGGCGAAGGCCAGGCCTGGCTCGCGGCCCGGTTGCCGTGGATCGCGGACATGCGGCCCGTGGACGGCCGCGCGACCGCCTACGTCTGCGAACACCGCACCTGCCAGGCCCCGGTGAACTCCCCGGATGACTTGAGAAAACTGCTTAGGGCGAATAAGTAGATTCCGCGGTTGCCGCGATTCACGCGGCGCTTTGCATTTATCCTGTGAGAATCCTCGCGGTTGAAGACGACAAGGTGGCGCTGACGGTCATCCGGCAGGCGTTGATCCGTCTTGGTCATGAGGTGCTCGAGGCGAGGGACGGCAAGGAAGCCTGGAAGATTCTCCAGCGGGAGCCCGTGCGGGTAATTGTGAGCGACTGGGAAATGCCCGAGGCGGACGGGTTGGAGCTGTGCCGGCGCATCCGCGGCCGGTTAAAAAGCGATTATGTGTATTTCATCCTGTTGACCGCCCGCGATGCCAGCGAAGACAACCAGCAGTCGGCCATGGAGGCGGGGGTG
>VFQQ010005842.1_pt1 | contig 9982 bp, 8 predicted proteins | sample 3512341 | NCBI WGS metagenome assembly VFQQ01 (sample SAMN10412373, study PRJNA504923) | tailings metagenome | isolation source: Relicate 2 Philex TSF1 revegetated site | place: Philippines: Tuba, Benguet | collected 2017-08-29
TCACCATCAATCAGTTCCCAATCGGTGACTCTTTTTCAACTGCATCGTTACGGCTAAGTCCGACAGGCTGTTAGGCAAACGGAGACGAACTCGGCTCGATCAGGCCGAGCTGGATGGCGAGCAGGGCGAGCTTCGCGGGCGGCTGGATCCCAGTCTTCCGAATCAGGTTGGCGCGGTGATTCTCGACCGTGTGCACGCTGACGCCGAGGGCGGAGGCCATCTCCTTATTGCTCAATCCCTGGGCGATGTGGCGCAGCACTTCCTTTTCGCGCGCCGTGAGCGCCTCGGTCTGGGGAGCGTAGGGAGCGCGCGAATCCGCACGGCGGATCGCCTCGGAGATTTGTCGTCCCAGAAAATAACGGCCGGCCGCCACCGCTTCGAGCGCTTCGATCAACTCGTCGAGCGTGCCCCCTTTTTCCGCAAAACCCGTGACCCCGAGCGCATAGGCTCGTTGCACGATCACGGGCGAAATGTTGCCGGAAAAGACGAGGCACTTCGACTCGAGGTGGGCGCGGCGCAGGTCCTGAAGCAGGTCGATGCCGGAGGCGCCCCCGAGCGCAAGATCGAGCACGATCAGTTCAGGGCGCCGGCGCAGGCAAAGTTCGCGTCCCGTCGCATAATCGGACGCCTCCCCCACGAGTTTGAAACCGGGCAGGGTCTCGATGACCTGCGCCATGAGCTGGCGGATCACCGTGTGGTCGTCGATCAGTACTATGTCCATTTGTTGTGCCTGAAGGAAACCTTGGTGAGTGCGAAGGAAATTTCCCGACTTGGATCCAACCTTCGAATCCATGGTTTAACTGACGATCTGAGGGGACCGAACGGCTTAACTCAACCGAATACAACCCCACCATTGATAAATGGATAGGCCGTTGGCTCGATGCCGGAACCCGCACGGATTCCCGTCAACGGATCGCACCGTCTAGACGCGGTTCCTCACTGCATGGATCCGACCAAGCCTCACCCGCCGAGCAGGGCGTCGAGCAGGGCGGCGAACTTCAGTTCCGTCTCGGCGTATTCGCGGTCTGGCGACGAGCCGGCGACAATGCCGGCTCCTGCGTAGGCGCGGGCGCGGGGTCCCTCGACGAGCGCGGAGCGGATGCCTACGAAAAACTCGCCGCCGCCGCGGGCGTTGATCCAGCCGAGCGCCCCGGCGTAGAGTCCGCGGGGAAACCCTTCCAACTCCCGGATCCGCGCCAGCGCCGCCTCGCGCGGCGAGCCGCCGACGGCCGGCGTGGGATGCAGCGCCGCGACCGCATCGAGCAGCCGTATGCCGTCGTGAAGGTCAGCCTCGACCGGCGTGCGCAGGTGCTGGACGTTCGCCAGCCGCAGGATGGACGGAGCCTCCGGGTGACGCGGCGTCAGCCCAAGCGCTTCGAGCCGGCGCTTGATCGAGTCCAGCACGTGGCCCTGCTCGCGCCGGTCCTTTTCGCTGGCGAGCAGGCTGGCGGCGAGCGCGGCGTCCTCGCTGGCGCCGGTGCCGCGACGAACGGAACCCGCCAGCGCCTCCGTCTGCAACACCCCCTGGCTCACGCGCACGAGACGCTCCGGGCTCGCGCCGATGAAACTGCACCCGGAACCGTCGGCCGAGGAGAAAGCGTAGCAGTCGGGAAACCGCTGGCGCAGGCCGTTCAGCATGCGCAAGGGATGCAGGGGTTCGTCCGCCTCAATGTCCTGGGCGCGGGCGAGGACAATCTTCTGAAACTCGCCGGCACGAATCCGTTCGAGTGCAGCCGCGACCGACGCACGATAGTCGCCGACTTCGTGGCGCTGAACCGCGCGGGGAATCCGTTGGCGAGGGGCTGAAGCGGCACGGGCATCCTGCCCGTGGGTCTGAGACTTCCCAGCATCCAAACCCACGGGCGGGACGCCCGTGCCACTTTCTCCCGTGCCACCAGTTGCCACCCCATAATCGAAATGCCGGAACTTGGCGTGCGCGCGCCAGACGCGTTGCGTGAGCGCGGCGAGGTCGGCGTCGGGGGTCACGAGCAGGTTGGCCACGGCCGTCGTGACCTCGCCGGCACGCGCGACCTGCCAGCGCGGCACGAAGACGCGCGCGGCCGGGAAAGGCTCGCCCGGCTCGATGTCGTCGCCAAACGCGAAGGCCGCAAAGAAATGCGGTCCACCGAAGGGCGCGTTGACGTCTCCAACGGCAATCGTGCGCGCCAGCGTGTCGTCGACGAAGCGTTGCACCGCCGCGAAACGATCGGGTCCGGAGGCCTCGGCCGACAACACCGCTTCGGCTCCGGAGATGGCGGTCTGCAACGAGGGCCGCTCGGCGTAGAAGTGCGGCTCGCCCGGTTCGAAGATCGCTTCGAGCACGGCGAGCGGATCGAGCGCCCCGACGGTGAGCGAGATGCTCACCAGCCGCGGCGAGCCGGCCTTGATCGCGGCCTCCCGACAGCCGGCGAGAAACGCCCCGAGGGCCTCGGGACTCGCGTTCTCGGCCGGGTTGATCGGCAGGATCGTCACGGGACGGTCGCTCAGGCCTTCGTCTCGGCGGGACGCGGGAAAAGGATGGCCGTGGCCGCCACCTTCGCGCCGGTCAGCGTGGAACCCCAGCGCAATTCGTCGGCCCAGACGGGCGCCGGCGTGTGGCCGAGCACGCCCTGGATCTTGGCGACGGTGCCGGGCATGACCGCGGTGAGCAGGGCCGAGCCAAGCCGGAGCGCCTCGGCCATGGTCGCAAGCGAGGTGCGCAGAAGCGCCTGGTCCGCCGCTTCGGCGGACTTGCCGAGTTTCCACGGCGCGCGCTGCTCGATGTAGGCGTTGGTCGCGGTGACGAAGGCGAGCGTGCGCTCGAGTGCGATGTGGAACTGGAAGCCCTCGCAAAGCGGAATGACCTCGTCGCGCGTCTTCTCCCAAAGCGCGCGCAGGTTCTGCTCGGGCGCCTCGTCGACCTCGGCCGCGGGCACGACGCCGCCGGCAAAGCGGTTGGTCATGTTGAGCGTGCGATTGACGAGGTTGCCGAGGTTGTTGGCCAGTTCGCCGTTGTAGCGCGCGAGGAACTGCGCGAGGGAGAAGTCGCTGTCCTGCCCCACGCTCATCTCACGAATCATGAAATAGCGCAGCGCATCGACCCCGTATTTCCCGGCAAACTCGATCGGATCGACGAAGTTGCCCGTGCTCTTCGACATCTTCGCGCCGTTGATCGACCACCAGCCGTGGGCGAGCAGGGATTGCGGCGGCTCGATGCCGGCGGCCTTGAGCATGATCGGCCAGTACACCGCGTGAGGCGGCACAAGGATGTCCTTGCCGATGACGTGGAAGGTGGCGGGCCAGATCCCGGGTTTGTCGGCGACCGCGGAGTAGTAGTTGAGCAGCGCGTCAAACCAGACGTAGGTCACGAAGGCCTCGTCGAAGGGCAGCGTGATACCCCACTCCAGCCGCTCGCGCGGACGCGAGATGCAGAGGTCGTTCAAGGGCTCCGAAAGAAATTCCAGCACCTGCTTCTGGCGGTAGCGCGGAAAGACGAAGTTCTCGTTGCGCTTCAGGAAATCGATCAGCCAGTCCTGATACTTCTGCAGGCGGAAGAAGTAGTTCGACTCCGTGATCTCCGTGACCTCGCCGAAGAGCTCCGGCCAGGAACCGTCGGGGTTGCGGTCCTTCTCCTGCAGGAACTGCTCCTGGCGCGTGCTGTAGAAACCCTTGTACTCGTCCTTGTAGATCTCGCCCTGGTCGTAAAGGCGCTGGAGGATGTCCTGCACGACCTGCTTGTGACGCGGCTCGGTGGTGCGGATGAAGTCGTCGTTGGAGATGTCGAGCCGTGCACAGAGCGCCCGAAACTCCTGGGAGATCTCGTCCACGAACTGCTGCGGGGCGATGCCGCGCTTGCGGGCGCTCTGCTGGACCTTCTGCCCGTGCTCGTCGACGCCCGTGAGAAAGTAAACCCGGTCACCCATCAGCCGCCGGAACCGGGCAATGACGTCCGTCAGCACCTTTTCGTAGGCATGGCCCAGGTGCGGCGAACCGTTCACGTAGTCGATCGCGGTGGTGATGTAGAAGGTCTTCATGGACAGGACTGGCCAACCAAAACGCGGATCGTGCAAATGTCGAAGGTTTTGACGCGCGCCCGCCCGGCGCCACAGTACGGCCCGTCGCCGTATGAGTTCCCTGCCCCGCCTGCTCGGGTTCGCCCTCGTTCTGCTGCTCGCCTTCATCGGCGCGGTGGCGGGCGCACAACTGTGGCTGCGCGGCCAGCACGAGCGGCTGGAGGCGGCCAGCCTTGCCTCCCAACGCGATCAGGCGGAGGCGGCGGTCGCCTTGCTGTTCGCCACGGACGCCGCGCGCGACGAGGCCCGCGTGGCCGGGCAGCTTGCGTCCGTCCTGGGCGTCGAATCCGTCGAACTGATTGCGGCCAAACCGGCCGGGGCCGCGACTGCACAGGACCACACCTTTACCGTCCCGCTGCCGTCCGGCCGCCACCTGCTGATCACGCCGTCGCCGACGGCCGCCGCGCGCCTGCTCGCGTTGCACCAGCGGGTCGTGGTGGCGCTCATCGTTTTCGCCCTGCTCCTACTGCTCGCCCTCGTGCTCGTGCTGCTGCTGCGGCCGGCGGCGCCGCTCGAATCCGGTTCCCGCCCGCCCTGGGGTTTCGCCAAGGCCGAGATGGGCAGCCTGCAACATCTCGCCCGAACCTCCGTGACGCAGGGCGCCGAGCTTGCCCGCGAACGCGACGAGCGCATGCGCGCCCAGGAGGAGGCCTACGTGAACCAAGTCCGGCTCAATCAGGCCCTCGAGGAGAAGATCCGCCTCGGGCGCGACCTCCACGACGGCATCATCCAGTCCCTCTACGCCACCGGCCTCACCCTCGAAAACGTCCGCGACCTCGTGGCACGGAATCCGCCCGAGGCCGTCAAACGCCTGCAGGGCAGCATCGACCTCCTGAATGCAGCCATCCGCGACGTGCGCACCTACATCGTCGGCCTCAAGTCCGATCCCGCGCGTGACGCCGGTCTCTCCAGAATCGTCGAGCGCATCGCCTCGGAATTGAAGGCCGACCGCGAGGTCGCGTTTACATTCGAGATCGACGACTTCGCTGCCGCCCGCCTGCCCGGCCCGGTCTTCGCCGACGTCGTGCAGGTTGTGCGCGAAGCCGTCAGCAACGCCCTCCGCCACGGCGCCGCACGACGCATCGCCGTGCGCCTGCACGAGGGCGACGGCGCGCTCGCGCTGCTCGTGCAGGACGACGGCGCGGGCTTCGCGACCGACGGCGGTTCGCGCGGACACGGACTTGCCAACATGCGCGGTCGCGCCGAGAGTGCCGGCGGTTCGTTGCAGGTGGAGAGCGCCCCCGGGCGCGGCACCCGCATCGTGCTCACCCTGCCACTCAACGCGACCTCCTCATGACCGCCACCGCCCGTCCCTCGTCTCTCCGCCTCGTCATCGTGGACGACAGCGAGGTGGTCCGGATGGGTCTCAAGACCCTGCTCGAATCGGATCCGTCCCTGCAGCTCGTCGGCGAAGCCGGTTCGGTGGCCGCGGCCGTCGAGGTCGCGTTGCAGGCCAAGCCGGACCTCGTTCTGCTCGACATCCGCCTGCCCGACGGCACCGGCTTCGATGCCTGCCGTCGCATTCTCGAAAAACTTCCCGAGACGCGCGTGCTCATCCTCACCTCGGTGGCGGAGGAGACCATGGTCGACGACGCCATCCGCGCCGGGGCCAACGGCTACCTGCTGAAGGAGGTCAATGGACGCGTTCTTATCCAGGCCATCCACGACGTCGCCGCCGGCAAATCGATCCTCGATCCCGCCATCACGGAGCGCGTGCTCTCGATCATCCGCTCCAACGCCCCCGGCACCCGCTCGACCCTCGACGCGCTCTCTCCGCAGGAACGCCGCGTGCTCGCTCTCATCGCCGAGGGCCGCACCAACAAGGAGGTCGCCTCCGAGATGGGCCTCGCGGAGAAAACCGTGAAGAACTACCTCAGCACGGTTTTCGAGAAGCTCCACGTCTCCCGCCGCTCCCAGGCCGCCGCGCTCTACGTCCAACAGAACCGCGAGCGGTAGCGGGCCGTCGAGTTCGTGTCCGCGACGCTGGAAGAATTCCCGCATCCTGCCGCACGCGACAGCACCGCCTCCTGACGGCCGCTGAGATCCGCGCAATGCGCGGACGGGGAGTCCGGCGAAACTGCCGCAGGCATTTTCTCATCTATCCCGGGCTGGCCGCAGCCCGGGAAAGATAGGGGCTTTCGCCTCGATTGGCCTAGGGGCTTTTTTGTGCAGTCACCGGCCCTAACGGGTTCGGCCCGGATCGGCTACGATGGCGGGGCACCATGCACGTTCCCTCCCCTGAACATCCCCGCCCTCCGTTCCCTCGGGCCTGGCCGCACTCCGGTTACAGCCTGGTCGAAGTTGTCATTGGCCTCGGCATCTTCTCCTTCGTGGCTGCCGGACTCATCGCGTTGACCCTGCTCATGCGCAGCAACGCCGAGGAGGCCGTTTACCACAACACCGCCCTTACCCTCGCCCAAGGCTACATCGAGCAGATCCGCAGCAGCGACTACGCCACGATCCAGGCCTCCGCGGCGGACGCCGCCGGGGTCATTGGCATCAATCTGCTCTCCAGTTCCGGAGCCATCCACGACAACGAAAGCGGCGGCCTGCTCGCGAACGGCGACTGGGCCCGCGAAACCGTCATGCTCGACGAGTCGCCCGACGGACAACCGAAGCAGCCCATGTTGTTTCGGTTTCGCCCCGTCCTCACGGACCTCGCCACGGTCTCCGGCAACACGGCCAACGGGGTCGAGATCGTTCTCCACTACGAGACGGCCTACAATTTCGGTCGACCCCGCAGCCACCGCGGCAGTTTGCGCACGGTCCGCTCCAACATCCCCACCTACTGAGCCATGCAGACCGCCAAACGCACCACCCGCGGATTCACGCTCGTCGAAGTGCTCGTCACCACGGGCCTGCTCGGCCTGCTCACGGCCGGCGTGCTCGCCTTCGTCTTCTCAACGATGCGGTACCTCTTCACCGGCGAACAAAAACTTCTCATCAACAGCGACATTCGCTCGGTGACCAACGAGATGGTCGAGAACGCCCGCGAAGCGAACTTCTTCCTGCTGTACCAAAGTTTCTCCGAGCAATCCCACCCGGTCGGCGGCGTCGCCCGGCGGGACGCCAACAACAACGGCGTCGTCAATGCCAATGACCGCCGTCAGGCCGGCATGGAGGGCAATTTCCTGGTCTTCGTTTACTACGAGGATCCGTTCTTCGACAGCCGGCTCTACGACGGCGATCCCGACAATAACACCATCGACAACGCCCGCGTGACCCGTCTCGTGGGCTACTGGAGCGCCCCGAACCGCCTCATCGACGGCGAGATCGCCATCTACAAGTTCGACACCGACGACTTCCGTTCGGGCGCGGCCGCCTCGTGGACCACCCCGTGGAACGCCACCTTTCCCGTCGCGCTGGGTCCCGCGACGTCCCTCGAAAGCCTCCTCCCCCCCGACACCTCGGCGTGGGCCCAGGACAGCCGGTTCGAGATCCTCGTGAATGACGCCCGCGGCCTCAGCCCGGATCAGTTCAACTTCATCAATTTCCAGAACCGCAGCGTGCTCGTCCGCACGAAGATCCTGCACGGCAACCAGGCCAAGCAAGTGACGAACACCTACAACTTCACCATCACGCCGCGCGGCTGAGCCGCCGGCCCGGACACTCCCCCTTCCCATGAAACGCTCCTCCGTCCGCGGCTCCGCGATCCTCGTCGTCATGCTGTTCACGACCGTGCTCGGCCTCATCGGCGCCAGCCTCCTCGTGTACTCCACGTCCGAGCATCGCCTCAACCACCGCAACAACCTCCGCTTCCAGGCCAAGAACGCCGCCGAAGCCGCCCTCGAGTACGGCGCCGCCGAAATCAGCGCGCGCCTCAGCCGCAATCTCAACTACACCGCCAACGAACTCGCCACCTCCCCGCTCACCGCGCATTCGTCCCGCCTCGCCAGCCTCCTGCCCACCGGCTCCGGCGAGTTCAACAGCGTCGACCCGGACAGCGTCACCCTCTGGGCCAGCCAGATCTCCGAGCCCACGCGGCGGCGCATCGATCCCCACAACCCGGGCAACGACTACGACCCCCTGCGCGGACAAACCGTCAACTCCACCAGCGTCCGCCTGCTCGCCCGCGCCACCGCCATCGGCAGCAACGGCGCCGTCCAGACCAGCCATGCCACCCAGTCGATCGAGATTCGCGACGCCGCGCTCTTCAGTTACGCCATCTTCTACAACACCACGATGGAGTTCCACCCGAGCCCGAAGATGACGATCAACGGCCCCGTGCACTCGAACAAGGATTCCTACCTCACCGAGGGCGCCGGCATCGACTTCATGGATACGTTCACGACGGCCGGCCACCTGCGCATCGGCACGATCGGCTCCGGCCGCCCCGGCGGGCGCAACATCAAGTTCACCACGGGGGTCGACGACAACGGCGACGGCAAGATCGACCTGGTCGGCGTCGACAAACCCAAGGTCGACGGCGTCACCATCAACACCTGGGTCGACGCCGATCTCAGCGCCCGCGCCGCCGACCGGAACTTCCGCGACACCGCCTCCCAGATCTGGAACGGCAACGTCCAGGACGTCAGCCACGGCATCACCGAACAGCACCCGCCGGGCGTGATGAACGGCCCCGACGCCTACAAGCTCATCCAGGCGCCCGACGCCTCCGCGACCGCGAACGCCACCATCGAGGCCCAGAAGTATTCAAACAAGGCGGGCCTCTATGTCGTCGTGGAAAACAACGGCAACGCCGTGATCTTTCACAACGCCGAGGATGCCGCCGCCTACAAGAGCGCCGGCAACCGGGCCTCCTGGCGGTCCTCCAACCAGGACAAGATCGTCGTCCCTCCCCCCGGCATGATCCGGAGCAACCGGCGGATGAAGGACTTTCGCGAGGACAAGATCGTCAACATGGTCGACATCGACCTCGCGGTCATGAAAACCGCCGTCGGCACGACCGCCGCCGACGCGCCCACCAACTTCAAGATCGCCTCCGACAACAGCGACTGGCCGATCGACGACGCCAACGCCGGCTGGAACGGCATCGTCTATGTCGACGTCGAATCGCCCACCACGGGCTTCAGTTCGACAAGCGATATTTCCTCGCCCCGGACCGGCAGCAGCAGCAACGCGCTCACCGGCAGCGGCAACCGCACCGCCGTGCGCCTGATCAACGGTTCCGACCTCCCGAACCGCCGCGACGCCAACCCCGCCAACAGCTTCCTGCCCGAAGGCCTGACCGTCGCCACCAACGCCCCCGTCTATGTCGCCGGCCACTACAACGCCGACGGCACGCTCGCCGCCGACTTGAGCGACACCGTCACCCCCGACGTCGGCGAGGTGCCGGCCTCCATCATCGCCGATGCCATCAACGTCCTCTCCCAGGCCTGGCTCGACGCCTCCGGCCGTCCGGTCGGCGACGGCACCAGCGCAAACAGCACCCGCCCCGCCGCCGCCCATACGGAGGTCTCGGCCGCTTTCCTCACGGGCATCGTGACGACGAAGTCCGGCAACAACGCCGATTACTCCGGCGGAGTCGAAAACTATCCCCGCTTCCACGAAGACTGGGCCAACCGGAGCCTGCGCTACCGCGGCTCGATCGTCGCGCTCTTCGAAAGTCAAATCGCCACCGGCAAGTGGAGCAACGCGAAGTACGGCGCCCCGCGACGCGAATGGGGTTTCAACAGCATGTTCGGCCAGGAGCGGCGCTACCCGCCCGGCACGCCGATCATCCGCACCTTCCGCCGTCTCGACTACCGCGACCTTCCGGCCGCCGAGTTCAACGCGCTGCTCGCCAATCCCGACCTCGACTTCGCCGTGATGGAGCCGCCGTCGACCTAGCGTGTCCGGGTTGTGTGAGACCCCGGACACGCGCTGCCCCGAACTCTCACGATCCACATACCGATTGGGTAGGCGGCGGGATAAAACCGCCGCCTCCCACCGAACCGGACAGGCGGAACTACCGCATCCGGCTCTCCCAA